>ENA-UOYA01002862-UOYA01002862.1-activated-sludge-metagenome-genome-assembly--contig:-NODE-2862-length-16054-cov-4.692856_pt1 | contig 16054 bp, 11 predicted proteins | sample MGYA00238163_ERZ764804 | MGnify/ENA primary metagenome ERZ764804 (study PRJEB28919, sample SAMN05720223) | activated sludge metagenome | isolation source: Anaerobic digester | place: Hong Kong... | reverse complement strand
CTTGGAATGGGTCTTTTTTTTATTTTTTTGGGCAATTCATTTTACAACTTACTATGAATTCTCTTCCTTAATTCAGAATTTTCCTTAAAATAAAAAATTAAGAAACCACTCGCGTAATTCAAGTGGTTTCCTGCTGTTTGATTTTATTCGCAACGACTTGTTTTCCGATTTCCGGCAAGGCTCTTGACGGTAAATTTCCGTAATCAACATACCCGTCCGGCGTATCCCGCGTGACCTCTTCTTTTCCAAGGTCAACAAGGGTTTTCGATATCATGTTGCCGACGTCCCTTGATTTTAAATTCCCCAGATCCATGTTGCTGTCAGTCATCAATTCTCCCTCCTCTCGGTTTTAGTTTTTCCTCGATCGGTCCGGTTATGTATGAAAAAAAAATATTGTTAAACACTATAGTCAGAAAAAACCGGTTTCGATACCGGATAGGAGGAATCATATGAGAGATGTTGTCATTGTGGGCGCCGCCCGAACACCCATCGGAAGCTTCGGCGGCAAACTGAAGGAGATACCGGCCGTCACGCTGGGAGCGATTGCTTCCGCGGAAGCGATGCGGCGAGGCGGGACTGATCCCGGAGACGTTGATGAAGTCATCTTTGGAAATGTGCTGCAAGCCGGGCTCGGACAAAATGTTGCAAGACAGGTGGCGGTTGCCGCAGGGATCCCCAAGAAGACTCCTGCGATGACGGTGAACAAGGTCTGCGGTTCGGGGCTCAGAACGGTCAGCCTGGCAGCCCAGATCATAAAAGCCGGAGACGCGGACTGTATCCTCGCGGGGGGGACGGAAAACATGAGCCGGGCCGGTTATCTCGTCCCGTCTGCCAGGTGGGGCGCCAGGATGGGCGACGCGAAAATGATCGACATTGTGATCAACGACGGGCTGACCTGTGCCTTTGACAATTGCCATATGGGAATCACCGCCGAAAATATTGCAGAGGAGTGGGGCTTGACAAGAGAGGAACTGGATCAGTTCGCCGCAGTTTCGCAGAATCGGGCGGAAGCCGCCATCAAGGCGGGCAAGTTCAAGGATGAGATCGTTCCGGTAGAAATCCCTCAAAAAAAGGGAGATCCGATTATTTTTGACACAGACGAATTTCCGAAGCCGGGCGTCCTGGCAGAAAACCTGGGCAAGCTGAAGCCGGCCTTCAAGGCCGACGGTTTTGTAACCGCTGCCAACGCTTCGGGGATCAACGACGGAGGCGCGGCACTGGTGGTCATGGCAAAGGAAAAGGCGGAAGCATTGGGGTTGAATTATCTTTGCACCATCAAGTCTTATGCATCCGTAGGCGTTGAACCCCGGATCATGGGAATCGGTCCCGTTCCGGCCTCTCAGAAGGCATTAAAAATAGCGGGGCTTTCAATGGAGGATATCGACCTGTTTGAAGCAAACGAAGCTTTTGCATCCCAATCCTTAGCGGTAGGACGGGATCTTGGCATCGATCCCGAAAAGCTGAACGTCAACGGCGGCGCCATTGCGCTTGGTCATCCCATCGGTGCATCCGGCGCAAGGATCCTGGTCACCCTGATCTACGAACTGCAAAAAAGAAAAGCCCGATACGGTCTTGCGACCTTATGCATCGGCGGCGGCCAGGGTACCGCCCTGATTATCGAAAACAAATTATAACGAATAGGAATTTAAAAAAAGAGAATACTATTTTAAGGATGCCGGCTACTGGGACAAGGATAATCGGTGCTGCTGAACGAGCGTGTCTGGTCGTTGGGCAGTATCTGATTAATATATAGCAACTGAATAACATGAACAGAAGCAGTTTTCATAACTGCTTCTTGTTTTTCCTGAAGTCAGCTTTTCGGATCCCGATCGGATGATCCGATATACGTGTCGATTTCTCTGAACAGGTCGATATTGCTGATGATGAAGCTCTGAAGTTGATCATATCCTTCTGCTTTCCTGCGGTTATCCGGATCGGCGGTATAGCCTTCCACCGCCTCTTTTGCCATGAAGGAGCCGGCGTCCATATCGTCGTATAAATCGTCAATGATTTTCCGGATATCCTCCGGGAAATCGATCTCTCTCATTTCATCAATTTTTCTGACCAAATCATTCCATGCCGCTGCTTTTTCATCGGCGTCAAGCGGTACGCTCAGAAAATTACCGTAACAGACCGCGAGGGTCTTTCCGAGCATGCCCGGAAAAATCCTTTCCAGTTCGCTTCCTACATATCCATGGCCTGCCGCAGCGTTATCCAGTTTTTGGTTGAACTCTTTCAGCGTGTTGAGCGAAAAGTCCCTTTCTTTTATGTCCTTCAAAATCAGGTCGTTCATAATGAATTTATTCTGATACAGCTGGTTAATCTTCCGGTTCGTCAGGATCAACTGCTCCTGCAGCACGTCTTTCATCGAAACCGAGTTTCTGATCATACCGCTGATCGTTTTGATGGGAACGTCAAGCCTTCTTAGGATATTGATCACGATCAGCCTTCTGACGTCCTCCTCGGTATAGAACCGGTAATTGTTGCCGGGATCCTTTTCCGGATTGATCAATCCTTCATTTTCATAGTAATAGATCGCTTTTTTGGTCAGCCCTGTCTCCTTCATGACCTCGTTAATTCTCATCCGATCATCTCCTTTATTCAAACTATAAAATATCCCCTTAGGGAATAGTCAAGGTTTTTTTTCAACAACAAAATATTTCTACAATTTTTTTGGTATGAATCCGATAGAATCAGAATATATTAATGATTGGTTGTCGCTGAAGCAGCCGTCTCTCCAATGTAAAGCGGAGTATGATGATCAGAAGGGAGTGATATGATGGAGGAACAGGAAAAAGTTTTCGAGCTGTCTGAGGAAGTAATCAACGAATGTCTCATATTGCTTTAACTCAGACAGCTGAAATGGCGGAAACAATTCAAGACTGCTGCTTACAGACAGCAGTAATTTTTTTGATCCTTGCTGCAGAATTTCACAGATACAGTTTTTGCTTGTTATAGATCGCACCGTATCGGATAAGTTATTAATAAAGGCGGTGATGATATGAATGAGCGGACGAACGGGCAAACCGACAGCAAATTAAATAAATTAAAAACGGAATTTGCAGAGGAAACCGGAGTAGATATTTCAAAGTATAACAGTTTGAGCAAAGCGGATCTTACTTCCAGACAGAACGGCTACGTGGGTGGATACATCGGCGGTACCATGACAAAAAGACTGGTCGAAATGGCCGAGGAGACACTTTCGGGAAAAAACTCCGAAAGATGAAAAGGGCCATCGGAAGGATAATGATTCCTTCGATGCCGCAGTGCCAGCGCTTCCGTGCGCTGGCTTTTTTCAGTGCCGGCATAACGTACCATGGAACTTAAATAGCGTAAGAAACATAAAATGGGAAAGAAGATAGTCGGGGAGGAAAGCGTAGTGGTTCATAGAAGTCAGGAGGGCGTTGAATGTTATACCTTCGATCAGATCATTTCGGGCAGCCGTCTGGTTGAGGCATGGCTGAAGAATGCAATTTGGATGAGATCATTCGTTCAAAGTACGGTATGGGATCTGCCGAATCTGCCTACGATTACCAGCAGAGTCGCTCAAGTCCCAATCGAATTCTACAATGTTTTAAGGCCCTTCTGGGGCGAACGGCTGGCCCAGCAGTTCACCGATCTTATCGGCAGCCGAACCGCGATCAAGTCGAGCATCCTGACTGCGGTCATGAGAAATGATCAAAATACGGCCGACCAGTACACCAGAGAGCTCTATGCAAACGCTGATGAGATTTCGGCGTTCCTCGCCCAGTTTCCAAGCTGGAGCCGCGACGAATGGCAGATTCTTCTGTACGATGATAGCAATATGTTTATCAGGCAGATAGAATCGCTGCTGAATGACGACTATAACACAGAAGCATCCATTTATGAACGTATCATCAACCACACCATCAACATGGGGAATTATATGGCTTACGGCATTCTGAGAAGAAGGATCAGCTGAGACTTGATGAAAAATTAATCATTTCTGAAACACGTTTCTTTTTTTCCATCATTTGAACAAACAATTTCGCAATGGCAGGGTCAAACTTCTTCCCCGCTCCTTCTTTGATCGTTTCGATTGCCTTCGCGTAATTCTCCCGATTCAGCACGCGTTCAAAGGTTTCCACAATTGAAATGACTCTTGCGATCAGGGGTATCTGTTCTCCCGCAAGCCCCTTCGGGTACCCGAGTCCGTCCCATCTTTCATGGTGGCAGTAAACATATTCCGCCAGATCCAGCGTCTCGTCAAAAAGGTTTAAAATGCGATAGCCGACAACGGGATGCTGCTGCATTTTCTCAAGGTCTTCCTCCAAAGAAGCGCCCTCGACAAAGAGGCTCTCATCCAGTGTAATTTTGCCGATATCATGCAAATATCCCGCCCGTTTCAATTTATCGATATCTGATTCCGAAAGATGTAATGCGGAGCCTAATTCACCACATAATTCACTTGTGACGATCGAATGCTGCTTCTCTCTCTCGCTCTTTGCGTGAAGTGCATTCACTATGGTATCCACAATATCCTTATTAATTGCTTTCCGGTTCATTATTTTGTCTTTGTACATCGCGTTTTCAGCATCTGCCATGACCTCAGCCAATTTCTGATCCGGACTTTTCTTTGTATCAAAGCCAAGTGAGATGCTGCACTTTATTTCTGACACACTCGCATTTGATAATTCCGATTTAATTCGGGACATGACCACCTCAGCATTTTTCTCATTGGTATTCGGCAGAAGAACAATAAATTCATCACCGCCTACACGGGCGACGATATCATTCTCTCTGCAGGCCCGCCGGAGGATCTCCGCACACTTTTTGATCAGCTCGTCCCCTGAGGCGTGCCCGAAGATATCATTGGTCATCTTTAAACCATTGATATCGGCAAAGATGATAGAGAGAGGCAGATTCTCCGGAATATCAACCTTCTTGCGGAATTCTTCAAAACACCTTCTGTTATAAAGTCCGGTCAGCGTATCATAACAGCTCAGATATTGAATTTCCGCCTCCCTTTGTTTTCGGTCGGTGATATCCATAAAGGTTATTACTGCTCCGACTACCTCTCCATTTTTTATTTGGGGGTAGGAGTGGTACTCCACCTCAAAAGAAGTGCCGTCAGCCCGCCAGAACACTTCGTCATCTGCCCCGATACCCTTGCCTGATTTAATTGACAGAAGGATCCTGCATTCATGAATAGGAAGGGGGGTGCCATCCCGTCTGGTATGATGAATCTGCTCATGCATGTTTTTTCCCAGTAAATCCTCCTGGCTGTGATACCCCAGCATCTTTATACAGCTCATGTTGCAAAATGTACATTTCCCTTTGAGATCGACCCCATAGATCGCCTCCGCGGTAGAATCCAGTATAAGCTGCAGCTGATTTTTATTTTCTTCCAGCTTCAGATTTGTCTTATGTACTTCCTCGGTTCGCTCTTTTACGACAGTTTCCAGATTATTAATAAGATATTGCATTTTATCGGTTACTTTATTAAAGCTTTCTGAAATTCTTCCTATCTCATCATTTCTGACAATATTCACTCTTTTTGTCAAGTCTCCAGAGGAAATAGCCTCAGAGACTTGCAGCAGCTCGTTCATCGGCTTCATGAGCCTGCGCGTGATAATCGCATAAACCGCAAGCGACAATAATAACGCCATCGCTGTCAGCAGCACAGTCAAGTGAATACTTTGAACCACAGGCGCAATCAGAAGATCCTCCGGAATTGCGGTAACAACAATCCAGTTCAGGCCTTCCAAATGAATTTCTTTTACGTTGATATAAAGATTCCGGTCCCTGCCTTCATACAGGAATTGGGGATCACGCCGGGTGATAAATGTTTCATATGCTTCTCTGAAGTCATACTCTTCAATCTGAGCCATCCCATGGCGTTTTAATATGCCGTCCGGGAGAACCGTAAAATTGTCTGCGCCGACAGAATTGGCAATCAAAGTATTGGTGCCCGTCTCAAGTATGACTGCATAGCCATTGTACTTGCTTACTGCCTCCTTCAGATACCCGCCGAGATCCGTGAGCAGCATGTGAGTCCCAAGCACCCCCAGCAGCTCGCCGGATTTACGATACACAGGCCAGGCAAACGATATGGCTAAATCATCCATAATTAAATGCTTGTAGACAGGAGAGAAGACGGGCGTTCCTGCCTTTGCGGCAGCCTGATACCAGGCGCCCGTACGCGCGTCAAATCTGCCTGCCTTAACAGCTAGGTCGCCGGTTGTCATATCCTCATTCACGGAGTAATACCATGAATTCCCTCCTGTTTTGGCATTGTTTCTCACGATCTCAATGGCGCCGCTTTCGTTTCTGCGCGCCTCGTAATATTCTCCATCCGCAGTCCCATAGCTGAAACCGTAGATCCTGTCATCATGGGAATCCAATACTCCGACAAAAAGTCTGTCCCTCCGCTCGTCGTCATGCAGGTCGAGAATACCGTTTTCAAAGAATGGATAGTTTACTTCATGGATATGCCGGGGCACTTGCATGAAAGAATGAATTTGATGATAGATACTCTCATTCAGGTCCCGTGCGATGCTTTCCGTCGTCTGTCTGGCAGATGAAAACCAGTTTGTGAAAATCAGATACCCTATGCTGCCGACAAAAACAAGCATAGCTAATATGAATACCGTAATGATAATGTTCCTGATTGAAATGTTCTTTCTGCTACCTTCCACAATTCTCTCCCCAATCACTATTAAAAACTGCGGTCAATAAAATGACTGCCTTCGTCATGATTCATTTTTGAGAGCATTTCAATTGCCGTCCTTTCATCAACCGGCTTGCTGATCAGATGCCCCTGAATGCTGTCACATCCATACTTTTTTAAGTACTGCTTCTGTCTTTCATGCTCTACTCCCTCCGCTACCACATAATGGCCGAGCTTGTGCGCCATAGATATAATGTCGCCGGTGATCGCCTCTTCGTCCTTCAACGAAACAAGCTTGTCAATAAAGTATTTGTCAATTTTTAGAGCGTTGACATTCAGCTCCCATTCTCTTGCGAGAGAAGAATATCCTGTCCCGAAATCATCAATAGCGATATGGATTCCCGAACCTTTCAGTTCACCAAGGATCCGGTTGATTTCATGGTAATTATCGGCAAACATTGACTCAGTAATCTCAAGACCGATATTCGCCGGATTAATCTGCATTTCAGTCAGCATACCGAATAGATTCTGGTTAAAATCCTCTTTCAAAAGCTGTATCGCAGAGACATTAATTGAAACCATTATTTCATCATACCCATTTGCCTTTAGTTCATTTAGGAAGCTTAAAGCCTTAAAAATAACTTTATAGCCAATGGGAATAATCAGCTTTGTTCGTTCTGCTATTGGAATGAATTCCAGAGGCGAAACAAATCCCAGCTTTTCACTTTTCAATCTGGCTAACGCCTCAAAACAGCATATCCGGTTTGATTTCAGATCCAAAATCGGCTGATACTGCAAAAGAAGTCCGCCGTTGTTTTCATTCTTTACAATCCGTTCCAGCTCATACTTGATGTCTTCTTCGCGCATGATTTGAGCTTCCATTTCCTTGTCAAAGAAACAAAAACCCAATTCATTATCAAAGCTATGGAACGCTTTTTCACTTGCAATCAAAAGATTTTTTAAGAGCTGCTCAATATCATGCATATTGTCCCTGTCTATTTCCACAATACCAATGCCGGCGCTGATTCTTTCGACAGCAAGTACAGAATCCAAAGCCGTGACAACGCGCTTGCAGAATGCGACCAATTCGTTTTTATCTCTATACCCTTTCACATAAAACACAAATCGATTTTCAAATGTATTAAACAGTTGGCACCCATCAGCACATAGAGAACTCAATGTTTCTGCCGTTTTTTTAATCAATTCCTGGCTGTAATTGAATCCATAAATCAGACTTAACCGATAGACAGAACTCAGATTGATTCCTACTACCGCTCTATTCTTTGTCGTTTCCATTTGAGCATCATGTATGAGAAGGTTTTCCAGATAGCTTCGATTGTATAAGCCGGTCCTGATATCGTGCTCACTGTTATATCTGAGATTGTTCTCAATTTCTTTCCGAGCTGAGATATCCAGTATAATTCCTTCCAACGCTTCTACTTCACCTTGCTCATTATAAATCCCCTGCCCCATTTCCATAACCCATTTCCGTTCTCCCTTTGCCGTGGTAATTTCATATTCACATTTCAAAGGCAGTCTGTTCGCAAGGATGTGCTCCCACTCTTTTCTTAACATGTCTCGATATTCAGCGCTTATTAAATCATTAAAGGACAGAACTTTGTTGTTTATGAGATCTTCCGGTATATATCCGGTTAATTCAAAACAGCCGGCTGAAACAAACTGCATCGTCCAGTTACTGTCATAATTACACCGATACGCCATGCCGGGAAGATTGGCCAAAAGCACAGACTTGCTGCGCTCACTCTCTAAGAGTTCCTTTTCTAATGTTTTTCTTTCGGTGATATCCTGAACCAGACAAATGTGATTATATTTATGCTCATTCGATATCGTAAGCGAAGCCACTACCATGTCTACCCATACGATGGAACCATCCGGCTTTATATATCTTTTTTCCATGGAATAGCTTTTTATTTCTCCTGATTTTAGCTTTTTAAAGTTTTCTATGTCCCGCGGAAGATCATCGGGATGCGTGATTCCTGCCCAGCCAATTTTTTGGAGTTCTTCTTTTGTCCTCCCGGTGATCTTTTCAAACACCGGATTAATCCGGACCTCATAGTCCATTCCTGTATTGAATGGTTCGCTGTTGTGCGAAATAGCGATGCCGATCGGAGCCTGTTGAAAAATTGTATCAAATGTATATCCTTGTTCATCAAGCTTTAACTCAAATAATTGCTGCAGCTTAAGCAGTTCGATATGTATGTCGACTCTGACCTTCAGAGACTCCATTTGAATAGGCTTTCTTATATAGTCTACGGCGCCCATCCTCAGCCCTTTCAATTCATTGTCAAGCTCATCATAGTTTGTCAGGATTATGGTGCGTATTTTTTTATATCGATCATTGGCTTTCAATGCAGTGAGCACCTGAAATCCATCCATATTCGGCATTTTTAAATCAAGTATCATCAGATCAATGTCAGAATGCGCCTCTATTTCACGCATTGCTTCAAATCCGTCGCATGCAATCAATATGTCGTATTCACGTAGCATACTTTTTATGATCATACGGTCTGTTGCCGAATCATCGACGACCAGTATTTTGGCAGACATCATCATTTCCCTCCTTCTTTTTAGAATATCTCATGGCATTTTTCTATTTCAACTCAAAAGCTTAGTGATCTCATCAAGCACTTTTTGTAACAGTTCAGAAAAACTTTTTGACAGATGTGATATGTCATCTTCCTTTGCATCCTGTAATGCTTTCTGCAGTTTTACCGACACCGCGTACAAATCTGCGGCGCCTATGCTGCCCGAGCTGCCTTTCACCTTATGAACGATTTGAACCGCATCTGCATACCTTTTTTCGATGATAGCCAGAGACAAACGATCAATGGTATCCTGATTCTCATTGAAATATTCGTTTATTACCTTGCAATAAACCTCCAAATCACCACCGATATTTTTAAGTCCTGCATTTTGATCAAGAAAAACCATATTCTTCATCTTTTTATCTTCATTTTCCGCAATAATATCTTCTATAACCTGGATAAAATGATCGGGATCAAAAGGCTTGCTGATGTAATGATGAATCCCGCATTGCTCACATTTCTCCTTTACCCCCAGAATCACATCTGCCGTCATTGCGACTATGGGTACACTCTCTGATATCTTTCTGATTTCACATGCCGCCTCATAACCATTCATAACGGGCATATGCAAATCCATAAGAATCAAGTCGATTTTATTCTTATTCCGGTTGTAAAGCTCAACGGCGGTTTTGCCGTCAGCCGCCAGAATCGGTTCCATCCCTGCCTGCTGCAATAGGGATTCTGCGATCAATTGGTTAGTCTTGTTGTCTTCGACCACCAGGACGCTATGCGATTGATCAGGCTTTCCTGAACCAATCTCCATTTTTTCTGACGGCTGTGCGGCTGACAAAGCCTTCAGCCTGAAGATTTCCAGAATCCCGTTAAACAGAATGGAAGGCATGATCGGTTTTCCGATTCCGATATCAATACCATATTCGTTTAGTCTGTCGAACAAATCCTCCCTCATCATTGGAAGAAGCATGATAATTTTCGGCATTTTGATCATTTTTTTATTGGCGCGCAGTGATTCTACAAATTGGAAACCACCTTCGACAGGCGTTTCGTAATCAAGAATCAGCAAGTCAAACGGTTTTGCAAATTTTCCATCAGCGGCTTCAAGCATGCTCAGTGCACTGGATTGTGAATTGGTAAGCTCGCAATGCATACCAAAAGCGCCGAGGTAGCTCTCAATCAGGTTCATGCTTGCCCCTGTTTTTTCAAGGATAAGAATTCTGATATTCTTAAATTGATCTGCCGGTATGGTTTTAATATACGCTTCTTCCCTTTTCTGATCTATGATGAATGATAAATTGATAATAAAAGTCGAGCCTTCTCCTTCTGTACTGAAAACCTGTATTTGTCCACCCATCATCTCCACAAGATTTTTAACGATTGACAAACCGAGCCCGGAGCCGCCAAATCGCCGGTTTATACTGATATCCCCTTGCGTATATGGCTCAAAAAGCTTTTGCACCTGTTCTTCGGACATGCCGATGCCGGTATCTTTCACTGAAAAAGACAGATGGTATTTTTCGTTTTCCTTTGCGATCAGTCTGATATCCAGCGAAACCTCCCCTTCGCTGGTAAACTTAGCCGCATTGTTAAGGACATTCAGAAGTATCTGCTGGATTCGTTTCGGATCACCGAAAAACCAATTTGGGACAAGCGGATCTTTCGATAATTTCAATCCGATTCCCTGCTCTTCAATTTTGTAGGATATAATATTCACAACGTCCTGAATCACCTGATCCATACTGAAGGAAGTGAATTCCAGTTCCACTTTGCCGGCTTCGATTTTTGAAAAATCCAGGATATCGTTAATGATGCTCAGCATGTTGGAGGATGCCTGCGTGATCTTATCTGCATACATCTTCTGTGTTAATGTCAGATTTGTTTTTTTCAGCAGATATGCCATTCCCGTAATCGCGTTCAGCGGAGTTCGTATCTCGTGAGACATCCTTGCCAAAAAACTGGATTTTATTTCATTGGCCTCAACCGCTTCATGTCTTGCCCTTTCCAAATCCGCCTGAATCAGCATCCTTTTCTTGACTTCTTTTCTTAACCGAATAATCCAGTAGATGGATACTGCCAGTATGGCAAGCACGAAAGAACAAACGATAGCCGCAATACGAACAATCGGACCATAATCTATTCTATGATCCAGCTTTACCCATTTGTTGTTAATCGCAGCCCTCTAACTTTCCGTTATAGACGCTAACGCCTTATTGATGATGCTTATTAATTCTGGCCAGTCCTTGCGTGCAGCGAAATACAGGGCCTGTTCTTTTTCCGCTTCAAAGGAAATCAATCGCAAATTCGTTAAGCCGTGTGAGCGTATCAGATAGTTTGTTGTCGCAAGGTTTCCGACAAATGCCTTTTCCGTGCCGGTGGCTACAGCTGTGAGCGCCGCTTCAACCGAATCATAAATACTGAGATTAATATTCGAATAAGATAATAGATAGCTGTGATGTGAACTGTTTCGCTGGACTGCCACTGTCAGACCTTCCAAATCTTCCAGCCCTTTAATACCGGTTTCCGTATCTCTGGTCACGATCACTCTTTTAAAAGAATAATACGGTTCTGAAAAAAGAAAATGCCGCTCTCTTTCTTCTGTTTTCCCAATAGCAGGCAATGCATCGACATCGCCGGCCAGCGCCATATCATAGGCTTCCGGCCAGGTACGGTCTTTAACAACCTCAAATTTTAAACCGGTTCTTTCACTGATAAGGGAAAGATAGTCAGCAGCAATCCCCTTATATTCCCCATTTTTATCAATAAACTCGAATGGAACAAAGCCCGGATCCACACCGAGAATGATGATGGGATGGTCTTTCAAAAAGGCAATTTCATTCTCTGTCCATCTAATTCTGCCGTCTGCCGCTCTGCAGGGCATGATCAGGATAATGCTTATGCTGAATAATGCAAGCAATAAAGCAATGAACTTTCTCATTAGAAAAACTCCTTCTCAGATATTCCTCAACAAGTCTCCTGCATTCAACATGTTTTAGATGGGAATTCGGTTTTTTGATACCCATAATTGGCATATATTAACAAGCTTAATTCAAATCCAGACGTCAGACAATTCATTTTTGAAGAAGAAAAACCCTCAAACCGGTTGAAACATCAACAGATTTAAGGGTTCTGTTTTTGGAGGCGACACCCAGATTTGAACTGGGGAATAAAGGTTTTGCAGACCTCTGCCTTACCACTTGGCTATGTCGCCGTATGCTCTCACTCGCCGTTCCTTGTCTTTCGAAAAAATTACTTCGCGTTACAGATTATGCTGTTTTGGCAAAAATGCGCGTGCCGCGTAACACGCGCATTTTTATTGGCTAGGGTAGAAGGATTCGAACCTTCGAATGATGGAGTCAGAGTCCATTGCCTTACCGCTTGGCGATACCCCAATGTTGTGTGGCAGTTCTGATACGGTTTACGGTTTGAAAATATGGGGTGGGTGATGGGATTCGAACCCACGAGTGCAGGAGCCACAATCCTGTGTCTTAACCGCTTGACTACACCCACCACGGTTTAATGAAAAATGGCGATCCGGATCGGGCTCGAACCGACGACCTCCAGCGTGACAGGCTGGCATTCTAACCAACTGAACTACCGGACCGCAACATGGTGGGCGCAATAGGGCTCGAACCTATGACCCCCTGCTTGTAAGGCAGGTGCTCTCCCAGCTGAGCTATGCGCCCATATTGCTCCACAAGCTATTCCTGAAACATTATGGTAGCGGCGAGTGGAGTCGAACCACCGACCTTCCGGGTATGAACCGGACGCTCTAGCCAACTAAGCTACACCGCCACAACATGTCGCAATAAAGATAGTACCATTTCACGCAATCTATGTCAAGCGGTTTTTCGGGTCAAAAACCTGGGAATTTATATTTACAGATATTGGTTTACAGCCGCTTTCACTGCATATCGGGATAGTGTACGAAGTAGGAATTCCTGCCTATGTTTCTGGCTTTATGCATGGCGATGTTGGCGTATTTGATCAGCTTTTTCTTGTCTGTTTTTTCTTCATCTCTGTATTCTATACCGATATTGGCGCTGATATCCACGTGGATCTCATCGATAAACCGGATCTCTTCGATTTCTTTCAGAATTTTCTCCGCTATTCTCTCCGGATATCTCGGCGCCGTCCAATGCGTAATAAACACCAGGAATTCAGCTCCGCCGATCCGTGACGGATAGCAGACATGCTGCGGCAGATTGCGAAGGATATCGCCAATCTCCATGAGGATCCGGTCTCCGATATCGTGCCCCAGGTTTTGATTGATATCCTTGAAACCTTCAAGATCAAGCAGAAGCAGCGCCTGATTGCGATGCTTGTAAAGCAGGGTATCCAGAACCTCATTGATCGCATTATGATTCGGCAGATGGGTCAGATTATCGATCCTGGAAGACATTCTAAGCTCCCGTTCGCTTTTTTGGTAGGCGTCGGCCAGTTGATTGATATTCCGGTACAGTTCAATAAAAGCTTTCCGTCCGCTGTATTGACAGCGGGCTGTCAGATCGCCGTTGGAAATATTCCTGAGCATATCGTTCATTATTTTTAATCCTTTGGCATGGAATTTTCCGATCAGATACCCGATCAGGGCAATTATGCCCAAAGACAGCAGAAACAAAGAGCTAAGGACTGTTTGCAGCTCAGACAGACCTTCGTATATTTCCTCCTTTTGCATTGCGGTGATGGCAATACTCTGAACGGGACTGACCTTCTCATAGGCTCCAATATACTCCTTGCCTCTCGTCTTGAACTCAATGATCCCCTTGTTGACGTCAACGCCTGATTTCATATCCGAAACCAGTTGTTCCAGGGAGTCGTTATCCTGATATTCATGAAACAGGGCCACTGGGTTCTCCTTATTCCTGTCATAAATCAAAGATCCGTTTCCCCGGAGTAAAAATGTGCTGCCCGTTTTACCGGCTTTAATGCTGTCAAGATAGGTAATCAGAAGATCCGTGCCGAATTCCTGCCTTAATATTCCGATGGTCCTGCCCTGAATATCCCTTACCGGTACGGCAACCGTCAAAACGTCTGTCTCTCCTCCTGACATAATATAATCAAAATGAGAGGTCCTGCCGCCCATGATGTCGCTGTAGAGTTCCGTCTGATCAAGCATCAGTCCTTCCTCATTCTGCACGGTAGAAATAACGATTTTACCTGCCGAATCGACCAGCATGCCCCCGGTCACGGGAATGCCTACCGAATCAAGGAGCATTTTACGTATCACGATGCGATCAGAAGAATTCCCGTCATCATGTCTGTCCAGCATCAAATATCCTCGCAGGATATCTTCTTCTGCTTTCTGCTTCATGCCTGTGACCAAATTTTCATAATACTTGGACACCTGAATGTTTACCATATGGATCAGGTTGGCCATCTCATCCAGTTTTTCGGTTCTTTCGGATGTCTGAATATAGTGGTTTACCGCAAAACCGATCAGAATGGTAGGTAAAAGAGCTGTCAGCACCATGATAATCATGATTGTGCGCTTCATACTATTTAATTCCTTCCTACTTATCCGATTGAGTCGTTTCTGTCTGAGCTGATTCCGCTGCCGTCTGATTATGTTTTCTTTTTATTATATCACAATTCCGTCACTTTGTTCATATATTGTCAGTGAGAAGTTATCCCGTCAATCATCCGCAAATCGCGAATACCCTGCCCCTGACGAATAGGCTGCGGTCCCGGAGCTTACCGCCATCGGTATCGAGAGACGAAGATCACAGGAGTCCCACTGAAGACCTGGCAGCCTGTTTCCGATGGGGGACAGCTGCGATACTTCTCCAAATCCCGGGCATTTAGGTCCCGGGATAAAAAAGCCTCTGAAGGGGAGTTGGCCTTAGGGATTTACGAAAACAAGTAATTTTTGACCGACTCTCTTCAAGCGGAAGTTCGGAACAACCAAGACTGTACTAACAGTATCGAGTAAACAGCTCATAGTGTAACAAAAAGGCCAGCAGTACTAAGCATAATACTTAGTGCTGTTGGTCTATATAATATTTAGCTATTTAGCACTGTTATTCAAAAAAGTAATTTCGGCATCGATTAGTTCTTTTAATCTCCGCAACTCCGTCTCAGTTAGTGTGATGCCCTTTCCCATCTTATCATGATCTTCGCTCCAATCCCTGATATCATATTTCGGTTCTCCACCGTTCCAACTTACACGATTAAATTCTTTTTTCCAGCCTTTCGTCCCTTCAGAGATTATACCTAATGCATTAATAATCTCGTATTTAATATTGCTACGATCAGACATAATAAACACCCCCTTAATTTACCATTATTCGCCATGCTGGTTTATTTTCTGTCGACAAAGAACCACGAGGCTCAAAACTGAATCTGTACCCGCAACTCGATGCGATACTCTCAAAACTCTCTTTAATATCCGTGGAAAAGGGTACCCATATTATTCCGGATTGTTCTATTTTATCAATATATTTAATGCGTTCTTGCGAAAGTCTATTTAAAATATCTTCACCTCGCTTTGCAAAGGTTTTATTCGCATTTGTTCTACCCTGGATATTCATATTTGCAGCAATCAGAGGACTTCTGTTTTTTGTTACATTTGAGTTGCTTACCTCATTACTTGTTTTTTGAGTTGCTTCATAAATTTTTGTTGTCTTAAGATTTATAGTGAGCTGATCAGAAGCTGATGGCTTTTTGGTCAAAATTGCTCTTGTTTCTTGATTATTTGACTTAAGACGTAGCACCTGGGGAGCAGATGTTGTAATATGCATACTATTCTCATTCTCATCTGCGTCTTCATTACTAATATGCCATTCATCCAGAATTTGCATTGCACGAATTTTCACTCGCGAAAGCAATTCAGTAGTATTAATTGTTGCAGGCTCAACCTCATTCT
>ENA-UOYA01002861-UOYA01002861.1-activated-sludge-metagenome-genome-assembly--contig:-NODE-2861-length-16054-cov-4.725858_pt1 | contig 16054 bp, 20 predicted proteins | sample MGYA00238163_ERZ764804 | MGnify/ENA primary metagenome ERZ764804 (study PRJEB28919, sample SAMN05720223) | activated sludge metagenome | isolation source: Anaerobic digester | place: Hong Kong... | reverse complement strand
CAAATGAGAAAACATCCTGAATATCTACTGTAATACCATCCATAAACTTATGCTCTGTAACTGACCTGACGCATCAGAGATACAATCCCTTCTATTATGTCCTGTTCGCCCGACATTCTTACAAGGTTGGCGCCGTTATGCCTGAGGAGCGCTTCGGCGCCGCTGTAAATTCTGTCCTTTATTTCCTGTTCCTTACACTTAAGCACATCATTGGTGACCATATAAGTATCTGTATAATCGCCGCCGGAAATATCATATGAACCGCCGGAAGTCAGCATTGCGTCTTCAATGCAGACAACCATAAGTTCCTTGTTATACATGATGTTCCTGACGGATTTCTCACTGAGCCTCGACAGACCTTCAAGATCCGTAATCATGAAAACAATCATCTCTTTTCTGAAATTAACCGCGCTGTATTCAAGAATGTCGCCTATCGGCATGTCACCTTCATCGACGCAACTCCTGTAATTCTCAGTAATGTTCAGCATTGACTGAAGGCTTCCATTGAACAGTGACCTGTAAATCCGGTTATCCTTCGCGCACACCATCGCGTAATCGACTCCTATCTCAGTGAACAGTCTCGCAGTGACGCCAAGCAGGGTAACGGCAAGGCTGTCCTTGAGTTCGCCTGAACCGGTATGCCCTGTCATCTTTGTTCCCGTATCACAGACAAAGAGCGCAAGATGCCGCCTTTGTGCCTTATATCTTCTTACCAGCAGATCACCGGTTCTCGCCGATGATTTCCAGTCGATATCCCTTACATTATCGCCATAAACGTACTGCGCGAGATCATCAAATTCTCTGCTGCGGTTTCTGTATGATGACAGATAATCACCTTCAAGCTGGCTTACTGCTTTTCGAAAAGTATTAAGTGATACAAGTTCGCTTATTCTGTCGATATAATCGTAATTCATATTGCCTTACGGAGTCTGAACACTCTGCAGGATCTTGGAAATAATGTCTTCCGTTCTGATCTTCCCCACAATTGCCGAAAAGCTCAGACTGATTCTGTGGCACAGCACGCACTGCGCGACTTTCTTGACGTCATCCGGCGTAACATATCTTCTGCCTGAATTAAGTGCACTCGCCTTTGCCATTCTGATAAGCGCAATCGAAGCACGCGGACTCGCGCCCATCTTGACGTATTCCGCGTATTCCTTTCCGATTACTGTCTCCGGATGTCTTGTGGCATAAACAATCCGGGCGATGTAAGTCTTGACCGAAGAGTCTACATAAACCTTTGAAGTTATATCCTGAACGCGGTCTATCTCGTCGATTGACACAACCGGAAGAGCTGCCTCGCCTGACTTCTGCTGTTCCTTGAGGTTCATAATCATAACCTCTTCTTCGGCAGTCGGATACTGAATTACCTCTTTGATCATAAATCTGTCCGTCTGAGCCTCGGAAAGCGGATATGTACCCTCCTGCTCAATCGGGTTCTGAGTCGCTATAACGATGAAAACATCGCTCGGGACCTTGTGCGTCTGGCTTCCTATAGTAACCTGCTTCTCTTCCATTACCTCGAGCATCGCGCTCTGCGTCTTTGCGTTCGATCTGTTGATCTCGTCAAGCAGCACTATGTTCGCGAAAACAGGTCCCTTAATTGTATTGAACTCTCCCACTCTCTGGTCATATATCATCGTTCCCGTAATATCGCTCGGGAACAGATCCGGCGTACACTGTATTCTCGAAAACGAGCCGCTTATTGAATCTGCAAGCGCCTTTGCAGCCGTCGTCTTGGCAAGACCCGGAACCGATTCAAGCAGTACATGACCGTCGGCCATCAGTGCGAGAAGCAGTGCTCTTTTCAGGTTCAGCTGTCCGACAATTCTGGCTGCAAGATAGTCATAAACTTTCTTCACCGTATCACGCGCGAACGCAAATTCCTCATCACTGATCTGAATATTCTCACTCATAGTGTATTCTCCTTATTGTTACCCGGATGTCGGGACATCTCCCCAAGCCTTTCGGCATCCGTTTATATAGCAGAAACATTAAAACACTAAAAATTATTAAAGTAAAACATTTTTTGCAGTTATTTTGGGGCAAAATACGGCTCGTCCGGATATTTTCAGTTGAAAAATGGCTCTCTCATTTGTACAATAGCCTTTAAGTGAATTACGACTATAAAGTCGGTTATTCCGTATTCGGAAAGGAGACAAATAGATGATTTATTCAACAGAGATCAAGAACATGTGCACTGTACATCAGGGCGCTAAGCATGGCGCAGCGCCAATCCCTGAGGAAGCAAAGTGGGTCAAGTCCAAGGAGGTTAGCGATATTTCAGGCTATACTCACGGCGCCGGCTGGTGTGCACCTCAGCAGGGTATGTGCAAGCTTTCTCTCAATGTTAAGAACGGTATTATTCAGGAGGCTCTTATAGAGACTATCGGATGCTCCGGCATGACACATTCTGCGGCTATGGCAGCAGAGATTCTTCCGGGTCTTACAATTCTTGAAGCCCTCAACACAGACCTCGTTTGCGATGCCATCAACACAGCAATGAGAGAGCTTTTCCTTCAGATTGCATACGGCAGATCCCAGAGTGCATTCTCCGAGGACGGACTTCAGATCGGCGCAGGCCTTGAGGACCTGGGTAAGGGTCACCGTTCAATGGTTGGTACTACTTACGGTACACTCGAGAAGGGTCCCCGTTATCTGGAGCTTACAGACGGATACATCACAGAACTGGCACTCGACGAGAACGACGAGATTATCGGCTACAAGTTCGTTAATTTCGGAAAGATGATGGATTTCATCAAGAACGGTGAGAGTGCTGCCGATGCTTTGAAGAAGGCTTCCGGTCAGTACGGTCGTTGCGACGATGCGGTTAAGTTCATTGATCCGCGTAAGCAGTAATTAAGGAGGAACATACAAATGGCAGAGCTATTTGAATCATACGAGAGAAGAGAACCCCAGATTCTCAAGAAGCTCTCTGAATATGGAATCGGTTCCATAGCAGAAGCTGAGAAGATTACAAAGGATGCCGGTCTTGACGTCTACACGATGGTAGAGAAGATCCAGCCTATCTGTTTCGAGAACGCAAAGTGGGCTTACACAATAGGTGCCGCTATCGCAATCAAGAAGGGCTGCCGCAAGGCTTCCGAGGCTGCCGCAGCTATCGGTGAAGGTCTTCAGTCTTTCTGCATTCCCGGTTCCGTCGCAGATCAGCGTAAGGTTGGTCTCGGTCACGGCAACCTCGGCAAGATGCTTCTTGAAGAAGATACAGAGTGCTTCGCATTCCTCGCAGGTCACGAGTCTTTCGCAGCTGCTGAGGGTGCTATCGGAATCGCAGAGAAGGCAAACAAGGTTCGTAAGACACCTTTGCGTGTAATCCTCAACGGTCTCGGCAAGGATGCAGCTCAGATTATCTCAAGAGTTAACGGTTTCACACACGTTGAGACACAGTATGACTACCACACAGGCAAGCTCATTGAAGTATCACGCAAGTGCTACTCAAAAGATGCCAACTCCGCAAGAGCCAAGGTCAACTGCTACGGTGCCAACGATGTCCAGGAAGGCGTCGCAATCATGTGGTATGAGAACGTTGACGTATCAATCACGGGCAACTCGACAAATCCTACAAGATTCCAGCACCCTGTTGCAGGAACCTACAAGAAGGAAAGACTTGAAGCAGGCAAGAAGTATTTCTCAGTTGCATCAGGCGGCGGTACGGGAAGAACACTTCACCCGGACAACATGGCTGCAGGTCCTGCAAGCTATGGTATGACAGACACAATGGGCCGTATGCACTCAGACGCTCAGTTCGCAGGTTCTTCTTCAGTTCCGGCACACGTTGAGATGATGGGACTTATCGGCGCAGGCAACAACCCTATGGTTGGTATGACAGTATCTGTTGCGGTTTCCATCGAAGAAGCTGCAAAGGCCGGAAAGTTCTGATTATTGTCTGATTTTCAGACCGATATACATATCAAGGGAGTCCGCAAAATACGCGGGCTCCTTTTTATTCTCTGATTTTTGGCAGCATCGAAAACTGAGCGGGTGATACAAAACCGGATTTCCGTTTTCTTTCCTCTGTCTTCCCGCTTACAATTTATAGTAGTTTATATCCTGTGACGGATCGTAATAAATTCTGTCAACTGCTTCGACACGGCTCTTGTTTCCGTCAAAGCTCACAATCGTGAACGAACAGTTCGGCGGTACTCTGCCCTGCCAGAAATCTGACGGATTCTCAAACAGATGGTTGGTTATGGCGCGTATGGCACAGCCGTGAGTAGATACAAGTACTGTTTTGTTCATGTATTCCGGATTGCCCGTCAATGAATCATAGAAAGACCGGCCGCGCTTAATTACGTCTGTAACTGCTTCTCCGCCCTCTGGCGCTTCCATATTCAGCGGATCGTTGTAAAATTTCAGCAGATTTGCCTCCTGACCGAGTGCGGCAACCTGTTCGCGTGTCATTCCGTCCCATATGCCCCAGTCAATCTCTGCCAGTCTTCCGTCTGTTGTCATTTTCAGATCAGGGACCGCGGTTACCAGACGTGCCGTATCTCTTGCCCGTGTCAGCGGACTGGAAAATACAGCGTCAAACCTGATTTTACCTGTTGTCATTCCTGTCTGCCGCGCAAGCTCGATTCCTTTTGAATTGAGCGGCACATCATGTCTGCCTGCCATTCTTGACTGAACATTCCAGTCTGTCTCTCCGTGCCTTACAAAATATATAATCATAATCTGTCACCGCCTATAAGCTTCCATATTTTCCAGACTGACAGTCTGTTAGCATCTGACATCATCGTCACAAGGGGAAGATTCATCGGACACACCTTTTCGCACGCCATTGATTTTGTGCAGCCCGCGAAAACCTGTTTTCTGTAGTTCTTCTCCATCGCATCTCTGTGTTCGCCTCTGCATGTTTTCGGAATCAGGTTAAGCGAAGCCATAGCCTCAGGCATCCCTTTGAAAATGTCGCCGGGAGCATAATTAGGGCATGCTTCAAGACAAAGCCCGCACATCAGGCAGAGCGCGGAGTTATTGCACGTCGCCGACACTGATGTTCCAGTTGTCTTCTCAGTCCAGAGTTCTGCCCGTTTCATGGCTTCATGCAGTTCGCTTCTGTCGACAAGAAGATCACTTATAACCGGAAATTTTCCGAGAGGTCTTATCTCAACTGTATCAGTGCCGAGTTCATCTATGAAAGTACGGCAGGCAAGGACAGGCCTTGAGCAGACCACCATGGCACAGGCACCGCAAAGCCCGTGCTGACAGCTGTTGTCATAGGCAATCTCTGCGAGACCGGCAGAAGACAGCCTTATGTTAAGCCACTCTATAACATTGACTACGGTCACATGCTTTTCGCCGTCATAAACGAACTCCTGACAGTAGCTTTCGCTTGAACTGTCTGCCTGTCTCTTAATTCGGATTATCATATATCTACCCTCAAATTACGTCCGCCGTCGGAAGTTACGATTGTACTGCGTCTGTAGCGGCTGTCATCAGTTTCAGGAAAATCAACCCGCTGATGTGCGCCGCGGCTTTCCTTTCTTGCAAGAGCCGACATGACGGAAGCTCTCGCAAGCAGGAGCATCGCGCCGAGGCGCTGCCTGTCAGAATAGCTTGTATTGAGGCTGAGACCGTCAAGTTTATCTTCAATTTCAACAAGTTCCGCCAGTGCGGCATTAAGTCTCACACCGTCGCGGTATATACCCATTGCGCTGTTCATTACTGATGCCGTCTTCTTCAAAACCTCTGCCCGGCTGACGGAACAGAGGTCTTTATCTGTCCTTGCATTCCATTGCGCCCGGCGCGCGGCTGCATCCGCAAGAGCTTTATCCGCGGCACTTTGCGACATTCCCTCGCTCACCTCTTCAAGAATCGTCCGTGCTGCCATCATTCCGCCATGAACAGCACCAAGAGTTGAGTTGCCTCCGAGCCTGTTCGCGCCATGATACTGGCACGAGCACTCGCCTGCGGCATAGAGTGATTCTATTCCGGTTCTGTGCCGCATGTCTGTACTGATACCGCCCATAAAATAGTGAATTCCGGGATAGACAGGTATCGGCTCGGAATGCGGGTCTATATTGATATAACTGGTACAGGTGTCAAGGACTTCGTCAAGCCTGGTCCTGATTATCTCATCTGACATCATAGTTATATCAAGAAAGACCTGATTCTTCCCGTCTATTCCGAGTCCCATCATATTGCAGACCTTATATATGCTGCGGCTTACTACATCACGCGGCATGAGAGCGCCGCGTTCGGGATACCATTCTTCCATGAAATACCATCGCTCGCCGTTTCGCATCGTATAGAGACGCCCTCCCTCACCGCGCGCGGCTTCAGTTATCAGCAACCGTTTGTCACCGAAATCCACAGTCGTCGGATGGTACTGTATCATCTCAAGGTTTGCGAGCCCGGCACCTGCTTCAAGAGCCAGCCCGGTCGCGCTTCCGTCGTTCATTACGGAGCCTGTGGTCTTGCCGTAGATTCCGTTGGCTCCACCTGTGCAAAGAACCACGGCATCTGCCTGAATCGACGTAATCTCATCAGTAACATTGTTACAAAGCACTACACCGGCACATTTGCGCTCATCTGTAACTATGAGTGACAGAAGACTGCTGCCCGTCAGTCTCTCTATGCTTCCGTCAGATTCATAGCGTCTGCAGGTGGCGATAAGTCCGGTCATAAGCTGTTTTCCTGTCCTGGCTCCGGCAAAAGCAGTACGCGCTTTCTTCTGTCCTCCGAAATATCTCAGGTCAATCTGTCCTGATTCCGTGCGCGTGAAATTTACTCCGCAGCTTCCCGCAAGCCATTCAACAAGCGCGGGCGCGTCATCAGCAAGTCGCCTTACAGCAGCTTCGTCATTTATATAACAGCCGCTTCTCATAGTGTCTTTAAAGTGCTCTTCAACGGAATCCGCCTCACCCTTCGTATCAAGCGCCGCGTTAATTCCGCCCATCGCCATGACCGACTGCGCTCGCTCTGAATACTGCGGCGCTACAATCGTCACATGTGCTCCGCCTTCAGCCGCACAGATTGCCGCAGTAAGTCCCGCAAGACCGGCGCCTATAACAATAACGTTCATAATAAGCACCTCAGATTATATGTTCCGTCAGCAATGACAAGCATTACCAGCGCAAAGGATACTGCCGCCGCAATTGCAATCTTCGCCCTGCCGAATCTTTTCTTGTCGGTAATGATGCCGAAGGTAATGAGCATATGTTCAACAGCATAAAAAATATGGATTGAAAGACACACATAGAACAGCGATTCTATCACAAAACGGGCCACTTCGGCCTGTGCTGAAGGCGCATGCTTTGTTATCTCGGCGAAAACAAGGTGCAGCGGCATGAGTCCGATTATAAAGTAACCGGATATATTCTGAAGATAAGTGGAAACCCAAAGCGAAGGATATCCGGTAAGTTTACGCGTTCTTGACGCAACCTTTATCCGTGCTGCAACATTAATGACAATGTGAATGAAAGCCAGAGTAAATAGTATCCTGCCCGACTTATCGAAAACTTCCGAGTACCCGGTTATTCCAAGAAGATATGTGCAGGCAGCGGCCGAATGCCAGATGAACATGCAAAGAACAATGATTCCGGCAATAATATTGATCTTCTTCATTAGTTACCTCATGGAGTCTATCTGCCTTGTGAGCAGGCAGATTCCCTGTTCAACGTCAAAGGTATCACTGACGGCAGCTTCCATAGGACAAGGACCGTCTCCTTTGCGGTTTACTATTAAGTCTGTAATTGTATCATATTCAAAAATGACAGAATTGTATTCAAACAGACGCATAGCGGAAGCAGACATAACAACCGCATGAACGGATGTCACACCAAGCTTGACAAACAGCATCGCAGCGGCTTTACCGACTATTGTGTCAGCCGCACTGAACCCATCAAATGATTTCCCGTCATGAACGAGACCGATAAGTGTTGATATTCCCCTGCCGTCGTCCGTAATCAGTATGTCGCCCTTGCACAGAACAAGACTGTGACCTTCGAGAGACTCATACGCGCGTTTCAGATCTGTCATCAGCACTGTCCTTAATGACTCGGCCAAGAATCATAACAATAGCCGGAACCGCAACAATCTGAATGAGGAGACCCGGCCAGCCGGCAGTTACCTGATTTACCGCCATTGAAGGTGCAACAGAGCTTACACCTGACAGAAGCCATGAAGCTATGATAAAGCTGCCGCGTCCCAGAATCTGAGCCGATATGACAGCGGCAAAAGCAAGATATGAACGGCGTGCTATACCTGTTGCAAAAAGCCCGGCAACAACTCCGAACACAAGAAGTTCAAACATCATAAATGGAAGTCTTCCGAGAGCCGGCATAGCTTCGCCTGCCAAAGATGTGACGACAAAACTTACAAGCGGTGACATTATTCCCATGGCAGCGCCGTAACGCGCGCCGAGAAGACATGCACCCAAAAGAACAGGAAGATACATAGGAAGATACACAGCTCCTCCCGCCTGACCCAGAACGATATGGAATACCTGAGGAAGAGCAACGCCCAGTGCAATAATGCAAACTGTTATCAGAGATTTGACGGCAATCTTCGATCGTGCGGAGCAGCCATTCATGGTAAGCACTTTATCTATCATACAATTCACCTCGCGACTATTTTTTCTATGGACAGATTATAACATTTACGCAGTCAAATATAAGGTGCAACCTGAAAATAATACCTGATGCGGTCAGGTCAAAGTCACGAACCGACATGACATGTTCAATGCTCCGGCGGTACTGTAATCACATGGCGTTATCTTCTATTGCAGCCACCGGAATAAGGTGTTCTACTTGCCGAAAGAAGACAGATTCTCGTCAAGCTTCATAAACAGGCTTGCCGTAGCCTCCAGTTCTTCCCTGCTTACACCCTCGAAAAGACTGTCCATAAGTTCGTCACTTCTCTTTGCGATTTTGCCGCCTATGCATTTGGCTTTGCGCGTCAGTCTTACACGGATTTTGCGTTTGTCGGCATTATCCCTGTCCATCTCGACATAACCGTTCTCCTCAAGTCTGATAAGCAGCTGCTTTGTATTCTGATGAGACGACCCCAACAGGTCTCCGATATCTTTTATTGTAGGTGCCTGACTGAACAGCGGTATACAGGTCAGAACAAACATCTGCTTCCAGCTGATGTCATCAAACAGGTAATCTCCTACCAATTGGAATTTATTGTTGAACTCGTTCATATAACCCGTAAGCAGCATCTTCGGATTCATTTTTTCAAGCTGTGCGGTGTTTCCTAATACAATGTCGCTTTTCATGGTCTGGCCTCCCGGCATAAGCAATAATATGTAACATATTACACACTTATATTTCAGGTAAGTAAATACCTTTTTTGTTCAAAGACATTTCTTTTGTGCTAGAATTACTGATAGAAATTCCGTATAGAACACTTCAACTAATTGAGAGGCAGAAAATGGACTGTGAGAGATGTTCAAACTACAACTACAATGAGTACACCGGCGAATATGTTTGCGATGCTCCGATAGATGAGGACAATATGGAACGTATGCTGAGAGGCAGCAACGGTTGTCTGTATTATATCGAGGATGGCGTGTATAAGAGCGCCGGCCGGCAATAAATGATAGCCGTCACTGCTCTTTTTCTGAAATCTCGCTTCCGTATACACCGTTAATTCTGCCAAACCTGTTCAGATATACATTTTCACCGATCTGGAAGTGATTGTTCATCATCTGGTCTTCAGATACCACAGTCCTGACCTCAATCCTGTCATTTCCGATTAAGGTTACAGAATACTTCCCTTCTCCGACACTCTGCTCAATTGACTTGATTTTATATCCTTTAAGTCGCAGCTGCCTGTCGACCGTCCTGTCACCGGAGCTGCCGATTACCAGTCCGAGTAACAGCCCCGATGTCATACCTATAATCATCCCTGCACTTACATTATTCAATACAACACCGCAACCCAGTCCTGCCGCGATTCCAAGGCACATCCCTACAGACATACCAAGCATCATAAACTTATGCGTTCTGCCTGCTTTTGCCCTTTGCATAAATCTCTCCAATAACCCTTAATAGTAACGACCCTGTGTGCTTTGTAAATAAAATAGATATAATATTTGCAATTTTCTAAGCTCAAAGATATTATCACTTGTATATACTTAATTCAACACCGTCAGGTGAACTAAAAAAATACTCCGTGAATTGTAAATTTATATTGTATTTTGCACTGTAAACCCTTATAATCAAAGCGTTATCGGTGCGAAACATCGTACGGAACATAAATTACCCAATATGGGAGGACCTAAAATGAACAAGACAGAATTAGTTGATGCTATGGCAGCTAAGGCAGGCATCTCCAAGAAGGACACAGAAGCAGCTCTCAGTGCTTTCATCGCAGTAGTTTCCGATGAGCTTCAGAACAAGGGCAAGGTTGCTCTCGTTGGTTTCGGTACATTCGAGACAACTGACAGAGCAGCTAAGGTTGGTCACAACCCTCAGACAGGCGCTGAAGTAAAGATTGCAGCTTGCACAGCTCCTAAGTTCAAGGCTGGTAAGGCTCTTAAGGATAAGGTTAATACTCCTGTCAAGAAGGGCAAGAAGTAATTAATTATTATAATCCGAAATAGCAATACCCCGGAGCACACGCTCCGGGGTATTCTGTTTTTCCGTCTCTGTTCATACAAAGACTCAGTCTACATTGAAATCTCCCATAGAAAGATCTGCCGTAACAACAGGTGTTGAAGCATCGGAATCACTGTCATCATACCCTCCGAGATTCACATCGCCGCAATCTGTGTCTGCTTTATACACACACTTGTTAACCGTATCAACTATGTCAACATCGCCGCATGAAGACTCAATTGCCATGTCTGTCAGTATGCTGCAACTTTCAAATCTGATATCACCCAAATCAGATGTGACCTTATCAAGGCTGACAGACGAATTGTTGAACCTGATATCACCGCAGTTATTTTCTATGTTACCCGAACCGACAGTGCAGGAATCAGCGGTAAAATCACCGCAGTTATTTTCTATGTTACCCGAACCGACAGTGCAGGAATCAGCGGTAAAATCACCGCAGTCCTGACTTACGGTTTCTTCTTTGGCAGATACGCTGCTGATATTAATGTCTCCGTATTTTACATTCACAGACAGTGTATCCAGCGTTTCCTCCGGAACTACGATAGTTACATACTCGTCATCAGCGAAACCTCCGAAATCGAAATTCAATCCTTCGTAATTCTCTTCCGTTCTCAGATCTTTTACGGTAAGGATACCTTCGGAATCAATCTCTGCCTGAATGTTCTCACTTGGGATATTGGTTGAAACTGATACATTGCTGACAGTGCTGTCTGCCGTGATATTGACATCACCTGCTTCAACATCGATATCAATGCCTTCAATGTCACGTTCATCGGACAGCAGTTCATATTTATCTACCGCTCTATCATGGCTCTGCTGGTACCAGTGACCGAATCCTCTCGAAAAATCGATATTATAGGACAGTGCTCCGCCTCTGATATAACCGGCGATTGATATCAGGACACCTGCAACAACAAGACAGGACGATACAATCACAGTCACTTTATTAAACTTACTCATTTGTTTACCCTCCTGTTATACCTTTTCCCGTTTCTTGCTGACAATGCCTACTATCCATCTGCCTATGGCTTTGAATGCTCTGGCAACCGCTCTTGCAAGCCAGACAATAAAAAGCATTATGAATCCTGACAGGCCCAGTGATGTCAAACCGTTTCCGATGAGTACTATTGCGTTGCCGGTCTGTGATGACAGAATGCTGATTCCCGACAGCAGCAATACCAGAGAACTCGGTATAATTGATATCATGCATACGAAGAACGCGAAAAGTACAGATGCCACAACAATTATCGGAACCATCATCAGCACCAGCAATGTTATAGCTACAGGCAACGCAACAGGTGAAGCAAAGATTGCAAGAATTACTATCCATATAGTCGTTGCTGCATTGTGTTTGCTCTTTACCTTTTTATCGGTTCTGCCGGTATCGTCCTGTGTCGAGCTGCTCTCTTCGCTGCTCAGTGAGCTTATTGCCACATCTGTAATTATCCCCGCGGAAAGTTCTTCAGCAGAACCAAGCTTCGCGATAACCTCTGATTCATCGCCGTCGCCATTGGCAATCGCGTCATCTATGTAGTCGCGGTAATAATCAATGGCCGCCTGTCGGTCTTCTGCAGGAAGATGTCTTAAACATCTCTCAAGCTCCTTCAAGTAAAGTTCCTTACTCATTATTGTTACCCCCCATTAGCAATGCATCGACCGAACTGCTGAAAGACTCCCAGTCTCTGACAGCCTCGTCAAGCTTGACTTTACCACTGTCCGTCAACCTGTAATATCTGCGGTTACGGCCGGCAATCGCCTCATCATATGTCGTCAGATATCCGTCCTTTTGAAGTCGTCTCAAAACCGGATACAGCGTTGACTCCGATATATCTACGACATTCCTCACCTGTTGAGTAAGTGTATAGCCGTATGCATCACCGTGGCTTACTCCGGAGAGTACACACGCATCAAGCAATCCTGATCCCAATTGATAAACCATTCTGTTTCCTCCTTTCAAATTTCCAAAGAAGGTCGTGTATTTGCCAATCGCAGAATACAGCGCACAACCTTGGCTGATGTATAATACTATACAACATATAATATTATCCGTCAACTATTGTTTGCGCGCTGTATCCGTCAGTTCCGAATCCTTAAGATTATTACCTGATCTTACAATATATCAACCGCTTCACCTCGCAAAGCTTTGTTCATACTTCTTACGGCGCAGAATTTGCCGCACATCGAGCATGTATCATCATTCTCGGGCTTACGCGACTCCCGGATTGCTCGAGCCGTCTCAGGGTCAATCGCACACTTCCACTGCCCGTCCCAGTCTAGTGCATGTCTTGCGTCAGCCATTCTGTCATCAATGTCTCTGGCTCCGCGGACCCCTTTTGCGATATCGGCCGCGTGGGCCGCGATTCTGCTGGCAATAATGCCCTGTTTGACGTCTTCAACATCAGGCAGCGCCAGATGCTCGGCCGGAGTAACATAGCACAGAAAAGAAGCTCCGTTCATTGCCGCTATGGCGCCTCCTATGGCAGCCGTAATATGGTCATAGCCGGGAGCAATGTCAGTAACCAGCGGTCCGAGAACGTAGAACGGCGCACCTTTGCATACTGACTGCTGAACCTTCATATTAGCGGCTATCTGGTCCATCGGGACATGTCCCGGACCTTCTACAATAACCTGAACATCCTTCTCCCATGCGCGGCTTGTAAGTTCACCAAGCCGTACAAGTTCTTCCGTCTGGCACACATCAGTGGCGTCGGCGAGGCAGCCCGGACGGCAGGCATCGCCGAGCGAGACGGTCACGTCGTATTCGCGGCAGATATCCAGAATCTCGTCATAATACTCGTAGAAAGGATTTTCGTTGCCTGTCATGCACATCCATGCGAAAATCAAAGAGCCGCCGCGTGACACAATATTCATCTTTCTCTTTTGTTTCTTTATCTGAGAGATGGTGTTGCGCGTGATACCGCAATGCAAAGTCACAAAATCAACCCCGTTCTCTGCATGAAGCCTCACTACATCTATAAAATCTTTAGCTGTAAGTGTTCCCAGATCGCGCTGATAGTGAATCACGCTGTCGTAAACCGGAACTGTCCCTATCATCGCGGGGCAATCAGATACAAGCTTCAATCTGAAGGGCTCTGTATTGCCGTGACTCGACAGATCCATTATCGCATCTGCGCCCATGTTTACAGCCGACATGACCTTCTCAAGCTCCACGCCGTAATCTTTGCAATCCCGCGACACACCCAGATTCACATTGATTTTTGTTGTGAGCATGGAACCTATGCCTCTCGGATCAAGCGATTTATGAAGCCTGTTGGCGGGAATCGCTACCTTGCCGCAGGCCACAAGCGGAATCAGCTCTTCTGCAGTCATGTTTTCCCTTGCAGCTGCTATGGTCATTTCTTTGGTTACAATACCACGCCTGGCGGCCTCCATCTGTGTTTTGTACTTTCTTTCTTCCTTATTGTTCATTTAAAAATTTACTCCTTGAATCTGATGAAACTTCGTTATAATGCTCACTTTGTAACTATGTTACAGGCGTGATTGAGAGGACCTTTGCCGTGTCCTATGTCAAGATTTGAGGCAATCGCCAGCGAAACATAGTCTTTGGCGGCGGCAACCGATTCATCCAGAGACAGACCCCTGGCCAGATTGGAACATATAGCGCTCGAAAGAGTGCATCCGGTGCCGTGTGTGTTGTTGTTGGCAATTCTCGGCGACCGGTACCACTTTATCTGTCCGTCACTGTAAAGAACATCGTCACAGCAGCTTACGCTTCCTTCTGCTGCGTCAGAATGACCGCCTTTGATAAGAACAGGACAGCCATACCTGTCGCCAAGAAGTCCTGCAGCATTTTCGATTGCCTCTGACGAAGGACAATTGGCAATATGTTCTGACAGAGCCGCTTCACACGGTATGTCCTTCATGAGTGCCCAGGCTTCGGGGATATTGGGCGTGATGAGCGCTGCGAGCGGGAAAAGCTCGTCTCTGAGCGCTGTAACTGCGTCACCATCAAGAAGCCTCGTGTTGCTTGTTGATATCATAACCGGGTCAATGACGACTTTACCGGCACCGTAATGACGGATTCGCTCCGCAACGGCGACAGTAACGGCTTTGCTGCCAAGCATTCCGATTTTGACGCTGTCAGGGAATATATCTGTAAATACCGCGTCCATCTGATCCTTCACAATCCCGGCCGGGACTTCCAGAACCGACCTTATTCCTAGGGTATTCTGCGCGGTAATCGCAGTTATCACGCTCATACCGTAGACACCGTTGGCAATCATCGTCTTGAGGTCTGCCTGAACGCCGGCACCGCCGGAAGAATCCGAGCCTGCTATGGTAAGTGCTGTTCTCATAGACAAACTGCCGCCCGGCAAAGTCTCATGCTCGCCTCACGCGGATTTCTCTGCGCAAGAATCGCGCTGATTACCGCAACTCCGCAAATTCCGCTGCCTTTCAGCTCACTTATGTTCTCTGCTGTAATTCCGCCGATAGCAATTACCGGGATTGTGACGCTTCGGCATATTTCCGTGAGAGTTTCCCGATCAACGCTGTCGGCATCCGATTTTGACCCTGTCGCGAAAACCGCACCGACACCAAGGTAATCTGCCCCGTCTCTCTGAGCTTCAATCGCCTGCTCCACTGTCTGTACCGAAGCTCCGATTATTTTACTGTCTCCGAGAATCGCCCGTGCGTCTGCTACGCACCGGTCTGACTGACCCACATGAACTCCGTCACTGCCGCACAAAAATGCCGCGTCGACATCGTCATTAATCACAAACGGCACGCCGTGTCTCCTGCAGACTTCCTGAGTATTCTTTGCAAAGTCAGCGAGTTCCGCGCCCGACTTATCCTTCTGCCTGAGCTGAACAAAGCTCACTCCGCCCTCTATTGCCTGTTCCACCTGACTCTCAAGTGATCTGCCTTCAAGCCATCTGCTGTCAGTCACAAGATAAACAAGAAGAGATTTCTTATCTAATCTCATATCTGCACCTCCCGTCGAGTTCTTCTCCGGAAAGGTTGTATATGGCGTCAATAATGCGGTTTCTGTAAGTAGCGTTGCCTTCGCCTTCTTTGAGATTGGCATAAGCAGTCTCACCGCAGACTCCCATGGAGCTGACTGCGGCTGCCACGGCAAAGACCGTACCGGCACTGCCCGCGTCACTGATCATATCTGCCGCGACACAGGCAGTCGTCATACCTGACAGCTGACAACCCGTACCGGTTATTCTTCCCATCTCCGGTCTGCCGTTGTAAATTGCAATGCTTGTCCTGCCGTCGCTCACTATATCAATTGCGCCCGTAACCGCGACGGTAAGATTCTCGCGCGCGGCAAACCCGCTTACAAAGCCGACCGCATCGTCAAGATTGTCTTTGCATACAGCATCAAGCCCTGAACAATCCACACCCCTTGTATCATTGGAACCTGAAGCAAGCGCCTTTCTCTCCGACATGTTGCCACGAACTGCGGTAAAGTCATAATTATCCAGAAGCTTCCTTGCGGTATCGGT
>ENA-UOYA01002858-UOYA01002858.1-activated-sludge-metagenome-genome-assembly--contig:-NODE-2858-length-16059-cov-3.880280_pt1 | contig 16059 bp, 11 predicted proteins | sample MGYA00238163_ERZ764804 | MGnify/ENA primary metagenome ERZ764804 (study PRJEB28919, sample SAMN05720223) | activated sludge metagenome | isolation source: Anaerobic digester | place: Hong Kong... | reverse complement strand
CCACCAGCCCGTCCGTTTCAAGATTTTCGCCGGAAAAGTATTCAAGCTTTTTTGGGGGCGTTTTTATTTTAATTTCATTAACGGTTAACGGCAAAACATTAATAGCAAACATCGCCGAAAAGCCGTTGTATGTTACATATACTTTTTGCTGCCCTGTTATTGACATATCAACGCTGCTAAGCGAGTAATCGTTTATAATTTCCGTTGAGCCGTTATTGAAAACAGCTGTTACGGCAAGCCCGGACGGATTGAACTGCTCACCCTGATAATAAGTGGTTTTTGTGGGCAGAGATTTAATGCCTATTGAGTTCATCGTTATTGCAACAACAGTTATTTCAAAGCTGACCTTATGCCTGAAATATTGTATCTCGACAGTTTTCTGCCCGGGAGTTTTCATGTCAACAGGTGTCACCATGCTGTTTGTAACATTCAGAATTTTAACAAATTCATCCGTTCCGTTTGAATAGGTGATTTTCAATGTTGCTCCTGATATTTTTACATTTTCAAACTGATAATATGTTAGCTTTGCCGGCAGTGTTTTCAATTCAAAATTAACAATTGAAATATATTCGGTGTTCTCAAGCAGCTGGGGATATCCGCCGTTTGTTCTGGGGTCGATTATCCAGTTATAATCAAAATCAAAGCCGTCATATGTTGACTCAAGGCTCTTGTTTTCAACCGTAAAATCCGAATAGCAGTTTGTGAGGGAACCATAATAATTTTCACCCGCAATGCGGCCTATATGCAGCTCATCTTTACCAAAACCTGCTGCTGAATATAAAATATCGGTGGTACAGTATGTATTTTCTATATAGCTGTTATCATTAAGCCCCACAATGCCGCCGGCATAAACCTTAAGGTTACCTCTGCTGATTGCATGATCACCACCGCTCAGAATGCCTATATTATAGCTGTTGCAGATTATTCCCTCACTATTCAAAAGCCCTGTGATTCCCCCGAAATATATCAGAGCAGCAGCATCGGCAGCCCTATTTTTACTTGAGCATGACGTGTTTGCGTTAACAGTTATATCGCCGGTGTTATAGCACTCGCTGATAGTGCCGCCGGCATTCTCACCTGTTATTCCGCCTGCATAAGTGAGAATGGATGACCCGGTGCAGCTCGATTCATCAAGGCCTATTGCGGCAGAGTCTGAAGCTACATTTATGTCGGTAGAGCTCCGGCAATAAATTAGATTCCCAAGGTTTCGCCCCGCAATACCGCCAATATGCTCAAAAATATCAGGTACAGAATTGAGGTGACTTTTGCCTGGCATTTCAATTCTGTTGAGAGTTTGTGCCGATATATTAAAATTACCCTGCGAGCTGCATCGTGAAACAGTTCCTGTAATAGCATTATCGCCTGTAATAAAACCGCAGCACACTTCAATGTCGGAGGATTCTGTGCGCAGCAAATTCTCCATTGTGGCATTTACATTGCAGTTGACAATGCTGCCGCAATTTTGTGCTGCTATACACCCGGAGTATTGTCCAAGGGAGGCAATGCTGCAATTGTAAATATTCAGATTTTTGATGGTTCCGGAATTTTTTTCAAACAGCCCCGAACACCCTTCTGTTCCCATCAGGCTGAAGTTTGAGATTGCAAAACCGTTCCCGTCAAAAATACCCGTAAAATTCCCCGAAAAAGGATATCTGCCGTTACCGTTGAGGCTAATATTATTCATTAAAATATACTTGCCGTTAAGGTTATTGCCTATAATTTCAAACTCATCCGCAGTATAAATTGAGGTATAGCCATCGGGTATTGAAGCAGCACTCCCGTCAATGCAAAGCCCGACAGGTCCTGCCGAAAACAGCATGACCCCTGCAAGCAGGAAGGCGAAAACCTTTTTATAGTTATTTCTCATACAAAGCCTCCTGAATTTAGTAAAACAAAACACAATGATTATATGACAGAATTTACCAATAGTCAATTCATTTTTGTCGAATAACAAAGCCACCGGTTTTGTCCGATGGCTTAAAATCAAAAAAATATTAAAAAACTTCCTTATAAAAATGGCGAAGGGTCGAAAAAGCCTTCCGCCAAATACTTTATTGATAATCGTCCGCATTCTCCCAATTGTGCCAGACAGCCTGAACATCGTCGTTATCCTCAAACATCTCAAGCATTTTGCACATATTTTTGATATCGTCTTCTTTTTCAAGGGCTGTGTATGTAGTTGGCACATACTCAACCTCTGCAGCAAGGAATTTATAGCCCTTTGCCTCAAGAGCATCGCAAACCCTGCCGAAATCATAGGGGTCGGTGCGAATATCAAAGATACCCTCATCCGTCAGAAAATCAACAGCTCCTGCCTCAAGAGCGGCATCCATGAGCTTTTCCTCATCAACACCCTCCTGCTCAATTGCAATTACGCCCTGCTTGTTGAACATAAAGGAGACGCAACCCGTTTGCCCCATGTTGCCGCCAAACTTATCAAAATAATGGCGCATTTCGCCTGCTGTTCTGTTACGGTTGTCAGTTAGAGTTTCAACAATTACCGCAATGCCGGAAGGGCCGTAGCCCTCATATATTATTTCTTCATAATTGCTGCTGCCGCCTTCGCCGGCAGCCTTTTTTATTATTCTTTCTATATTTTCATTTGGAACATTGTTTGCCTTGGCCTTGGCGATTACATCCTTGAGCTTTGAGTTGGAGTTGGGGTCCGCTCCGCCTTCACGCACTGCAACAGCTATTTCACGCCCCATTTTGGTGAATATTTTAGCGCGTTGATTATCCGTTTTTTCCTTTTTGCGCTTTATGGTGCTCCATTTGGAATGTCCTGACATAAAAACCACCGTTTCTGTAAAAGTCTTAAATATTATATCACACTAAAAATTAAATTTCAATGCCTACAAATCGTTTGTGAACGCCTTGAAGCCCTCGCCGATAACCTCGTTTACCTCCGCTATAATCGTGAATGTTTGCTCATCCACACTTCTTATGATTTTATTCATCTTCTGAACCTCACTGCTTCTCACAACACAAAGCACCATGCTTTTGAGTTCGCCCGTATAGCCGCCCTTAACAGGGATAATGGAAACTCCTCTTCTTGTGCGCGTAGTAATTTCCTTTGCTATTACATCGGCATGGTTTGTAAAAACCATGAGCATTTTGCCGTGCCCAGTTCCGTATAAAAGATAGTCAATCGTCTGTGAGCTAACGAACATGACAACAGCGGCATAAAGCGCACTTTCCGCATTTTTGAAAACTACTGCAGCAAGCACAATAACAACAGCATCAGCAACCATTATAACCCTGCCTATTGTAACATGGGGGAAGGCTTTTCTGACAAGCTTGCCTATTATATCCGTGCCGCCCGTAGTAGCACCCCTCATAATAACAAGAGACAGTCCCGCACCCGAAATTGCACCGCAGAAAAGTGCCGCCAAAAGCGGGTCGCCCTTATAAATCGGCAGAACGGAATCCAATATATCCAGCAGGGCGGAGAGGATTATCGTTACCCAAAGAGTTTTAGAAACAAACTTCCAGCCAATAAAAATCCATGCCAGAATAATGAGCGGGATGTTGAGAACAAGGTTTGTTAGCCCTATAGGGGTTCCCAGAAGGTGATTGATAATAATTGCAACCCCCGACATGCCGCTCTGCGCAATACCGTTTGGCAAGGCGAAGCAGACAATTGCAACAGAGTACATAATGCTACCGGTTACCCACAGAAGATTGTCAACAAGCAGGTCTGTTATATCCTTGCGGGATATTTTTTTCCGTTTTTTATCCGGCATGCTGTTTTATCTCCTTCCCTGAATGAATACTAATCAAGCCAGTATTTTCGCACAATATCAAATATTTCGGCTATTCTTTCTTTTCTGCCGGAGAGGTATAAAAAGCCTATCAGGCATTCAAAACCCGTTGCAAGATGATATTCCTCACCGCTAGAATTTTTCGGAGTGTGGGTGGTATGTGCATTTCTCCCCCTGCGAAAGATATCCTTTTCCTCCTGAGTCAGATGCTCCGCTATCACTGTGGCTGCCTTAGCCTGAGAGCCTGCACAAACTTTTTGGGTGCAAAGCTTATGCAAAGTGCCGACAGGTCTGTTCGCCTGAGAGACATAATATTCACGCACTAATAGGTCAAAGACTGCATCGCCTACAAATGCCAGATTCAGCGGACTTAAAAGTAGAGGATTAACATTTAAATCATCTGAAATATTCAAATTCAAAATCATAGATGGACACCGTATCCCCTTCAGATATTCCTTTTTCCTCAAGTGCGTCAATTATTCCGCTTGAGTGAAGCACACGCTGAAAATACTGGAGCGATTCATAGTCGTCTAGGTTAGTTCTCTGAAGAATATTCAAAAGCCACTCGGCCTCGACAAAATATACACCGTCATTGACGGTTATTTCAAAGCCCGTACCCTTCTTCTTTTCAAAAAACTCAAGGGGAATTTCCTCATGCTCATAGCGTTTTATGGGAGGAAGGGTTGAGAGCATTTTTGAAACCTCGTTTATAACCTCCCTGGTGCCCTCAGCAATAGGAGCGCACATTTCAAGGAGTTTAAAGCCCCTTTCAGCCATGTATTTCCTAAGTCTTTCGAGCTGACTATCCTCTGCAAGATCGATTTTGTTTGCAACTACAATCTGCGGGCGTGATGCCAGCTCAGGGTTAAAGGCTTTCAGCTCTGAATTAATTTTCTCAAAATCCTCGATAGGGTCTCTGCCCTCGCTGCCTGCGGCATCGAGGATATGAACAAGCATCCTGCAGCGCTCAACATGGCGAAGAAATTCATGCCCCAGGCCTATCCCCTCGCTTGCTCCTTCAATCAATCCGGGTATATCGGCCATCACAAAGGAGCTGCCCTCACCCAGACTGACAACGCCCAGAACAGGAGTAAGAGTGGTAAAATGATAGTCGGCAATTATCGGCTTTGCCTCGCTGACAACCGAAATAAAGGTCGATTTACCAACATTCGGGAACCCTAAAAGCCCCACATCTGCAAGGAGCTTTAATTCAAGACTTATCTCCCACTCCTCACCGGGGGCACCATTTTTTGCAAATCTCGGTGTCTGACGTGTGGGTGTGGCAAAATGGGAATTCCCCCAGCCGCCTCTACCTCCTCTTGCGGCAATAAAAGGCTCATCCCCCGACATATCGGCCATGATTTTTCCGCTCTCGACCTCTCGTACAACAGTGCCTCTTGGGACTCTGATTATCAAGTCCTCGCCGCCTTTGCCATTTCGTCTGCCTGACTCGCCGTTTTTGCCGTCGGGCGCTTTATATTTTCTCTTATAGCGAAAGTCCGCAAGCGTTGAAAGATTATCATCAACAACAAGCACAACATTACCGCCCCGTCCGCCGTCGCCGCCGTCCGGGCCACCGGATGCTATGAATTTTTCCCTATGAAATGAAACGGCGCCGTTGCCGCCGTTCCCACCTTTTATTCTGACCTTCGCTATATCTACAAACATTGCTTCCTCCGTGGTAAAAGATGTTGCAAGCTTATTATTGACCTCTTGCGGCCTTAATATTGGCAACAAATTGTTTGGCTGTCTGAGTTATTTTTTCATAATCGCCCGTTTTAGCCCCTGCAGTAAGAGAACTGCCGGCGCCAACGGCAACTGCACCCGCTTTTATCCACTCCCCGACATTATCAACATCAACGCCGCCTGTGGGCATCATTTTCGCATAGGGAATGGGGCCGTTAATTGCCTTGATTATTTTGGGGCCGAAAATTTCGCCGGGGAAGATTTTGAGAATATCAGCACCCGCCTCCATAGCCATAACTGCCTCACGCACCGTCATGACTCCGGGCATTACCGCAATTCTGTACCTGTTGCACATTTTTACGGTTTCAAGGTCAAGATACGGGCTGACTATATATTGCGCACCCGAAAGCATTGCTATTCTTGCGGTTGCGGCATCCATAACTGTGCCCGCTCCGAGAATAATCTGCTCAGGGGTGTATTTTTTTGCAAGGCTTTCAATAACCTTCTCCGCATGAGGTACAGTGAAGGTCAGCTCAATCGCAGCAACTCCGCCCTCTATGCATGCATCAGTTATTTTTTCCGCCTGCTCGGTCGTTTGGGCACGAACAACGGCAACTATGCCCGCAGTCTGGATTTTTGTTAGGATTAATTCCTTATCCATAGTTTAAGCTCTCCTTTTTTCTATCTCTGTACCCTTGCACCCGCTCCGGCAACAATTGCTTCAACCTCTTTTTTGCCTGCCATTGAGGTATCTCCCGGGGTTGTCATTGCCAGTGCGCCATGGGCGACACCATAGTTTACGGCTTTTTGAGCATCACCGAAGGTCATTAGCCCGTAAATTAGCCCTGAGGCAAAGCTATCTCCACCGCCGACCCTGTCATATATCTCAAGAGAAGGGAAATCAAGCCCTTTATATATTTTACCGTCCGCCCAGCAAATGGCGCTCCAGTCGTTAACCGTTGCGGTTCTGACTGTTCTGAGGGTTGTGGCTATGGCCTTAAAATTCGGGTAGATTTTGACGGCATTTTCAATCATTTTATAATAACCGTCGATATTAAGCTCTTTTAACCCGGCATCGTTGCCTTCGACCTCTAGACCCAGGCAGGCAGTAAAATCCTCTTCATTGCCTATCATGACATCTATATACTTCGCAATCTCCTTATTGACCTGCTGAGCCTTAACCTTGCCGCCGATATCCTTCCAGAGCGATGGGCGGTAATTGAGGTCGTATGAAACTATTGTGCCGTATTTTTTGGCCGCCTTGACAGCTTCAATGACTACCTGTGCTGCAGTTTCAGAAAGAGCAGCAAAGATGCCACCAGTATGAAACCAGCGGACGCCCAGAGTACCGAAAATGTGCTCCCAGTCAATATCGCCCTCCTTAAGCTGTGATGCGGCGGTATTGCCCCTGTCCGAAACACCGACAGCGCCTCGGATACCGAAGCCTCTTTCGGTGAAGTTAAGGCCGTTCCTGACTGTTCTGCCTATTCCGTCATAGGGCACCCATTTTATTAGCGAAGTATCGACGCCTCCCTGAAGCATGAAATCCTCAACAAGCCTGCCGACCTCGTTATCAGCAAAGGCCGTGACTGCTGCGGTTCTCAGCCCGAAGCACCGCCTGAGTCCTCTCGCGACATTGTATTCGCCGCCGCCCTCCCAGACTCTGAAGCTGCGGGCGGTTTTAATCCTGACATCCCCGGGGTCGAGCCTTAACATCACTTCACCAAGTGAAATCATGTCAAAGACACAGTCCTCCTGCTTTTTGAGTTTTAAATCCATACTATCACCGTATCTTATATATTTGACGGCGGGAGCAAAGCTCCCGCCCCGTAACCGCCTTTAAAGAGCCCACATTGAATTATACTCCCGAATATGCCGAAAATCCTCCGTCTACGGGAATTATAACCCCCGTTACAAAGCCGGAATACTCACTGTCGCACAGGAAGAGAAGAATCCCTGTCAAATCCTGCGGTACTCCGAAACGCCCGAGCGGAGTGTGCCCCAGTATTTTTTGTGAACGGGCCGTGAGCGAGCCGTCCTCATTATATAAGAGCGTCTTATTCTGATTGGTTGAGAAAAAGCCGGGTGCTATTGCGTTGACACGGATACCCACATCCGCAAAATGAACCGCCATGAATTGAGTAAAGTTTGATACCGCCGCCTTTGCCGCAGAATACGCGGGTATTCTCGTCAGCGGGCGGAAGGAATTCATGGATGAAATATTAATAATACAGGCATCCTTTTTGCCGACCATATCATAGGCAAACGCCTGTGTAGTTATAAGAGTGCCAAGAAAGTTCAAGTTGAAAACAAATTCAATGCCCTTTGAATCAAGGTCAAAGAAGGTTTTTATTCCCTCCGCCTTTTCGGTAAGGTCCTTTAATTCGAGCGTATCCTTTGTGGTTGTTCCCTTTGGGTTGTTTCCTCCCGCTCCGTTAATAAGAATATCGCATACACCGTATTTTTCTTTGACGGTTTTACACGCCAGCTCCATGCTTTCGCGCTCAAGCACATTGCAGCCAATTGCCGTTGCCTCACCGCCGAAAGCCTTGATTTCGTCAGCAACAGCCTGTGCGGCCTCCTCTCGAAGGTCAAGCACGGCAACCTTTGCCCCCGAATGTGCCAAATCCTTCGCAAAGCCGCTGCAGAGAACCCCGCCGCCGCCCGTGATAACGGCAACCTTACCCTTCAGGTTTTCATGTATAATCATCTTCTAACCTCCGAACTTTTTGAAACTGCCTCCCAAAGGCCGTTAAGATACGCCGCACCCAGCGCCCTGTCATAAAGCCCGTAGCCGGGGCGGGCAACCTCGCCCCAAATCATTCTGCCATGGTCAGGTCTTATATAACCGTCAAACCCGCTTTCAAATAGAGCCTTGACTATTTCATACATATCGAGCGAGCCGTCCGCCGAAAGGTGGGAGGTTTCGTTAAACCAACCCTCACGCACCTTAACATTGCGCAGATGGGCAAAATATATCCTGTTTCCTACTTCCCTTATCATCGCGGGCAAATCATTTTTAGGGCTTGCACCCAGAGAGCCAGTGCAGAAGGTCAAACCATTTGCAGGGCTGTCAACGAGTTTGAGAAAGCGCCTAATGTCCTCGATATTTTTGATAATCCTCGGCAGCCCGAAGATATCCCATGGCGGGTCATCGGGATGTATTGCCATTTTGATGCCGCACTCCTCGCAGACGGGAATAATCCCTTCAAGGAAATGCTTGAGATTCCTCCACAAATCCTCGGCTGTTATGCCCTTGTATTTTTCAAACAGCGCCTTTATTTCGCCCATGCGCTCGGTTTCCCACCCTGGCATGGCATAGCCGTTTGAATTATCGTCAATCTCCCTGAACATCTGCTCAGGGCTTTTGCCCTCTATCATCGCACCGTTATAAGACAGGCAGGTGGCTCCGTTGCCCATGTCCATGGCAAGGTCCGTCCTCGTCCAGTCAAAGACAGGCATAAAGTTATAGCAGATTACCTTGACGCCCGCCTTTGCAAGGTTGCGGATAGAAACTTTATAGTTTTCTATGTATTTTTCGGCAGAAGGGACGCCCAGCTTAATATCCTCATGGACATTGACGCTTTCGATGCATTCCATTGTCAGTCCCTCAGCCTCAATCTGCTTCTTCATTTCCATTATATCTTCAAGCGGCCAGGCTTCACCCGCAGGAAGGTAATGCAGTGCGGGCACAACACCCGACACGCCGGGAATCTGCCTTATCTGCCCTAAAGAAACGGTATCCTTTTGTTTACCGAACCAGCGCAGCGTCATTTGCATTGATATCAACCCCTTTGGATTTTACTTTGAGGCTTTATATTTCTCATTGAGCTCCCAAAAACAAGGGAGCTCAATGAAAATAGAACTACTTCTGTTATCTGAAGGATGCCGTCATGTCTGACTCAACGGTTTCGACAACCTTGCCCTTACCCTTGGAGGCGGCAATTTTCTTCTGAAGCTCGGCATAAAACAAATCCTCATCCAGCGGGAGCTCGATATCCTTGCCAAGCCAGTAGGAAAGATGAGCGGCATTTGAAATTGTCAAACCATTTATGCCCTCCTCACCCCGTGCAATAAGAGGCTCACCCCTGAGTATGTTTGCTACAAAAGCGTTGGTAACGCCGATATGCTGCTCGTTCTTGCCGTCAGTCTCAGGCTCAAAAACCTCATATTTTGGCGAACCGAAGCCCTCTGGACTATTTGCAAGGTGGTCCTTTGTTGAGCATTCAAGTTTATAGACAGTGAGCTTACCGTTTTCACAGACTATTTTTGCCTTGTCGAGAGTGACCTCAAGCCTGTTTGTGCCGGGAGCATCGCCCGTTGTTGTTATGAACACGCCGGTTGCTCCGTTAGGATACTCCGCATAGATGGTTACATCATCCTCGACCTCAATGTCATGCCATTTGCCCTCATGGCAGACTGCGTGAATTTTTGACGGCATGCCGCAAATCCACTGCCACAAATCAAGGTTGTGCGGGGACTGGTTGAGCAGAACTCCGCCGCCCTCGCCCGACCATGTAGCACGCCACCCACCAGAATTGTAATATGCCTGGGTCCTGTACCAGTTGGTGATAATCCAGTTGACACGCTTCATCTCGCCATATTCACCGCTCTGAACCATTTCCCTGAGCTTGCGGTAAATATGGTTTGTGCGCTGGTTAAACATAATTGCAAAGGTCCTGCCACATTTTGCGGCAACCTCGTTCATTTCTCTGACCTGCTTCGTGTAAACTCCCGCAGGCTTCTCTATAAGAACATGGAGCCCCTTTTCAAGAGCATAAATGGCAATGGGAGGATGGAAATAGTGGGGAGTCGCAACTATGACGGCATCACACTCGCCGCTGTCAATAAGCTCCTCGGCAGAGTTAAAGCACTTGATTTCGGGGAGCATTTCTTTAATTCTGGCGAACCTCTCGGGGTTAATATCCGCACATGCAACAATTCTCGCCTCGGCAAAGGAACCCTTGCAGTAATTCCTTATATGGGATGTTCCCATGTTGCCAATGCCAATAACGCCGATTTTAACGGGCTGAACCTTTTCGGCAAGTGCCCTTGCAGCATCAACGGCCGCCTTGAAGGCCGACATTTTATCGGGATATTTATATTTATCCTTTTCAAGTCCTTTGATTGTTTCGTTGTTTGCCTCAAGGCCCTCAAGCCCTTTGAATACGGAGAGGTGTGGCTCTACGCACAGTAGCCTTATGCCCTCCTTCTTTGCAAAGCTGCGCATAATCTCCTCAAGCTGCCCATCACCCATGCCGGCGGGGACAACCGTGCCATCCTTGCTCAATGCATCCTTGACATGGAGATAATCTATATATTCTTCCAGCATTTTGAATGCTGAGAGGGTTTCTACTCCACACTGTATGTAATTTGCGGTGTCGAAAATCCCGCCGAGCTTTTCACCAACTGCTTTGTGCAGCTCAAGGCAACGCTCCGGGATATCGCCGAAAATACCCTTTTCGTTCTCATGGCAGCAGCGAATGCCGAATTTATCGGCATACTCGGCCATTTCACTAACACGGCGGAAAACCTCCTGCTTATATTCTTCATAGCTCTCATCTTCGGTAAAATAAAAGCTGAAAATCCTGATATACTCCGCTTCAAGAACCTGCGCTACCGCAACAGTGTTTTTGAACTCCTCAAAATGCGGCTCAAACGGCTCTTTTATCCCGATTTTGCCATAAGGAGAACCGATAGTCGCAACTTTTATTCCGCCCTCGTCAAGGGCTTTTTTGAGCTCCCTTGCCTCGTCGACGCTGAATCTGGAGATGTTCCTGCCGTTGACACCCCTTATCTCAATGCGGGATATTCCGTTTGCTTTGCAGGCTGCTATCTGCTCATTGATGTCGGCGGCCGCTTCGTCTGAAAATGCGGATAAAACAAACTTTGCCATTTCATATCCTCCGTTTCAAAATTTTTAGGGGTTAAGGGCAACTTTCCCCTCTTAAATTTACCAAATAATAATATCACATATATGTCCGAAAATAAATAGTAATATGGTTAAAAATGACAATATTTTTCTTTAGAATTTAAATGCGTCAATATCATTCTTCCCCGCAGGCAAAATTTTAAAGCCGAAGGTAAAGCTCTTGTCGTCAAGTATCCTTTCCGGATGACGGGAGGCAATTATACTTTCCTCGCTTATTGCGTTTATCCTCCAGTCAAGATTGACAACCGTTTCACCCAGCGGGGTAAGCTCAAAGTCATGAGCCGTATCTGTAAGCTGCTCTGCGGAAAAATGGGAGGCGTTAAAGCAAAATGAATCTATACCCTCGCCCCTGAAAAACAGGCCAGCGCCATTATCATTGCCGACATAACCCCATTTTGTCTGATAATGAGACGAATTCTCCTGAGGGCGGATATAATGCTCAAAATTGTCGGCTACATTGAGCTTAAACAAACCAAATCTTGTCGCCATATGCCTGTCAACATAGCTTTCAAACGGACCTCTGCCGAAATACTCTATTTCCTCGCTGCCCTTTGGCATTTTCAGTTCAAGCCCGATTCTGGGCAGGGGCGGTGCGTTTTCACGGACTGTGCCGTTAACAACAATGCAAACGCTTGCATCAGTACCGAATATATATTCAACCCTGGCTCTCAAAATAGGAGGTGCAGAAGGTCCACTCAGTGAAATCCCTGTTGAAATTACTACTCTGCTTTCATTCTGCTCGGTAACAGTTGTACCGTATGTCTTTTGTACTATGTGGTCTATCCTCTCCTGCTTCCAGCGGTCAAGCGAACCCCTGTTATAGTTCGGCGCTCTCCAGAGCCTGAATTTTACCGGCTCTGTTATCAGCTCACTGCCGCACAGCTTTATTGATTCGAGCCTGCCATATGCCTTGTCGAAGCGGTATTGAGCGTTGCCACAGGCTACAGATATGTATCCTTCCCGTTCAGATACCGTCAGCGCTTCGCATTTGAGAGGCTTTGAGGCGGTTGATTTTGTTTCGATTCTGAACTGCTCAAAGCCAGTTTCATATCCCTTTTCCGCCCAAGGCTTATCGCAATTCAGGGTAAAGCTCAGAGTAAGATAGCACTCTCCGAAAAGCTCCGCATCCTCTCCGTCAAACAGCTTGTATTCTCTGCTTTGCATAGGCTCAATGCAAAGGGAAGCTATGCTCCCGCTGAGCACCGTTTTTCCGTTGCATTCAACTCTCCAGAGTAATGAGTTGTCCGATAGGCTCTCGAATTTCCGGCGGCTCTTAATCGTTATGCATCCATTGCCGATATAATCCGCTTTGTATTGCTGATAGACGCGCTTCATGTCATAATAACCGGGCCTCGGCGTGCGGTCGGGATACACCAACCCGTCCAGGCAGCATATCCCGTCATTCGGATAGTCGCCGAAATCGCCCCCGTAATAATACCTCGGCTTTCCGTTTTCATCAGGAACATTCACGGCATGGTCGCAGAATTCCCAGATGCACCCTCCGAAAAAGTTATCATATTGCTCAACAAGCTCCCAGTAATCATAAACATCTCCTGTAGACATTGAGCAGACATATTCACACATATAAAACGGCTTTTTGTAAGCGCTGTTTTCGAGATATTTTTTTATATAATCCGCATCGGGGTACATCCTGCTTTCGACATCCGAGATATCGGCATAATTCTCGCCCTCGGGCACGCTCTTAAACTCCAAGTGGGAGTTTTCGTAATGAATCAAGGCATCGCTGTCCCTGCCCCTTATATACTCCGCCATAGCCCTGTGGTTCGCACCGACGCCTGATTCGTTGCCTAGCGACCACATGATTACACAGCCGTGATTCTTATCCCGCTCATAAAGGCGTGCCGCCCTGTCAACATAGGACTCCCTCCATTCGGGGCTTTGCGAAAGGAATGACCATCGGGTCCAGTCCCACGCACCGGGGTATTCAAAGCCCATACCGTGAGTTTCAAGGTCTGCTTCGTCCACGACCATAAAGCCCATTTCATCGCAAAGCTCCAAAAACCTCGGGTCATTGGGGTAATGGGAAGTCCTGATTGCGTTGCAGTTTGCCCTTTTTAAAAGGTTAAGGTCATTTTTCATATGCTCATAAGGCACGGCATGACCTAATTCAGGATGCGAATCATGGCGGTTGATGCCCCTTGCCTTTGCTTTTCGCCCGTTGAGGAGAATAACAGAATCCTTTATTTCAAACCTCCTCAATGCAAGCCTGAAAAGAATCACCTCATCGCCGACAGCTACAAAAAGCTTGTAGAGAGAAGGGTTCTCGTCATTCCACAGAACTGGGTTTTCAACAGGAATCGAAAACCTGCTTTCATTGAATACCCATGAGCCGATATCGGTACCTTCGGGCGAAACAAGTTCAACACTAACCGCTGTTTTTTGGGAAAGCAGGGCTTCTATTTTTATCTCTGCATAAGTCAGCTCAGGGTTGACTATGGGTTTGATATGTATATCCCTTAGCCTTACTGGGGACCTTGCGAGAATATATACCTCACGGAAAATTCCCGAAAACCTAAAGCAGTCCTGGTCCTCAAGGTAAGTGCCGGTGCTCCATTTGACCACCAGAACGGTTATTCTATTTTTGCCTGCTTTAACAAAGCGTCCGATATCGAATTCGCTCGTTGAATGGCTAACCTGGCTGTAACCAACAAAGCCCCCGTTTAGCCAGACATAAAAGGCGGAATCCACACCCTCAAAATTCAGAAACAGCTTTCTTCCTGCAAAGGCCTCTGAAAGCTCAAAATCTTTAAAATATATCCCGCAGGGGTTCTTATCCGGGACATGGGGCGGGTCTGTCGGGAAAGGGTATTCAAGGTTTGAATACATGGGCTTATCATAATTCCTGTCTGTATACATCTGCCAGCTTTTCGGCACTTCAATATTGTCACACTCAGAGCAGTCATAATCTTTGTTTGAGAATTCGTCCCTGAAATCCTCAAAGCTTTCAAGGAACTTAAACCTCCACTCCCCGCAAAGGCTTTTGAAATAGGGTGATGCTTCTCTGGGTTTGAGTGAGCTCTCCTTTGACTCGAACGGAATAAAATATGCCCTCGGAGCCTCACAGCAGACATGGAGCTGCTCCAAGCTCTTATGATATGCTTTAATTTTCATTCAAATCCCCCCGATGGTTTATTATGCCGCTACAAGTATATATTGGCTTTTCATTTTAAGCAAGAGAAAAATACACTTTATGTTCTTTAACATATATGATATGATTTAATAAAAAAGAAAAGGAGTTTGTTATGGAATATCAGTCACTGTCCGATAAAGCATTGAAGCTTATGAAGCTGACCTCATTAATTAAAATCGTACTTTTCCCAATTGTACCGTCAATAGCCGCATGTATAATTCTGTGTTTTTACGATTTAACACTTTTGGCGGTGCTCGTGCCTGCGTTGTCAATTATGTTAAGCTGTATATACTTTTTTGTAGTGCCGCCCATAAGGTTCAGGAGATATAAATATCTCATTGCCGAGGACAGAATTGAAATCTGTGAGGGCATATTCTGGGTTTCAAAAACCATCGTTCCCATTGACAGGATTCATCAGATTGATATTATGAAGGGCCCTCTTGACAATATCTACGGTGTGGCAAAGGTTGTTGTTACAACCGCAGGCTCAGCTGCTACCTTCCGCTTTCTTGAGCTCGAAAAGGCGGATGAAATTGCGCTTTACCTCAACAACGCCGTTAACCTTGCCATAAAAAACGAAGGGGTGCATAACAATGTTTAATACCCCTACAAGGAATCATATATCTATTATCGTTGAGCGGCTAAAAATGGTTTTTGTCGTGCTTGTAATTGGAATACTCAACATATTTGGAAACTCCGAAGAGGATATACTCTCTGCGGAATATTGGAGGAACCTTATGGCAACCGCCAAAGGAGCGCAGGACTATATTTATGCCCTTTCGGGGCTGGGCTTCGTCGCCGTTTGTAGTATAGTTGTTTTAATATCCTTCCTTTTTTGGAGAAAAACCTATTTTTACATAGACGGCTCCGATTTAGTCTATGAAAAAAGGACCATTTTCAAGAAGTATTCAAGGCTTGCTATTGTTAACATCTCAACCGTCAACATAGAGCGCAGCATATTTGAGCGTCTAATTGGCACTTCAAAGGTTAAGCTTGACCTCAACTCCGCCCAGACTTCAGAGCAGACAGATTTCACCTTCTTCCTCAAAGCCCCCCTTGCACAGGCACTTCAGGCTGAAATTAACGGCAAAAAACAGGACCTGCTCAACATAGAGTCTTCTGCTTTAAACAGTACTGATATTTTTTCGGGTGCTGTTTCCTCATCTGAGCCAAAGCAGGAGCTTGTTTCATTTTCTGCCGCTCAGGTTATACGCCACAAGCTGCTGACTCTGCCAATCATTCGGGGGCTCTTCGTGATTTTATGTGTTTTGAGCCCCATTTTCTTTGAAACCGATGGCTCCAAGTCCTTATCTTCCGTTCTGCTGTTCGCAGCTCTGACTATTGGCGGCGGGCTTATTGCCACTGTCTATTCCTGCCTTAACACGCTCGGCTATAAGGTCGAAATGGATTCAAACAGCATTTATATTAACTGCGGTGTTCTTAAAAAGACATCCTACAGCTTTGAGCTGAGCAAGATAAACGGAGTATTTCTCAAGCGTCCCCTGCTTGCGAGAATTTTCGGACTTTGC
>ENA-UOYA01002855-UOYA01002855.1-activated-sludge-metagenome-genome-assembly--contig:-NODE-2855-length-16069-cov-7.554640_pt1 | contig 16069 bp, 9 predicted proteins | sample MGYA00238163_ERZ764804 | MGnify/ENA primary metagenome ERZ764804 (study PRJEB28919, sample SAMN05720223) | activated sludge metagenome | isolation source: Anaerobic digester | place: Hong Kong... | reverse complement strand
CGTGTATTTCCGCACCGGGCCCCACGCGCCCCACACGCTGGTCTTCGTGGAAAAACCGGCGAGCGCGCTTATCTCAACTGGTGCGGTGGCGAGCGACACGGCAATGGTCACCAAGCCTGTCAGCGCTACAATCACCGGAAAGCTCCAGTAAAGGGGAATTCCGGCTGGAAACCAGATCGCTTCGACCAGGACCTGCAACAGGCTGAGTCCCATGCCGGCAAAAGAACCGCATGCGTATCCCCAGCCATTGATCCGCCACCAGTACCAGCGCAGCACGTTGGGCACCAGCACGCCCGCCCCCAGCGTGCCCATGATCCAGACGAACAGGAAATTGATGGATCGCGCGAAGAATGAAATGCCCAGCCCCGCCGCCACCAGCAGCGTCGAAGCGATGTAGCTGGCACGCAGCAGGCGGGCGTCGCTTGCGTCTGGCTTGATGTAGCGCTTGTAGATGTCCTTCACAAGGTAGGATGCGCCGGCGTTCACGCAACTACTGAAGCTGGCCAGGAAACCACTGAGCAGCGCGGCGACTGCCAGACCCGCCACCCCGTGCGGCAGGTAGTTGGCGAGCACCAACGGCAAGGCGCGCTCGGGATCCTGTGCGAGCAGACGGCGAAACTCCGCGCCGCCCGCGCCCATCAACGCGAGCACGGCGATGCCCATGGCCATGGGCCAGCGAATCGTGTGAATGACGCCCCACAGCGCGCCCAGCTTTTGCGCGTCGCGGCCGTTCTGCGCGGCCAAAAAGCGTTGGAAGTCGAACAACTGTTCCGGCCCGCTCAAGCACAACACAAAGCCCTTGGTGAACCACACCATCGTCAAAGCGCCGAACAGGTAGTAGTCTGTGCCCGCCGCGTAGTCGAGTTTCCAGACCGGCGCGAGCGACCACCAACCGGTGGGTACGATGGCCGCGAAGCGATGCGCATCGAAATTCGAATAGCCGAGCCAGGCTACCAGCAGCGCTCCGGTCGAAAGGATCACCGTCTGCAGCACTTCAACCAGGATCATGCCCTGAAAGCCGCCCAGGATCACGTACACACCCGTAAGCGCCACAACCACCGCTGCGCCCACCTGTGGGTTCACGTCGACAAACACGGTGATGAACTTTCCCATGCCGACGGCCGCGAACGCCAGAAACGCGGTCACCGTAAGGACGGCATAGATGGTGTATGCCAGGCGCGCGGCGCTGCCGCCCGGCGTGTCGCCGAAGCGGAAGACCATCCATTCCGATCCGGTCATCACGCCGCTGCGGCGAATCCAACGCCCCATGTAGGCGGCGAAGAAAACCGAGATGACGAAGCCCCAGATCCACTGCACCCACATGCCGCGCAGACCGAGCACTACGAACAGGCTCACGATCCACATGGTGCCCGTGATGTCGAAGTAAGAAGACGATCCGGACATCGCCAGCGCCCACCAGGGGAGCCGCCGGTTGCCGAGGAAGTAGGATTCGACGCCTCGCGACGCGCGGCGCTTCACGGCTACGCCGATGGACACGATGGCGGCGAGATAGAAGATGACGATGGCGATGTCGAGCGGGCTAAGGTGCATGTGATTTCAGAGCGTTGCGAGCGGACTGGGATTGGCGGGCTTGTGGATCCACATATCCGTCCCGGCGCCGAAGTAAACCGTGCCATCAACGCCGATGGTGAGGCCGCCGTCGGCGTGTCCATCGGCTTCCTTCAGGAACTCTATGCGGTTCTCTCCTGGATAAATGTGCGCCAGTTGCTTCGAGATAATTGCCCAAAGCGCCCCGTCCTGGCAGGCGCGCAGGCTTTGATTCGGAATACGGGCGGGCTTTTCCAATTCGGCGACGGTCCGTATCTTGCCTGTCGCGTGGTTGTATTCGGTGAAGGCGCGCCCCAGCGCGAAGTACGCGCAACCGTTGACTGCGGCCATGGCGCTTATGCCGCGGCGTGGTTCGAGTTCGAGGTCATAGGCGATCTTCTTCAGTACGGGGTCCCATACGAAGAAGTGTCCGGTAATGCCCTTGGGCTTGGCTCCGCCGCCACCGCCGGGGCTCGATGCCGCATAGACCCACTTCGCGTCCGCCGCCACGGCGGTGATCTGTTGGTCCGGGATGATGTTCCGGTGGACTTCGATCTGTTCGGTTTCAGGATCGAACACGCTCAACGCGCCGCCTAACATTCCGTAGTTGGGCTGCGTGCCGATGTACATCTTGCCTCCGGGCCCCAGGTGGATGCCGCCCACGGGGCGGTACTGGAAGTCCGGAATGTGCAGGATGGTGCGCGGGTTGGAATCCTTCGTGGTTCCCTGGTTCCAGGGCCGGGCTGGATCGTAAACAGCTAATATCGCCTTTATATACGAAATCGTGTAGAGCTTGCCGCGATAAGGAATGGCGTAGTAAATCTCGCCGCTGTAGTCGATGACTTGGTCGAACGAATCCAGCTGCGCCCTCTTGGGATCCCAGGCGAACATGGTCTGTCCCAATTCCGGTCCGCCGAAAATGCGGCCGTCCGGGAACGTGTTCAACCAGAAGATGCCCTGTCCGAGCCCGTCCACCGGGATGCGCTTCCAACTGTAGCTGGATGTGCGCGGGCCGATGACGGTATAGGACTGCACGCGCAGGTAGAGCGCTTCCTTGCTTTTCGTCAGATAGGTGCGTCCCACGGCGGGCGGCAGAGGCCTGCGGCGAAATTCGCGCTTTCTGCCGCTGCGCAGGTCGAACAGGTACAGCCCCTCGCGCCCTTGCTGGTGAAGCAACAGGTCGTCTTCGTAAGGAATGTAGCCGCTGTCTCCGTTCGAGGCGTCGTAGATTCGCGACAGTTCGAGCGTCCACGCGTTGTATGTGATTAGCTTCCCGGCGGTGACCTCCACGATGTAATTGGCGGTCACCATGGGTGGCGAAAAGCCGGGCTTTTGGAACTCTTCCGGCGTGAGCGTCTTGAACGTGCGCGTCCGGGGCAGATACGCCACCGTGCGCGCCCGTTGCGTCGCGACGCCGCACAGGATGACGCCGGACGGAGTGACCTCCAAACCTCGGAGGTAGTTCTCCTCCGGCGCTGGCGAGCCGACGTCCTCCAGCACACCCTTGCCGGCGTCGTACCGCACCAGGCGGCAACCCGGATAGGTGCCGTAGTAAATGTCGTTGTTGGGAGCCTGGGCAAGCGAGGCGATGATGAATTCCTTCCTGCGGTATTCCTCGCTCATCTGCGGAACGTCGAGCCACCGCTCCTTACGCGGGTCGAAACACATCAGCGCGCCGCCGTTGTAACTGCCCAGGTAGAGGTTGCCGTCGCGGGCCTGAATGATGCCCCACGAGCCGATGCCTACCGGAATGGTCCAGGACTTGGCCCGGTTCGTGGCCGCGTCCAGGCGTATCAACTGGCCGAGTCCAGCGGAGTTGAACGTTGTGAGATAAAAGACGCTCCCGGTGCCTTCCTCCGGCACGTTCAACGCATTGAACAGCCAGAGATTCGTTGCCATGGGACCGACCTTGACGAATCCCGGGGCCGCTGCCGCGGCTTTGAGTTTGGTGGTGCGCACCCATCCATCCGTCGCGAGCGAAGGAGCCAATCTCGCGGCCGGCATGCCGAGCGCGGCCATTTGGAAGCATCGTCTCGTCAGTCGCATTCTCAACAGCATACCTGATACGCTACAAAGTTCACGCGGAAGCGAGCCAGACAAACATGACAGCCGTGCATCTCACATTCCCTGATTACGTCGTGGTGATCGGTTACTTCGTCATTGTCGTGTGGATCGGGCTTTACTTCCGCAACCAGATAGCCGCCGCGAAGGACTACTTTGCCGGAGGTCATCAGATCCCATGGTGGCTCGCCGGAATTTCGCATTATATGTCCAGCTTCAGCGCGTTCGCCTTTGTTGCTTACGCGCAGCTTGGTTACACCTATGGCTGGGTGGCGGTAACGCTCTTCTGGGCTTCGGCGTTCGCGTGCACGCTCGGCGGCCTGTTCTTTGCGAGACGTTGGCGCCGTGCGCGGGTCATCACGCCGGTGGAGTTCCTGGAACGGCGCTTCAACGCATTCGTGCGGCAGTTGTTCGCATGGGCCGGGATCCCGATGAAGATCTTCGACGACGCGCTGAAGATCTTCGCCACCGGTCTGTTCGTTTCCCTGTCGATGGGCCTGAGCCTGCACTGGTCCATCATTCTCTGCGGCGTGGTGATGATCGTTTACACGTTCTATGGCGGACTCTGGGCGCTGGTGGTGACCGACTACGTGCAGTTCATCATGAAGGGTTTGGCCATGCTGCTGCTTCTCCCGCTGGCCATCGCCGGGGCGGGAGGCATATCGCGGGCCTTCTCCAGCCTGCCGCCGGAGCTGTTCCACCTGACCAACGGCCCCTACACGTGGATTTACATCGCTGGCTTCTTCGTGTTGATCGGAATCAGCTACAACACCAGTTGGGCTCTGGCGCAAAAGTACTACTCGGTGCGGAATGAAAAAGAAGCATCCAAGGCCGCCTACTGCGCCGCGGCCCTGAATTTCCTCGGCGCACCGCTGCTGATCCTGCCCGCGGTGATCGGCCGCCACTTCCTGCCGGACCTGGTGGCGCAGAACCGCACTGCGGACGTTTACGTCCTGCTGGTGCTGAAGCTGCTTCCCGTGGGCATGATCGGAATTATCGTGGCGGCCATGTTCTCGGCCACCATGGCGGTGGTGAGTTCGGACTACAACGCCATTGCCAGTGTGCTCACCAAGGACGTCTATCAACGCTTGATCAATCCCAAGGCGGCCGAAACGCGGCTGCTTTGGATGGGGCGCTGGATCACTTTAGGTTTGGGTGCGCTTACCATCCTGCTCAGTCTGTGGATCGCAGTGAGCCATCAGCAGTCGCTGTTCAATACCATGGTGACCGTGCTCGGGCTGTTCATGGCGCCCACGCTGCTGCCGCTTCTGGCGGGGCTCACCGTGCGCAGGCTCAACTGGCAGGGCGCGTTCGGCGGGTTCCTTTGCGGGCTGCTCACGGGCTTTATCATGCTCGCCCTGAAGACATGGTGGCTTCCCACACGACCCGGCGGCGGTTCGCAGGAAGCGCTCTACAACTTTGAAGGCGCGTCCTTGCTGGTGAACGCGGCCATGACCGTCGTCGGCATGGTCGCCGGGACCATGCTAACGTCGCGGAAAACGGAAGCGGAAACGCGGGTCAACGAATTCTTCGCCGCGCTCGACAAGCCTATCGCCATCAGTGAAGTGCCCCCCTCGGGCAAGAGCGGCGCGCTGTCTGTGATCGGCGCCTCCACATTCGGCGTGGGTATCCTGCTCACGGCTGCGGGATTGCTCTCGAACGTCCTCACCGCCCGCATCATCGATTCCGCGTTCGGCGTGTTTCTGCTCGCGATCGGCGTTCTCTTCCTTCGCAACCATCGGAAATCACAGTCATGAGTTCTCGACAAGCATTTGAATTTGGCTTCACGGACCCTGTTATCGCTGAACTGGCTGGTGTTCCCCAGCGAGATTTGCACTTCGACGTAGACGCGATCGTCCGGGGCTATCGGCTCGCTGGCGAGCTTGCCGCGGAACTGGGTGTCCCGGCCCCATTGCCGCGCCTGGCCGAGTTTACTTACACGCACATCGTCGCGCTCGGCACCCAGGTGACTTTTACTGAGTACGAACCGAAGCCCACCACGTTGCTCTCCTCGCCGGAAGACATTGATAACTTGCGAGAGCCGGAAGATTATCTGGCGGCAAGTCTGATCCAGGAGCGGTTGAAGCTGGCCGAAGAACTTGTCCGGCGTTGGCCTGGCGCTCCGCTCTTCATAGGGCATCTTTTCGAAGGCCCGGTGACCACGGCGTCGCTGCTGCTGGGTCCGGCATTCTTCACGCTGCCCTACGACGATCCGGCGCGTACTCACAAATTGATGCAGTTTAGTGTCACCAGCGCCTTCGGTTACGCCCGCGCCATTACGCGCCGCTTCTCCGGCGTCGAGGGCGCATTCCCGCAAGGCTTCCCGGACGATTTCGCTGGTATCATCCCGCCCAAGCTGTTCGGTGAATTCGTGGTGCCCTATTGGGAACAGGTCTTCGAACAACTGAATTCGACGGAGCGATTCGTGCACAGCGAACTGCTCCGCGTGGGCCATCTGCCATTCCTGAAGGACTTGCGCGTGGATTGCTATGATCCTAGCGCCGATCAGTACCTGACGCCCGACCTGCTCAAGCAGCACTGCCCTACCCGGTTTCAGTTGCGCATACAGGATTGGGACATCGCCAACCAGAGCGCGGCTGAGTTGCAGCAAATGTACCGCCGTTACGCTACCTATAACCCCAAGGTGATCAGCTTCTATTTGAGTCGCATTGTGGACGTGCCTAAAGTGAAAGCCATTCTGGAAGTCGCGCTGGAACAGTAAGGAGCCTCCTATGCGTGCATTCGCGCTTATACTGCTGGCCGCGCTCACGGTCGAGGCCGCGGGAATTCCGATCGCAAAGAACGGCACTTCGCTTGCTGCCGTTGTTGGAGGGGAGCGGGACGAATACGCGGCGAGCCGCGTCATGGGTGAGTTGCGCAAGTACGCGGCAGTCACCCCCTCGCCGGACGCCGCTCGCGTGGTCATTTACGTGGGCACCCTTTCGTCTAATCCCGGGCTGGCGGGCGCGGCCGCGGATCTCGGTTGGAAAGACGACATCGCGAAGTTGCCGGCGGAAGGTTACCTGATTCGTTCCGGTGCCCGTTCGGGCAAAACCGTCATCGTGCTCGCGGGAGGCGACCGCACCGGCGCCATCTATGCTGCCAGCGACTTCAAGAATTTCTATCTTCATCCGGCCGGCGACGGTGTTGAAGTTGGAAAGCTAGACTACACAGAGATTCCCAAGATGAAGTACCGCTGGTTCTGGAACTGGGATGACCGGACCAACTGGGACCTGTTGGATCACGACAACGTCTACATCCCAATGCAGCAGCTTCCCAAGAGCGACAGCGTCCGCGCGTGGTTCAAGCGTCCCGAGGCCTTCGTCAATAATATGAAGCTCGTCATCGATTACATGAGCGAGCACAAGCTGAACGGCCTCATCCTCTGGGGCTTCCTGCGCGACAACCACGGCGGCATCCCGGCGGCGCTCGAAGTGTGCCGTTACGCCAACGAGCGCGGGGTGAAGATCATTCCGGGAGCCGGCATCGACCGTCACTATGGCGGTTTCTACCACGAAGGCAATCACGAGTTCAATCTCGAAACACGCGCCGAGCAGAATCCGCGGCTACGTTCCATCGACAAGAACGGCAAGCCCGAGCCGCGGACGCTTTGTCTCGAATTGCCGGAGAATCGCGAGTGGGTGGAAAGAGGCTTTCGCTGGCTGTACAAGACCTTCCCCATCGGCGGCGTGAACGTCGAATTCGCCGAGCATTCCACCTGCTATAACCCGGAGTGCATCGAGGCCCGCAAGCGGCAGGGCGGCGGTGAATCCGACTTCAGCAAGGACCTCGCCCGGATCGTCCCGTTCGTGATGAAGACCATTCACGACGTGGCGCCCGATACCTGGATGTCATATGTCACTTATGGCGGTTTCACGCGGGAGATGAAGGACAAGCCACCTCTCCATGTAAGTGTGGCGCCCGGTTATGCTATCTGCCAGTGGACACTTACTAATATGCTTACGAACCTGGTGCCTACGCGCTCGCGCCGCACCGGAGCGGCGCAGGAATGGACACCGGGCCTCTATGAATCGCCCTGGCCGGAAGGCTTGCGGCCTCCGGGAAAGAATTACATCGGATACATCCACTGGAATGCGTTCTACACAAGCAACCAGAAAGGCTTTTTTGTTGACGCCTACCGCGAGGCGGCGCGCAAGGCGCACAGGCACGGGTTTCAGGGCCTCGACACTTACGGCGAGGAATCGCCCGAGTTTCCCAATGTTGAGTTGAGCTACCTGGCCTTCTCCGAATTTACCTACAACCCGGACATGAGCGACGCGGAATTCCTCGCCAAGCGCGTTGCGCCGCTTTACGGTGGTGAACAGGCAGGCCGGCTGGTGCTTGAAATCGCCAGGCGCGTGGGGCCGGTGCGAATTGGGAGTGCCCCCCAGGATGTAGCGCAACTGGTGGAGATGGCCTACGAGGGCCGGCGTGTTGCCGAGCCGTACGCCAAGGCACGTTGGGACAAAATGATCCATTATGTGCGCGACATTTTGCCCAAGTAGGTTTGCGCTGCTGGTGCTGCTAGTGGCAGCGGGCGCGTCATGTTTCGCCGGCAGTCACCCACGTCTGGTCTATGGTGCGGCCGAACTGGCAGCCCTGCGCAAGGATCCACAGCGCGTGTCCGAAGCAGCGCAAGCCGCCGCGCCCTACCTTAGCAAAGCTCGCACGGCGTCTTGGTCCGGCTACTCCATCCCATTGCCCGCCGCCCCCATGCCCGCCCGTCATCCGTCCACGAACTGGCCCTATTGGACGGCGCTTGGCGCCGAACTCCGCATGGAACTCGACGCCCTCGCCTACGGCTATGCAATGACCGGCGAACGGGGATTGTTCGAGCGTGCCAGGACCATGATGCTCGGCATAGCCCGGTGGGAGCGTTGGACCGACGTCGATTCCTGCTCGAACGGCAAGGACCCGTGCCTCGATACGTACCTCATCACCTTCGGCATGTCGATCGCCTACGACTATCTCTACCCGCACCTGAGCGGCGACGACCGGCGGACCATCTCCAACGCGATTGTCGAGAAGGGACTCCGCCCCATCGCATCGCGTGCCGGCGCGGAAGACTCGTTCGTATCTCACCCGCAACGCTGGCCCAACGGTTGCGCGATGGTGAGTGCCGCGCTCGGACTGGGTGCCCTGGCCGTGCGGGGCGAGCACCCGGAAGCAGGCAAGCACCTCGATCTTGCCGTGCGCTTGTCCCGGTTGTTCCTGGATGAATTCGGCAACGCGGATGGCGGGCTCGTCGAGGGATTCTACTACGGGGCGGCGTCGATGGAGCCGCTGGCGCTGTTTTTCTCCTGCTTGAAACGCGAGACCGGCGCGGACCTGTTTGTTCACCCTTACTTTCGCCGCGCTCACGAGTTCCCGCTGTATTTCACGGTTCCCGGGAAGAACTGGCTCGCGGGCTTCGGCGACACCGGCGGTCCCCAGGGGTCGCAACCGCTCATGATCGGCATGTTCCGGCGCATGGAACTTTCGAGCAGTGCGCGGTACTACCTCCGGCAGACGGCGAGCGCCGAACGTGTGGACCCTTTGTATCTCGAAGCCATCCAGCGCTGGTTGTTCTATGCATTGCGGCAGGGCAACTCTTTCGCGGTGCAGCCGGACCTCAGCGCGGCGAAGCCGCCCGCGGCGCTCGCGAAGGAGTTCAGGAGCGTCGGGTGCGTAGCCCTGCGTTCCGGGTGGAACGCGGCGGACACGCTCGTGGCCTTCCGCAGCGGGCCGAGCGTGGGACACTCGCACCTGGACCAGAACAGCTTCATCGTGGCAGCTCGAGGCGAAGTGCTCGCTTCGGATCCCGGCTACCAGCGGTTCGATATGAACTATCCCGACGGCCGCGACCGGGAGTTGACGCGTCTCGAACACGCCTTCACTCGCGGCAGCCTGGGACACAACGTCATCCTGGTGGACGGCGAGGGGCAGAAGAAAGCCGACGGCGCTTTGCGCGGCTTTTTCGATTCACCGAACACGGCGGGCGTAACGGGTGAGGCGGCGAACGCCTACCGGACACTGCGGCAGTTCACACGTCACGTTTTGCATGTCCGCCCGCTCGGCTTGTTCGTTGTGCTGGACCAGGTTCGCACCGACGGACGCCGCCGCTCGATCGAATGGCTGCTGCAAACGCAGCCTGGGGGTAGGTTTGAAATCGAGGGCGATGGCGTCATCCGTGCGATCGTGGGCGAGTCGGCGATGACTGCTTCAACCGTCCTTCCGGCGGATTCCGCCTGGCATCTGAAACGGCACGGTCAGGAGAAGAAGTTCGGGCGCACTGCCGCAGTCGCTGTCGATACGTCCGAGGCCACGTTCCTGACGGTATTGCAAACGCACGCCGCTGCCGAACGTCCGCGCGTCCGGATGAGCGCCTGGCCCGCCGGGGAGGGCAATATTCTGCTCCAAGTTGGCCGAGAGCAGATCGTCATTCACCCGGCGGACCTTTCGCAATCGCGCATCGTGACTGCCGGAACAGTCAGACCGGTGCGCATCATGATCGACAGGCAGATTGAACTGCTCGGCGGCTTCGACAGCGATCCGAAGGATGTGAACGGCTGGCGGCCTCTTCGCATCACGACGCCGGCCCAGTGGCAACGGCGCCGCGAGGAGATCCGGCAAAGGGTGATCGACGTGATGGGTAAGTTCCCTTCGCATGCGGTTCCTCTCGATGCGCGCACTCACTCGGAAGAAGACACGGCCGGCTACACGCGACGCAAGGTGAGCTACTTGAGCGCGGACGGCGACCGCATCCCCGCCTGGCTCCTTATTCCAAAGCGCGGTACGAAGCCTTGGCCCGCGGTGCTCGCCCTGCATCAGACCGAAGCCATAGGCAAGGACTCGGCTGTCGGCATCGGCGGCGCGCCACATGTCCGTTATGGACACGAGTTGGCCGGACGGGGGTTCGTGGTGCTGGCGCCGGATTCCATCACCGCCGGGGAACGTGTCTATCCCGGCTCGAAGCCGTATGTCACGGAAGTCTTTGACCGCGCACACCCGGACTGGAGCGCTTTGGGCAAGATGTGCTCGGATCACCAGCGCGGCATCGACTATCTGGAGACGCTCGACTTTGTAAACGCCCGGCGCATCGGCGTCATTGGCCATTCGCTGGGCGCGTACAACTCGTTCTTCCTGGCCGCTTTCGACGAGCGCATCGCAGCGGCGGTTGCCAGTTGCGGCCTGTCCACGTTTGGAATGACAGCGAAGCCGCTGGCTTGGGCGCGTGAAAGCTGGTTCGTTCATCTTCCCCGGCTCAAGGCGTACCTGCGCGCCGGCATCGTCCCCTTCGACATGCACGAAGTGATGGCCCTGGTGGCGCCGCGCCCCCTGTTCAATTACTCGGCGAGGCAGGATGAGATCTTCCCGGACAGCGATGCGATTGAAGCCGCTGGAGCGCAAGTAGGCGGCGTGTACAGACTGCTCGGCGCGGAAAGCAACTTCGTCTTTCGGGTGGGCGAAGGTCCTCACGATTTTCCCGTTCCGTTGCGCGAGCAAGCCTACCGGTGGCTGGCGGAACGCTTGCGTTAACGGCTGTTTCTCACTGGCGGCGGTGCAGGTTTCCTCGCTCGGTTGAGCGGCGGCGTTTCGGGCTGGTCTTGGAAATTGTAGCGGTAGATCTTCGACACCGACGCGAAGTAGATTCCCCTTGCATCCATGGCAAAACCGGCGGTGATCGTCTCGGGCGCCTTGGCCACCAGGACGGCTGTGTTCGTGGCCGGGTCGATCGTGAACACCCCGCTGGAACAGAGGCCCCACAGCAGCCCGTCCGGACCTACTGCGAGGCTGTTGTAAATGGCGCCGGTGATCGAGAACGGCAGCAGATCTTTCACGAGAGCGGACGTTGGATCGAAGGTGAACATCGCTCTGCCCACCAGGCCGTACACCAAGCCGTTGGGCGCGGTGACAAGGTCGTTGACCGTTCCGGCGCCGGGGAGCGGAGCGACCTCCGCCGTCTTCATCTTCTGGGTCAGGTCGTATATAAAGATCTTGGCATCCGTTTGAGTTGGAAAACTGCCTCCTCCTCCGCTGATAGTGGTGCCGCCCACGATCAGATTGTTGTATGCCGCGAGCGACACCACGCTCTGGTCTTTCACGATGTGCGGGAAGCTGATGACGCTGCCGCTATCGGGGTCCCATATCGTCATCGGTCCGCCCAGCAACCCATAGCCGGAAACAGCGCCTATGAACACACGGCCGTCCGGGCCATTGATCATGGCCTGCGGGCGCCAACTCGAATCGGCGCCCGAGAACGTCACCAGTTGCGGATTGTCTGCCGTACCTTGTCCTGGCTTGAAACTCTTCAGCGGATCGTATTTCATCAGCGGCGCCGAACCTGAATAGGCCGCCATGAGGAGGGAATCGCCACGCGAGAGGAACGAGTAAATCTCGCCGCCCCCCAGGTCGCCCAACTCGTCCATGGCGGCGCTCGCGGGGTTGTAAACCAGCAGGTGGATCGGCAGCACCGAACTACCGTAAAGCTTTCCATCCGGCCCGAAGCCGACGCGGAACACGGAGAGTTCGTTGCCCTTGTAAGCGAAATTCACCGGGATGACCGTACCGGACGGGTACGTAAGGCGAATTGTGCGGTTACTCACGCTCACCACGCCGCCATCCGGCAGCGTGTTCTGCAACGCCTGCGGCGAGGCGTCGCTTGTGCTGATAGGCGTTGCGTTCCAGCCCTCCAGGCGGAAGTAGCGCCCCGCCGCGCGGCCGTACACCTTGCCGTCCTTGCCGCGGTACACCCAGGCTTGCTCGACGCCCTGGTACTCCGCCGGCAGGATGCTGCGGTGTTCGCCGGTCGAGATCTGATAGGCGGCGATGTTGGATTTACTCGTGCCGATGCCGACGTAAACGAATCCATCGTCTCCGGCGGCCACATAATGCGCGTACTGCTGCACCGAGTCCATGCGGCCCAGGTCTTCGAGAGAGCCTGTGGCGGGGTCGTAGCGCACCAGTTTGGACTGCGGGTAGGTAGCGCCGTAGAGCCTGCCATCCGGTCCGAAGGCCACATCCCAAATGTAAGACTCGGTCTTGCTCGGCCGGCCCAGATCCTTCAGCGTGCCCTCTTTGGGATCGAGCACGAGGAAATGCGCATAAGGCAGCGTGCCGAGATAGATCTTGCCGTCAGGGCCTACAGTCATACAACGAGCGCCGTACTCGGTGGGCGCGGGGTTCGTGAAGACCTGGAACTCCCCTGTTGCGGGATCGACCGCCACAACGTCAATGGTCTTCTCCAGGTAGAGATAACTGAGGTAGACGCGTTGGGATCCCTCCGTTGGGCCAGGTCCCACAGCGGAGGCCACCATCGATCCGAGTCCCCGATACGTAGCCAGCAGGTCGAAAGTGCCCGCGGCACCGCCCTGCAATGTGGGTGTTAGTATGAACAGCGCTGAACAAGCGCTAAAGAAAACGCGCATGAAGCCATGATAGCGAGTTCAGAGGCTCGTTCCTCAGCCGGCGAATGCTTGCGCGGCGGCGATGGTCGCGTCGATGTCGGCGTCGGTGTGCGCGGCGCTCACGAACGCCGTTTCAAACTGCGAAGGGGCAAGGTAGACACCCCGGCCGAGCATCCAGTGGAAGAAGCGGGCGAAGCGGGCCGTATCGCACTTTTTCGCCGAGGCCCAATCCGTGACCGGCTCATCCGCAAAGAACAACGTGAACATCGAGCCCACGCGGTTCACGGTGACGCCGGCCGGCGGCCGCGCGGTGAGCTTCGCGGCGCGCGCTTCGAGTTGTTCGTACATTTCCGGATGCGCCTTCAGATGCCGCAGCATGGCCAGCCCGGCGGCGACGGCCAGCGGATTGCCCGACAGCGTGCCGGCTTGATAGACCGGCCCCAGCGGCGCGACGCGCGACATGATGTCCGCGCGGCCGCCGTACGCACCCACCGGCAGCCCGCCTCCGATCACCTTGCCGAGCGTGGTCAGGTCCGGGCGGATGCCGTACAATTGCTGCGCACCGCCGCGTGCCACGCGGAAGCCGGTCATGACCTCGTCGAAGATGAGCAACGCACCATGTCGCGACGTGATCTCGCGCATCGCCTGCAGGTAGCCCGCCGCCGGCGGCACGCAGCCCATGTTGCCCGCTACCGGCTCGACGATCACCGCCGCGATCTCGCGGCCATGGCGCTCGAAAGCTTCTTCCAGCGCGGTGACGGAGTTGTACGGCAGCGCGAGCGTGGTCGATGCGAATTCGTCTGGAACGCCAGCCGTGTCGGCAATGCCGAGCGTGGCCATCCCCGAACCGGCCTTGACCAGCAGGGAATCGACGTGGCCGTGGTAGCAGCCCTCGAATTTCACTGTCAGCCGGCGGCCCGTGAAGCCACGCGCCAGTCGCAGGGCGCTCATGGTGGCTTCGGTGCCGGAGTTCACCAGCCGCACCATCTCGATGGATGGTATGGCATCGGAGATCTCTTCGGCTAGTTCGATTTCGCGCTCGGTGGGCGCGCCGAAACTGGTGCCGGAGTCCATGGCTTTGCGCAGGGAGTCCAGGACCTCCGGATGTGCATGACCCAGGATCAACGGGCCCCACGAGTCCACGTAGTCGATGTACGAGTTTCCGTCCGCGTCGTACAGCCGCGAGCCTTCACCCCTCACGATGAAGGGTGGCGTGCCGCCTACGCCCCGGAAGGCGCGCACGGGCGAGTTCACGCCGCCGGGAATCCGCCGCTCGGCGCGTTCGAGCAGAGCGCGGCTCTTGGTGAGATTCGGTGTTGTCTCCATGGAGTGCGTTCGGTTAGCCGATTGTAGCAAACGGCGGTTACCCGGGTGGCAGGGCGTCCAGCAGAAGGCCGTTGGACGAACGCAGGCGGCGCCGCTCCATGTGGCGCAAGAAGGCGTCCAGCGGCGCGCCCAGCAAGCTCGCCCGTCCGGCCACGATGCGCCAGAGCGTGGCGAAATCGCGGTGTCCGTCCAGCACGTCGCAGAAGCAATGCCAGGCCGCATCGTTGCGGTGCAGCAACCGGTAAAACAGGCGCGGGAAAGCGATTGTGAAGGAAAGCAGGCGGCGGCCCCAATGTAACTCCGTTCCCATTCCGTCGCGTACCAGCCGGCCATATGTGGCGGCGAGTTCGGGTTTGCCGAAGTGGTCCACAATGGCGCGGGCCGCCAATTCGCCACTTTCGCACGCGTGAGAAATGCCTTCGCCTGTGAGTGGCTCAACCAAGCCCGCGGCATCTCCCACCAATAGAGCCGACGTTGCGGCCACCGTCGTGCGCTCGGTCATGGTCGGCAGCAGGTGCCCCGAGATTCGGGGAGCCGCCGCGGCGCTCCCCAGCAGTTGCTCGGCGCGCAGGAAGGCGCGGAAATACGAGCCCAGGTTCCTGGCCATGGCCAGAGGTCCGCCCACGCCCGCGTTAACCGTCTCGCCTTTCGGGAATAGCCATGCGTATCCGGCCGGCAGCGTCCCAAGATCCACGCGCATGGCCTCTTGCGACATCGTGCACTCAAGTCCCCGTGGTAGGGGGATTTCGCAATAGAGCGCCACCTGCCAAAAGAAGTCATCGCGTCTGTTCAACAGGCGGCTGACAACGCTGTTCGCGCCGTCGGCCCCCACGAGGTAGCGCGCCCGAATACTCCCGGCCGTGGTCTCGGCAACCGCGCCGCCCGCCTGCAAAGTAGCGCCCGTGAGGCGCGTCTCTTCGCGGACTTCAACGCCCATGCCCGCCGCCGCGCGCAGCAGGAATTCGTCGAATTCGGTGCGCAATACACCATAGACCAGCGGCAACCTGGACGCCTTACTGAATCGATTCCCAAGGGCGAAGGAAAAGTCGGTCTTTCTCAGGCTGGATTTGAATAATCTCCCGGCGTCCACGGGTATGTGGGAGAGCGCCCGCTGCTGCACGCCGCCGCCGCAAGCCTTCTCGCGAGGAAAACTCCCAGCGTCGATGAGGATTACACGGCATCCGGCTTCGGCCAGCCGGTACGCGGCCACGGAACCTGCCGGTCCCGCCCCGACCACGAGCACGTCGCAATCGAACCTAGGCATCTTGCTGCAATCCGGCGGCCGCTTCCGGCTCCGTGTCCCCCTATTTCTTGGTCTGTGCCGGAGAACTCCCGGATATCGGTGGGTGTCCCGCCGGCAACCCCATTCCCGAAGGACCTTCGGGAGCCCCCATGCTTCCATGCGGGCTGCCGCCTCCAGCCCCAGCGCGCGCTTTGACAACCCAGCGGTTTCCTACGCGCTCCAGCTTGTAAGGCATCTGCATGCCTTCCCCGCCGCCTTTTGGCCGGAACGACACGGTGGCCTCCGCCTCATTGCCGCGGAAGTCCACCGACAGGATGTCGACCTGCATGGAGCCTATGCTGAGGTCCTTGCGTGAGGAAAGATAATCGATGACGCCCTGCCGGACGGCTTCTTTCGTCTGCAAGCCCCGGCTGCATCCCCAGAAAGACAACGCCACCCAAAAAACCAAGGCAAGCCGTAGTTTCACTCTCCGATTATAGCCTTGTGCGGAAACGTGTTGTACTTA
>ENA-UOYA01002854-UOYA01002854.1-activated-sludge-metagenome-genome-assembly--contig:-NODE-2854-length-16071-cov-10.259740_pt1 | contig 16071 bp, 10 predicted proteins | sample MGYA00238163_ERZ764804 | MGnify/ENA primary metagenome ERZ764804 (study PRJEB28919, sample SAMN05720223) | activated sludge metagenome | isolation source: Anaerobic digester | place: Hong Kong... | reverse complement strand
AACTTCGTGAAAGTGGAACAGCGTGTGCCCGTGCGTATCTCATTGAAAGGTAACAGTACGTCAGCGCTCAGACAACTTTTGGCAGGTCTGAATGTGGAGTGCGAGGTGAAATATTAATTTGCTGTAGCGATGCCAGGACCAATGCCAACAGGCGGACCATTTGCGATGCCGATGATGGAGTCTTTCGTTCCGCGAAAGATTCAGCCATGGATTTATCTGCTCATAGCCTGTATTTTCCAGTTTTCCAGTTCCTTCTATGCCGGTTCCATGGCTCATGTCATGGGCGAACTGGCGTTTACAAAGGAAGACGTGATGATGATCAATTTCTTCGGATTGGTAGGTATCAACCTGCCATTCCCTTTCCTCTTCAGATATAAATTCCATTTCACCAACAAAAGTTTGCTCATTAATGCGGCTTGCGTAATCATCGTGTGCAATATTCTCACAATGTTTGTCACGTCATTGCCGCTCATTTGTGCCATCAATTTCGTGGCGGGATACTTCAAGTTGTGCGGCACATTTGAATGTATGTCGAATATTCAACTTTGGCAGACTCCAAAACGTGATTTCTCCATCTTCTTTCCAGAACTCTATATCGTGGTCCTGGGCAGTATCGAGTGGAATCAATTCGCAGCAGCGTATGTGGATTTCTTTGCCAATTGGCGCATGATGCATGTGCTGGTGATTGCCTTGATGGTGCTTGTCGTCATCTTCTTGCTTACGTGTACCAAGCATTTTCGGTTTATGAAACCGTTGCCTCTGTTTGGTATGGACTGGCTTGGCATGGCATTGTGGGCAGCTCTGATGCTCGAATTGTGCTATGTCTTCAATTATGGAGAATATTATGATTGGTTGGCAAACGATCACATCAAATACATGATTGTGGCATTGGTGCCCACAGCCTATTTCTGCATCAATCGGGCGCGGCATATCCGCCATCCGTTCATTGCCCCTCAGGCGTGGACATACAAGAATATATGGCGAATGTTGTTGCTGTTCTTGGCTGGCGAGTTGCTTGTCGCGATTCCGAATGTGATACAGAATGCGTATATCGGCAGTATCTTGCATTACGATTCATTGCATTTGGCTAATTTCAATATCATGGCTTTTGTTGGAGTCATTCTCGGTTGCGGATTCAGTTATCTTTGGATACACGTATTGCGATTGTCTTATGTGCGCGTCATCGCCATCGGTTTTGCCGCAATGGTCTTGTCGCAGATACTGCTCTATTTTCTGATAGCACCAGGTGTAGATATCGAAAAATTTTATATGCCGACGATATTAAGGAATTTCGGGTTTGCCATTAATTTCACATCGCTTACCATTTACATGGAGGAGCTGATGCCTTTCCAGCACTTCTTCATGGGACTTACCATGATGGGATTTGTGCGCACAGGTGCAGGACAGGCTTTCAGTGGTGCCGTTTACAGTTATGCGTTGCGATGGGCTATGGCAGACAACACGGCAAGATATAGCGGCATCTTGAATGATGTGCATATTTATGGTCACGATATCGGACGTACCTTATCATCGTTCATGCAGCAGATGCTTCTCATCAGTAGTAAGCAGATATATGGCATCACCTGTTTCGTGGGCATCTTCCTGGTCCTGTTCATGTTGATGTATAGTGTGCCCGTGCGTAGTACTTTGAAGAAGATGCCGTACTGGAATCAGATTGGCAAGCAAGTGAAAAAACAGATGAATAAGAGTGAGTGATTTCAATGGCGGATGTCTTTCCATTTGTCTGTACGTGTTTATTGTAAACCAACAAAAACAGTAAAAGGTATACAGTCTGTTTGAAAAAAACAGAGTACCTTTGCATTCTGATAAATAGATACAGACAAATGGAAAGACTTTGGAATAAAAATTATATCAAGGCGATGACATCAAATTTCATGTTGTATTTTGCCTTTTACATACTTACGCCGCTTTTGCCCCTTTATCTCAGCGAGACATTCGGCACTTCGAAAGATATGATTGGTATCGTTCTTTCGGGTTATACGGTGGCGGCTCTCATCTTCCGTCCGTTCAGCGGATACATGGTGGACAGTTTTTCAAGAAAGAAGGTGTTGATGATTTGTTTCTTTGTGTTCTTCGCCTTCTTTCTAGGTTACATCGCCGCCGGCACACTGCTGATGTTCGCCATTGTGAGGACATTGCACGGTGCACCCTTCGGTGCCGTCACAGTAGCCAACAGTACCGTAGCTATTGATGTGTTGCCTACCAGTCGCCGCAACGAGGGAATCGGTTTTTATGGGTTGAGTAATAACCTGGCGATGGCGATTGCGCCATCCATTGGCATCTATATCTACAAGTACACCAATGATTTTTCGTTGCTTTTCTGGATTGCTTTGGTGGTGGCATTTATCGGATTGATAACTGTGTCTACGCTGGAGATTCCAACCAAGGAGATTGTGAAGAACAAAAATAAGATATCTTTGGACCGTTTCTTTCTCACCCGTGCATGGATGCTGGCTATCAACATTGCCTTTTTCGGTTTTTGTTTCGGCGTATTGAGTAATTATCTTGCTATATATAGTAAGGAGGTATTAGGTATTACTGGTGGTACGGGAACCTATTTCATGTTGCTTTCCATCGGGTTGTTCACATCCAGATTGCAAGGTTCCAAAGCGTTGCGGGCAGGCAAACTCACGCAGAATGCTGCTGCAGGAATGGTGATTTCGCTTGTGGGATACATCCTGTTTGTGGCATGCCATCATCCTATAGGCTATTATGTGTCGGCTTTGCTCATCGGATTGGGCAACGGACACATGTATCCCGCATTTCTCAATATGTTTATCAGTGTGGCTCATCACAATGAGCGCGGCACTGCCAATTCATCCATACTCACATCATGGGATGCCGGTTTCGGTATTGGTATCCTGATGGGTGGAGTTGTGGCTGAATGGTTTGATTATACCGCTGCCTTCTGGACTGTTGCCATTGTGAATTCCATTGGCGTAGCCTTGTTTTTCATTGTTACAAGACAGTTCTTCCTTAGTAGACGAATCAATTGATTTTAGTGTGTGGTGGTCTGATGGCAATCAAATTTTCATGAGATATTCCGTCAGACTATCATCCCGTTCCAGATTCATCTTTTTTCTCAGTCTGTATCTGATGGTCTCAACACCGCGTACGCTGATATTGAGCAGTGGCGCAATCTCCTTTGTTGTTAAGTTGATGTGCAGATAAGCGCACATCATGCGTTCGCTATTATTCAGGTCTGGATGCTTTTCGCGCAACCTTCTCATGAAGCCATCGTTCGCAATGTCGTACTGTTCTTCGATACGGTCTAGGACACTGTCCGCATCTATGTTTTCATTGATTTTACTCCGTAGAGAAATAATTCTTTGTTTCACCTCTCTGATTTTTCCTTCAGTCAGTATGGTCAACGCTTTGGAGAGTTCTGATATAATGTCGTTAAGTATTTCATTTTTGCGTGATACATTTATCATCATATCTGTCATCTGCTGGTTGCGGTGTTTTTCTTCAAGTTCTATTTTCTCCTTCGTATATTCCTCTTGCATCGTCTCCATTTCATGGTCTTTTTCTGCTAAGATTTCATTTTTCTTGCGTTCCACTCTTTCGTTTTCCATTCGTAACAGTTGTGCCAGAATACCTATTATGATTAGGAAGTACGCCATGTAAGCCCAGATTGTACGGTACCATGGTGGGAGAATTTTGAAAGTGAAACTGTCTTCGAATACCCTTCCATCAGCCGACTCAGTTCTTACGCAGAAGGTGTAAGTACCTTCGTGCAATTTGCTGTATTCCTTGGACGTAAGTTGTGTATTGCCGCTCCACTTCTCATTGTTGAGTTTGTATTGATACGACAGGGCATCCGTGTTGTTAGCATAGTACGGTCTGTAGTTGATGCGTATGAAATTAACGATGGAAAAGAATTGGACACTAGTGTATGTATATCTATATTTATATATGATTATGCAAATATATGACAATCTATTTTTATAAAACAACAATATCCCAATGAACTTTTCATCTAATTTTGCAATTGCATTTTGTTCCATCACCCTGTCCAAAGCATAAGACTCTATCTGTGATAGAAATTGTTAGTGACAATTAACTGATTGTAGTAAAGATCAAATCCAATATATTATATAACATTATGACTAACAAAAAAATTATTATTGCTGCTGCATTTTTTTGCGTAGCATCTGTGTCTGCTCAGCCAAAGCTGAACAAAAATAACATTGACGAAGTCATTGCTGCAATGACTCTAGAAGAAAAGGCAGCTCTGCTTGTTGGTGATGCTTGGGGCACAAGGAACCCAACTAGTACTAATGATGGTAGTTCGTATATTTCAGGGCCTATCTATGTACCTGGAGCTCCATTTTCAACTAGGCCGATTACAAGATTTGGCATACCCGGAACAGGCATGTCTGATGGCACCGCTGGAATTCGTTTTAATATTTCGCGTGAAGGTAATAAAAAGAAGTATTATGCCACATCCTTTCCGTCCAGTACTACCTTGGCATCTACATGGAACACAGATTTGGTATATCAGTTTGCGGATGCTATCGGAAATGAAGTGAAAGAATATGGTGTGGATGTCGTACTCGGTCCTGGTATGGATTTACAACGTAACTATTTGTGTGGTAGGAACTTTGAATATTTTTCGGAAGATCCGTTGTTGACAGGTAAAATGACAGCTGCATGGGTAAAAGGTGTACAGAAAAATGGTGTCGGCGTCAGCGCAAAACATTTTGCAGGCAATGACCAAGAGACCAACCGATTCAACGTAGATGCGAGGATGAATCCAAGGACACTCAGAGAAATGACACTCAAAGGGTTTGAAATTATGGTCAAAGAGTCGCAGCCGTGGACGATCATGGCATCATACAATCAAATCAATGGTGTATTCACTCAACAGAATTATGATCTCTTAACAACTATCCTTAGAGATGAATGGGGATTCAAAGGTGTTGTCATGACCGATTGGGGCTATAAAGAAGGAACTGTAGCGGCCGTAAAAGCAGGGAATGACCTAATGGAAGCAGGACTGTCTTATGAAATAGATAGAATAATAGCTGCTGTTAAGGATGGTTCATTGCCTATAAGCGATGTAGACAGAAATGTGAAACGTGTACTACAATATATTGTCAAGACTCATAGATTCAACGGATTTAAATATTCAGATAATCCAGATTTGAAGGCACATGCAGAACTTGTTCGCAAAAGTTCGGCTGAGGCGATGGTGCTGCTGAGAAACCAAAACAACACATTACCACTCAATGGTGTAAAGAATATTGCTCTTTTCGGTTTGACATCCTATGATATGGTTGCAGGTGGTACTGGATCTGGTAATGTAAACAAACAATATGTCCGTAATTTGAAAGAAGGTTTCGAAGACAATGGAATCGTCGTTGACTCTACTCTTACAAAATGGTATACGAAATATCGTGATTTCCAAAAGATTAATTTAAAATCATCATCATCCCAAATACTTCTAGGTGATCCATTGATAGCAGATATCAATGTGCCTGATGGTTTTGTGAAAAAAAGTGTGGAAAATAATGATGCTGTAGTCATCACCATTGGTCGGAACGCTGGTGAAGGTGGAGACCGTATGCTGAAAGATGGAGACTGGACTCTCACAGCGGATGAAAGAGCTTTGTTGCAGAATGTTGCTGACACGTATCATGCGGCAGGCAAGAAGGTGATTGTTGTGTTGAATATAGGAAGTGCCATAGAGACAGCCTCATGGAAATGTATTCCTGATGCAATATTGTTGGCATGGACACCAGGGCAGGAAGTCGGCTACACTGTGGCTGACATCCTTACGGGAAAGTCTTATCCTTCAGGGAAACTTCCAATGACTTTACCTAACGATTATTTTGACACCCCTTCATCTTATAATTTTCCTTATGCATATTCAGGTCAGAGTTTCATGGATAGCGATTCAAAGATTTCAGGAAAGGACCGCCAACCAGAAAAGAATATCGATTATGTCAACTATGAGGAAGGAATATGGGTAGGCTACCGCTATTTCGCAACAGTAGGAAAACAAGTATCCTATCCGTTCGGTTTTGGTCTCAGTTATACAACATTCGAATATTCTGCACCTAAAGTAAATGTCGCAGGCGACGGTACAATGACAGCTAGTGTTACTGTCAAGAATATAGGGAACCATGCGGGGAAAGAGGCCGTACAAATTTATGTTAATGCTCCAGATGGAGGATTGGTCAAACCAGCCATAGAACTCAGATCGTTTGCCAAAACTAAAGAATTGGCTCCTGGGCAGAGTCAGCGGATTACTGTTACCATTGATCCTTACACTTTGGCTTCATTCAATGAAAACGCCAGCGAATGGCAGACAGCAGCTGGCGATTACAAAATTTATTTTGCTGCTTCGTCCGAAGATTTGAAAGTGAGTGCTGTGGCAAAAGAACCAAAAACTTTCTCATGGAGAGTCCATCAAGTCTTGTTACCAAAAGAAAAAGTGAACGAAATAAAGGTTAAATAACAATATAGTAGGATACGTTGTATGATTAGATATATTGTGACTTCATCCGTTTGTTTCATAAGAGATAAATACTTGTTGGTATGTTCTGAGTAAAATATAAATTTTAAAAAAGCAGGAAACACATCCGTGAATAAGAGTAGCGGATGCCGTTTCCTGTTTTTTTTATAGGCTGTTATCGCAGTACATGTTATCCATCCTGTTATGTCGCTTAAAAGAGAATGTAATAATGCTTACTTTTTACAGAAACAAACATGCTCAAAAATTACATGTTATAGACATTTTATTCTTTTGCTTGTTAAATATATTTTGTGTACATAGGAGAATGTCTCGCAGTAGATGGATGCCTTTACAAAGAACAATAAAAAAAGCGTGCCACCTTTGGCACGCCCTTTTATAATATATGACGAATAGTTCGTTTATTCAGCTGTCTCAGTTTTCTCTTCAGCTGCACGGAAGTTGACCAAATCTTCTGCGATGAAGTTCTTCACGTAAGCGGAATGACCGATGACCTCTTCTTCAGCGTGGCGCACATACACGTTGGCACTCTTCTGGAATAGTTCGGGTGCTGTGGTGGCATCTGCCAGGATGAGGAGCGACATGATGATGTCGGCAGTCATATCATAAAGACGGCGGCCCAGGAAGTCGTGCATCTCGATGTTGTCTGCTTCTTTCACGTAGTTGAGGCTCTGCTCATACAGTTCTACCATTTTCTCTACACGCACTTTCAGCGGTTTCAGTTCTTCAGATACTTCTTCAGCGAGCATCTCTTTGATGATGTTCAGATAAGTGCCGTTGCTGATGTAGCGGATGGCAGCAACCACCTGCAGCTGAGTTGTTCCCTCATAGATGGAGAAGATACGCGCGTCACGATACAGACGCTGGCTCTTGTATTCCATGATGAAACCTGAACCGCCGTGAATGGAGATGGCATCGTAAGCATTCTGGTTGGCGTATTCGGAGTTCATACCCTTGGCAAGCGGTGTGAAGGCATCAGCCAAACGGCTGTACTTCTTCATTTCCTGACGCTCTTCGGGTGCGAGCTTGCGGTCGCGTGCGATGTCTTCCAGTGCTTTGTAGATATCTACGAAGCGTGCTGTCTGATACAACAGTGAACGGCCAGCATCGAGTTTCGCCTTCATGCGAGAGAGCATGTCGTAGACAGCCGGGAAGTTGATAATCTTCTTACCGAACTGAGCGCGCTCTTTGGCATAAGCCAAACCTTCGTTGTATGCTTCCTGTTCTACGCCGACACTCTGTGCAGCAATACCCAGACGGGCACCGTTCATCAGAGCCATCACATATTTGATAAGACCCAGTTTGCGGTCTCCGCAGAGTTCTGCATGAGCATTCTTGTATACAAGTTCGCAAGTTGGTGAACCGTGGATACCGAGTTTGTTCTCGATGTGACGTACATTTACGCCGCCCTGATTCTTGTCATAGATGAACATGGACAATCCGCGACCGTCGCTTGTGCCTTCCTCAGAACGAGCAAGTACCAAGTGAATATCGCTGTCGCCGTTGGTGATGAAACGTTTCACACCGTTGAGCAACCAGCATCCGTCTTTCTCGCTGTATGTTGCCTTGAGCATCACGCGCTGAAGATCGGAACCAGCATCCGGTTCGGTCAAGTCCATAGACATGGTCTCACCTGCACAGATGCGTGGGATATATTTATTGCGCTGTTCCTCACTACCGAACTCGTACAGCGTGTCGATGCACGACTGCAGAGACCAAACATTCTGGAAGCCTGCGTCGGCAGCAGAGATAATCTCTGAAAGCATCGAGAATGTGGTGTTGGGCAGGTTCAGTCCGCCGTATTGGCGAGGCATGGAGATACCCCAGAGACCAGCTTTGCGTGTAGCGTCGAGATTCTCGAACGTCTTGGAAGCGTAAATCATGCGGCCGTTTTCGAGATGCGGACCTTCCAGGTCTACAGCTTCCGAGTTTGGCTCGATGATATTGGCAGCCACGTCGCCAGTGATATCAAGAATGCGGTTATAATTTTCGATGGCATCCTCATAGTCTACAGGAGCATCAGCATATTTATCTTTGTCTTCAAAGTTGCGCTCCTTGAGCTCAACGATTCTCTTCATCAATGGATGGTGAAGATGAAATTCCAATTCTGGATGGTCTGTATAATAGTTTGCCATTTTATTTGCTGTTTTGTTTGTAATACTTAATGAGTTTCGGAACCACTTCCTCTACGGTACCGATGATAACGTAATCGGCAATCTTGTTGATTGGAGCATCGGGGTCGCTGTTCACAGAGATGATGATTCCGCTGTCCTGCATACCTGCGATGTGCTGAATCTGACCGGAGATACCGCAAGCGATATACACCTTAGGATGCACCGTGATACCAGTCTGACCGATTTGGCGGTCGTGGTCTACGAAGCCTGCATCAACGGCGGCACGGCTTGCGCCCACCTCACCGTGGAGTTCTTTGGCGAGTTTGAACAGCATGTCGAAACCTTCTCTGCTGCCCATGCCGTAACCACCAGCTACAACGATAGGCGCACCTTTCAGATTGTGCTTGGCTGCCTCTACGTGGCGGTCGATGACCTTAACTACGTAATCAACAGAAGGAACATATTTCGCTACATCAGAGTAAACAACTTCGCCCTTGTAATTCTCGTCAAGAATCTCGCGTTGCATCACACCGCTACGAACGGTAGCCATCTGTGGACGGTGCTCTGGGTTGACGATGGTTGCCACGATGTTGCCACCGAAGGCAGGACGAATCTGATAGAGCAGACCCTCATAGTGCTTTTCGGTTTTCTTGTCATCATAGTCGCCAATCTCCAACTGAGTACAGTCGGCGGTCAGACCGCTGGTAAGAGAAGAAGACACGCGTGGACCGAGGTCACGACCGATAACGGTAGCGCCCATCAGACAAATCTGCGGCTTTTCTTCCTTGAACAGATTCACGAGGATGTCTGTGTGAGGTGCCGATGTGTAAGGGAACAGTCCCTCAGCATCGAAAACAAACAATTTATCTACACCATAAGGCAGAATCTGACTTTCCACTTTGCCCTTGATACCTGTACCGGCAACGACGGCATTGAGTTGCACGCCCAGCGTGTTGGCAAGTTTGCGCCCTTTGGTGAGCAATTCCTGAGATACTTCGGCAACAGTAGTGCCTTCGATCTCGCAATATACAAATACGTTATTCATCCTAGCCAATAATCTTTTCGTCCAACAATTCTTTAACTAAACTCTCTACATCAGCGTCGCTTGGCGTGAGAGTCTTGCTCTCCTTAGCTTGGAACACGATGCTCTGCACGGCTTTCACCTTCGTAGGCGAGCCGCTCAGTCCGCACTGCTGTGCATCACCATCGACATCAGCAACCGACCACTGGTTCAGTGTGAGGTATGGACGCTCATTATATAAATAGGTGTAAGGTTCGTCTCCTTTGCGCTCCATCGGGCAAGTGGCGTACTTGTATTTCATCACCAGTTTGGCGTTGCAAGGACGGCAAGGAGCCGCACTTCCGTTTACTGTGATAACTACAGGTAGCGGAGCCTCTACAGTCTCCACACCACCGTCGATGTGACGGCGGATTGTAGCTACACCATTCTCAATCTTTAGAATTTCCTCAGCATAAGTGACCTGGTTCAGACCAAGTTTCTCGGCAACCTGAGGACCCACCTGGGCGGTATCACCATCAATGGCCTGACGACCACCGATAACAATGTCTACATTGCCAATTTTCTTGATAGCAGTAGCAAGAGCATAAGAAGTAGCAAGTGTATCTGCACCAGCAAACAGACGGTCGGTAAGCAACCATCCCGTGTCAGCACCACGATAAAGGCCCTGGCGGATAATTTCGCCCGCACGTGGAGGACCCATGGTGAGGATTCCTACGGTAGAGCCTGGATTCTGCTCTTTCAATCGGAGAGCCTGCTCCAGGGCATTCAAGTCTTCTGGATTGAAGATTGCAGGCAGGGCAGCACGGTTTACGGTTCCTTCCGCAGTCATTGCATCCTTACCTACATTTCTTGTGTCAGGTACTTGCTTGGCAAGTACAACAATTTTCAAACTCATATATGTAAAATGTTATTGTGAAATTTCGGGCGCAAAATTACAACATTTTTGCCGCGTGACAAAATAAAAGCAGATTAAAATGCACAAATCGAAGGCACACGTGCACATATCCAACATTTTGTGCAATGATTTTAACCATTGATAGACAAAAACTTACACGATAATGACTTCTTCTATTTCAATGTATGGAAAGTATGTGTTAGATGGTCGTTGATCGTATGTTCACAGCCGATTAATGCTCAATCATATTTCGAATGCACATCAACGGTTTGATGATTAACCGTTATTCATCTACCAATATACCCCTATATTGGTCTGCGTTTTGATGCTTTCAGTATTGCGTTTAACATCAAATCTTCGACCAATACAGGGGTATATTGGTAGAAGGGTAATATGCTTTAGTTTTTTACTTCATCATAATCTTTTTGCCGTTTAAGATATAAATGCCAGCTTGGAGCTTACTTGTGTCGGTATTCGTGTTCTGTAAAACGCCATCTATAGAATAAACTTTACCACTGATCGAAGCGTCAGACTGGACGGTTTTGATACCGTTGGTAATTGTTCCACTATTATTTGTGGTGGTCGCAGTGAGTGTGTAACCGTTGGTATTGATGGTTCCGCCGGCTTCTACTGTTAGCGTGGAGACCGTCGTGTTTGCGGTGAGATTCCATGTCACACCTTTGCCGACGGTGACGTTCAAAGCCTTGGCATAATTGTCCATTGCCACTGTACCTGTTACATTCCAACTGCTATCGGTCTCCAGCACCAGATAGCCCGTGCCACCATAAGTGCTCCAACGTGTGTTATAGTCCACTTTCATCAGCACAGCACTGGGAACTGTCAACGTGACATCTTTCAATGTGAGTGTTCCCGTCATGTTCGTAGGAATTTCACATAGAGGCGCACTGCTGTCCGTGAGCGTGATTTTGCCACCATTGATGGTGATTTTTCCGTTATAACCTTGAGAGTCTCCGGAGCCGCTTTGCAGAATCATCAATCCGCGCGTGCTGGAACCCGATGTGAAATCACAATTGTTTATGGTAATCGTGTTGTTGCCCTCGATGACGCCCACTTCGCCTTTTGACGACGATCCCGTTGCATCGTTGGCTGTAATCGTACCCGTGGAGTAGAGTATGGCGCAATCAGTACCTGTGGTGACATACGAACCTTTGGTCACTGTCACCGTGCCGCCGCCTCGGTCGGTAGCTACCACGGAACTGTTGCTGCCCGCTGTGGTGACATTCAGATTGGTGGCATTGATGATGCCGCCGCCCGTAGCATGGATGCCTCGGGATAGATTTCCCGTGTTGTTGATAGTCACATCGCTGATGTTCAGCGTGCCGCTGTTATAAGCGAAACCTGCATTGGAGCCTTTGGCTGTGGTGGTGATTGTGCCGCCCGTCATATTGATGACGGCAGAAGAACCTGCTACATAGACGGCAGAGTTGATGCCAAAGAAACTGCTACCGTCGCTATCGCTGGTGTCGCCGGCAGATTTCTTGATGGTACAATTGTTTACAGTCAGTGTCCCGCCAGTGACTTGCAGCACGTTATAGTCGGATGTTGTCGACTCGTATGTGGTGTTCAAAAGCGTTTCTGAGCCCGAAGTCAGTTTGTAAGTGGCCCCCGATGGTGACGACTTGGTGCTGCCTCCGCCTGGCTGAGCAAAAGAGTTGGATGAGAATAAACAAAATAATGCACTGAGAATTAATGTAAAATGTTTCATAACTTAGTTGATTTATATTTTTCGCAAAGGTATTAACAATTCAGTTATGGATCAATTTTATTCTACCAAACAGACATTTACATCAACAAACAAGCATTTATGTATATAGCATTTTAATCTTGAGGTAGCGAATCAGAGGTGGTTTGAGTCTTCGGCCAGTTAACTAGGAACAGACATTCCGTGGCTCGTGTGAATGCGGTGTAAAGCCAGTGGATATAGTCGGGTGTGAGCATCTCGTCGGTCATATATCCTTGATCCAAGTAAATGTGCGCCCATTGTCCGCCCTGTGCTTTATGACAAGTCACTGCATAAGCGTATTTTATTTGGATGGCATTGAAATAATCATCCTGTTTTATTCGTCGGATGCGGTCCGGTTTCAGAGGGATATCGGAATAATCCTCCATCACCTTATTAAGTAGCTGTTCGTTTTGCTCGTGCGTCAGAGCAGGTGCTTCTGTCGTCAGACTATCCGTTATCACCGTGGCTTGCATCTCTAAATTGTCGTAATCGGGGAAGACCAACCATAAATCGGCGAAGTGGAATCCGTATAGTTCGCGAGTGTTCCTCACCCGTTGCACCCGCACGCGGTCTCCGTTGGCTATGAACGGGATGGATGATTTCTGTTTTTCGGTCCAGTAATAATTGTTTTTCACAATCATCAACATGTCGCCAGTGGTGAGTTCTTCCTCTCTGTCCAGAACCGTGTTGCGGATTCCTTGGTTGTAGATGTTGGCGCGCTTGTTGCTTCGGGTGATAACCATCGTCTCGTCAATGCCCACTTCGGAATAGCTGGAATTAAGACTCTCGATGAGTTCGTTGCCTGGCACCATTTTGATGTCGGCGAAACCGGAGAAACGTATATGGGGTAGGGCGGTGGCTTCATCATGAGTGATCATCTGCCTGATGATGGTGGCATTGAATAAAATTCCGCTGTCCTGACTCTGACGGAGCACCTCGTTGAGGTCGCACTGGAATACTTTCAGTCCGTATCCCGCCATCACGGTGGCATTGAGAGCAGGGGATTCCTCCTCTCCCACGGGTGGCAACTGAGCCTTGTCGCCGATGAGCAACATGCGGCAGTTGCGGCCGGTATAGACGAAGCGCACGAGATCATCGAGGAGTCTGCCGCTGCCGAAAGATGTTTCCGACAATCCTTCGTTGGTTATCATCGACGACTCGTCTATCATAAACAGTGTGTCAGTATGCAAATTGTCGTTCAGATTGAACTGTCCTCCGTCGCCCGAAAATGTGCGCTGACGGTAAATCTTGCGGTGAATGGTGAAAGCGGGATGCCCACTGTTGACAGAGAATACCTTTGCGGCACGTCCAGTGGGAGCCAAGAGCATCACCTTCTGATTGAGGGAAGTCAAGGTACGGACAATGGCACCAGCGAGAGAGGTCTTTCCCGTGCCGGCACTTCCGCGCAGTATCATGACGGCATGAGGGTCGCGGTCGGTCATGAACGAGGCAAAGGTGTGCAGAGCCTCTTCCTGTTCCGCTGTGGGCGTGAAACCGAACTGGCTGTGTATCTGATATATCAATTCGTCGCTAATCATTATTCATGAGTCTTTCAGGGTAATCAGGCATATCGGGCACCCTTCCTGTCAAGACTATACAAAAGTAATAATAAATATTGAGAAGATGATAAAAGTTTTTCTTATTTCGTCGGCATAGATAAAAAATAATTTATTATATTTGCAAAATAATCAATATTTATTACCATGAAAACATTTAGGCAATTATCTATCTTGCTACTGTTTGCATCGTTGGCTGGACCCGTGTTCGCGCAATCGGCATCAACAGGCGAATCACCTGAATCGTATAACAAGCGCATGGAATGGTTCGGAAATGCCAAACTCGGCATTTTCATCCATTGGGGAATTTATGCAGTGAACGGTATTTCCGAGAGTTGGTCGTTTTACAATGAGCATATCTCTTATGAAGACTATATGAAACAGACCAAAGGTTTCACTGCTGCCAACTACGACCCCAAGCTATGGGTGGACCTGATTGAGGGCAGTGGTGCCAAATATACGGTGCTTACGACGAAGCACCACGACGGTTTTGCACTATGGGACACCAAGGCGGGAAAGGTGAGCGCCAAGAAATCATCAGCTGCCAAAAGAGACCTGATTACGCCTTTCGCCAATGAAGTGCGCAAGCGTAAAGACTTGCATCTGGGCCTTTACTATTCGCTGCTCGACTGGGGACGCGACGACTATCCCAACAAAACCAAGACGATACACCGTTATGATATCAAAAAGGATGCGCAAAGATGGCAGAAATTCTGCAAATTCAATTTCGCGCAAATCAATGAAATCAATACCGAGTATAAGCCCGACCTGATTTGGTTTGACGGCGATTGGGAACAAAATGCCGCTGACTGGAACTCGAAAGGCATCATAGAGTTGCTCCGCTCCACAAATCCGAACGTGATTGTGAACTCGCGCATTCAGGGATATGGCGATTATGCGACACCAGAGCAGGGCGTGCCGGTGGTGCGGCCGAAAGATAAATACTGGGAATTGTGTTATACAATGAACGACTCGTGGGGATATCAGCCGAGTGATACACTATTTAAAACGCCACAGATGTTGCTGCGCACTTTCGTCGACTGTCTGAGTATGGGTGGAAACATGTTGCTCGATATCGGTCCTAAAGCTGACGGGACGATTCCTCAAGAAGAGGTGAACATACTGAAAGAGTTCGGCCGCTGGACATCAAAACACAAAGATGCCATTTACGAAACACGTGCCGGAATACCTGCCGACTTGTTCCATGGCGGTTACACCACGCTCAACAAGGCGGGAGACATCTTGTATCTCTACATACCCAATCATCCAAACGGACCTTTGGAACTGAAAGGTATCTGCAACAATATCAAACGCATTTGGGTGGTGGGCGACGGCACGGCACTCAATTATCAGATCATAAACAAATTGCCATGGAGTGCGGTTCCTGGCATCATCTATATCGACCTGCCTGAAAATGTGCAGGATGAGCAAATCACCGTGGTAGCTGTGCAGTTAGACGGACCTGCCAAACTGTATCGCGGTGAAGGCCAGGTGATTTCCGCTAACTGAGAAAACTTAAAAAGATAAGCCAAAAAATGGGAATGAACAAGTTGTTGACCTTTTGCCTTTTGACAAGTTTTTCGTTGTCTATACAGGCGCAAAGCATCACTGAAAAATATCAGCGTTTTCTGACGGAACCGTATGGTTACGTGTGTTATCGGACCTCCGAGCACATCATTATTAACGGTGTGCTTGATGAAGCATCATGGCAAAATGCTCCATATACAAATTCGTTTGTCGATATCCGTGGCGAGGGATTCCCGAAGCCGCGTTATGATACAAAGGCGAAACTTTTGTGGGATGATAACTATATCTATATTGGTGCCGAGCTGGAAGATCCCAATGTGTGGGCATATCTCACGCAACGTGACACCATCGTGTATTACAATAACGATTTCGAAGTATTCATTGACCCCACGGGTGAAGCAAACAATTATTTCGAGTTGGAGACAAATGCATTGGGAACGGTTTTCGACCTCTCTTTGGAGAAGCCTTACCGTGCACCCGTCCGCCCGTTCATCATGTTCCAGTGGAATTGTCCGGGACTGAAGTTGAAAACGAAAGTGAACGGAACTCTCAACAATCCGAACGACAAAGACAAAGGATGGACCGTGGAGATGGCGATTCCGCGACAAGCGATAGCAGCCGAATTCGACAACTATCTGAAGGCTGGCCATTATCTGCGTATCGGTTTTTCACGTGTGGAATGGCAGTATCAGGTGGATGGAAACGGCAGATACGA
>ENA-UOYA01002853-UOYA01002853.1-activated-sludge-metagenome-genome-assembly--contig:-NODE-2853-length-16071-cov-30.490010_pt1 | contig 16071 bp, 14 predicted proteins | sample MGYA00238163_ERZ764804 | MGnify/ENA primary metagenome ERZ764804 (study PRJEB28919, sample SAMN05720223) | activated sludge metagenome | isolation source: Anaerobic digester | place: Hong Kong... | reverse complement strand
TTCAAATGCCCCAGGAGGGAATTGAACCCCCAACCAAGGCCTTAGGAGAGCCCTGCTCTGTCCGTTGAGCTACTGGGGCGGGCAAGCAAATTATACCAAAAAAAAGCACCTCAGCCCAACACAAAAAAATCAAAAGGCGGCAACACCAAATCATTCACCGCAGACCATTGCGCCCGCCCATGCAAGCACTGCAAGCCCGCACAACCCGACTGCGCCAACACCCACCCTGGCACAACCTGCTCCTGCTCACTGAAATTTGCAAACACCACCACCCGCGCCGCATCATGCCGCCGTTCATAGCCCAGCACATGCCCATTGCCCGTCTCCAACACAGTCAGCAACGCCCCCGCAAACGCCGTGTGTCGCTTACGCAATGCGATCAACTCTTGCAAAGCAGCGTATAAACGCCCCTCCAGCGTATCCGGCTGTTGCCGACGGGCATAAGCCGCATCGTCCGCCGTCAAACGATGCACCCAACGACTATCATGCGCCTTATTCACATCCTGACGATACCGATAATCATTCAACTGACCAATCTCATCCCCCAAATAAATCAACGGAATTCCCCCAACCGTCAGAATAACCCCATGTAACAACGCAATGCGCCGCAATGCCAATTCCACCTCCGCCGGGCCCTCCTCAGTCAGCGCCTTCTCCAACCCGGCCAACGAAGCGCATGTCCCCGAAATCCGACAATCGCCCGTCTTAGGGTTTTCCTGGAAAGGCACGCCGCGAGCAAAACTTCCCGGGAAACGCCCCGTATAAAACGCATTCAAAAACCGACGATGATCGAAAGCGTGAATGCCCAAGCGCGCCGCATCCTCATCAGAAAACGTCCAGCCAATATCATCATGACACCGCACATAATTGACCCAAGCCGTATGCGGCGGCAACGCATGACGCTCGCGCAGAGCTTGTTGCAACAAATTCACCTCGCGGGTTGCCAGTGTATTCCACAGCAACGCCATCAACAATGGATTGTAAGACAGCTGACACTCATACGGCGAAACATATTGTACCACCTGATCAGGATGGACAATCGCTTCCGATTTGAACAACACCCCCGGCGCCACAATGCGCATGACCGCATTGAAGGCCTGCAGCAACACATGTGCCTTGGGCAAACTCTCGCACACCGTCCCGGCTTCCTTCCATACGAACGCCAATGCGTCGAAACGCAACACATCCACGCCCACATTGGCCAGGAAAAGCATTTCCGCCACCATCTGATTGAAGGTTGCCGAATGGGTGTAATTTAAATCCCACTGATATGTATGGAAAGTCGTCCACACCCACTCCGTCTTTTCCCCTTCGGGTGTTTGTGTGCGAAGCGGCGAAAACGCCCCGGCATGTTCATCCGGAAAAATTTCGCGCACCTGCTGCTCATAAAGATCCGGCAGTGTGCGGTCGGGGAAGATATAGTAAAACTTGCGGTAAAACGGGTCCCCCTGCCGGGCGCGTTGCGCCCAGGGATGATCTTCCGAGGTATGATTGAGCACAAAATCCAACACCAGGCTGATACCTGCCTGCCGCAATTCCTCAGCCAGGCTGCGCAGTTCTTCCATCGTTCCCAGGCGATCCTCCACCGTGCGATAATCGCGAATGGCATAGCCACCGTCATTATCACCCTTGCGGGTCTGGAACAAGGGCATCAGGTGCAGGTAAGTCAGGCCAAGCTCCTTGAAATAAGGCAACTTCTGGCGCAAACGCTGCAAATCGCCAGCGAACAAATCCACATACAACACCCCACCGAGCATGACATTGGATTGAAACCAATCCGGGTCTGCCTCGCGTTGTGCATCGAGTGCCTGCAACACCGCCGGACGAGCAAACCAGGCCGCCCCCATTTGCACCAACAACTCTTCCAAGTCATAGAAAAAGTCGTATTGTTGGCCGTATAGTGTGCACAAAGCATGAAACAACCGCCCAAAATGCGCCTGCAACCGATGCACAAACACCGCCCAAACCCCGGGCTGCGCTGCAATCTCTGCCCCCAAGCGCTGCTCCAAACGCGGCAACAACCGCTGCAGCGTATACCTTGTCTCAAAATCCATGAGTACCTCTCCCATAAAACAAAATAAAGACCCGCTCATTTTAACGCAAAAGCCAGCTCAAAGGGAGTTGGCGTTAAAAACGAGCCGGGCGTGGGGGGGCACGCCCGGCAACTCCAGGGAGGGAACTCACCATCCATTGCTCAACACGATTGTACGGGGGGGACATACACATCGTTCACAGTGGATGGGACACTCAAACTGCTGTGTCTTAGATAATATACACCAAATTTATCTTATTTGCATTAAATTCAGCTAAGAGTTTTCGTCCTCAGCGCCAAATGTGCGCAGCCACTCTTCCAGCTCACCAGGGTCCGATGTGCCACGCAGGCGCGCCTGCTCTGCCTCCTGACGACGTGCCGCAATCAACAACTGTGCAAAAGCCTCCGAACTGACCACACCAGCCCCACAGGCGCGCGCTTCTGCCTGCACGCGGCGATCGGAACTGACCACCTGCCAATTGCGCGCCGCTCGCCCCAATTGTTGCAAACGTGCCGTCAACGCATCATCCGCCGTGCGGCCGGCGCGCACCCAATGCACCCGCACCATGCCAACCTGCGTTTGTCCAGCACCGCCTACCTGTGCGCGGTCAAAATAGACCTCCACCGTCTGTCGCCGCACACGACAAAACACTTGCAGCCATGCAATCAGCCCCTGTTCGTCATCCATCTGCCGCAAATCTAACCCCGGCAACTTCGGAATTAGATTATGCCCATCCACCAAATACATTTCATGCGCTCCTTCCTGTCTTGCACCTTAAAATCATACCACAATCCCCCCTTTCGGCCCAAAATGTGCTATCATTCGCATAAGGCTTTGGCATGAAAACCTGGAAACGGCTTCTCCCCTATCTGCTTCTCAATGCGCTTGTCTCCGCGACAACCATCCTGGCTGTATTGTATTTCTGGAACCGCGCCCATCCTTTTCCAAGCCTGCCACAAGCCAACCCAATCAACGCCCCTACCCAAATCATTGTGTCAAAACCGACTGCCACATTGCCACCTTTAGATCCGCCCCTCATCACCATCACCGCCGTCATTGCTCCAGGCGATTTAGCCAACGAAGCAGTCGTCCTGAAGCGCGTTGGCGAAGGCGAGCTCTCGCTCATTGGTTGGAAAATCGTCAACGTCGCCAATGAGGCCTATGTCTTCCCGGATCTGCTCTTTCGCGCCGGCGAAATCTATCTCTACAGCCAACGCAGCGCAACCACCAACCCCAGCCCAGCCATGACGCTCTACTGGGAACGAAGCACCCCCGCCTGGGCCAGCGGTGACCTGGTGCGCCTGATCGACTCCGCCGGCAATGTGCGGGCCACTTTTCGCATTCCCTAACCCCTATGTCCCAAGCCTTCTACCGCAAATGGCGCCCTCATCAATGGGCCGAAGTCGTCAGTCAAGAACACGTTGTGCGCACGCTCAAGAATGCCATCCTCAGCGGGCATATCGGCCATGCTTACCTGTTTTCTGGGCCACGCGGCACCGGAAAAACCACCACGGCCCGCCTGTTAGCCAAGGCAGTCAACTGCCTGGCCGAAAACCCAGCCGACCGCCCTTGCGATGCCTGTGAACACTGCCTGGCCGTCAACGAAGGGCGCTTCCTCGACCTCATCGAAATTGACGCTGCCTCCAACACCAGCGTAGACGATGTGCGCGAACTGCGCGACAAGATCAACTTTTCGCCCTCGCAAGGGCGTTATAAGGTCTACATCATTGATGAAGTGCACATGCTCTCCACAGCAGCCTTCAACGCCCTGCTCAAAACCCTGGAAGAGCCCCCTGCTCATGCCATCTTCATCCTCGCCACAACCGAAATGCACAAAATTCCGGCAACTGTGTTGTCGCGCTGCCAACGGCATGAATTCCGTCGCATTCCAGTCAATGACATTGCTGCCTATCTGCAAAAAATGTGTCAGCAGGAAGGCATTCAAGCTGAGCCAGAAGCCTTGTTGCTGATTGCCCGCCAATCCACCGGCGCCATGCGCGACGCCATCTCACTACTCGATCAGCTAGCCTCCACCGGCGAGCGCATCACCCTCAGTCTGGCCCAACAAGTGCTGGGCGCAGCGACAAGCCAAATGGTCATCGAAATGGTCGAAGCCTTGCTTGCCCGCCAAAGCGCAGCTGGGCTCGATGCCATTCACCGCTCATTGGATAGCGGCGTAGACGCACGTCAGTTTGCCCGGCAGGTCGTCGAATACTTGCGCAGCCTGCTACTCATTCACATGGGCAGCGGCGATCAGGTAGATGCCCCAACCGAACAGCGTGCCCGCATGGCCAGCCAGGCCAACGCCTTTGCATTGCCGCACCTGCTTGAAACGTTACGTCTGTTCAATGCTGCTGCCAACGAAGCACGCAACAGCTGGCAACCCGGGCTAATGCTCGAAATGGCCCTGGCCGAAGCCATAGCCTGGCAAGCGGCCCCCCAACCGGCGCAGGCCACCACATTACCACCCACTGCGCTCAACACATCCGCTGCCTCAACGCAACCCGCCACCCTTCCTGCCCTTACCGAATCAGCCCCGCTGACGCCCCCAAGCACCCGCCCGGCACTCGATGCACCCAGTCGGGAAACCGCCCAGCCTGCACCACCGCCCCCTTCCACAGAACCAGAAGCAAGCCCGCCCCCTTCCGCTGAAGGCACGCTGAACCTATCCACACTGCAAAAGAACTGGGCCAGTGTGCGCGCCCAAGTGAAGCGCAAGCGCCAACAAACCGAAGCTCTGCTCAATTCTTGCACCTCCTTGCAAATCAAAGATGGCGTCATTGTGCTTGTGTTCAGCAGCGACCTGCTCAAATCCAAAATGGAAGCCAACGACAACATCGAAATCACCCGCCAGGCAATCAGCAGCGTGCTTGGCATCCCCGCACCTGCACTGCGCTGCATCTCCGCCCAACGCAGCGGCGGGGCACAATCACAACAAGATCTCAGTACCCCGGATGGCATGATCAAAACTGCCCTCGACCTGGGAGCAAAAATCGTACACAAAGATTAACTTTCTCTGGAGGTTTTATGGCAAAAGGTTTCAATCGCCCCCCTGCCCCACGCGGCGCAGGCAATAACAACATGATGCAACAGCTTCAACGCTTGCAAGAACAAATGGAAGCCGTTCAGGCGCAGCTCGCTGAAGAAACCGTCAGCGCCACAACCGGTGGCGGCGCGGTCAAGGTCACCATGAGCGGGCGGCAAACCTGCAAAGCCGTGACCATTGACCCCGAGCTGCTCAAAGATGCCGATGCCGAAATGCTGCAAGACCTGCTGCTGACGGCGATTAACCTGGCGCTGGAAGAATCGCGCAAACTGGAAGCCGAACGAATGGGCCCGCTCACCGGCGGGTTGGGCGGTCTGTTTTAACCATGGCACTTCTGCCTGCCCCGGTTCAGAATCTGATCAACGCCCTTGAACGGTTGCCGGGCATCGGCCCCAAAAGTGCCTCGCGCCTGACGTTTTTCTTGCTGCGCGCCCCCGATGACGTTGCCGAGCAGCTAGCCAATGCCTTACAAACCATCAAAAGCGGCACAGCGCTCTGTCAAACATGCTACAACATCACCCTGGCCGGGCAAACAACCTGTGAAATTTGCGCCAGCAGCCAAAGGCAAGCCGGGCTGATTTGCGTGGTAGAAGAACCGCTGGATGTCATTGCCATTGAACGCACCGGTGTTTATCAGGGACGTTACCACGTACTGCACGGCGTATTATCCCCAATCGAAGGCATCGGTCCCGAAGACCTGAAAATTCGCCCGCTGATTGAGCGTGTGCGCGCCGGTGGCGTGCAAGAAGTCATCCTCGCCACCAACCCAAGCATGGAAGGCGACGCCACTGCGCTTTATTTGCGGCAGCAGCTTGCCCCCTTTGGCGTGCATCTCACCCGCCTGGCGCGCGGCTTGCCAGTCGGCGGCGATTTGGAATATGCCGACCAAAACACGCTGTTGCGCGCCCTGGCTGGGCGGCAAGAAATGAACTAGCTCAGCGCAGCGCCTGACGAAAGGCGGCCACCTCCAACGGCTGCCCGCCTGCCGAAAGCTGATAATAGGGCAGCCAGGCAATTCCAAACGCCTGCAAAGCAATATCTTTCTTCTGCGGCGAAATTGGCAGTTCACTCTCGTCGGCAGCAACGCGCGCCCACTGCTCTTGTACAGCTTGCACCTGTGCCTGATACGCCGCTTCCAACTGTTGATATTGTTTCTCCAGGGTTTCCAGCTCTTGCTGCTCCTGCTTCAGCATCTCTTTAGCACGCTGCGTCAGACGGCTTTTGGAAAGCGAGGTCGTCAGGCTGCGCTTGCGCCGCGAGAACACGCTCAGCAACAATTCACCATGAGCGCCCATCTCCTCCAGGCCACGCTGCCGCACCTCCTCCTGCTGTTCGCGCACTTCCAGCTCTTGGCGTTGCACCTTTTGCCGCAACGCCAACAACTTTTGCTCGTGTGCGCGCTGTAGCTTTTCCAACGCCTCTTGCAGCCCGCGGCGCGCCGCATCTGCACACTGCTGACGAAAATCTGCCGCCGAAACCTGGGGGCCGGCATACACCTTGAGCGCCTCATTCGCCCGCACGCGCACAATCGCGGTGCGGTACACCCAATCCACAAAATCCCGCTTCAACGCTGCCAGCGAACGCCCTTCGCCCAACCAGCCCGGCAATGCCGCAAAACGTGCCTGTGGCAATGGCTGCCCGGCAATAGCCGCTGGCTCATAGGTCAACCAAGGCCAGCGTTCCCAATGCATCAGGCTGCCCTCCGCTTCCTGCACCAAAACCGCCAGGCGATTGAGCGTCTCCAGGCCATATTTGCGCGCCAAATAGCGCACCTCTGCTTGTGCAAACAAGGCTGGGCGGTAGAAAATGCCCAACGGCTGCACCGGCCCTTGCAACACCGAGCTGCCGCTGACCGCCAACGCTTGATGAATGCTCAAGTCGTTGGGCAAGAAATACTCACTCACACCAGGCGGAGCAGCCGGGCGAGTTTGCGACCCCTCCGTCACAACCGGCGTGGGCAGGGACTTAGGCACAGCTGCAGGACTTTGAACAACCGCGGGGGGTGCTGTTTCAATCGTAGGGATAGGCGGGGCCGTTGTCACCGTATTCGCCCCAGCCAACGCCTTCAAGTGCGGAATCTCCGCCCGTGTTAGCGGCCCAGCCAGGTAATTCAACGTCCAACGCGTTTGGAACAACACCGGTTTGGGCAAATGCACACTATGCAGCAAGAACACGCGCTTCTGCTGCGCCGAAATCAGCCGGTCATAGGCCGCCCGATCCATCTCCCCTCCGGCGCTTTGCAAGCCATCCAACAAACGTTGCTTATCCTGGTCCGTTTGCAAACGGCCAATCATCCAGGTGCCACAATTAGCCAGCGCTTTATAATCCAAATCAACCGGGTTTTGCGTAGCCAACACCAACCCCACCCCAAAAGCGCGCGCCTGTTTCAACATGCGCAATAAAATGGGGCGCGAGGGCGGGTTCGCAACCGGCGGCAAATAGCCTACCATCTCGTCCAAATACATCAACAGGCGCAACCCGCTTGTGCCGCGCTGTGTTCGCATCCAGCTTTCCACTGCTGCCAACAGCAGGGTCACAAAGAACATGCGCTCGCCCTCGCTCAAATGCGCCAGGTAAAACAGGTTGTGGCGCGGTCGCCCATCTGCCGCGAACAACAACGCCGCAACATCCAGCGCGTCTCCTTCCATCCAGCTTTGAAACGAAGGCGCTGCCAAAAAATTATTCAACAGCATTGCCAGCTCAAAGCGATCTTTCTCCGGGAAGAAGCTATTCAGTGGAAACGCGCCCAAGCGCTCAAACGGCGGCGACTGCACCTGCAAGATCAACTCGTTCAAATCCAACCCCTGCCCACGGCTCCAGGCATGTTCAAGCAAATTCGCCAGCAAAATATGCTCGCGCGAACGCAACGGATCCACCTGCCCCACCCCAACCAGCGTCAGCAGCGCCGTCACCGTGCTACTAATCCGCTCACGCAAAATCTCGCGATACTCCTCCCAGGGCGCCGGTGGATGAAACGAAGCCAGGATATTGACCGGCTGACCCGCTGAAGAACCGGGCGTGAAAATGGTAAATTGAACGGAATCTCGCAAGGCGAGCAATTGTTCACGTCCCAACCCCGACTGTGCCAACCCCTCGCGCCAACGCGCCGCCACCTCTTCGGCCAATTGCGGCAAAGACTTGCCCGCCCGACGGGCCATCTCTGGGTCAAGCCAGGGCTCAAAATCCTGCGCTGCCTGTTCGGGAAAATGCAGCAAGAGATTGGTCAAATCGCCTTTCAAATCAATCACAATTGCCGGAATCTGATGCAGCGCGGCCTCTTCCAGAATGCCAATGCCCAAACCGGTCTTACCAGAACCCGTCATGCCAGTAATCACCGCATGAGTCGTCAAATTGGCTGCATCATAGGTCACGCGCTCAGGCAACCGTCCTGCTGTGAGATCGTACACATTGCCAAGGTAAAAATCCATCGAAGTCATCACAACACCTCTGTCTGAAATTATACAAGGTTTTGGCATGGATTTTATGGTAAGATTCAAGTATGTTGATTCTGCAACGCCTTTTGCCCTGGTTCTTGTTCGGCACCGCCGTGCTGCTGCCCCTCCCCGCAGCACAAATTACCAGCGTCAAGGCCAAAACGGTCGAAATCAACATCTGGCCAGAATACGATCAACCCGCTGTGCTGGTCATCTACAACATCGAGCTGGCCGAATCGGTCAGCCTACCTGCCCAGGTCACCCTGCGCATTCCGTCCGCTGCCCAAAAACCGTATAGCGTCACCTATATGGAACAAGCCAACAGCGCCCCCAACCCCCTCAGCCATCGCCTCTACCTGGAAGAAAACTGGTTGCGGCTCGTCTTCACCACCCCAAGCCGTTACCTGCGGATTGAATTCTATGACCCGCGTCTGAACACGAAGCAACCGCAACGTTTTTACTCCTATGAGTGGCCAGCCGATTTTGCCGCAGAGCGCGTTGTCTTGCGCATTCAAGAACCAGCCGGAGCAATGCGAATGCAACTGCCGCGACGTTTTGGTGAGGGCGTGAAAGGCAGCGATGGGCTGACCTATTATTCCGCTGACGTGGGCGCAACAGATGTTGGCGACAGCTTTACATTGAGCCTGGCCTACGAAAGAGATAACACTCAACCCTCATTCAGCGAACAAAACGTACAATCCAACGCCCCCATCAGCGCCTCCACCCCAGGACGTTTCAACATCCGCTCTGCGCTGCCCTGGCTGTTAAGCACGTTGGGCATCCTCTTTCTCGTTTCCGCCATCATCTTGTTCCTGTTACGCTCAGTTACCCAACCCCAACCGATTGTACCTCGGAGTACCATCCCCTCCGCAGCCAACCCTGACCAGGCCCATTGTCCCACCTGTGGACGGCGCGCCAGCCCTACCGATCACTACTGCCGGGCATGTGGAACCCGTCTCCGATCTTAGCCTTGTCAGTCATTCGCTTGCGACTTATAATCACAAGCAGGAGCTTCTCTTGGAAAACCCTTTGACCGAAACCACCCCATCTCACCCCAAACGGACAACGACTCAGGCAGTCATTCAAATCCTATGGGAAATTGTTCAAACCCTGCTGCTTGCAGCGCTGCTTTACTTTGTGATTGATAGCTTCATTGGCCGCGTACGGGTTCAAAACATCAGTATGCAGCCAACCTTACACGCCCAAGAATTGATCATGGTCAACAAACTGGCCTACCGACTGGGTGAAGTGCAGCGCGGCGATGTGATCGTCTTTCATTATCCCCTTAACCCACAAGAAGACTTCATCAAACGCGTCATCGGCCTGCCAGGCGATACCGTCACCATTCAAAACCGTCAGGTGATGGTCAACGGCATTGTACTAAAAGAAGACTACATTGCCGAACCGCCGACGTATTCCGGCGAATGGCTCGTGCCAGAAGGCAAGCTGTTTGTCCTGGGCGATAATCGCAACGAATCCTCCGACTCACACCGTTGGGGATTTGTCCCCATGGAAGAAGTCGTTGGGCGTGCCATTGTCGTCTATTGGCCGCTCTCCGAGCTGCGCATCCTCTCTCACCCCGATATTGTTCAAGCATCGAGTGCCCCATGAACCTACCCGAAATTCTCGCCCTACAAGCCCAATACGAACGCGAACTGCCACCCTTCCCGCAAAATGGCCGGTTGGAAAACCCCATTCTGGCAGCCTGCATTGATCACACCCTGCTCAAGCCCGAGGCTACCCCCGCTCAAATCATCCAACTCTGTCAGGAAGCCCGCCAATATGGCTTTGCCTCGGTTTGCGTCAATAGCCTGTATGTACCCCTTGCAGCACAACAATTGCAAGGCAGCCCGGTGGCGGTCTGCACCGTTGTTGGCTTTCCACTAGGCGCAATGCCCACACCGGTCAAAGTTTATGAAACAACCCAAGCCCTGCAAGATGGCGCCCAGGAAATTGATATGGTCTTGCCAATTGGCCTGCTCAAAGCCGGTCAGGCTCAAGCCGTGTTGGATGATATTCAAGCGATTGTTAACGAGGCACATCATCATCACGCCATTGTCAAAGTCATCCTTGAGATGGCCTACCTCACACAGAGCGAGAAGATTCTTGCCTGCCTGCTGTGCAAAGCCGCCCAAGCCGATTTTATTAAGACCTCAACCGGCTTTGCCCCTAGCGGAGCCACCGTGGAAGACGTGCGCCTGATGCGCTGCATTGCCGGGCCAATTGACCAAATGGGCGTCAAGGCTGCCGGTGGCGTGCGCAGCCTGGCCGATGCACGCGCCATGCTTGAAGCGGGCGCCAACCGCCTGGGGGCTAGCGCCAGCATCAAAATCATCCAGGAAGCAGGCTAAATGGTGCATGACGAGCCAACCATGCCTTGCAAAGAATGTTCTGCCGGTCACATGCGGCTGCGCAAGGTCACTTATTACACCTGGCTTGCCAACGAACTGATCACCATCCCCGACTTTCCCGCCTGGGTGTGTGATGTTTGCGGGCGACGCGAATATGATCAGCACGCCCTCAGTCAGCTCAACCTCATCCTCAGTCCCAACGCCGGGCGCCCCCCCGTCAGCCGCAAAAGGCTCCCGAACAAACGCCCCACCCCCAAGCTTAAACCTCGTCGCCCCTAACCTATTGTTTGTGACAGGAGCAAACGATGACAACCCCCGCTCGCAAGCCCCGTTTTATGAGCATCCCGCTCAAACTGATCATCCCCCTCTTCCTCCTCCTCACCCTCATCTTCATTGTTTCCTACTCCAGCTTGCAAATCTATCTCACCAACAGCATGTTCAAAGTCATGCAGCAAGATGCCGATGCCGTGCTCGATGCAGCCGATGCCTGCCTGGATGGCAACAGCTTGCAAGGCTTGCTGCAATCGCCTGACTATGACGAAACAGCCCCCTGGCCGCAAGGTATGCACGATGAACGCTATTGGAGCGCTGCCGAATGTCTGGCAGACACGGAACGCTACAATCCCTACGCCAACCTCTTCCTCTACACCCAGGATGGTGAAGCCCTGGTCATCAGCGTTGATTCAAACGTCGTCAACTCCCCCGAAGAAAGCGACCCCTTTGGCACGCGTTACACCGCCGACGAGCTGGGCCAGGAAGCCTTCGACGGCTTGATTGAGCGCAGCTACGGCAACGAGATTGAAGAACTCGCAGAGGGCTTTTGGTATATCACCTACACCCCCATCACCAACGACAGCGGACAGGTTGTCAGCGGCCTCGGGGCGTGGCTGATGGCTGGCGATGTTGTTGAAGAAATTGCCATACTGAAGAGCAACTTGTTGTTGGGCTTCGTCATCATCTACGTATTGGTGCTTGGCCTAGTGTGGATCATCACCCGCAACACAACTGCGCGCCTGCGCAGCCTGCGCAATTCCGCCGACCTGGTAGCCCAGGGCAACTATACGCCCATTCAAGTCAAGCCCATTGCCATCGAAGACGAAGTAGACCGGCTTTCCTCTGCGTTCAACGTGATGATAGATCAGGTGCGCGGACGCGAAGAAACCCTCAAAGCCCGCGTCACCGAACTGGAAATCATCATTGACCAGGAGAAGAAAGAACGTCAGGTGCAAGAAATTGCCGACACCGAATTCTTCCAAGACCTGACGAGCAAAGCCCGCAACTTGCGCCGACGGCGCGGCCAGGAAGGCGAAGCCCCCAGCCAAGAGAGCTAACGCACCGGCTGCCAGGCAGGTTGTTGATCCCGCCCAGGCGAAAGAGTCAGATTGGTTTGCTTTTGCCCGGTCGCCATCATGATATAAATCTCGCTGTTGCCATCTCGCTGTGAGGTAAACACAATCCACTGCGAATCGGGCGACCAGGCCGGGTTTGTCTCGGCATTGGTCTTGGTCAGAGCATAAATTTCATCGCCGCGCGTTGCCGTATTGACCGAATAAATGTTGCGCAACCGTCCATCTATGCGCGTGTAGGCAATGCGGGTATTATCCGGCGACCAGGCCGGCTCATCCACTTGCCCCAAGCGGCCATTGAGCGTATTGCGATCGAACGGATAGGGCGTGGCATAATCCTCCCCGGGGGAGCGCAAATACAAAATGCGGTTGCCCTCCACCTTCAGCACATATTGCAGCCAACGCATATCCGGCGACCACTCAGGCGAATATTCCTGCTGATCCACCGTCAGGCGGCGCATGTCGCTGCCATCCGGGCGCACCATATACACCATGCGAATTTTGTCATCGCGGCCATCGTTGGTAAACGCAATCCATTGCCCATCCGGCGACCAGGCTGGGGTGGTATCATCGCCCTTGCGGCGGGTCACATCCAGCGCCGGGCCGCCGGCCAAATCCATCACCCAAATATCCAGGCCAAGGTCATTGCCGCGTTCATCCACCCCACCCGGGGCAACAAACGCCAATCGCCGGCCATCCGGTGACCAAATCGGCTCGGTCTTATCCCCCTCACCGAACGTCAACTGCTGCAAATCTTGCGCCACTGCCTGACCGCGGTCATCGAGGACGACATACATTCCCCACAGCTGTAACGTTTTGCCATCCGCCCGGTCGCTGCTAAACACCACCATCCCTCCGCCACCCAGGCGCAAAGGCGTTGGGGAAGGCTGCGGCGAAGGCGTGGCACTGGCCGTCGGCGTCGGCGGCAAAGGGGTGAATGTCTGCGAAGGCATCACCGTAGCCGTTGCTGTTGGTGAAGGCTGCGGGCGCTCGGTCGCCGTCTCTGTTGGCGCAATCAGCGCCACCGTCACACTCGGCGAAGGCTGCGTCCGCTGCAACGGCCAGCCATTGCGGCTGACCCACCACCCGCCCAGGCCCAAAAGCACCAGGCCAAACAACAGCACACCAGCCCCAGCCAGCCCCAGTGCCAACCAACCCCCAACGCGACGCGGGGCAGCTTTGGGCGCAGGCACATCCGCAGCAGCCTGTTGACGATGAACGCGCGTCACCCCCAGCGGCTGAGTCGGCTCTGGCTTTTGGAGCAACTTCTCGGCGACCTGCGCATCTTCCAGCGCATCCACCAATTCTCGCACAGACCCAAACCGATCCTGCGGACGCAGTGCCAGGCCGCGTTCCAACACCGCAGCAACATGGGCAGGCAAATCGGGGCGCAGCTCAGCCAAAGGCTTCAGCTGCGCTTGCCCCAGCACGCGCTGCACACTATCGGGCGGCTTTTGCCCGGCCAGCAATGTGTAGAGGGTTGCCGCCAATGCATATTGATCGCTAAACGGGCCACTATGCTGCCCACCATACTGCTCCGGTGGAGCATAGCCCGGCGTGTAGCCGCCCAACCCGCTGGAAGACTGTGTGCTGCCCTCACTCTTGGCGATGCCGAAATCCACCAACACCGCCTCCCCCTGAGCCGAAAGCTTGATATTGGCCGGTTTGATGTCGCGATGAATGATCGGCGGTTGCTGATGATGCAAATAATCAAGCGCCTCCGCCAACTGCTTCGCCCAAGTCAGCACATCCGTCCAGGCCTGTGCCCCCTGCGCCTGCAAGCGTTCTTCCAGGTCTTGCCCGGCGATATAATCCATCACCAAATACTGATCTTGTCCAAGAACGAAATAATCGCTCACGCGCGGCAAGCGCGCATGGCGCAGCGCAGCCAACAAACGCGCCTCGCGCAAGAAACGCCCCCCACTTTCCGGGTTGGGGTCATGGTTAACCTTGACCGCCACCTGCGCATCCAGGGCCAGGTCCAGCGCCAGATACACCTCCCCCATCCCGCCCTTGCCAAGCAAGCGCACAATCTGATAACGCTCTTTTAACACCGACCCAATTTGCAATTCCATAAATCTATTATATCCCGAAGCGATGCATCGTGCTACAATGGAAAAAACAATGTATGAAACCGGTTTGTTTCTAAGGAGTTTGATATGCGCACCCTTTTCTCCTGGATTATTTTCCTCGCCCTGCTGCTCACGCCGCTGACCAAACTGCCACAAGACCCGCCACCATCTCTCACCCCCACCCCACAGCCAGCTGACCCAACTACCGCCGGCACCCTCAACGCTCAAAACAAACTCTTCTTGCCCATGCTTTCCAACCAAAAACTTTACAACATTCAAGGGCAAATTCTGGATCAGAACGGCAACCCCATCAGTGGCGCGGTCGTCACCACGCAGCAAGGTCAGTGGGCAGCCAGTGGCGCCAATGGACATTACAGCCTGCCGCTCCTGCCCGGCGAATATACCCTCACCACCGAAAAACTCGGCTACACCTTCTCCCCAGAACAAACCGATCTAACCCTGACGCAAAACGCCGAGCTAGACTTTGTCGGCATCATCCATGGCCGCGAAGCGCTGGCCAACAGCGACTTTGAAAGCGACATTGCCTGGCAAATTCCGCTCACGCCCTACAGCGCCGCCTACACCAGCGAACAGGCCCACAGCCCGGTGCGCTCAATGCGCGTCGGCATCACCAACCCCAGCCACAACCGCTACGCCTATTCCGGCACCTACCAGGAAGTCTACATCCAGGCCGATGCCACCACCGCCCAACTCAGCGCCTGGGTCTACCCCGTCAGCGGCGAACCACGCCCCATCCTCTCCGCCCCCGACCTGACCGGACAAAGCATCAACGCCCTGCCGCTCAGCACGGATGCCCAATACATCCTCATCCTCGATACCAATGGCAATGTCTTGCAAACGCTCTGGTACCAATGCAGCAATGCCCGCACCTGGCAACAATTGCAATTCAACCTGCTGGCCTATCGCGGGCGTTGGATCTGGATCTATTTCGGCGCCTATAACGACGGCTACGGCGGCGCTACCGGCATGTATGTGGACGATGCTGCCCTGTGGATTGACTGGCCGGATGACGGCCCCACCAACACCCCCGGCCCCACCCGCACCGCCACGCCGACCCGCACCCCCACCCCAACCGCCACCAATACCCCCACCCCGACCAACACGCCCACCGCCACCCCAACTCGCACCCCCACCGCCACGCCGACCGCCACCAACACGCCGACCATCACCTCCACCCCCACCATCACCCCCACCCCAACTGCCACGCCCATTTGCGGCCAAAAATTGGGCAACCCTGGCTTTGAAACCAACGAGTATTGGATCCTGCCCACCACCGAATACAGCGCTGTCTATTCCAGCGCCCAGGCCCACAGCGGATTGCGCAGCTTGCGCACCGGCATCCTCAACGCCGCCGACAACCGCTACAGCTACTCCTCCGGCTACCAAATCGTCTACAACCTGCCCAGCGGGGCGCAAACCATCCAGCTCAGCTTTTGGCTCTACCCGGTCAGCAGTGGCACCCTCACCGGCACACCGCAGCGCCTGCCCGTTGGCCGTCCACCGCATCAGGCCCAGCTGACCGATGATCAGCAACACGTCCTCATCCTGGATGCCTACGGCAACACGCTCGAAACACTGCTCTACATGCGCAGCAACGCCCAAACCTGGCAACCCTATACCTACGACCTAACCGCCTACAAAGGTCAAACCATCCAGGTCTACTTTGGCACCTTCAACAACGGCTATGGCGGCGTCACCGGCATGTATACCGACGATACCGCACTCTACGTTTGCCCATAAGCCCCCAATCACCTGAGCGGTGGCCATG
>ENA-UOYA01002851-UOYA01002851.1-activated-sludge-metagenome-genome-assembly--contig:-NODE-2851-length-16083-cov-4.766284_pt1 | contig 16083 bp, 13 predicted proteins | sample MGYA00238163_ERZ764804 | MGnify/ENA primary metagenome ERZ764804 (study PRJEB28919, sample SAMN05720223) | activated sludge metagenome | isolation source: Anaerobic digester | place: Hong Kong... | reverse complement strand
CCACGAAAACTTGTATTTCCCACCTAAAATCTCAGGGATATAAAGTGTATGGCACATCTTCTCATTTAGAAAATCACTATACCCCTCAAAATGTACCTATTGATTCGCCTCTAGCTATCATTATGGGAAAAGAACATACGGGCATCAGCCAAGATGCTATCGACAACTGCGATGGTATGATATATATTCCAATGTATGGTTTTACGGAGAGTTTTAATGTATCTGTGGCTGCTTCATTGATAGCGCAACCGATTATTTCTCGAATCAAAGATTCTAATCTACCTTGGCAAATTTCGGACAAAGAAAAAGAGAATTTATACTACGAATGGATATGGATGAATATTAAAAATCCCGATGTCCTATATAAAGAATGGGCTGTGAATATTTCCAAAGCTTAAGTTCTTAATTATATCTATTTTTATCCAAAATTTATTTTCAACATGAAACGCATTTTTGGACTTAGCATTTTAGTCAGTATTTTATTTTTTAGTTGTCATTTTTTTGAAGAGAAAAAGAGCGATTTACCCACCAATTGGGAGATGATAGATATGTTTGAAGATGAAATTGATGAAATCAATGAGGGCGGCTATTATGCTTTGTATAGAAATGAGCCAAGACCTAAAACCGATAGTGTGCCAAGCGATGAAGAAATCAATGATAATATAGTGGCAATGGCTGTGGAGTCTAAAATACAAAAGGGTAAATCAAAAGCTATTATTTGGGTGGCAGATTCTAAGCAAATTTTAACTCTAGATAAAGATGAGACGATAGATAAAAAAAGCTACAAACGAACATATTCTAATGAAGATTTTACGGTAGATTTGGATATGAAATTTTTCGAAAAAATTGATGGAATGGACGAAGAGGACATGTATATCTATAGAGGCGTTATGAAAATATCACAAAACGGCACCGACAAATCACAAGAATTAAAAGTCAAAGGCGGAATCTAACAACTTATCTAATATGTCCAATCTAGCTGAACGTGAAAATGAAATTATAGAGATATTTGAATGGATAGACGATGATACCGATAGATACGTTCAAATTATGGATTTGGGAAAAAAGCTCGCGCCATTTCCTGAAACAGATAAAATAGAAAGCCATGAAGTCAAGGGATGCCAGAGCAAAGTTTGGCTGACGCATCGAATAGAAAATGGCAAAATATACTTCGAGGCAGATAGCAATACAGCAATAACAAAGGGAATTGTTGCGATATTAGTCTATTTATGGTCAGACTTGTCTCCCGTAGAGGTAGAAAATGCCGATTTAGAAGTATTAGATAAAATCAAATTGAGAAAATATCTCACTTCACAGCGTAGCAATGGATTGACGGCTATGATACTCAAAATCAAAAATTTAGCTTCGCTATACAAATAAATATTTTAGAAATGGAAGATAAACAAGTACTAAAAGAGCGAATCATTGAAGTTCTCAAGTCAATCTATGACCCAGAAATCCCTGTAGATATATACGAATTAGGGCTTATATATGAAGTCAATATAGATGATAAAGCTCATGTCGAGGTGGTGATGACGCTCACTTCTCCCAACTGCCCTGTGGCTGGGTCACTTCCCGAAGATGTTCGCTCCAAAGTAGCGAGTGTAGAAGGTATCAATGGCGCACATGTAGAACTTGTATTTGAACCTGCTTGGGACAAGACCTTTATGAGTGAAGAAGCTATGCTTGAATTGGGATTTTTATAGAGATTTGAAAGATGTTTGTCTTAGTATATTTGTCATTGAAGCAAATGTAAGGAAAATCGAAAACTATCACAAAAGGACTTTCGGGAAGTCTAAAATATTCTACTGTAATGGTTTTTTTATTTTTCAATTTTAATATTCTTTGGTTTTATAAGTTCATACTTTTTCATTTCCTTTCGTGTTAATTTTTTAGTGACTTTATAATTTTCTTTGTATAAATATTGAATCATAATGGGATAGTTCATTTTTTTGTTTACACAAACCAAATTACCCTTGACAAAATTGTAAAGATTAAAAAGCCAAAAATTATGATTCTTATGACTTTGCAATGTAGTTGTAATTATTTCAAAATTTCCATCTCCATCGAAATCTCTTTCTACCATATTTCCTCCACTTTTATCATCAAAAGATAATTTTGTAAATCTATTATTGCTTTTTTGAATAAAATAAATTACTCTAATATTCATTGAAGCTGTTCCAGAGCCCATATAATAACAGACAATTTTAAAATCTTTTTTCCCATCCCCATTAAAATCAGCAATATATAATCCCTCCATTCCTTGAGCAGGAATTTCTTCTATATATTTTCTTTTTTTTGATTTAGTCTTTACTTCAATATAAGTTTCACTTAAATTTTCTGTGTTACCATTTATAGATACTTCTATATCTGATTTGTCATTGAAAAAAGATTTTACAACTTTTGAACACTTTAAATCATTGCCTCTTTCAATCATTTTAATTTCCATAGAGGAGATTTTTGGTTTCTTATATTTTTCAAATGGATATTGTCCGAATACAATTATTGGAAAAACAAAAAAGACGAATTTAAACAATTTAGTCATATAGTATTTATGAGATTAATTAGAATATTTTAAAATTTTATCTACACCTCTTCCCTAGCCCAATCTTTCGATTTTTCGATAGCAAGCAGCCATTTTCGATAGCGTTTATTGCGTTCTTCTGTAGAGATTTGCGGAGTGAATGTATGGATGGAAGAAATGGATGGAAAATTTAAGTCAGCTCCATTGGCTTTGGCTGCCATTAATGCTACACCTAATGCCGTACATTCTCTACTCATTGAGCGTTGAACAGGCACTTGAAGAATATCGGCGAGATTTTGAAGTAAGAAATCGCTTTCGCTCACGCCACCATCAACTCGGAGAATCTTCAATTCACTATCTGATTCGCTATTCATTGCATCGATAATATCTTTGGTCTGAAAGGCGAGAGATTCAAGTGTAGCACGGACTATATGGGCTTTAGATGTATTGCGTGTAATACCTATAAGCATACCACGAGCATACATATCCCAGTGAGGAGCACCTAAGCCAGTAAAGGCAGGCACCATCATCACTTGTTCTGAACTAGAAATGCTATTTGACAATGAATCCATTTCTGCATATTCAGAGATAATTTGCAACTCATCCTTGAGCCATTTCAGAGCAGAGCCAGCATTGAATACACTTCCTTCAAGAGCATATGTCACTTGATTATTTTCATACCAAGCAATTGTCGTGAGTAGCCCTTTTTCTGATTGGGTAAAATCTTGACCTATATTTTGTAATAAAAAACATCCTGTACCAAAGGTATTTTTCACCATTCCTATATCATAGCATTGATGCCCAAAAAGCGATGCTTGCTGGTCTCCTGCCATACTCATTATAGGGATTTTAGCTCCTAAAAAATGAGACTGAGTCTTGCCAAATTCTCCTATCGTAGGTAATACTTCAGGTAAAATAGACAATGGAATTTTATAATGACTCAGTAAATCTTGATCCCAATAAAGGGTTTGTATATTGAAAATATTCGTACGAGAAGCGTTGGAATAGTCGGTAGCAAAAACCTCTCCTTGAGTGAGTTTCCACAGAAGCCATGTGTCTATTGTTCCTATCGCTAATTGATTTTTATCCGATAATTCTTTCGCAATAGGGATGGATTGTAGTATCCATCTAATTTTAGGTGCAGAAAAGTAAGCATCTATACTCAATCCTGTCTTTAGTCGATTAAATTTCCCAATTTTAATTTCGTCAATTTCACAAGCAGGAGCAGTTCTTCTATCTTGCCATACGATTGCATTGTATATCGGTATTCCTGTTGATTTGTCCCAAGCTACGATTGTCTCTCGTTGATTTGTAATGCCAATTGCTAAAATAGCTGTTGCAGAAATATTAGCAGATAAAATTGCATTTTGACAACACAATAACTGCGAATCCCATATCTCCATAGCATCATGCTCTACCCAACCTTCATGTGGATAATACTGCTGAAACTCTTTCTGACTAGTGGAAATAATATTAAAATTCAAGTCATATAAAATCGCTCTGCATGATGTAGTGCCTTGGTCTATTGATAGAATGTACTTACTCATAAGCGACAGTATTGGGTTTGGAAATATCTAAACTTTGGAATCTGAAAGGTATAATCGAGCTAATCACAAGTCCTCTCTGAGTAATATTAGAAGTAGAAGGATAATATCCATATTGAATTTGAATGACATCGAAGATTAAGTTTTCATTTTTCAAAGCAAGTCCCATGGAAAAACCGGATTTTAATGGTGTGCCAAAGAAATTACCCAAACTAGATTGAATCTTAGCTATTTCAAACACTCCTAAAACTGAAAATCTAAATCCTAAGAAAGAAAATGGAAGTAGTAAATTTGATTGAAAACTAGAAGTAAAACGACTATTACCTCTAAAACTACCGTTATTGGCTCCTCTTATGCCATCGTAATCAGTCAAAGTAATAAATTCGGTAGAGTCTTGATTAATGCCAATGGTAGTGCGAAGATTAAAGTAATTTCTCAGTCTAAAATTTCCCAATTTGTATGCTTTAGATACATTTTGTAAATGAAAATCAAAGACTCCTTGGTCTTTATTTTTATCTTGACTATAAAAACCAATTCGCGTGCTTAGATTGATGTAATATCCTGATTTTGTATAGTATTGGCCTAGAATTTGACCCCCATAGTAATTTCTGATATTAAATTCATTAAAATCCATACCATACAATCCATTGATAGATATACCTATGGGTATATCTTCTGTTCGCCCAAATCCATTGATGAGACGGTCTTGTACATATTTGATTCTAGAGTAACCAAGACTGTATAGGAGTAAATTCGTATTCCAAAAACGATAATTAGAATTAGGGCTGATAGGTGGTCGCTCATAATTGTGAACAAAATTATATTTAATCCCAGTAATTATTGAATTGACGGTAGTATTATATTGATTAAAAGGAAATGCACGACTTATCCATAATTGATTATCAAGCACATTATTATATATATTTGTTCCATTGATATTATTCAATATGCGTTCGTTATAAGAAGTTATATTACCTCCAGCCCATCGAAACTCAGGTCTAGCAAACAATCGATAGATTCCGATTTCATAATTTTTTATCGTACTTAAATTTTTAAACTGCGCATAAGCATCTACAAATGAACGCTTAAATACATTCGGAATAGTATAGCGAGCACCATATCCAAAGACTTGTCTAGTATCATTTGAATTAATTCTAAATTCAGTATTCAGTTTATGATTCAACCCCATAATATTTACATTTTCAATCCCAAAAGAAAAATCTCTCATACTATTCACTCCTAGTGAAAATCCGTAAGGAAATACATCTTGTATATAATAAACTAAAATGATATGATTGGTATCATTGGGAACTTGTACAGGCTGTATCTTTACATCATGAAATATTCCTGAACTTCTTATCAAACGGGCATTCTCAAACGCTCTATAAGGTGAGAAAAAATCACCTTTTTGGAAAAACAAATACCTGTTTTTGATAACTTTAATCTTTGTATTTACATGGATTTTTTCAGATAAAAAAATTTCAAATTTATTGCTTCGAATGCTCGTATCATAGACACTCTCTCCAAAAGCATTCATCTGATAGAATAGAATAGTATCTATTTTTTTATTATCAAAGGGCATAAGATGTTGAATTTCTTTATAAAATTCAGTTTCTTCATTCCTTATTTTAGATTTATAAATTATTTTAAATAACAACTTATGAGCCTTAGATTTTAATACTTTTTGTGAACTTAGATATGCAATACTATCCTTAGCATCCAATTTTTCAATAATATCCTTGTTTTGCCCATAAATAAACATTGTTAGGCATGTCATAAGCGAGAATAAAAGAAATTTCATTTTCAATTTTCAAATAAATAATCGTAAAGATATGGGTTTTTATTCTTAAAAATAAGTCTATATTTGCACCAATTTTTCAAAAAAAGAATTTTTCTTTTCAAATTTATGGACAATACACATGCTACGCTTACTGAATTAGAAATTCAGCGAAGAAAAAATTTAGACGCTATCATCGCCATGGGAGTAAATCCATTTCCTGCGGATGAGTATAAAGTTACTAATTTATCAGAAGAAATATTAGCTTCTTACGATGAATCTAAAAATAATTTCCAAGAGGTATGTGTAGCTGGACGATTGATGCAGAAGCGAATTATGGGAAAAGCCTCCTTCGCAGAAATTCAAGATAGTGCTGGTCGTATTCAAGTATATATCAACCGTGATGAACTCTGCCCAAGCGAGGATAAGAGTTTGTATAATGATTTATTCAAAAAATATATGGACATCGGCGACTTTGTTGGATTTACAGGAAGAGTTTTTAAAACTCAAACAGGTCACACAAGTGTTCATGCGGATTCTATGACTTTTTTATCTAAATCTATAAAACCATTGCCTATTGTCAAAACCGATGCAGAAGGCAATGTACACGATGCATTTAGTGATGTAGAATTGAGATACAGACAGCGATATGTGGATTTAGTAGTCAATAAAGGCGTCAAAGAAACCTTTATGACAAGAGCTAAAATCATTCAAGCTATGCGTGATTTTTTCTTAGAAAAAGGATATATCGAAGTCGATACGCCTGTACTACAAGCCATTCCTGGTGGAGCAGCCGCTCGACCTTTTGTGACACATCACAATGCACTAGATATTCCACTATATCTAAGAATAGCCAATGAATTATATCTAAAAAGGTTAATTGTTGGTGGATTTGAAGGTGTTTTTGAATTTTCTAGAAATTTTAGAAATGAAGGAATTGACCGAACGCATAATCCTGAATTTACAGCGATGGAAATATATATCGCCTACAAGGATTACAATTGGATGATGACTTTTACCGAAAATATGTTAACTCATATTGTGAAATCAGTTCACCAAGATACAAAAGTGGAATTTGATGGACAAATGATAGAATTTGCGGGACATTATGAGCGCATATCGATGTATGATGTAATTCTGAAATACACAGGTACTGATATATCCAAAATGGATGAAGATACGCTCAAAGCCTTCTGCAAAACTCAAGGAGTACAAGTCGATGACACAATGGGAAGAGGTAAATTAATTGATGAACTCTTTGGAGAAAAATGTGAAAAGCATTTAATTCAACCGACGTTTATCACAGATTACCCAATAGAGATGTCTCCTCTCTGCAAAAAACACAGAACAGATTCACAATTAACAGAGCGATTTGAATTATTTGTCAATGGCAAAGAAATAGCCAATGCTTATAGCGAATTAAATGACCCTATTGATCAATTAGAGCGATTTAGAGAGCAATTGAAATTGGCAGAAAAAGGTGATGATGAAGCAATGATGATAGATATGGACTTCGTAAGAGCTTTAGAATACGGTATGCCTCCTACTTCTGGTATGGGAATAGGAATTGACAGACTATGTATGTTTCTAACCAACAATAAAACAATCCAAGAGGTGCTTTTATTCCCTCAAATGCGTCCAGAGAAAAAAGATTAGTAGCTTTCGACTTTAAATATTTTACTAATATTTTCAGATTTCAATAAAATCATATAATATCCCACAGATTGAATATCCCATGAAAAATCAATTGAATTTGATTTGATATTAGGCTCTATTTTCTTAACTAATTTTCCAGATAAATCTAGGATTTCAATCGATGGCTTATCTTTTAATTTATCTGTATTTGAAATCAGTATTTGAGTACCAAACTGAACCTTAGTAGGATATAGATTCATTTCTAATAAATCTATAGAATTAATAGATACATTACCACCTGAGCCATTGCTATTTATCTTTACTTTGATAGAATCGGATACACAGCCATTAGCATCTTTTATAGTCACAGTGTAATTTCCCGCAGCTAGGCCTGCTTGAGAAGCGCCAGTTTTGCTATTACTCCACGTATAAGTATAAGGTGGAGTTCCTCCACTAGCTGTTATAGTCGCTGCAAAATTTGATGGATAAGTCGCCAATCCTGTCACTTTGGTAGGATTCGTAAGTACGACATTGTAAAATACAGAAGTATTATCTGCCATTCTAACTTCTATAGAATATGAACCAGCACCAAGATTAGTCACTTGATTTCCTGTAATTTTAGTGCCATTGAGGTAATATACATTACTCGAAACACCTGAACTATCATAAACTGTAATCGAACCATCCGAAGTTTGGTCTGTTGTAAAACATTTGGGATTCACGCCCTTTACCTCTACATTCAAATCTTTTACTCGAAATGCTTGTTTTGAAATTACATTATTGCCACAGGCAGATGTTTTGTTAAATGCTCTCACTTTCCAATAAAAATAAGTATTATTCGCAAGTGAACCTAACATAGTTACAGGAACATTCACAAATGAATCTGTAATCAAAGTATCTATCAATACATCAGAAGGTAAAAAATCATAACTAGCTGTAATAGTAGTATTTGTACTTTTTCCAAGAGTAACTAGATACTTAGTCACCCCAGCAATTCGTTTGAATGACAATTTTAGATTTTTGCGACTGTATCTGTAATTTGCATTTGTATATTGAACCGGATTAAACCAAGTAATTGTATCAATGTCAGGGAATGTAGGATATGGAATATTTAACATATCTTTTCTATCATTATAAGAAGACATCGCACCGACCATTCTAGAAGCTTGTTGAGGAGAAAATGTATCTGAACAAGCATCGTTAGAGTACGACATGAAATTTCTACCAGTAGGAGTAAAAGAAACACCCACAGCATCAGTCATAGGAGTCCCTGAATAAGGGCAATTCCATCTAGAAGGAACATAATCTGGGTCGGTATCACAAAAACCATCTCCTTTGACCAAACAATTTGAGTTTGTACCGGAACGAGCTACATTTTCCCAAGTACTTTTTGGTGATTGAGAAGTAGTGGGTGAATATGCATACCCTTCCCAACCAAAAAATGTATGTCTTAAATCCAACCAATGTCCCATTTCATGAGGAAGTGTTTTGTTTCCTGGGTTGGAGCAATCATAGCTTAATTTAGATGCTTGAATAAAAAGTCCGCTTCGCTTAGCAGGAGGTCCTTGCGTAGGAAAATCCGTCACATATCCACATGCACCGTTGGGGTCATTTACAAGATACACATTACAATGATTTAAAGTATTATAAAGACCCATTACCTCATCATCCTCCGGTTTGCTTATATCATAATATTTTGTTGAATTAATATAACTTATTGTGTCAATATAGAATTGAATTCCAACTTTAGAACGAGCGTACTCATAGTTCATATCACAATGAATAAAAAACAAATAATTCAAAGGATAACCGCCAGTACCATCATCTTTTCTTACAATATGATAATGCATAGGAATATATATCGTCGCTCTAGGTTTGATAAATGTAGGATTTAACTCAGGTCGTCCAATATCAGAAATCCATTTTTCGTAATCTTTATCCTTTGTTCCACAAAGTTTTTGAGCATTAAGATTTAATTGAAATAAGAGTATAAGAAATAAGAGTTTTTTCATGTGTATATCATTTATTTAGCTATTTGAAGGACTATAATTCTATTTAATATCTTTAATATTGATTGGAACTGTTTGATCGACTCGAATACTTTTATTGAGAACCGAATAACCTACCTTTACATCACCTATACATCTAAGATTGATTGTTTTTCCAGTAATGACATTAATAATATCCGATAAATTACCAAGTAAATCTTGTAAATTAACTGTAATACTCAATGGAATCTGAAAATCAGATAACTTTGGAATCATTATTCCATTGCCATTAGTACTAACTACTCCTAATCTTTTTCCTTCTGATTGTATTTCAAGACTCACGCCATTGACCTTAATTCCATCAATATTATTCGGATTATAAAAATAAGCTGTGTTGGATATTATTACTTCTGTACCTGATATTTTTGAAATCTGCCATTGACCTATATTCTTAAATGTAGGAGAAGATATTTTACAGGAAGAAGTTAGGAAAAGACCTATTAAAATTAAGATTATATTTTTCATTTTTCTTCAGAATACAAATATAATTCATAACTTTAATATTTTCATTCATTTATTTGAGACAAATAAATAAACAGTTAAATTACATACACATATTTGTGTGCAATTTATTTATTTTCAATATATTGTGTATAAGGAAACATTTTTTATGAAAACTCGACTAATACAAGTGTAACAATACTTACTTTACTTGAAACAAATTTAATGTGATAACTTAATACATTTGCGATGTAATGAAAAGGATATTTTCTATTTATTTTCTATTTATTTTAACAGTTATCCCTTTGATACTCTCTACTTCTTTCGTAGTAGTACAGATGTACAATGCTATAGATAATATAAGTCTGAGGATAAAACAAATGGAGAAAGAAAATTCAATTATTAAATTTGAGTTAACTAAAAACAATAAAGGATTATTTTATTTTAGCATTTTTAATTCGAAAGAATTTGAATATAAAGAGAACATGTATGATATTGTTAAAATTGAAGAATTATCTAACAATAAAAAAATTATATATGCCTTAGCAGATAAGTATGAAGATCAATTAATAGAAAGTTGTAATATCGCTTTCAATACACTATTTAAAAATAATATAAACTCAGATAGAAAAAAATCAAATTTACACCTTCTAGATTACATTTTTCTTTGTTTTGCAGTATTTTCAGAATATAGTTCATATCATTTTCCTAAAGCTATTTTCTTAGGAAATCATATTTTGTTTCCTAAAGATAGAATTCAAATTTCATATATTAATTTTGATATTTTTCAACCACCGGAAGACTAACAAATAATTAGTAAAGTAATTTTCATTAAACTTAATAATTTATTTTAAATCTTTTTTATGCAAAATATTATAACTTTAGTTATATTATTGTTTCTATATGGAACGGTTAATTGCCAAAAATTCTGTGGGACTAAAGATACAGAATTTGAAGTATGGGACAATAATCTTAAAAAATTAGGTATTGATAGAAACCCAACCAATACACTCAAATCCGGAAATACATTTTGGGTTCCAATGCATTATCATGTAATGAGAAAATCAAATGGAACAGGACAATACTATCAATATTGGGTACTTATTATGAACTGCGAACTTAATCAAGCCTACAGTAAATCTAATATAAAATTCTATATAGATACCATCTCTTATCATAATATTGATGAGTATTATAAAGTTAGTTATGGTGAAGATGTATTATTGTCTGATTACCTTAGCACTAAAATGCATTGCAATGTTTATTTAACAGATGATCCAGCAGGTAATTGTGGTTATACTAGACGTCCCTCTGGGAAGACTCCAGAAACTCGATTTCCTATATTTTTAGCCGCTTCAGCTACAAACATTGCTTGTTGTTCTCCAGGAGGCAAAACACTTCCTCATGAAATGGGACATTGGTTAGATTTACCTCATACATTTTTTCATTGGGAAGGATTAACATACAATAACCCAGATGCACTTGATGAAAGATATAGAGAAGTTGTACCTAGAAAAGGAGATAGTGCAAATTGTGCTTGGGCTGGGGATGGGTTTTGTGATACAGAACCTGACTATATTTCAGACAGATGGAACTGTCCTAATAACAAAATATTTACAGACCCATTAGGTAATAAATTCACGGCTGTTGGATGGAATTTTATGTCATATGCAGACGATGCGTGTATATCTTCTACAAATGGATTCTCATTGGGTCAAATAAACGTAATGAACTTTTGCCAAAAATACCCCGACAGAAGGGACTTATATGAATTAGCTCCTCCAATTGATAAATATGCAGATTCAATATCAGGAGTTTTACCCATTTCAGATATAAATATAAAGTTAATTAAAAAGAACTTCAAAATAGCGTTTAACAAGCAGGATGGCGCAGATTTTTTCCAAATTACTGTAGCTAAGGGTAATGCTGTTTTGAATAGCAACTACATGTTTCCACAAAGCCAACAATCTTCATTCATAGTAGATACAATAATTTCAGCAGATAATAACTATATAGACATACCTGAGTCTAAATTTAATTCTACAGCTGGAGAATATTACTATTACAGAGTCATTCCTTTTTCAAAAACCAACACTTGTCCCTCTAACATTATGCAAGCAAATTTCTTTAGATTATCAAACTTAGAAATTGATATTAATGTAAATCAAATATCTTGTGGTGGAAAAGAAGATGGTGGTATTGAATTAATTAACTCAAAAAATATACAAGGACTAACTTATAAGTTTAATGGAACTCTTTTTAACGGAAAAATAGATAATTTAAAATCTGGGAACTACCTTGTACAAGTCATCGAAGGAAATGGTAATATTTCAGAATTAGTTGTTGTAATATCAGATTATGGAAAAGCACAGTACAAATTAAATAAGAACTCCCAATCTTTCTACATTATTGCAGAAAATGGCAAAAAACCTTACAGTTATAAATGGAGTAATGGTTCTAATCTAAATTTTGTCAATATCAATTCAGGTGTTACGTCGGTGACGGTTACAGATGCATACGCTTGCGATTCTACAGTGTTTAAAATTTCAACTAGTTCTATAAATTCTCTAGGATTAATGCAAAATATGAATCTTTATCCTAATCCAGTAAAATTGGGAGATAAAATTATGATAAAAGCTACCGAAGTAGTATTTACTTCGGGAACTATTGAAATCTTTGATATATTAGGAAATAAGTTATACTCTTCTTATTTTAACAACTCAAATCAAGTTTTAAATAATTTTTTACCATGGACACCAACTCAAAAAGGTGTATATTTTATTGAACTTAAAACAAATAAAAATGAATTTAGAGATAAAATTAAAATTGAATAAAAAAAACATCTTGATTTAATAAAGTAAATGTTATATTTGCGCTCGGAATTAATGATGAAAGATTGGATAGGGAAGCAGATTGCTTCCCTATTTTTATACCAATATGGATAGATTGAATATAAATCAAATAGAAAAATGGGCAGATGAGTACTGCTCAGAAAACGGATTGTATCTGGTGAAAGTAGAACAATCTGCCAATAAAATTACTGTATTTGCAGATTCTATAGACAATATCACTATTGAACAATGCGGAAAATTAAGTCGATTTCTTCAGTCTAAATTAGAAGAAAGTACAGATGTGTTAAATATGTTCACACTCGATGTATCTTCTCCTGGTATGTCCAACCCTTTGATATTACCTATTCAATACAAAAAAAGAATTGGAAAAAAACTAGATATTATCTTGGAAGACAATCATACCATTGAAGGAACCGTTTTAGAAGCGAATGAAAACGAAATTAAACTAGAAGTAATCATTCCCAAAAATAAAAAAACAAAGGAAGAAGAAAAAATAATTCAAACAACCTATAAATATAATCAAATAAAAAAAGCAACCATTCCATTACCAACTAATTTTAAAAAGAAATAAGATGAATAGTTTAGAACTTATAGACTCATTTTCAGAGTTTAAAGAACAAAAAAATATAGACAAAATCAAAATGATGAGACTTCTTGAAGACACTTTCAAGACATCTTTGAAAAAGAAATATGGCAATACCGATAATTTTGATGTCGTCGTCAATACAGATAAAGGACAAATCGAAATTTATCAAATAAGAACCATCGTGGCTGACGATGAGGTGATGGACAAAGTCAAAGAAGTAGGAATCACAGAGGCAAAAAAGATTGACGATAGTTTTGAATTAGGCGAAGAAACCTATGAGCAAATTGAGATTCAACAGTTCTCTAGACGCTCTATTATGGCCGCCAAACAAACCTTGAATTCGAGAGTGACTGAATTAGAAAAAGATGAGGTATATAAGAAGTATAAGGAAATGGTCGGCGAAATAGTCCATGGAGAAGTATATCAAGTATGGAAAAATGAATTGCTTATCATTGACGATGAAGGAAATGAGCTTGCCTTACCTAAAAGCGAACAAATAAAAAGTGATTATTTCAAAAAAGGAGATACTGTTAGAGCGGTTATCAAAGAAGTTGAATTGCGAAATAATCTACCTAAAATTAAATTATCTAGAACTGACCCTAAATTCCTAGAAGCTATGCTAGAGATAGAAGTAGCTGAAATCATGGAAGGCATTATCGCTATCAAAAAAATAGTGAGGGAGCCAGGCGAAAAAGCAAAAGTAGCCGTAGAGAGTTATGATGATAGAATAGACCCAGTAGGAGCATGTGTCGGAGTCAAAGGCTCTAGAATACACGGAATTGTCAAAGAGTTACAAAATGAAAATATTGATATAATAAATTATACGACCAATTTCCCTTTATTTATTCAGCGTTCATTAGCTCCAGCAGCTATCAATTCTGTAGAGATAGATGAGAAAAATAAACGTGTCAAAGTATGGTTAGAGCCTGACCAAGTATCCTTGGCTATCGGTAGAAATGGAGTCAATATCAAACTCGCTAGTCGAATGATTGACTACAAAATAGATGTATATAGAGATATTGACACAGATGAGGAAGATATCGATTTGGATGAATTCAAAGATGAAATCGAAGAGTGGATTATAGATGAAATCAAAAAAGTGGGATGTGATACTGCGAAAAGTGTATTGAGTCTAAGTGTAGAAGAATTGGCTAAAAGAGCTGATTTAGAAGAAGAAACAGTCAGAGATGTAATGCACGTTTTGAAATCTGAATTTGATAGAAATTAGTAATTTGTCTTACAAATCAAAATACTAGAAAACCAAATGAAAAATTATAAGTAATATAAAAATAATAAATGTCTGAACAAAAACCAACAAGACTTGCCAAAGCAGCCTCATACTTCAATGTAGGAAGAGATGAGATTGTCCAATTTCTTAGAGAAAAAGGATTTTCAATAGAAGAGAATCCAAATGCTAAGATAGAGGATGATATGTTTCATGCACTGAATGATAAATATCGTTCGGAGCATGATTTGAAGGAAGAATCTGCTCAATTTCTAAGCTCATATAACAAAGCAAAAGAAGAGAAGATAACTACGCCTAAAAAAGTAGTAGAGCCAGTTGTAATTAAATCTGAGCCCATTATTGAAGAAAAGAAAATCGAAGAAGAAATCGTCGTTGTAGCACCTCCTGTCGTAGAAGAAGAGCCTACACCTATAGTAGAGAAAGTTGAAGTAGAAAAACCTACATTCAAACTAAAGGTATTGGACAAAATTGAAATCGAAGACAAGCCAAAACGAACAAAAAAAGTCGAAAAGGAGAAAGTCAAAGAAGAAAAGCCTGCGGAGAAAAAAGTAGAAGTCGTAGAGGAAAAGCCAATTGAAGAGCCTAAAATAGAGGTAAAAGAAGAGCCAGTTGTAGAAACTCCAGCTCCTGTGGTAATCGAAGAAACGGCAGACTTACGAAAAGACAAAAAAGGGAAATCTAAAGAAGATAAACCCGCAGAAGAAGAGGAAGTCGTAGAACATATCGAGACAAAACTTCAAAAATTGGGCGGTTTGACCAAAATGGGAAGTATTGACCTCAATATTTTCGAGAAAAAAGAAAAACCAAAACCTGAGAAAAAAGACGATAAGAAAAAACCTTTTGATAAATCAAAAGCAAATTCTAACACTCCTTTATCAGATGCTGATAAGAAAAAAAGAAGTAGAATCAACGAGACGAGCCCTGAAAAACAGCGTGTAGTCTTTGGTGGAGAAACGGATAAATCAAAATTTGTATTTGATAAGAAAAAAGGGAAAGATAGATTTGAAAAACCAAAGACAGAAGATGGTCCTAAAAAACCCGATCAAAAACAAGCTCCAGTTTCAAAAAATCTTAGACAAAAACTAAGAAAAAAGAAAAGAGAAGATCATGCCGAAAAAGCACAATTATTAGCAGAGAGTGAAAACGATGGTAAATTAAGGATTACGGAATACATAAGTGTAAGCGAGTTGGCTTCTCTTATGAATAAGCCAGCGACTTCTTTGATTTCATTCTGCTTTAGTATGGGTGTTATTGTGTCCATAAATCAACGACTAGATGCCGAAATTATTGAGCTTATCGCTTCTGAGAACGGATATGAAGTTGAATTTATCTCGGTTGAAGATAGTACTCAATTTGAGGAAGAAGAAGACGATCCAGCAGATTTAACGGCAAGAGCACCTATTGTAACTATCATGGGACACGTTGACCAT
>ENA-UOYA01002850-UOYA01002850.1-activated-sludge-metagenome-genome-assembly--contig:-NODE-2850-length-16089-cov-8.501123_pt1 | contig 16089 bp, 9 predicted proteins | sample MGYA00238163_ERZ764804 | MGnify/ENA primary metagenome ERZ764804 (study PRJEB28919, sample SAMN05720223) | activated sludge metagenome | isolation source: Anaerobic digester | place: Hong Kong... | reverse complement strand
GCTTCGGCCAGATTGCGGGTTATCAAAATCAATCCAATTATCCGCGCCAGATTCAGTTCGCCGGCCGGATATCGTTCTAGGCACAGAGGAAGAGGGGCCCTGCTGGGCGGGGCCCCACACAAACCGGGGGTGGGAGATGAAGCAGTTTTTGGCTGCAACGGTATTCTTGTTTCTCTGCGCGGCGCTTCTATTTGGTCAGGGCGCCGCGTTGGGTACCATCAGCGGACGCGTAACGGATCCTTCGGACTCGCCAATCCCAGGGGCAACCATCACCGTTACGAACCTGCTGACCGGCGCCAAGTACAGCGCCGGAACCACAGCGGAAGGTTTCTACAATGTCCGGTTCTTACAGCCGGGAGATTACTCGGTGGAGGTGGTGCAACAGGGATTCCAAAAGGCGGTCCAGCCGAAAGTGACCGTGGTAGCGGCATCAAACCCCACGGTCAATTTGAAGCTCATGCTGGGCTCTGTAACCGAAACGGTTACGGTTACAGACAAGGTGAGCCTGGTGGAATTTGAGAACGCCGACCGAGCCGGCGAAATTGACCATGCGCGAACGCTTTACACGCCGACGGTGCAGCGCGTGGTGATGAGCATCCTGCCGAGCGCGCCGGGGGTGGTTGTAGCAGGCAACGACCGGGGCATGACGCCATCGGGTAACGCGGGGGCTTCGGGCTTCATGATCAACGGGGGCCAGGACCGCACCAATGAGATGATCCTGGACGGAGTTCCCAACCGTACCAGCTATGACGGCCACATGTTCGGCGTCATTCCTACGCAGGAGTCCACGGCGGAAGTGAAGGTGATCACAAACGCCTACAGCGCGGAGTACGGCAATACGACGGGTGGGATCATCAATGTGACCACAAAGTCCGGCAGCAACGAATACCACGGTGAACTTTACACCTTCTTCAGGAACACCGCGCTCAATGCCAACCATTTCGAGCGAAACCGAGCGGGGCAACCGCGCACCAGGCTGGTTTACAACACATACGGTGGCATCGTTACCGGCCGCATTTTCCGTGACAAGCTTTTCGGGACGTTCAAGTACAACCAGAACAAGAGTAACGACGTGAAGAGCTTTGCCGGATATGTACCGACGCAAAAAGAGCGCAACGGCGACTTCACTTCGACCTTCTATCTGAAGAGCGGTGTCCCGACCCAGGTACAGATCTACGATCCGTTCTCAACGGTTCAGGATCCAGTGACGAAGAAATACAGCCGCACTCCAGTGGCTGGAAACGTAATTCCAGCAAATCGCATCAACCCGGTGGCCAAGGCTTTCTGGAAGTACATACCGCTGCCGAACGCCCCTAGCGGCCTGGTTGTGAAGGCGACCAACTTTATCTCGGTGGGCGAGTCGAAAGCCACCAAAGAATACATCGAGTTCATGCCGCGCATCGATTGGAACATTAGCGAGCGCACAAAACTCATGGTCCGGCACATCCGGACCGACTATAAAGAGTATCCGGTGTTGTATTACGGGACGGCGGCGGAGGTGAATGGGGGATTCCCATTCATTCGGGCCAATCACAATGCAGTGGTTGACCTCACCCACACGCTCTCGCCCACCAGCGTACTGAATTTCCGGGTGGGCATGGAGCGGTACGTCACAGGGCAATTGGAGACGCCGCGCCTGCAGGCGACGCCCGCGGACTTGGGCTTCAGTTCCACGTTCCAGTCCCAGGCGGCGAAGGCGTTTCCCGTTTTCCGCATGGGTGGCTCCAATATCGGCGGGAGCGACATGTTCATGGGCGGAGGTCTTCCGGCAGGACGGTACGTGCCGGATCAGGTCAACAACGTAGACGCCGCGTGGTCTAAGAATCTCGGGAAGCACAACCTCAAAGTCGGTGGACAGTTCCGCTTGGAGCGAATCTATCTGAGTCCCGGAGGCAATGACGCCGGATCTTTCTCGTTTGGCCGCGGGGACACCAACGGACCCGACCCGGATGTGCAAACCATAGGTGCAGGTGACGAAACGGCGAGCTTCCTCTTTGGTGTGGGAAGCGGGTCGCTGGACCTTAACGCCACCACGAACCGGCAATTGCTGTACAGTGCGCTGTATGTTCAGGACGACCTCAAGCTGACGCCCAAGTTGACGGTGAACTTGGGCCTGCGTTGGGACCGCACGGGCGGCCTGACGGACCGTTACAACGCCATGACGGGATCGTTCGATCCCACAGCGGCCAGCCCGCTGGCGGCTCAAGTGAAAGCCGCGGCGGGTGCGCAGTATTGCCCGGCATGCGCGAACCTGGTGGGCGGTCTTATGTTCCCCGGTGCGAACGGCCAACCGCGGAATGTGTATGCCCCTGGCAACAAGGACTTTGGTCCCCGCATAGCGGCCGCTTACGCTCTGAACAACAAGACCGCGATTCGAGTCGGATGGGGTATGTTCTATGGACCCATCTACTACGACCCGGGTCAAGCGGGTTTCAGCCAGTCAACCCCGTGGGTGACTTACGATGCCAACCGCGTCCCGTTGAACCTGCTGGACAACCCGTTCCCCACGGGCATTATCCAGCCGGTTGGCGCGAAGAAAGGTCTGGCAACCAATATAGGCTCGGGCATCTCCTACGTCGATCCGAATACCCGGACTCCGCGGGCCCGGCAGTTCAGTTTTGAGATCCAACGGGAGGTCTTCTGGAACATGCGTGTGAGTGCGGGTTATGTGAACAATATCGTTACCCGGTTGCCCGTCAACAAGAGTCTCAATTCGCTTACCGAGCAGCAATACACGCAGGGTGCATCGTACTTGAACACGAAGTACCCCAACCCGTTCGCAGGATTGGTGCCGGGTTATGCGCTCAACCAATCCACGATTGCCAACTCGAGTTTGATTGTGCCGTACCCGCAGTTCCCGGGAGGCGTTACACTTGCCAGCACTCCCATTGGCTGGTCCCGTTACGACGCCCTGCAACTTTACCTTGTGAAACGCATGAGCCAGGGAATAAGCTTCAGCCTGGCCTACACAGCCTCAAAAAAGATGGAGAGGTCGGGATATCAGTGGGCCACGGATCCTTTCCTTGAGAAGCGGCTTTCGCCGCTCGATTTTCCGCAGATCCTGGTACCTAACTTCGCGGTAGAACTGCCTTTCGGCAAAGGACACTGGCTGTTCCCGAACACTCCGGGTTGGGCGGACCGCATCATCAACGGCTGGCAGGTAAACGGGATTATCCGCATTCAGAGCGGCAAAGTTGTTGAAATGGCCAGCAACGCCATCCCGACGGGGGCGGATCCCAACGCCGTACCCGGCGGGCAGAACCTGAACCAGTGGATTAATCCCGCGGCGTTCGTGAACAACACGGATCCGTACCGAATCCGGCGATGGCCGACTGTTTTGTCAAGCCTTCGCAATCCACCGATTCACCGTTTCGACCTCGGTGTGGTGAAGAAGACGCGCATAGCTGAGCGGTTCATGTTCGAGATCGAGGCTCAGGCTACCAATGCGATGAATACCCCCGAGTGGTACGACTCGCTCAACGGTAGCAACCCGACTTCGGCCACGTTCGGCCAAATCGGGACCGTAAAAGCACTGACTAACTATCCGCGGCAGGTGATTCTCAGCGGCAAACTCACGTTCTAGGAAGGAAGGGAGGCAGCCGGGTAGTTGCCTCCCATTTTTGAAATGCGGAAAACCATATTCTTGTCGTGTGTTCTTTTGGCGTCCTCTTTGTTGGGCGCCGACTTCGTTTCTACGGGGGTGCTCGCCGCGCGCTGGCACGAATCCGGCTTCATAGGAGACGACAGTTACAACGGAGTGACTGCAGCCAGTGACGGTAAGATTTATTACGTCATATGCGCTCACAAGATCGACGTGGGCGCGCAGATGTTCTCCTACGATCCAGCGACAGACAAGGTCACGCATTTGGCCGATCTTACCGAGGCCAGTGGAGAGAAGGGACTGAAATCCGTTCCGCAAGGCAAGAGCCACGTCAATTTTTACGAACACAATGGCAAGCTATATTTCGCCACTCATATGGGTTACTACCAGGTGGTGGACGGCAAAGAACTGGTTGGTGTTCCTCCAGCCGGTTACAAGCCATATCCCGGCGGCCACTTCCTGGGTTACGACATGGCGACAGGCAAGATCGAGAAACTGGCCAGTGCGCCGGTAGGCGAAGGCATCATCACGATGGCGATGGACAAGCGCCGCGAACGCTTGTTTGGGCTGACGTGGCCCTCGGCCCACTTTCTGGTTTACGACCTGATGAAGAAGGAGATGAAGGACTACGGCCTGACGGCGGGCCTGGGTGAAAAGGGCGTGGGGGACACGTTCCGCGTAGTGTGCCGGTCCATCGCCGTGGATCCTGTTTTAGGCACGGCGTTTTTCAGCGATTCGACGGGACAAATCTGGCGCTATGGCTGGGCAAGACAGGAGAAGGAACTCCAGACGATCCCAGGCTGCAGCATGAAGCGCCCTATCTTCGGCAAGTGGGACCCGAACATACCCGGACACATGGGCTACAACTGGCGGCAGACGGTTTGGTACGAGCCGGAGAAGGTTTTTTACGGGACGCACGGGATGAGCGGATACCTGTTCCGCTTTGACCCGCGCGGAGGCTTTCTAGAAGTAGTTGATAGGATCGCCTCCCAGAAATCGAAGGCAAGCGGCCTGTACGATGAGTTCCCTTACGGATACCTGGGACTCACTCTTGGCCCCGACGGTCATACCCTGTACTTCCTCACCGGAACGCCCAAGGGCGAGGAGATACGCTTCGTCACGTATGATATTCCGACTGGGAAATACACGGACCATGGTGCGCTGGCTCTGGACGACGGTCGACGGCCGACATGGGCGCAGTCGATCGCGGTGGGACGCGACAAGCGCATCTACACGGTGTCGAAGATCATGGATAAGGGGAAGTTGAAAGTGGATTTACTCAGCTTCGCCGATCCGCTGCAGACGCCGCCGGCGCCGGAGCCGCAGTACAAAATTGTGCGGAACTGGGTGAACCCGCAGGGCGTACCGAACGCCCTCAAAGAAGCGCACTCGCTGTGTTTCGACAAGGACGGCAACCTCATCCTGGTGGACAGCGTTAGCAGCCGGGTCCAGCGCTTTACGCCCGAAGGGAAGTGGCTGTCCGAAATCGGCCTGGGGCCCGGGAAAGGACCGGGCCAGTTCAGCGGGCCGCGGGACGCGCGCGCCGGCCGGTCCGGCGAGATATTCGTCTCCGATGCCAACAACTACCGCATTCAAGTTTTCAGCGCGGACGGCAAGTTTCTGCGCATGTTCGGCTCGAAAGGCAGCGGGCCGGGCCAACTGCTGCGGGCGCACGGTTTGGGTTTCTCGCCGGACGGCACCAGGCTCTATGTTGTGGACGTAGATAACAATCGGGTTAGCGTCTTCGAGCCGCAAAGCGGGAAGTTCCTCTTCAGTTTTGGCAAGAAGGGCGAAGGCGCGGGCGAGTTCCGCGACGCGCATGGGTTGGGTGTGGCGCCGAACGGAGACGTAATCGTTTCGAATTACTACGGGCCGACTCAGCGGTTCAACGCTGATGGAAAGTTCCTGTACGACTTCGCGCCGGCTGGTTTCCGCGGTTGGATTCACTTCCACAGCATGACTACCGATAACAGGGGCAACACATACCTGGCCGCACGGCACCGGGATGGGCGCAACGCGATTGTCATTTACGACAATCGAGGCGCTTACGTCGCGGCCTGGGCGGCGTCCACCGCTGAAGGCGAGCAGGGTGTGAAGACAGCGGCCGTGGACGCGAACGGGCAGGTGTACGCTGCCGTTGAGAGCCGCAGCGTGCATGGCGTGCAGGTCTTCCGGAGAAGGCCATGAGACTGATCGCGGCCCTTCTTGCGGCTTTCTGCACGCTCGGCGGCGAACAGTACACGCTGCTGCAGAGTTGGAGCGTGGCCGGAGGAGGACCGGGACAGTTGCGCGGCGCGCACGGGATCGCCGTAAACCGGAACGGCGACGTGATCGTCACCGACAGCCGGACTTCCCGGGTGATTCAATGTACGCCGGATGGAAAGTTTCTGTGTGAAATCGGCGACGGTCCTGGTTCCGGTCCGGGGCAGTTTCGATCCCCGCGGGACGCCGCTGTGAATCCAGTGGACGGCAAGATCTACGTTGCCGACGGTGCGAACTTCCGCATCGAGGTGTTCGATCCGGAAGGCAAGTTCCTGCGGGAATTCGGGACGAAGGGCAGTGCGTCCGGGCAGTTCCTGAGGCCGCACGCTCTGGATTTCGACCCGATCGGCCGTCTGTTCATCGCGGACGTCGACAACAGCCGCATTGCCGTCTATGACGAGAAAGGGAGCTTTGTCGCGCACTGGGGTAAGGCGGGCAGCGGCCCCGGCGATTTTCACGCGCCGCACGGGCTGGGAGTCGACCGGCGCGGCGACGTTATCATCTCAAATTACTACGGGCCGGTACAAAAATTCACGCCTCAAGGCAAGTTGTTACTGGAGTTCGGCGCGTTCACGGCCGAGAACAATCTGCTGAGCTATCACAGCATGTGTGTGGATCGCGAGGGCAACATTTACATTACCACGCGGGACAAGGAGCGCCGCTCGAGCATTACCAAGTACGACAACAACGGCAAGTTCCTGACGCAATGGTACATGCCCCAGCCTCGGCAGTTGGTCGAAGATGTGGCGGTCGATTCGATCGGGCGGGTCTTCGTGACCTACCAGAGCCGGCAGGACACGGGTGTGTATGTTTTCGAAAAGAAGTAGCACGGCCCTCAGCATCCTCCTGTGGCTCTGCGCCTTGGGGTGGATGGGGCCGGCAGGCTGCGGGCGGAGGACAAAGGCCCCTCTCGACTATGTGGATCCGAACATCGGGGGCATCGGCTATCTGCTGCAGCCGGCGAATCCCAACGTGCAATTGCCGCACGGCATGGCGCGGCTGGTTCCCATAACCACACCACTGGTGAAGGACCGCTACCTGGCCGACAGGGTTTACGGCTTTCGGGCCGGCGCATCGACTATTATGCCGGTTACAGGCGAGGTCAACCGCGACCCCGCCTTGTCTGCCTCGCTATACGATCATGACCTGGAGAAAGTGACGCCCTATTCCTATGAAGCGCTCCTCGAAAGCTACGACGTTAAGGTCGAGTATTCACCCGGCACGACAAGCGCGTACTACCGTTTCACGTACCCGGCGGGCAAAGATGCGCACGTGATCTTCAACCTGTCGTCGCGGAATCCCGTGGTGCAGGTGCGCGCGCCCAACGAGGTGGCGGGCGGAGAGGATTCGTTTTTCGGGTCGCGCATGTACTTTTGCGCCATCTTTTCGAAGCCATTTGTGGCGCAAAGCAGCTGGAAGGGTGAACTGAACGGCGTATCTGTGGACTTCAGCCGGCTGAGCGCGCCGCAACAGGTTGACGTGAAGGTGGGCTTTTCGCTGATCGGTACGGAACAAGCGCGGGCGAACGCCGAACAGGAGATGCCCGGCTGGGATCTCAACGCCGTACGCACGAAGGCGCGCAAGGCTTGGGAACGTGAGTTCGCAAAAGTGGAAGTAAAAGGCGGAACCGAAGAGCAGCGCACGATCTTCTACAGCGCCCTCTACCGGACGATGGGACGACCCACAAACCTCGTTGAAGGTGACAAGTATTACAGCGGCGCGGACCATAAGGTTCATGACGCGCAAGGGCGGGGTTTCTACACGGTAAGCAATCTGTGGGGCAGTTACCGCTCGCTTCACCCACTGCAGTTACTGTTGGATCCGGACCGGCAGCTTGATTTCGTGCGCAGTTACATCAAGGTGTACGAACAGTCCGGATGGATGCAGGGTTACGGGCGCGCTGGGATGATCGGGCATCACATGACGGCGCTCATCGCCGACACGTATTTCAAAGGGTACCGCGATTTCGATCTCGCGAAAGCATACGAGGGCCTGCGTAAGAACCGCATGGAAGCGACCATGATCCCATGGCGCCGGGGACCCGCCACGGCGCTCGACCGGGCTTACTACGAAAAAGGGTTCTTCCCTGCGCTGAGGCCGGGCCAGAAAGAGACCGTGCCGGAAGTTGATAGTTTTGAGCGGCGGCAAGCGGTGTCGGTCACCCTTGAAGCCGCTTATGACGACTGGTGCCTGGCGCAATTGGCCAGGGAACTCGGCAAGCAGAGCGACTACGACTATTTCATGGGCCGGGCACGCAACTACCGCAACGTGTTCGACCAGCGCATCGGGTTCATGGCCCCGAAGAGCGAGGACGGGAAGTGGATCGAGCCGTTTGACCCGAAGTGGGGCGGCGGGCAAGGCGGGCGCGACTATTTCACCGAGACGAACTCCTGGATTTACACGTGGCATGTGCAACAGGACGTGGATGATCTCATCCGGCTGATGGGCGGACGCGAGAAGTTCACGGCGAAGCTGGACCAGTTGTTCCGTGAACAGTACCGGGGGTTCGAGGAAGGCGCGAAGTTTGTCTTCCTGCGGCAGTTCCCGGACCAGACGGGACTGATTGGCCAGTACGGGCACGGCAACGAGCCAAGCTTCCACATCCCGTACCTTTACAATTACGCCGGCGAACCGTGGAAGACTCAGCGGAGGGTGAGGGAGATCATGCACGTGTGGTACCGTGCGCATCCGCTGGGATTCGCGGGCGACGAGGACGACGGCGAGTTGTCCTCGTGGTACGTGTTCAGCGCAATGGGCTTCTATCCGGTCTGTCCCGGCAAGCCGGTGTACGACATCGGCAGCCCGATTTTCGAGGAAGTGAAGGTGCACCTGGGCAAGGGAAAGACCTTCCGCGTAGTGGCGCGGGGAGTGTCAGCGGCGAATAAGTACGTCCAGTCGGCCGAATTGAACGGCCAGCCTCTAAACAAGCCATGGTTTACACACAAAGACCTCGCCAGGGGCGGCACGCTGATTCTCGAAATGGGATCGCGGCCGAACCAATCCTGGGGCAAGTAGCACTCCGCCGGCGCGAGTTGCTGGCGTTGGCGCCCTTCATCCGCTCCGCGCAGTCCGGACATACCATTGTGCTTTCCCGCGCGGCCTCGCCGAGCGAGCAACGCGCGGCGGACGAACTCCAACGATTCCTGTTTGAAATGACGAGCGCGCGCCTGCCCTTGGTAGACGACCGGCATGACGTGAAGGGTCCGATGCTGTTGGTCGGGCGGAGCGAGGCGGTGGAACGGTTGCGCGTTCCCGCCCCGTGGGAAAAGTTGGGCGACGAAGGTTTTGTGCTGAAGAGCGCGGGCGGGCATACCATTCTAGCCGGCGGGCGCAGGCGAGGCACGATGTATGCGGTCTACGAGTTTCTCGAACGCCTGGGATGCCGCTGGTACACTCCGGACTGTGCTCGCATCCCCAAGCGTGCTTCCATCGATCTCGCGGGGTTCGATGAGACGCACAGCCCGGAACTCGAGTACCGCGAGCTTTATAGCGGTCCGTCGAAGGACAAGGACTGGGCGGCCCGCAATCGCGTCAACGGACATTTCTCCGCGTTGGACGAAAGCACGGGTGGTAAGATCACTTACTACCCGTTCGGCCACAGTTTTTACGAGTTAGTTTCGCCTGCCAAACATTTCGCCTCGCATCCCGAGTACTTCTCGTTCACGGGCGGGGCCCGCAGGACGGAAAGGGCGCAATTGTGCCTGACGAATCCCGATGTGATCCGGCTGGGGATCGAGAGCGTATTACGTTGGATCGGGGAGCACCCCGAGGCCACCATCTACTCGGTCTCGCAGAACGACACTGAAGGCTGGTGCGAATGCCCCAACTGCCTGAGGGTTGAGCAAGAGGAGGGCGGGGCGCACTCGGGGCCGGTGGTGCGTTTCGTGAACGCCATTGCGGCGGAAGTGTCAAAGAAGCACCCCGAAAAGCTGATCGACACCTTCGCCTACAGTTGGACAGAAGCTCCTCCACTAAGAGTACGGCCGCACTCCAACGTGCGGATCCGGCTGGCGCCCATCGGGTTGTGCCAGGCGCATCCTTACGAGCAGTGTTCGCGAAACCGGTTTTTCCTGGACCGGCTGAAGGGGTGGTCGCAACTTACCGATCACCTATATGTCTGGCATTACTTCACGAATTTCTGGCAGTACCAGCTTCCGTATCCCAACCTGGATGAACTCGCGGCGGACATCCCCATGTACCGGCGCCACGGTGTGGTGGGGATGTTCCTACAGGGCGACATCGGGCCTGGGTACACCACGGAGTTCGGCGAACTGAAATCGTACCTGTTGGCGAAGCTGCTTTGGAACCCATCTGCGGATGCCGGGGCGATCATGCGCGAGTTTCTCGACGCATACTACGGGGCCGCTTCGCCGAAGGTGCGCGAGTACTTGGAGCTTACGCACCGGGAAGTGCGCGAGGCTCCGCGGGGCAAAGGCAAGCCGATTTGGACCTATAAGTCGCCCAGACTGGGCCCGGATTTCCTGCCCGCGGCGAAAGGCATATTCGACGGCGCGGAGAAGGCGGCCGCGAGCGGCGCTGTGGCACGGCGCGTCCGAAAAGCAAGGCTCTCGGTCGATTGGACCGAATTGCTCGAGGCCAAGCGCTTCATCTTGCGTGGTGACACGTGGGGGCCGGCCGATCCAGACCTGTTTTGGCGAAGGTTCCGCGAAATCATGACCGAGGTGCGTTCCTATGGGCTGCCGCGCCTCCATGAGTGGTACGGGATTGAGGAGACTGAGCGCGAGTTCGCGCAATACGTGAAGACTTACCATGTCGCCACGATCGAGAACGACGTTCTGAAGGTGGCGGTGGCGCCGGGATTCCACGGGCGGATCATCAGCATGGTGGACAAGCACACGAGGCGGCAAGCCGTGAGGCAGCCGGATCCCGACGAGCGGTTTTCCAACCTGGAGGCTATGGGCGGGATCGTCCTGCTGGCCCATAAAGGCTACCTGAGGTCCGATTGCCACATGGCGGAGTGGAGCGTGGAGTCTTCACCCTCGCGCGCATCGGTTTTGCTGACCGGCAAGTGCGCCGGCGGGCTTGAATTGCGGCGGTTGCTGGAACTGCCGCCGGACGAGCGCCTGCTGCGGACCATCACGACAGCGGTGAACCAAGGGGCGAGTCCCGTGCAGCTTGCGCTGCAGTCGCGCGTAGAATTCCAGCCCGGCGACATGGATCATCCGACGGTCGACTTCTCTTACGTTGCGGAGGGCGGGCGCACCGTGCGCAAGACGCTGCTGCCGGTGGCGAATGGGTACTTCGGCATTGAAAGCTTTCCCGGCGACGTCGAACCGCGGCGCGAATGGCGGCTTATCAATCCGCAGCTCTCCCTGACGCTGGTCAACCGTTTCAACCTGGAACAGGCCGCCATCCGCAGGCTCTGGTACCGGGGCCGCGGAGAGAACAAGGTCAGCCTCTGCGTGTGGAGTCCCGAGCGGGTGTTGGCGCCAGGCGAGAGCCTCAGGTTGGATACGGAGTACGGCATTCAATAGAGGCTCGTAGCGGCGGGCACCGATCGTCTCTGGACGGTGCACGAATCGCAGTCACACCGGTAGAACAATTCTCATCTCACTGATTCCAGGCGGCTTCCATTCAAGCATGTGGGGTGGCGGCTGGACCGCGCCAGTAGAATCGCTTTCGGCAGGCCGTATTGTACCCAGATTTGTTGTGGAGAACACAAGAGAGATGCCAGGACCACATCGCGAGTGTCTGGTTGTGAAACGAAGTACAGAGGAGGAGGTGCGCTTGGTTCTGCGTGAGAAGGAAGTGCTGGTCCGCGAGATCCACCACCGCGTGAAGAACAACCTGCAGATCATTTCGAGCCTGCTGAACTTGCAGGCATCATGCGTGAAGGACAAGGCGGCGCTTGAGGTCTTGCGGGAAAGCCAGAATCGAGTAAGGGCGATGGCCATCGTGCACGAGCAGTTACACCGGGCTCGCGACTACTCGCGAATCGACCTTCCGGAGTACGTGGCCAGCCTGACGACCAACCTCCTGCGGTCGTATGGCGTGGAGGCGAAGGTCGTCACGGTGAAATTGGATGTCGAACCGGTGGCGTTGACCATCGACACGGCGATTTCATGCGGTCTCATCATTCACGAACTGGTTTCCAATTGTCTCAAGCACGCGTTTCCCGGAGGGCGCAAAGGACAGATCAACATACTGCTGCACGGCGAGCCGGGAGGTTTCAGGCTGTCGGTTCGCGACAATGGCGTGGGTTTCTCGGAGACAGGGAGCGGCGGGCGCAGAAGATCGCTGGGCCTGCGGCTGGTGAACATTCTAGCGGAACAGATCGACGGGGTGGTGCGACGCAAGCATAACAAACGGGGAACGGAATGCGAGGTGCGGTTTCGCGAAACGCACCAGAAGGAGGCTGCATAGAAGATGGCGAAAGCGAGAATTCTCATTGTCGAAGACGAGCGGTTGGTGGCGACAGACATCGCCCAGTGCCTGCAACAACTCGGCTACGAAGTCAGCGGCACGGCGGTTTCAGCCGTGGACGCGTTGAGGCAGGCTGTGCTGAAGACGCCCGACCTGGTGTTGATGGACATCAAGCTGAAGGGAGGCATCGACGGCGTGCAGGCGGCCGGGGCGCTGCAGGAACGGATGGACATTCCGGTGGTGTACCTGACCGCCTTCGCGGACGTTCGCACCGTGGAACGCGCCAAGCGCACGTTTCCCTCAGGTTATGTTCTGAAGCCGTTCGACGACCGTTCATTGCGAACGGCCGTGGAACTGGCGCTGCACCGGCACTCCTCGCCACACAAGCCCTGCCGGAGGGAGCGGCACCTTTCGGCTGCGCTCGCCGGACTGCGTGATGGAATAATTGTAACTGACGCGCGGGGCAGGGTGGTGCTGATCAACCACGCGGCCCAGAGTCTCACCGGGCGAACGGAGCGTGATTCACTCGGACGGCCGGTTTCCAAGGTCTTCACTGCTATCGACCGTGAAACTGGGGCGCTCATCGGGAACCCGCTGGGGCGCGTGGCGTTGGAAGGCAACGCGGTATGCACCGCGGACCGGACCGTGCTGCGAACAAAGGACGGCGCCAGAAAGAGCATCGAGGCCCACATCTCGCCCATCATTGACGCGGAGGGCCAGGGGGACGGGGTGACGATCGTGTTCCGCGAGGCGGCGGTAAGTTAGTCAGCGTTTCGGCGACACCTCGATGCGGCAGGTTGTGCCAGCCGGGACGCGCAGGGGATAGCCGTGGATCAATTCGCTACCGAGGCGGAGAGACTCCGCGCCGGTGCCGGCATTCCTGATCGTGTAGAGCGTGTTCTCATCGACGGTGTACCATTCCGGCCACTGGTTCAGGCGCGCGTAGTCCTTGCGCAGATTCAGGATGCGGCGATGGCGCGCATAGTCGAAAACCACTTGGCCGCTCCAGTCCGTGGCGGCACTGACGGTGATGCGCAGCGTTTCGCCGTCCCGCACCGCGCCGAGTTCCACGCCGGGCTTCCAACCCTTTAGGTAGCTCCCCTGCGACTTCATCAATGCATACAGCAACAGCGTGCGGTTCCAGTTTCCATCGCCGTACCAGCGCTCGACGGTGCCTTCGGCGGACTGGTAAGGGAACATCTTGGGGATCGAGTAATCGATCCAGGCAATGGCCTCCGGCACGGGCTCGTGGGCGACCAGGTAGATAGCGCCTTCAATCGAGTCGGCCAGATCGTCGACGGTATCGGAGGGCTTGGTCCAATCGTAGTCGCGGTAGCGGCGGAGGTTCTTGAGGACGTTCAGGATCGCCTGGCGGTATTTCTCTTCGCCGGTCGCCTGGTAATAGGCGTAGATGGAGGCGTAGACATAGCCCCAGCAATCGGTGAGGTAGTTGTTGGTGATCTTGAGGTCGGAAACGCGGATTCCGCGATAGATGAAGCCATAAGGGTTGGCGGTTTCGATGACGCGGTCGAGCACTTTCCTAAGCACGGGGCGGTAGCTCTCGCCTCGGGGCAGGCCCATCTCGGTTTCGATGGCTTCGAGCAGGACGAGCCCGACGATGGTCTCGTTCCCGTGGTCGCCTAGCCAGGCGATTTCGGAAGGCGCGCGCTTGTCAAAATCGTACTTGGCCGTCGGCAGGTAATTGCTACGAGGGAGAACTTCCTCGATGTAAGCATCGCCTATCTGCTCGGCCCAGCGGAGAAAACGGCGGTCGCCGGTCATCGGAATCAGACGCGCCAGTGTCTGCAGAACGTCGCCGTTCAGTTCCGCACTGTCCGAAGGCAGGTTGCCCCAACGCGACTTGAACGGCGCGCGAAGCATGAAGTCTTCGGTCATGTCCACCATGCGATGGAACCAGCGGTTGCGGCCGAAGAACTCGGTGACGGGCACCATGCCGTCCTTGCAGTACTCACCGGCCCCGAAGAAGCTCGGAGGGCCAAGCGTGTAGGTCTTCAGATCGAGGTTGGCTGGAATCTTACCGCCGGGTGCATCCGTGTACTGGACCTCGCTGCGTAGCATTTCCACCATGCGCCCTTTGTAGAGTTCCGGATCGGTGAAGTAAGCGGTGAGGATGAGGAAAGGATAGTTGTCCGCGCCAGAGTTGTGCGGCGTGTAGAGCAACTCGCTGTTCATCCGTCCGCGAATCTTGCCGGGCAGACGATCCGGCAGCAGTTTGGTTTTCGGATCGGCGTACGCGAGCCAAGCCTTCATGTTCTTGTCGGCGCGGATCAGGACGTCGTTCACGATGCGGCCATTCGCTCGTGCCTGCTGCCAGGCGTCTTCGGCGGCTAATGCCACGCCGGAACTGAGTAAAGCGAGGGCGAAGGTGCAAAGCTTGAAGGTCATAAGGTGCTAACTCTTTCTGGGTTCCATAGCAGGCACGGGGCCGCGGCAAAACAAGGATGCTTTCGGAGCGCGGTAACGGACGTTGAGGTGTGGCGTCGCCAGAGGCACGTTGCGGCGGTAGGCGGATTCCATCAGCGCCGCCAGCATGCCTGTGGTGAGCAGCGTGCGCTCGACGGGATAGGCGGGGCGCCCGGTGACGATCATCTGTTCGATGTAATGCACCAGGGCACTGAAGTGGCTGAACGGCCTCCATGGCTGCAACCAGACTTCGGTAGAGACGGGCTTTTTTTCGCCGCGCAAGCTGGCGGCGAAGCCCGCTTGCGCGACGTGGCCGTTAAGAATGTAGACCGCCGCGCGGAGGCCATCGGAGTACTCGATGGCAAACAGGACCGGCTTCTTCACGTTGTCGCGCATGTTGCCGGGCGAACGATCCTCTGTGCGGCTTACGGCTTCTTCGAGTAACGGCCCTGCCCAGGGATGGGCGTCGGTCCAGCGCCAGACGTGCTCGCCATCCAGGCATTGGACGGCTTCGACGCCGGTTTCGCCTCCCGCGCGGCGCTCCACCATGCACTGCAGCGTTTCGAGTGCGTGGAAGCCGTAAGCTTCCTTGTCGCCGTTGAAGACGGTCACCGCATTTTCGATCCTGGCGCCGAGAGGTATTTCCAGCGACGGGCGGCGCCATGCCAGCGGCAGCGAGGAGCCCGCCATGAGCGGGAATTTCAGCTCGCGCGACTGGTCGTACATCCAGCGGGCCTTGTCCCAATCGACCGAAAGGTGCTTGTCGCTGAACACAGGCACGGCCCGCCGTGACTCACGAAAGACGTCGATGACCTGTTTGTACAGTTCGTAACGCGGATAAAGGTGCTGGCCTTTCTCGTTCTGAGGATAGTTGCCGTGCTCGCCGACCAGCACCACTCCATCGACCGCGAGTTTGCCCGAACTGAGCGTGAGAGCGTCGTGGACGGTGGGCCAGATCTTCACGCCGTGCTTGGCGGCCATGGGGCGGCTCATGTCGTTGCCAGGGACCTGATCCGTGTACATGGAGACAACGCGCGTGAGTGGGTTGATACGGCGTCCCTCGTAATCGTAGCCTTCGAGCAATCGCCCCACGATCACGTCAGCGTGCGAGTTATAACGGTACTCGGTGATGATGGTGGCGATGCGCTTGGGGGCGGCCGAAACAAGCGCAGGCCAGGCGGGGACCAGGGCGGCCGATTGAAGCAGTTGTCGTCGGTTCACGGTTTCCATTGGGCGCTCAGATGCGGCGGCTCGAACAAGCCGTAGTCCAGAACATCATACTGCGCGCCCGGCGGCTGTGTTCTCGGCGGATTCGCCCAGGACGCAGGCGTGGCCGACATGCGGACTTTGCCGGAATTGTGAAACGGACCGAAGACGTTGCGCGGCGGAGTTATCACGCGCACGGCGACGGTATGACG
>ENA-UOYA01002849-UOYA01002849.1-activated-sludge-metagenome-genome-assembly--contig:-NODE-2849-length-16090-cov-19.673152_pt1 | contig 16090 bp, 16 predicted proteins | sample MGYA00238163_ERZ764804 | MGnify/ENA primary metagenome ERZ764804 (study PRJEB28919, sample SAMN05720223) | activated sludge metagenome | isolation source: Anaerobic digester | place: Hong Kong... | reverse complement strand
CGGGTTCCTCAACCGCTACAGGGCCTTCGTGACCTCTGGAGTGACCGGTGCCGTATTGAAAGAAGGGACCTTCTAGGAGAAACCGACGGAACCGTTTCAATGGGGGGGCGGTCAGGCGCCGCCCCCCCGCTTTTTTTGATCCCCAGGAATACAATGGCCTGGAAGGAGGCGGGAAAAATGGAAGGGTCGCCCGGGAAAAAGGCGGTTCTGGAGCGCGGCTTGCTGGAGGTTTACACGGGAAACGGCAAGGGAAAGACGACGGCTGCCCTAGGGTTGGCGCTCCGCATGGCGGGCCAGGGGGGACGGGTGGCCTTTATCCAGTTCATGAAGGGCTGGGATTTCTACGGGGAGATCGAGGCCCTGAAACGGATCCCGGGGCTGCGCCACGAGAGAACGGGAACCCCGGATTATGTCTACCGGGGACAGGAGAGCCCGGTTGACCGGATGGAGGCGCAGCGTGGACTGGATCTCGCCCGGGAATGCCTCGGCGGGGATTACGATCTGGTGGTGCTTGACGAGCTGAACGTGGTCCTGGACTTCGGTCTCCTGGAGCTGCAACCCGTCCTGGATCTTCTCCAGTCTCGCCCTTTCCACGTGGAAGTGGTGATCACGGGCAGGGGGGCTCCGCAAGCCCTGCTCGATGCCGCCGACCTCGTGACCGAGATGCGGGAGGTTCGGCATCCCTACACGAAGGGAGTCGTTTCCAGGCGGGGGATCGATTATTGAGGAGGAAAAAGTCGGGGGATAAAGAGGGGAGAGGGAACCGGCTTGGCCGGTTCCCTCTCCCCTCTTCCGATTCACGCTAATCGATGGGGATGTCCACCGATTTTTCCCTTTTCTTACGGGCGCGCCAGTCGGAGATGAAGGGCCACGCCAGGGAAAGGAAGGCCGCGATCAAGAGCGCGTTGGAGATCCCGGAGCGGAAGAAAATCGAAAGCGACCCGTTTGAAAGCATGAGGGACTGGCGGAAGGACGACTCCATCGATGCGCCCACCACCGAGGCCAGGATGAGGGGCGCGGTCGGGACCTTGAATTTCTTCATCAGGTACCCCACGAAACCCAGGCCGACCAGGAGGTAGAAATCCATGATGCTGAAGTTGATCGTGTAGACCCCTAGGAAGGCGAGAACCACCACCAGGGGATAGAGAATCTTCGGGGGGATCGAAAGAACCCTCACCAGCAGGCCTGCAAGCGGAATGTTGATGAACGCGCAGGCGATATTCCCCAGGAACATGCTGGCGATGACGCCCCAGGCGACGTCCGGGTGCTGCTCGAAAAGGAGGGGTCCGGGCTGAAGGCCCAGGATCAGGAGGGCACCCAGCATGACGGCGGTCGTTCCGGATCCGGGGACCCCCAGGGTCATCATCGGGATCATGGCCCCGACCGAGCAGGCGTTGTTTGCCGCTTCCGGGGCGGCCAGGCCCTCGATGGCGCCTTTGCCGAACTCCTCCGGGTGCTTCGAGATCTGCTTCTCGTTGTTGTAGGCCATCAGCGCCGCAATGGTCCCCCCTGCGCCGGGAAGAACCCCCACGAAGAACCCGACCGGTGTCTGCCGCAGGATCGGGCCGATGCTGCGTTTCCACTGGGCCATGGAGATCCAGATCCTGCCGAACTTGGTCTGGACCGGCCGGGTGATCTGCTGGGCGATATGCTCAAGGTTGACGAAGACCTCGCTGATCCCGTAGATGCCGATGATGACGACCACGAAGTCGATTCCCATCTGGAGCTCGACAGAACCGAAGGTGAAGCGCGGCACGCCGGACTGGAAGTCCAGTCCCACCGTGGTGAGCATCAGGCCGAGGACAAGGGAAATGACGCCCTTGAGCAGGGCTTCCTTGGAAATGGCGGCCGTTGCCGCCAGGGCGAAGACCATCAGGCAGAAATACTCGGGCGGCCCGAAACGAAGGGCGAACCGGGCCACCGGCAGGGCGACGAGGACGAAGGCGATCGTGGCGATAAGTCCGCCGATGAACGATGCGATGGCCGAGATGGCCAGGGCGGCTTCCGCCTGGCCGTTTAGCGCCATGGGGTAACCGTCGAAGCAGGAGGCGACGGCTGCCCCGTCACCGGGGACGTTCAGGAGGATGGAGCTCCTCGAGCCGCCGAACATGGCCCCGTAGTAGATGGCGGCCATGGCGATCAGGGCCGTGTCGGGGCGCATCCCGAAGGTCATGGGCAGAAGCAGGGCAATGCCCGTGGAGGGGCCAAGCCCCGGCAGCATCCCCAGGACGGTCCCCAGGATGGAGCCGGCGAGCAGCCAGGCCAGGTTCAGGGGGGTCAGGGCGACGGCGAAGCCTTGCATCAGGTGATTGAAAATTTCCATGTCCAACTCCCCTCTCCTACGGCAGGTTGATCTGGAAAAGCTTGACGAAGGTGTACCAGGCTCCGAAGGTGAAGCCCACTGTCAGGACCGTGTTGAGTTTCCAGGCCCTGGGGCCGTTGATCAGGAACAGGAGGGCACCCAGGAAGATCAGCGTGGAGAGGATGAAGCCCAGGTTTTCGAAAATCAGGGCATAAAGGATGCAGAGAGCGGCTGCACCGAAAATCAGCTTGAGGCTGGAAGCCTGGAATTTGGGGCGCTTGACGCCTTCCAGGTTTGTCAGGCCCTTGCGGGTCTCGAGAACCACCATGAGAAGACCGAGGGCTGCCATGAGAACGCCCAGCCCGATGGGGAAATAGACGGGGGCCCAGGGGTTCCCGATCATGGCCTTCGGAAGGTGGAAAGCCTGGACCGCGTAGACGATGCCGACGAAGATGGCGGTGAATCCGACCAGTGCATTGGGTCGCATGGAATCACTCCTTGAATTGAAAGGAGGGCGAGCCCGGCCCAACGGGCTCGCCCTTGCAGGTCAAGTTTTTTACTGGGCCTTCAGCATACCGATCTCGGCCAGCAGGGCCTTGTATTCGGCGTTGGTCTTGTCCAGGAACTTCGCAAAGTCGGCCGCGTTCATGTAGACCTGGGTCCAGCCGTTGCGCTGCGCGATTTCCTTCCATTCGGGGGTCTTCACCATCTTGGCCAGGGCGTCTTCCATGTACTTCACGGCAGGGGCCGGCATAGCCTCGGGGCCGAAGATCCCGCGCCAGTTGATGAACTCGGCGTCGATACCGGATTCCCTAAGTGTCGGGACGGTCATCATGGGGCCGGACTTGATACGGTTGGGCGAGGAAACGGCCAGGACCCTGATGTCTCCGGACTGCATGGGGCCGACGGTTTCGGCCATGCCGGTGGAAAGCAGGTCGATGTGCCCGCCCATGAGGGCCGCGATGCCTTCACCGCCCTGGAAGGCGATGTACTGGATGGCCTTCAGGTCCTTCACTCCCGCCGCCTTGGCCGCCACGAGGAACTGGATGTGGTCCATGCTGCCCATGGCGGAGGTGCCGCCGATCTTTACACTCTTAGGGTCTTTCTTGATCGCTTCCATGACGTCCTTGATGGTCTTGTACTTCGAGTTCTTCGGAACGGCAAAAGCCCCGAAGTCGTTGATCAGCATGGAAATGGGAGTGAGGTTCTTGTAGCTCAGCGTAGTGGAGCCGGTCAGGTTGATCAGGAGTAGAGGCGGGGAGTAGACGACGAGCGTGTCGTCCCTTCCCTTCTTCTTCTGCAGGTAGGCCAGGGCGACGCCGCCGCCGCCGCCGGGCTTGTTGATGACCGGCATGGGGACGGTCACGAGTTTCTTCTCGGTCAGGACCTTGGTGACCATCCGCATCGTCGTGTCCCAGCCGCCGCCTGGGCCGGCAGGAGCGATGCATTCGAACGGCTTCGTGGGATAGGCTGCCGAGGCTACACCGGCGAAAAAGCCGGCCAAAAACAGTGCTGCAATCATCGGGAACAGGGCCTTAAGCATCGTGTTCTTCATCAGGATACCCCCCTCTATCTGTCTTGGTATGGAAAAGCCGCTTGGGTGCGCCGCGATGGTTCGCTCTCTCGGCCAGGTCTTCTTTCATCCCCCCGTTCATCGGCCCGGGTGGGCCTGGCGGCCCCGGTGCTCCGGAATACTCTTGAGGTAAGCTTCGAGGGCTCCCCGGATATGTTCGCGGGTCAGGGCCTCGGCCCGCTTTTCGTCCCGGTCGCGGATCGCTTCGAGGATCCCCCGGTGCTCACGCCGGACGAGTTCCCTTCGGGAAGAATCCGCCAGGGTGACGCGCCGGAACCGTTCGAGGTATTCCTTGTAGGTGTTGATGACCTGGATCAGCCGGGGCATGTGGCAGGCCGCGATGACTCCTTCCGAAAACACGCGGTTGGCCTCGAAGACTTCGGCGGCGTCCGCCTTTTCCCCCAGGTCGCAAAGCCGGTCGATCTCGTCCATGGCCTTTTCCAGCCTGCGGATTTCTTCCTCGGTTGCCCTGCGGACTGCCTGAACGGCCGCAAGGGCTTCCATGGCTTCCCGCAGCGTGTAGATCTCGAGGATATCCTCCTCGCTGAACGCCTTCACGACGGCGCCCTTCCGGGGCTGGTGCTCCACGAGCCCCTCGGCCTCCAGCTTCCGGATGGCTTCCCGGACCGGCATCCGGCTGACGTTGAGGGTTTCCGCCAGCTCGCTCTCGACCAGGCGTTCGCCGGGAGGAATGGAACCGTCCAATATTGCCTGCCGGAGAGTGTCGTAGACGACGTTGCGAATGGGAGTGAGCAGGCTCGGGTCGATGGCTTGGAGATCGGTTACCATGCAGGGAGCCTCCTTTTTGGATACGGGATCCCAAATCCAGGATCCTATGATAAAATTTACCTGGTTTTTTCCGGATTGTCAATTTTAAGAAGCCTATTCAGGGGCGGTGGTCGAATTGGTTTTACGGATGGCGCAAGCGGGAACCCTGGAATCCGCCGATTGCCTGGTGACGGTGGTCCCGGCGGAAGAATTCAGGCTGGATTACCGGGGAGTGAACCGGAAGCTTTTCGGGGAACGGACCCGGAAGCTGGTGATGGAAACCCTCGAGAGAACGGGCTTTTCGGGAATGCAGGTCACGATCCAGGACCAGGGGGCCCTGGAGCTGGTGATCCGGGCACGGCTCGAAACCGCCCTCAGGCGGGCGGTTGGGGAGGTTTGATCCCATGAGGGGCATGAGGTCGATGCTCTACATCCCGGGTAACGCCCCGGGAATGATCCAGAACGCGGCGGTTTTCGGGGCGGACATGGTCATGATCGACCTGGAGGACGCGGTTGCGCTGTCCGAGAAGGATGCGGCCAGGGACATCACGGCCGGTTTCTTGAGGCACTACGATTTCGGCGATCTCCCGGTCGTCGTCAGGATCAACGGGGCGGATACGCCCTTTTTCGAGGAAGACCTCGAGGCGATCGTTCCCCTCAAGCCTTTTGCGATTCGCCTGCCCAAGTGCCAGGATCCCTCCGATGTCCTGCTGGCCGATTCGAGAATGACGGAGATCGAGAAAAGGCACGGCATGTCCGGGGGCCTCGTCCCCATCCACGCCATGCTCGAGTCCGCACGGGGCATCGAAAACGCCTACGCGATCGCTACGGCGAGCTCCCGTGTGACGGCCCTGACCCTCGGCGGGCAGGACCTGACAGCCGACATGGGAATCCAGAAAACGCGCGACGGTTGGGAGTTGTTCTACGCCCGCAGCCGGGTGGTCATGGCGGCCAAGGCGGCCGGCATCGCGGCCTTCGACACGGTATGGACCGATTTCAACGACCCGGAAGGGCTCTTCCGGGAGGCGAGGCAGATCGTGGAACTGGGCTTCACCGGCAAGGCGGCCATTCACCCGAGCCAGGTGGAGGTCATCCACCGGGCTTTCCGCCCCGACGCGAAGGAAGTCCGGAAGGCGGAGCGCATCGTCGCGGCGGCTGCCGAGGCGGAGCGCCAGGGACGCGGCGTGGTGGCCGTGGACGGGAAGATGGTTGACGCGCCCATCATCGTTCGGGCCCGCCACCTCATCAGCCTGGCCGGGCTTTACGGCATGGAAGGGGGGGAAGCTCAATGAACTTCGTTAAGAACGCCCTGGGACGGCTGGTTCCTGTCGGGGTCGACGGAGTGGGGGCCTTCAGCCCCTATGAGGGGGCCTTCGCCCGAGTCCTGAAAGGGGCCCCATGGCCCGCCGCCTACCCGGTCCGGAAGCCCGAACCGCCAAGCCGGAGCAAGGTGGCGCCTAGCCTGAAGACGGCGATCGAGCGTTCGGGCCTCGAGAACGGCATGACCATCTCGTTCCATCATCACCTGAGAAACGGCGACAAGGTCATCCCCCTGGTGCTCGAAACGCTCCTCCAAATGGGGTTCAGAGACCTCACCTTCGCACCGAGCTCGATTCCCGACTCGCACGACTGTGTCGCGGATTACGTCCGAAAGGGGCTCATTCGCCGGATCTGGACCTCCGGGGCACGCGGCGAAGTGGGCCGCATGATCTCCAGGGGAGAAATGGAAGAGACGGTCATCATTCGGAGCCACGGCGGAAGGGCCAGGGCCATCGAGGAGGGGTCCATCGTGATCGATGTGGCCTTTCTGGCCGCACCGGCCTGCGACGCGCTGGGCAACAGCGCAGGCTGCTCCGGGAAATCCGCCTGCGGGTCGCTGGGGTACGCGATCACCGACGCGCGTTTCGCGAGGCACGTCATCGCCGTGACGGACAACTTGGTCGAGTATCCCCTCCATCCCCACATCTCGGTTCCCCAGCACCTGGTGAACCAGGTCGTCGTTGTCGACAGCCTTGGGGATCCGGCAAAGATCGCATCCGGTGCTGCGCGCATCACGCGAAACCCGCTTGACTTGAAGGTCGCGGAGAATGCCTATCGCCTTCTTGCCGCCTCGGGGATCCTCGCTCCGGGCTGCTCGTTCCAGGTGGGAGCTGGGGGCGCGAGCCTTGCGGTCGCGGCTTTCGTCAGGGATCACCTGAAGGAGAAGGGGATCCAGGGCGGATTCGGGTTGGGCGGCATCTCGGGCTACATGGCCCAGATGCTGGAAGAAGGGCTCTTTCGGGCGCTTTTCGACGTCCAGAGCTTCGATTCGGCAGTAACCGGCTCGATGGTCAAGAACCGCGCCCACATGGAGATCGATCCCTCATGGTATGCCAACCCGATGAACCAGGGATGCCTGGTTCACAACCTGGATGTCGTGATCCTGGCGGCCTTGGAAGTGGACACGGACTTCAACGTGAATGTCATGACCGGCAACGACGGCGTGCTGCGCGGGGCTTCAGGGGGGCATAGCGACACCGCGGCCGGGGCGAAGATGGCCATCGTGGTGGCCCCTTCCTTCCGGGGCGGGGTCCCGACGATCAAAGACCGGGTCCAAACCCTCGTCACTCCCGGAGAGACGGTGGATGCTATCGTCACGGAACGCGGTATCTGCATCAACCCCAACCGGGCGGATCTCTGGGAGGCGGCGAAGAAGGCCAACCTCCCCCTGAAGGAGATAACGGACCTGAAGAAGGAAGTCGAGCGGTTCACCGGTGTCCCGGAGCCCGTCGAGATGGACATGGACCGGGTTGTAGCCGTTGTGGAGTACCGTGACGGGACCCTGCTCGACAGCATCTACCGGGTGAAGGAATAGCGAACCAGGTTCGGTTTCAGTCCAGCGGCAGTTCCAGGAGAGGGAGGACGTGGCTTTCCCCTCCCGCGACCGTCGGCTTACCGCCGATGCGGACCGCGCCCATCTTCAGCTAGAATCCCTCCGCCCTGGGTTCAGCCGTGATCGTCATCCTGCGTGCCCTGGCCTTTCGCGCTTCGAGGGCCGTTCGTTCGAACATGAGCCGCCCTCCACTCTTGCCCTGTGCTTCGGGCAGGACCCAGAAATGGTCGAGATCCAGGGTGTCGGGCCTTTCGACCGGCATAAGGGAGAAGCTGCCGACCGGGTGACGGAAATGAAAGCAGTCCGTCATCCGTACACGAAAGGCTTCGTCTTGAGGAAAGGGATCGACGACTGAGAAAACTACTCGCCGGGACGTTCCGCCGGTTTGCTCACTTTCCAGCGGCTCCACCAGCCCGCGACGAGGGGCCAGGCCAAAGCCAGGGCCGCAGCGAGGAGGAGGCCGCTGGAGATCGAAGATCGGAAGAAGATCGAAGGGGAGCCGCCGGAAAGCTCGAGAGACTGTCTGAACGACGATTCCACCGAGCTTCCGACTACGGAAGCCAGGACCAGGGGCCCGGTGGGGATCCGGAACTTTTTCATCAGATATCCGCAAATCCCCATCCCGACCAGCAGGTAAAGGTCCGTGACGCTGAAATTGACCGTGTAAAGGCCCAGAAAAGAAACCGCCACCACAAACGGATAGAAGGCTTTCGGCGGGATTGACAGGATCCGAACCAAAAATCCTGCCAGCGGAAGGTTGATCACCGCGCAGGCGAAGTTCCCCAAAAACAGGCTGGCGATGACTGCCCAGCCGATACCCGGCTGCGGCTCGAACAGAAGGGGGCCAGGCTGCAGGCCGCAGAGCAGCAGGCCGCCGAGCATGACGGCTGCGGTGCCTGATCCGGGAACGCCCAGGGTCATCATGGGAAGCATCGCTCCGATCGAGCAGGCATTGTTGGCCGCCTCGGGTGCAGCCAGCCCTTCGACGGCGCCCTTCCCGAACTCTTCGGGGTGGGGGGAGCGTTTTTTCTCGTTCCGGTAAGCTCTCAAGGCCGCGATCCCGGCCCCGGCCCCGGGAAGGATCCCGATGAGAAAGCCGACCGGTGACTGCCTTAGGATCGGGCCGATCGAACGTCTCCAATGGGCCATGGAGATCTGGATCCACCTGAATTCGAGCTGTAGCGGCCGGGCCGTTTCCAGCGCGAGGGTCTCCAGGTTGATCAAAACCTCGCTGAAGCCGTAGATGCCGAGGATCACGACGACGAAAGAGAATCCCGTCTGAAGCTGCTCGAGGCCGAAGGTAAAGCGCGAAACCCCCGACGGGGAATCGAGCCCGACGGTGGAAATCATCAGGCCCAGAACCAGGGAAATGAGCCCCTTCAGGAGATTTTCCCTCGAAACCGCCGCTGTTGCCGCCAGGGAGAAGACCATCAGGCAGAAGGTTTCCGGGGGCCCGAAGCGCAGGGCGATGCGGGCCGCGGGAAGAGCAAGAAGGGTGAAGGCGACGGAGGCAAAGAGACCGCCCATCAGCGAGGCGACGGCGGAAACCGCCAGGGCGGCTTCCGCCTGCCCGTTTCGGGCCATGGGATAACCGTCGAAGCAGGATGCCACGGCGGCGCTGTCACCGGGCACGTTCATGAGGATCGAGCTTCTCGAGCCGCCAAACATGGCGCCGTAGTAGATGGCCGCCATGGCGATCAAGGCCGTCTCGGGCCGCAGGCCGAGGCATAGGGGAAGCAGCAGGGCGATTCCGGTAGAGGGGCCGAACCCCGGGATCATCCCGAAAAGGGTCCCGAGGATGGATCCTCCCAGAAGCCAGGCCAGGTTCACTGGGGTCAGGGCAACGGAAAAGCCTTTCAGGAGCAGAGATCCGAATTCCATGACCCGTTCCTTCCTAGGGCAGCGGGAGCTCGAAAAGCTGGACGAAAAGGGCCCAGGCTCCGAGCGTGAAGCCCAGGGCGAGAGCGGCGTTCAGCTTCCAGGCCCGACGGCCGTTTATCAGATAGAGCAGGGTGCCCAAAAAGCCCAGCGTTGAAACGAAAAATCCCAGGCGCTCGAAAAGAAAGGCATAAAGAAGACTTGCCGCCACAGTCCTGAAGATGGTCCTCAGGCTTGGGGCCGTGAAAGCAGGCCGCTTGACGCCTTCCAGGTTTGTCAGTCCATGCCGGGCTTCCTGAAGGACCAGGAGAATCCCCAGGACGGTCATCAGAAGGCCCAGTGCGAGGGGGAAAGAAACAGGGCTTGAGGCATCGCCTGCGATTGCTTTCGGCAGGCGATGCACCTGGATTGTATAAAGACCGCCCAGGATTGCGGCGGCAAATCCCACCAGGGCGTTGGGCCGCATAGGATCAATCCTCCGTGAGAAAGGCAGGGAGGGTCCGGTTTCCCGATCCGTCCTGCGACTCGGTTTCCTTTCCAGTCTCCATTTTAGCCGGCGTCAATCAAGCCTTCGCTCCAAAAGGGGGAGAACGTGCCTTTCTCCCCCCACGACCGTTTCCTTTCCGCCGATGCGGACCGCTCCCATCTTCAGGTAGAACCCTTCTGCCTTCGGTTCGGCGGTGATCGTTAACCTTCGGGCGCCAGCCCTCTTTGCTTCAAGGACGGCCTGCTCGAACATCCAGCGTCCCACTCCCCGGCCCTGAGCTTCCGGAAGGACCCAGAAATGGTCCAGGTCCAGGGTGTCCGGCCTGTCCACCGGCATAAGGGAGAAAAAACCGACTGGAACAAGCTTCCCGTCGCGTTCTTCCTCGACGACGAAATAGGCTTCTTCGAGCAGGTGTTCCTCCAGCACCGTGAGGGGGCCGTTCCACTCGTCCAGGGTTTCTTCCGGGTATCCCCAGGTTCGCTTGGAGGCATAGGCCATTTCCGTCAGGGCCGGACCCTCGTTGATTCGGGCTGGACGGAGAACCAGGCGTCCGCTCACCCGATCGTCAGCACCCTGGGGGCAGCCAGAAGGGCATCGGTGATCTCCATCATGTTGGAAATGCAGCCGGCTCCGACCTTTTCTGTCACGCCGAAATGCTTTGTGCAGGTTCCGCAGACGAGGACCGGTACCCCTTTCCCCTCCATTTTTTTCAGGGTTTCGCAGGTCGAGGTTCCTTCCAGGGCAAGGAGCACTCCTCCGTTCATGAGAGCGACGACCAGGGGAGCCTCCTCCCGATCGGCCAGGTTGCTCAGGAAAGCCTTGACCAGCCCTTCGCCCAGGGTCGCATCGGGGGAACCCAGCACGTTGCTTTGGAGGAAGACGGCATATCCCTTTTCCCCAGCCTGGACCTTCTGGGGTCTTGCAGACGGAGACGGGTTCGGAGAACCGATCCCTCGGATGATGAAGTCGGCCCCATGCAGTTCTTCGGTAACGGAAAACCCCTGGCTCTCAAGGAACCGTTTGACGTTCGAAGCCGAAACGGCGTTGTCGACAAGGATTTCCAGGTTTGCAGATCCCTGTTCGAGGGCTTTCCTGACCAGGACGACCGGCTGGGGACAGGGCTTTCCTCTTGCGTCAATCGTTTCCATGGATCGGACCTCCCTTTCCTGGCGATGCTTCCTTTTGTTGAGTCGTTTTCTTCACTAGTTTATCGCGGAAGGGACGATTTTTCACAAGGAGAGGAAAACAACAACCGTTTCGTCCGAACGGCTTTCTGCCCGGGACAACCCCTCAGCCGGCTGGTACAATTCGGTGTAAGCTCTGGGGAGGTTCCGGATGGACTGGCTTCTGGATTTTCTACACCTTTTCGCGATCGGAATCCCGGGATGGCTGGCACTCCGCCTGGTGCGTCTTCCAGCCGCGCCGATGATGGGCGCGATGCTCTCCTCTGCCCTGTTTGCCGTTCAGGGCTGGGGGCTTTCGGAGGTGCCGGGCGGTGCCAACCTGATCCTCCAGATCGTCCTTGGCCTGTTTATCGGTGTCCGGGTCACCCCGGAAGCCCGCTCAGAGCTTGCAGGCAGCGCTCCGGTCGCTTTTCTCGCCAGCGCCTGGTGGCTGAGTCTTCCCCTTGGGCTCGGCTGGATGGTGACTCGTTGGTTTGGCCTGGACCTATCCACGTCCCTGCTGGGGACGGTTCCGGGAGGGATTGCCGAGATGAGCCTGCTCGCCCTGTCCCTGAACGCGGACGCTGCCCTGGTGGCGATGATGCAGTTTTTCCGGCTGGCTGCCGTCCTGGTCGGCATGCCGGTTGTGTCGGCCTGGATCAACCGTCGGATTGGGGAGCCTAAAGCGGTTCGGCCGAAACCGTCCGCGCCTCCACCTGCCGTGAAAACAGCAGCCTGTCTGCGGAACGGTCGAGCCCTGGCCCTGGCTTTGGCCGTTCTCGGGGGACTTGGGGGCTCCCGGGCCGGGCTTCCGGCGGGGGCTTTCGTGGGAGCCATGGCAGCGACCGGGATCGCTGCGGTTTCGGGCCTTCGGCTTACCCCGTTGCCCGTTGGGTTTCGGACAGCGGCGCAAGTCGGCCTGGGCTCCCTCATTGGACTCAGTGCCACTCCGGAAGTCATCGGGACCCTCCAGCGCATGCTCCTGCCAACCCTTGCAATAACGGCCGCCATGGTGGCCTGGGGAATCGTCCTGGCTTTCGTGGTGAGAAGAATCACCCGCTGGAGCCTCATGACCTGCCTCATCGCCACCTGCCCCGGAGGCATCACTCAGCTGGCCTCTATCGCCGAGGAACTGGGAGCCGACCCCCTGCGGGTAAGCCTGCTGCACCTGGTGCGCCTTTTCACGATTTTCCTGGTCCTGCCCCCCCTGATCTCCCGGATCCTGGCTTAGGCTCAAGGGGCGTCCGTGTTGCGCTAGAATGGGAAGGACCGTTTCCAAGGCAAGGAAAAGGAGGAGCGTTCCCGGGGCCGCGGGGGAAAGAAGCGGGCCTGACCCGGGGGGAAACCGATTCTGGCCGGAGGCGCGCTTTCTTTCAAGATACCGGGAAAGCAGGCTGACCTTGCCGGCAAAAAGAGGTGAATCCCATGCGTGATTTGCGTATATCCTTTCCTCTGGTAGAGTCTGCTGTTCCCGTTCAAGCCATGGATTCAACTTCCCGTCCTCTTTTCCCGGTGACCGGGAGGGGCGGATGGCAATGACCTGGACGATTGAAAACACTCCCGAAGGCCTGTATCGCCTTCTTCTCGACCTGGTGGCGGTCAGAAGCATTTCCCTGACCCCCGGAGAGGTCGAGATCGCAGAGAAGATCGAGGAATCCCTGCGGGCCCTCCCCTATTTCCGTTCGAATCCCGACGACCTTCGCTTCATCCCGATTCCAGGCGATGCCCTGGGCCGAAAAAGCGTGATGGCCCTTGTCCGGGCCCAACCGGCAACGCGAAAGACGATCGTCGTGATCGGCCATGCCGACGTGGTCGGCGCGGAGCCCTACGGATCCCTGGCTGACCTGGCGTTCGACCCGCTCGCCCTGTCGGCCTGCCTGAGAAACGAAGACCTGTCCCCGGAAGTTCGGGCAGACCTGGAAAGCGGGGACTTCCTTTTCGGCCGCGGCGTCGGCGACATGAAAGCCGGGGTGGCCATCGGAATGGCATTGGTGGCGGAACGATCGGCAGATCCTTCCTCCCTCGGCGCGAACCTGCTTTTCCTGGCGCTGGTCGACGAGGAGATCAGCTCGGCCGGGATGAGAGCTGCCGTCCCCGTGCTGGCCGAACTGCAGGAAGAACTTGATTTCATCGCCTGCCTGAACACGGAACCTTCCGACCCCGGTTTTTCCCAGGGGCGGAACCATTGCTTCTCCCTGGGCTCCGCCGGAAAGCACAACCTGTTTTTCCTGTTCGCGGGCCGGGCCTCCCACAGCACTGCCTATTTCGAGGGCTTCAACGCCATCCTGCCGGCCGCGCACCTCGCCGTCCTGGTGGAAGGGAACGATTCCCTGACCGACCGCTCTCCGCGGGACACCTTTTCTCCCATGGGCTGCCTGAAGCTGAAGGACCTGAGGAAAACCTACTCGGGGACCCTCCCCGAGACGGCCGTTGCCTACGTGAACCTCAACCCCGTCCACCGGATGCCCGGGGAGATCCTCCTTTCCATGGAAAGGTTTGCCTGGGAGGCCCTCGATCGCTCCCTCCGCCAGGTCAAGGAGGCCTACCTCCGTTACGGGGAGCACATCGGGCAATGGCCGCCAAGGGGAGAGTGGCACGGCAAGGTCCTTTCCTACGCGGAACTGGCCGAGGCTGCGCAAAAGCACTCGGGCGTTGTCTATGGAGAGACCCTTCGGAAATTCATCGCCGGACTGCCGCCCGGGATGGAGGAGCAGGACCGCTGCATCGCCGTGGCAGAGGAGACCCTCCGCTTGTCCGGGATGAGAGGTCCCCTGGTCATCTACGGTTTTCTTCCGCCCTATTATCCCCAGCGCGTGACCACGGGCCGGACCCCCAGGGAAAAGGCGCTGGTGGAAGCCGTGGAATGGGCGGTGTCCGAAGGAGCTTCCCGCTTCGGGGTCAAAATCGAAGTGAACGACTATTTCGGCGGGGTCTCAGACCTTAGCTTTTTCGGATACCCCGGGAAAGCGTCTGACTTGGAAGCGCTTTCAAGAAACCTCCCCGGCTGGGGAACGGTTTTCCCTTTCCCGGAAAAGGACCTGCCCAGGCTGGACGTGCCTGTGGCGAACATCGCCCCGGCTGGAAAGGACAGCCACAAAAAAACGGAACGGCTGGAAGTGTCCTATTCGCTGAAGGTCGTTCCCCGCCTTTTGGGGGGGATTTTCGACCGCCTGGCGGAAGGGGAATAGAGCCGACTGGATCGAAGGGGGGGCGGACCGAGGTCCGCCCCCCCTTCACCAAAAAATCAGGCTTTTCCTTCGGCCCGCCTTTTCCTGGCGGTCGTTTCCGGCTGGAGAGAGACGCGGTCTCCCTCGAACAGCGGGATCAATCCTTCCCGGGAAAAGGCCTTCTGCCTTTCGCAAATCCTTCCGCAGTGCTCGGGGCAGCGGCTGTTCTTGTCCTCGGGTTCCGTGTAGGTGGTGAAGGTCCCCTCGTAGTTCCGCAGGATGACCTTACGGTCCGACATGGATACGAGGTAGTTGGGCAGGATCGGGATTTTGCCCCCGCCTCCGGGGCTGTCGATGATGTAATACGGAACCGCCAGGCCGGACGTGTGTCCCCGCAGGTATTCCATGATCTGGATCCCCTTGGCCACCGCGGTCCGGAAGTGCTCGATGCCCGGCGAGAGGTCGCACTGGTAGATGTAGTAGGGGCGCACCCGGATCGTCAACAGTTTCTGGTTCAGCTCGCGGAAGATGTACGGGCAGTCGTTCACGCCTTTCAGGAGGACCGACTGGTTTCCCAGGGGAACGCCGGCCCGCGCCAGCCGGTCGCAGGCGGCTTTCGACTCCGGGGTGATTTCGTTCGGGTGGTTGAAGTGGGTGTTGATCCAGAGGGGCGGGTATTTTTCCAGGATGCGGCAGAGGTTGTCCGTGATGCGCTGGGGCATGACGACCGGCGTTCGGGTGCCGAAGCGGACGATCTCCAGGTGGGGGATGCTCCAGGCCTCTTTCAGGAGCCACTCGATCGTTTCGTCATCGACCGTGAAGGGGTCCCCTCCCGTGAAAAGCAGATCCCGGAAGCCAGGGTTGTTTCGGATAAACTCGAAACAGGCCTCCATCTGGGCCCGGGAGAAGGGGTGGTCGGTTTCCCCGGCCATCCTTCTTCTCGTGCAGTGGCGGCAGTACATGGAACACTGGTCGGTCACCAGGATAATGCCCCGGTCCGGGTAAAGCTGGGTCAACCCGGGAACGGGCGAGTGGTGGACCTCAGCCTGCTGGTCAATCAGGTCGTAGGCCTTGATGTCGGTTTCGGCGATCGTCGGGACCGCCTGCCTGCGGATCGGGTCGTCAGGGTTTTCCGGGTCGATGAGCGAAGCGTAGTAAGGCGTGATCGCCATCCGCAAGCGGTTCAGGCTCTTGTCCAAAATCTCGGCTTCTTCCCGAGTCAGCGGAAGAAGCGCTTCAAGGGCTTCTCTCGTTGTGATGCGATGGGCAAGCTGCCATCGCCAGTCGTTCCATTGATCATCCGGAACGTCCTTCCAGGGGGGTTTCTTCCGTGCGTTGTCCATGTTCCTCACCTCGGTACGCCGGTCAGGCGGTTGGTTCCGAAGATCCCGTCTTTTTTCCGAACCGGACCGGCCAGGATGAAATTCCCCCCAGGTCAGGCCTGCGTTCTTGCCGCAGCCCCGGGAACGCTCCTCCTTTCCCTTGCCTGAATAAAAGAGACAATTTTATTTTAGTGCATTGTTGGGACCTTGTCCGATCCCCGTGCTGGCGTTTCCTTGCTTCTCATCGGTGCCGGCATCCATGAAGCGGAGCGATGAAAACTGTTGGCGATACGGGAGCAAAGAAAAACCGCCTTGCCTTTTGTTTTGACGAGGGCGGACGGCTGTGATTGATTTTTCGCGGTTATTCGATCATATTGAACGGCAAGGAAGGAGCCGGTGTTTGCCATGCCGGCACCAGGCCCAGGTCCAGTGAGGCGGAAAAGTGGCTAAAGCGGTACAGCACGGCTGAATCGTGCTTGCGAGGGAGGCGTTTGACCGATCGCTTTCAGGACATACACCGCGTTGCCCATAGAAAGAAAGATCGTCATCGGGTTCCTG
>ENA-UOYA01002847-UOYA01002847.1-activated-sludge-metagenome-genome-assembly--contig:-NODE-2847-length-16094-cov-6.984787_pt1 | contig 16094 bp, 15 predicted proteins | sample MGYA00238163_ERZ764804 | MGnify/ENA primary metagenome ERZ764804 (study PRJEB28919, sample SAMN05720223) | activated sludge metagenome | isolation source: Anaerobic digester | place: Hong Kong... | reverse complement strand
AAAATTATCCACAAGATTTATCATTATATATTTTGCCGAAACGGAAAAAATCACAGTTTATAGCCACCGTTACCTGTCCATCGGGCAACAAAAACCAAAATGCTGAAATCTGTAACGCGTTGTCGGGCGCCTCTATTGTTAGATGCAACAAGAAGTCAAAGCCGGTGCTGATCAAGCCGGGCGATGACCTGAGAACGTATCGCTTTGCGCGCTACGCCGCGAATTTGCGCGAGATTCGACGGAGGATCGGAATGGCCCTGCGGGGGGAGTTCTAACTAGCTCGAGCGGACGAGGTTTAGGCGATCTGATCCAGCTGTTCTGCAATGCGCGCGTGAAATTCCTGGCCTTCTTTGTCCGGTGCCGTGTCGGAGAGTTTGCGATGCGCCATTGCGAGGCAGCTTAATGGTGTCACCCTTCTACCTTTCGCAGGTGCGGGATCAGGCTCGGCCAAAGGCGATCTGGAGCCTGTGTGCCGCGGGTTTTCGCGGCAGAAGTCAAATGATCGCTGATGATTGGAAACACGCATTGCGCCTCCATCATAGGCTCAAATCAGGCCTGCTCAATCCTTCGGATTGGTCCTCATTCCCGTCGATTTCGCGGCCGGACGAACAATATGTTGCCCATTCGTCCATGAGCAACCGCCGCTTTTCGAACAGATCACCGCGTCGATACGCGCGCTCCACCTTGTTTTCGATTGTGTGTGCCAAGGCCATTTCGGCCACTTCATGGGCGTAGCTGGTGCACTCTGCTGCCCAATCGCGGAATGCTGAACGAAAGCCATGAACCGTTACGGCTACATCCATGCGGCGCAGCAGCATCGTCATAGCCATGCTCGACATCTTGCCGCCCCTCGTCGCGGGAAACAGCCACTTGGATCCGAACTGGCTGGTCGCCTCCAGAATTTGAACGGCGCGCGGCGACAAAGGAACGCGATGCTCCTTGCCCGCCTTCATACGCTCGGCTGGAACCGTCCAGATAGCTTTGTCGAGGTCGATCTCTTCCCATAAGGCGCCAATGACTTCGCCAGACCGTGCGCCGGTCAGAATGGTGAACTCCAGGGCCTTGGCGGCGACCGCCTCGCGCATTCGAAGGCGCGTGATGAACCCCGGCAAGGCTTCATATGGCAAGGCTTTATGATGCCCGCGTGTGAGTTTGGCCCTGGGGGGCAATATCTGCGCAATGTGCCCGCGCCAGCGCGCTGGGTTCTCGCCATCGCGATGGCCGCGGGCTTTCGCTGCATCGAGGATCGTTTCAATCCGTCCCCGGAGCCTGCTCGCCGTTTCGGCCTTCTCCTTCCAGATCGGTTCCAGGATCTGCAGGACATGGCCCGTCGTAATGTCGGCGACCGCGAGATCGCCGATGATCGGATAAGCATAGGTGGAAAGCGTATTCTTCCACTGTTGGCGATGCTTGTCGTTTCGCCAATTACCCTCATTTGCGGCGATATAGGTGTCTGCCGCTGTCCGGAATGTGACACTTGCGGCTTTGGCTGCCTGCGCCCGGGCAATTGCGGCAGCCTCGGCCTCTTGGCGCTCGGCCAAGGGATCGATGCCCGCCTTGACCTTGAGTCTCAAGGCTGTCGCCACATCGCGCGCATCAGCGAGAGAGAGGCCGCCCGGACCCGCCGCACCCAGCCCAACATCCCGAGACGTGCCGCGGATCATGTAGCGGTATACCCATGATCGCGACCCGCTCTCCTTCACCAACAAGTGCAGGCCCTGTCCATCCGCATGACGGCCAGGCTTGGCGTTTTTAACGTTAAGCGGCGTGAGTGCGTTGATGAGCTTTTTCGGCACGAGAGGGGGCTCCGGGAGTGACGCCCCATCGTTACCAAAACCGAACCCTGATAGAAAGCTGGTTTTATGGGAACCGGATTGAACTGAATTGAATGATCAAAATCAGGGGCTGACGAAATATCGAGCTTAATTCTGTTTTGAGTGAACTATTCTGAAGAAAATAGGTCTCTGGTTTAGCGGACTCCCTCTCCGCCACTTTCTCGCCTTGGGGAACGCCTTTCGCGCTCCCCAAGGCGCGAGAATTTCACTTACTTTCGATGACCACCTCACGCACCACGCCGTCTGTCAGCGCATAGCCGGGGGCGGCGTCCGGATAGGCGCCGACGGGGGATCCGCGATCGAGGCCGACGTCGAAGGTCTCGTCGATGGTGAAGAAGGCAGGCGGGCTTGCGGCGATGCGGGCGGAGCCGGCAACCGCGCCATCCACCAAGATGCGCAGCTCGGCGCCGCGGGCATAGCCGCCGCCATCATAGACAAAGTCGAAACGCAGCGTGTGCCGCCCCGGTGCGAGCGCGTTCGCGGCGCGCAGGGTGGTGCGGCCCAACTGGAATAATTGATAGCTGAGCATCAGGTGGCCCTGTGCGTCGATCCAGAGCGACCAGCCCGCGCTTGTGCCGCCGAGGGCCGCGATGACGCCTTGGGGATGCGCGCCTGCATCGACCGTCGCATCGACCGTGAAGCTGCGATTGACCATCGGAGGCAGGGCCGTTTCCGGGATGCCATGTGCGCCGGTGGAGAAGGCCATGCGCGTCCGCCCGTTTGCGATGCTGGGCATGCCGCGGCGATCAGGCAGCGTCACGTTGCGCAGCGGGAGCAACTGGTTGCGCGAGGCTTCACTCAAGAACAATTGCTTGAGTTCTGCGAGGCGCTTGGGTTCCTTTGCCGCCAGATCGCGCGACTGGGAGAAGTCGCGGGTCAGGTCATAAAGCTCCCACCGGTCATCGTCGAAAGACTTGTCGCCGGGCGTGATGCCCATCCACGGAAGGCGCGCATGGAAGGCCGAGGCCATCCATCCATCGTGATAGATTGCGCGGTGGCCGAACACTTCGAAATATTGCGTGCGATGCCGCTCGGGCGCGGAGGCTGTGTTGAAGCTGTAGAGCAGGCTTGTGCCGTCCATCGGCTTTTGGGCCACGCCATCAACGCTCTGCGGCATGGGGATTCCCGCCGCTTCGAGAATGGTCGGCGCGATGTCATTCACATGGCCGAACTGCGCGCGAACGCCGCCGGTCTGCGTGATTTCACGCGGCCAGCTCACGACCATGCCATTGCGCGTGCCGCCCAGATGCGAGGCGACTGTCTTCATCCACTGAAAAGGCGTGTTCATCGCCCAGGCCCAGCCCGCTGCATAATGCGGGTAGGTGCCCGCACTGCCGAGCTGGTCATTGACCGCCAGTCGCATTGCATCGTTTTCGGGCAGGCCCTGAAGCGCGCCCATATAGTTGCTGCTGCCGAGCAACCCGCCTTCGCCGCTCGCGCCATTATCGCCCACAATGTAGAAAAACAGCGTGTTTTCAAACTCGCCATTGGCTTTGAGCGCATCGATCAGCTTGGCGATCTGTGCATCGGTATGGGCAAGAAAGCCCGCATAGACTTCCATCTGGTGGGCCGCGACCTTGCGCTCGTCGGGCGTCAGCGCGTCCCAGGCGGGCATGCGCGGATCACGCGGCGTCAGGCGGGCATCGGCGGGAATGATGCCGAGCTTCTTCTGGCGTGCGAAGGATTCAGTCCGCATCCGGTCCCAGCCTTGATCAAAGCGGCCGTGGAACTTCTCGATCCATTCGCGCGGAGCCTGCAGCGGCGCGTGCGTGGCGCCCGGTGCGAAATAGAGAAAGGCCGGCTTGTCGGGCATCAGCGCGTGCTGCTGGTTGAGCCAGACAATCGCCTGATCAGCGAGATCTTCGGTCAGGTGATAGCCCTTGGCGGCCGGGCGCATGACGGGCGTTGTCCCTTCGAACAGCGTCGGATCAAACTGGTCGGTCTCGCCGCCCTGAAAGCCGTAGAAGCGCTCAAAGCCTTCGCCTGTCGGCCAGCGGTCCATCGGTCCATTGGGGGAGACTTCCCAATCGGGCGTCTGGTGCCATTTGCCGAAGGCTGCGGTGTTATAGCCGTTCTGCCGCAGGATCTGCGCGATCGAGGCTGTGTCCTTGGGGTGGAAGCCGCTATAGCCGGGGCGGGCGTCTGAGGAGTTCATGACGGCGCCAATCCCCGTCGCGTGCGGATTGCGGCCGGTGAGCAGCGAGGCGCGCGTGGGCGAGCAGATTGCCGTTGTGTGGAAGCGGTTGTAGCGCACGCCCTGCTTCGCAAGCGCATCAAGCGCGGGCGTCTCAACCGGACCACCAAAGGTTGAGGTCGCGCCAAAGCCGACATCGTCAAGCAGCACAATGACGACATTGGGCGCGCGTGCGGGGGCGACGACGCGATAGGCCGGAGCCGCCGGGGCTGCCTCGGGTGTCGAGGCTTCAAGCGCCGAGGGGATTTGGGCGATGCCCGCCAGCATCACCGCAAGGCAGGTTGCGGAGACTTGCCACTGCCGCTGCTTCTTCATCTTCTCTCCCCACGTCATTTGCTTGATATTCAGCAGACTGAATGGCTGCCCTAGATTGCACAATGGCCTGCGATTTTGCTCCGGGGAAGTACTGAATGCTTCTCGTCCCGATTGCGTGGGTCTTGGAGGGGGCTATCCTTCCAGCCCTGAGCATCCCCGATGCACGGTTGCCTTTGTCGCGGATCGTGATAAAAACAATCGATTGCATGATCGTGCCGCTATTTCGCGACGACGACTGCCCGAGAGGATTTAGCCGTGAAGAAGACCTCTGCATTCATCCTTGCTCTTCTGGCGACGCTGCCTGCCGCCGCCATCGCCGCGCCGCTGGCGAGCGTCTCTTCGCCTGACAAGTCGATCACCGTTTCGGTTGAGATCGATAATGACGGGCGGGTGAACTACAGCGTTGAGCGCAAGGGCAAGCCGCTGATCGCGCCGTCCAAGCTCGGCTTTCTGCTGCAGGACAGTTACGCGATGGTGCGCGGCTTTGAACTCAAGGGGCAGGAAGCGGCCTCGGGCGATGAGCGCTGGGAGCAGCCCTGGGGTGAACGGCGTTTCGTCGCCAATCACTATAATGAGCTGCTGGTCCGCTTTCAGCAGAAGACCGATCTCAAGCGCCAGATGAACGTCCGCTTCCGCGTGTTCGATAATGGCGTGGGCTTCCGCTATGAAATGCCCGAGCAGCCCAACCTCAAGACGATGAAGATCGCGGAGGAACTGACCGAGTTTGACGTGGCGCAGCCGGGGACGGCCTGGTGGATTACCGGCGGCGAGTGGAACCGCTATGAGCAGGTCTATCAAAAGACGTCGATCGACGCTGTTTCAACGGCGCATACGCCGATCACCATGCGGCTGGAGGATGGAACGCATCTGGCCTTCCACGAGGCCGCTATCGTCGATTATGCCGCAATGTGGTTCAAGCGGGCGGATGGCCGCAAGTTCCGCTCGATGCTCTCGCAATCGGGGCGCGAGGCCAAGGTCATCCGCGACACGCCTTTCTGGACGCCGTGGCGCACCATCCGCATCGCCGATAACGCCGCAGGGCTTGTCGAGAATGATCTAGAACTCAACCTCAACGAGCCCAACAAGCTGGGCGACGTCAGCTGGTTCAAGCCGCACAAATATATCGGCATCTGGTGGGGCATGATCACGGGCAAATGGACCTGGTCCTCCGGCCCCGATCATGGCGCGACGACCGAACGCGCCAAGCAATATATCGATTTTGCCGCCAAGCACGGCTTCAAGAGCGTGCTGATCGAAGGCTGGAACAAGGGCTGGGACGGCGACTGGATGGGGCATGGCGACTATAGCTTCACCGAGAGCTATCCCGATTTCGACCTGAAGGCCGTGACCGATTATGGCCGCGCCAAGGGCGTGCAGCTGATCGGCCATCACGAAACCGGCGGGAATATCGCCAATTACGAAGCGCAGCTTGACGATGCGATGAAGCTTTACGCCAAAATGGGCGTCGGCGCGGTCAAGACGGGCTATGTCGCGGATGCCGGCGGCATCATCGCACCGGGAGACAAGCCGGGCGAGGTGCGGATGGAATGGCATGACGGGCAGCGCATGTCGGTCCACCATCTCAAAGTCGTCGAGACGGCAGCCAAATATCACATCGCGATCAACGCGCATGAGCCGATCAAGGATTCAGGCCTGCGCCGCACCTATCCCAACTGGATCGGCCGCGAAGGCGCGCGCGGGATGGAGTATAACGCCTGGGGCCAATATGCGAATTCGCCCGATCATGAGCCGACGCTGGTCTATACGCGCATGCTCTCGGGTCCGATGGACTTCACGCCGGGCGTCTTGTCGCTCACCGGCAGCAAGGGCGTGAAGCTTGCCTCGACGCTCGCCAAGCAGCTTGGGCTCTACCTAACGCTCTATTCGCCAATCCAGATGGCGGCAGACTTCCCCGAAGAGCTGGAGAAATATCCACGTGAGCTGGACTTCATCTCGAAGGTGCCTGCCGATTGGTCGGAGAGCCATTTGATCGCGGGCGAAGTCGGCGATTTCGCGGTGTTCGCGCGCAAGGATCGCAACAGCAATGACTGGTATGTGGGTGGCGTGAATGATGCCGATCCGCGCAGCATCGATGCCAAGCTCGATTTTCTGGAGGCGGGCAAGACCTACACCGCGACCATCTATCGCGATGGCGACGATGCCGACTACAAAACCGAGAAGCGCCACAGCATCGCCTATGAAACGCGCAAGGTGAAGAAGGGCGATGTCATCAGCGTTCGCATGGCATCGGCGGGCGGCTTCGCCATCCGGCTGGCGGCGTCACGCTGACGCGCAATGGCGGGGTCTGCCTTGGTGCAGGCTCTGCCAGATTGACGGGAAAATACATTTGCATCGGAATTGATTGTTCGGCGCGGCTACACACGTCTCTATTGTTTCATATGTGAAATGATTTATCCGTAGCAGCGGATGTCGTGCGCTTCGAAAGTGTCTCCAACGACTCGCTTTCATCGCTTTCGGGGTGTCGCATCCTCAAACTGCACGGGAGGCGGAGCAATGGCTCGCCTCCTGCCTTTTGCAGGAGACGTATGGAGGGAGAGCATAGCCTCATGTCGTTGCTGGCGCGCATATTCCGGTGTCGTTTGGGACATCATTCCAGAAGCCGCCGCCTTGCGCGTGACGATGGGAATGGCTTCGTATCGCAATGCGAGCATTGCGGTATTCCACTGCGCAAGGATGTGCGCGGGATTTGGGCTCCATATCAACCGGAGTGAAAGCGAAAGGGGCTTGAGGCCGGGATTTGAGCGTGTAGTGCTCAAGATCATCAAGGTGTTGCGCGAAAGGTCGGGTTTCCAGTCATGAAGACGAACAACGGTGCGGATGCACCGATCTTTGTGCGCTTGTTGAACCTCCTCAATGCCATTCGCGGCATGTCCCCTTTTTCCGACCTTTCTGCGGATGAAGAGCAGTTGCTTGGCCAACTCGTGCTGCGCTGGCAACGTGACGAGCCGTTTACGGTTGGCGATTTGATGCACGGCAGCGACCGGACGTCGCCCAGCACCATGTATCGTCGCCTTATCGCGTTGCGCGACAAGGGACTTGCCAATCTGCGCGTCGATGACGGTGACAGGCGTGTCAAGTTCATCGAGCCGACGGCGCTTGCGCATGAATATGTCCGCAATTTCAGCGCGCATCTTGAAGACATGCTCGCACGCGAAAGGGCGTCTTGACGCGCATCGCCAAATCTGTTGCCCGGCAGGCGCTTATCATTGCCGGCGTGGCGTGCCTTTGGGTCATTTTCTTTCGGCTGAATTCCCTCTTTTTCAACGGTTTCGCTCACTCCGTCCGCGCACACTGGATCTTCCTTCCGGCGGCGCTCCGCGTCATTGCGCTGTTGCTGTTTGATGAGCTTGCGGTCGTTGGACTGACTGTGGGCGCCTATATGACATTGGGGCTGAGCGAGCGGGTGATCATGCCCGGAGCGGCACTTTTGGCGCTGTCATCGGGCGTTGCACCCTGGATCGCGGTCGCCATGTGGCGCAGAATATTCCATATCCGGCGTGACCTTGCCGGGCTTCGTCCGCTTGATGTCGTTGCGCTCTCGCTCGGCAGTGCGGTCATGAACAGTGCTTTGCTCAATCTTGTTCTTACGCTGACCGGAGAGATGCCGGGAGATGTAGAGCAGATCGCGACGATCATTGTCGGCGATGCCGTGGGCACCGCCATCGTCCTGGCCATCCTGTCCGGGCTGTTGGGCGTGGTCGCGATGAAGGCGAAGGCGCGCCGCTAGATTTGCGGTATGGGTGACTTGCCGCGCAATTGCTCAAGCGCGTCTGAAAGCGCGCTTTCACTGAACGGCTTTTGCAGCACGATCACATCGCGCAGGCTTTCGGGCAAGGGTGTCCGATCGGTATAACCCGTGCAGAATATGCAGGGTATGCCGCGACTCTGGAGTGTTTCGGCCAAGTCAAAGGTCATTTGGCCGCCAATATTGAGATCGAGCAGCGCGACATCTGCCTGCGCATCGCGCGCGGCAACTGCCGCGGGCTCCAGCCGGGCAATCGGGCCAATGACCTCGCAGCCCAAGGCTTCGAGGCAGGTGCGGGCATGGAGGCCAATCAGGGGCTCGTCTTCCACCAGCAGGACGCGCGCGCGCAGCGGAGCGAGTCCGTCAGATCGGGCGGGCGCGTCGGCATGAGCGTCGGCAGTATCGCGCCGGTGAGTTGCCAATGCCTTGTCCGCCGGAAAGCGTATGTTCACCGAAAGCCCATCTGGCCGCCAATTGAGATCGACTGTTCCCTTCAGATGATCGACGACGCTGGCCTCGAGCAAGGCCGTGCCGAAACCCCGTCGCTTTGGCTGGGCGACGGGCGGCCCCCCTGTTTCCCGCCAGTCAAAGGTCAGGTCATCTCCGTCCGCACCGGGCGTCAGCGCCCATGTCACGACGAGGCGTCCGGCAGGAGACGAGAGTGCGCCATATTTCGCGGCGTTGGTCGTGAGTTCGTGCAGCACGAGCGCAAAATCCTGCGTCGCCATCGGGGAGAGAATGGCGTCGGGTCCGCTGGTGGTGACGCGGCCTTCGCGGACGAAAGGAGCGAGTTCCTCGTTGAGCAGCGGGGTCAGCCCCGATCCTTCCCAGCGTGAACCGGCAAGCAGGCTGTGGGTGCGTGCCAATGCCTGTATCCGGCCCGAAATCGCCTCGCGGTAACTCGCGACATCCTCCGACTGGGTGAGTTGCACGATGGAATTGACGACGGCGAGCATGTTCTTGGCGCGGTGATCAACCTCGCGCGACAAGAGGCGCTCACGGTCCAGCGCCTGACGCTTTTCGGTGACTTCCTCGCACACGACGCCGATGCCGATCACGCGACCGCTCATCTTGACGGGGTAGAATTGCTCGCACCATTCGCGAACGATGCCTGGTTGGGCGGGGGTGGAGCCGTGAATTTCAACGTCGCGCAGCGGCTCCCCGGTTTCCAGCACACGGCGCAACCGGGCCTCGGCCTCGCCGCGCAGTTCGGGCACCAGGTCCCACGCGGAGCGTCCGAGATGCGCGTCCACCGAAAAGCCGTTCATTTCGGCAAGCGCTTCGTTGATCCGGATGAAGCGCATGTCAGCGTCAAGCATGGCAAGGCCGAGCGGCGCTTCTGCGTAAAGGGTTTGAAGCTCGTTGAATTGTTGCTCGAGCTGGGTTCGCTCGCGCGCAAGCTCGTCCAAGACGGAGCGATACTGTGCGAAGATCGCGATGAGCTGGAGCGACATGATCGCGAAGATCGCGATGTCGATTCGCGCGGCGATCATCTGGTCGTCGAAGCTGTAACCATGCTGCGGCGGTAGCCCGTCGCTGAGCCCTGTCTGCCAGATGACGAGCAGGGCCACGCAAGCCGGGGCAGAGGCCGCAAGCCAGCCGGGCGTTCGGGCGGCCATCCACAAGAGCGCGGGCAGGGTGAGGGCAAAGCCCGTGAGGTCTGCCCATTCGGGAGCGCCATAAGCCCGGTGCCCGCCGAAATAGGCAAGCACGATGATGATGCCGAGTGCCACTGCCCCTTCGAGCAGGCGCGCGGCGCACGCCCGCGCCCGCTCTTCGTGAAGGAGCACGACGAACGGGGCCAGAGCGACGATCCCGACAAAGTCAGCGAAGGACCATGTCCGCAAGGTGATCAAAGGAGGGCCGGACGATGCTCCGGTTGGTGGCAGCGCGAGCGCAACAAAGACGCCAGAGGCCAATGCCGCGCCTGCTGCCGCCAGGATGAAGATGTTGACCCCAGCGAGCGTCCGGAACGGCGTATGCGAGCCGACCCACCCGAGGAACAGCGCGGCGCAAAGCCATGCTTCGCCAGTATTCGCGACCGCGAAAATGACGCTTTCGGGCAGGCCATGGCCGGCGGACAGGTTGGCGGCGATGACCGCGACCGCGATGGCTGCGGCAAAATAGCCGCGCTCGCGGGGGGCTGTGGAAATGAGGATGCCAGCGGCGACACCGGCGGCTGGCCAGAAATAGGCAACGCCTTGCGGATGGGCGACAATCTGCAACGCCAGAAGGCTGGCGGCGAAATAGACCCCGAATGTTGCGGCAAGACGTATCGTCAGCGTCATGGCCCCTCCAATAGGGGCATCCTAGCTACAGACATAGCGCGGGTCGCGCCCAAAAATTACGTTGCTGCGGCTTGGATCAGGCCGCCGTCTGGCCAAGCGCACGCCCTTCGCGGTGAAACAGGAGCGCTTGGTCAAGCGTGGCGGCGAGCACGGCAGCATCAAAGGGCTTGGTAATCAGATAGGTCGGCTCCGGCCGCTTTCCCGTCAACAGCCGCTCCGGAAATGCCGTCACGAAGATGGCGGGAACGTCAATGTCGCCCAGAATTTCACGCACTGCATCGATGCCGCTTGACCCGTCGGCGAGCGAAATGTCGGCAAGCACCGCATCAGGCGGCGCGCGGCGCGCGAGCGCCACAGCCTCGGCATGTGTCCGGGCGACGCCGAGCACGCGGTGGCCTGCCTCGTGCACGATCGATTTGATGTGAAGCGCAATGATCGTCTCATCCTCGATGATCATGACGTTCGAAGCCAGGTCTAGAGCGATGCGCTGGCGCGCCATGCTGACATCGCTGGCAATCTCCTCGGCGGTTACTTCGAGAATTTCTGCGGCCTGTTGCGCCGTAAATCCCTCGACCGCAGTCAGCAGCAGTGCCTGGCGTGCGCGCGGGACGAGGCGCGCAAGCGGGCTAGCCGCAGATATGGCGGGCAATGCCTCCTTGCGCCAGAATTGGTGGAAGACCCGGAAAAGCTCCGGACGCAATGGGCGCTCAAGGTCAAATTCAGCGGGGTCTTCGGCGAGCGCCGCAAGCATTTCGCGCACGGCGGCATCGCCATGCTCCTGCGAGCCGGTCAAGGCGCGTGCATAGCGCCGCAAATAGGGCAGCTCCGCCGCAACGGACGTCGTGAATGGCATCTTGTCTCCCGCTCCAGCTATGAAACACCCCCCATGCACGAATGTTCCGCTTCCGGAGGAACAAATGCAAGTCTGGCCCGTTTCCATCGGGATGCGGCAGCGCGCTGTCGCAGCACCACAGGACAGGACCAAGGTGACAATCTTACACAAGTCAGACATCGTGGCAAAAGCGGTTTCTGTGACTGCGGGAGAGTCTGTCGCGATGCCAAGTGCGAAACGTCCCGGACGAAGAGATGAAAAGACGGCAGGGGCTGCGCGTCTGCCTGATGACCCCGTTGGTGCCGCCTTGCGTCGCCTTCACGACGAAGTGGTCGCAGAACCGATCCCTGACGAATTCCTCAAGCTGCTCGCCGAGATCGAGCAGAGGATTGAAAAGCAGACGGATCAGGAATGAGCGGCGATGAAGATGCGCCGAAGCCCGATGAAGACGCCGGTTTTCGGTCGCAACTGATAGAGATCATCCCGGCATTGCGCGCCTTTGCGCGTGGCTTGTGCGGGAACAGGGATCTTGCCGATGATCTCGTGCAGGATGCGATGATGCGCGCCTGGGCCGCGCGAGACAGCTACGCGCCCGGCACGCGGTTTCGTGCCTGGATGTTCATGATTCTGCGCAATCATTATTATACCACGCTGCGAAAATCCGCCCGGCTCGTCTCGTGGGATCCAGAGGTTGCCGAGCGCATTCTGGTTGCGGGCCCAACGCAGCAGGACGGGCTGAACGTGCAGGATGTTCAGGCCGCGCTTCTGAAACTGCCTGCCGAGCAGCGCGAAGTGCTTTTGCTGATTGGCGCCAATGGCGTGTCCTATGAGGAGGCCGCCGAAATCATGGGATGCGCTATCGGCACCATCAAGAGTCGGTTGGCGCGCGGGCGTGCCGCGCTTTTGGTGCTTGTCGAAGGCCCATCCGAAGAGATGGAAGCGGCCAAACCCGCCTCACCCCGGAAGGGCGAACCCGTCACGACGGCGAAATGACGGCAAGCAGCGCCTGTTGAAGCTCGCTGGTCGTGAAGGGTTTGGCAAGTCTGCGCCAACGCGGCGAAAGCTCCCCTGAAATCTCTTGCTGACCAGAGACGATAAGCACCTGAAGCCCGGGGCGAGCGCGTTCCATCCGGTGCGCCAGTTCGACGCCATTGATGCCGGGCATATTATAGTCGGTGATCAGCAGATCCACCGGTGTGCCCTGCGCGATCAGCGGAAGGGCGCGCACGCCATCCTGCGCCGACATTGGAGAATATCCCATCTCGCGCAGCATGCAGACCATGCCCAGGCGCAACAGGGGATCATCATCGACGACAAGAATGTCGGTGGGCTTGACTGTGCGCGCCATCAGTCCGCCGTGGTTGCAGACGTGCCGGAAGAGGCGGTGCCGTTGGCAAGATAGTGCGGATCAAACCAGCCCGTGCGCTGGAGAGCCGGCATGTCGTGTATCGTAAGGCGGCGCGAGTGCAGGTCGATCAGGCCAAGCGCGCGCATCTCCTGAAGCGTGCGGTTGACGTGGACCGGCGTTAGCCCCGCGATATCTGCCAAATCCTGCTGGGTCAGTGGCATTTCGCACGATGTGCCTTCTGACTGGCCTGCAAGCGACAGGCGGACATAGAGTTCGCACAAGAGGTGGGAGAGCCGCTCAAGCGCAGTCTTCCGCCCCAGATTGAAAATCCATTCGGCTTGAATCCGCTGAGCGCGGGTAAGCTGCCGCCACAGCATGGCATTTGTTCGGTTGTCCCGGCGCGCCTTGTCTTCAAGCTCGGCACGTGTGGTGCGTGTCGCCTCGATCGCGGTGAGTGCCACGACGGATTGCGCCGGTTGCCCGCCATCCAGCCATGCCGGGTCGCAGATATCACCAGGCAAGAAGAGGGCGGTGATTTGCCTGCGTCCATCCGACAAGAGCCTGTAGCGCCCCGCCCAGCCACGATGGATCCGGAAGAGATGGCTGGCTTGTTCGGGCAGGCGGAGGAGGTGCTGATGTTGCCGCAGTGCGTGCGGGTTGCCGAAAGGCTTTTCAGTTTCAACTCCGTTTGACGCAGGCGCTATCCAGTTGTCCTGCGGATTCTCGGGTTGTTGAAGCACGCGCTGTTCCCTTGTGTATCATCAGGGAGAACGCGGCATTCGGCGAAACGTTCCAGCAATGTGACATTATGATATTTTTTTGAGAGGCGCGGGAACGAAAGCTGACGTGGTGCGTTCTTTATCCGTCAATCTGTCAACTGCCCCGCTCTCCCCTCCCCCCCGTGGCAAGGTAGTTGTTATGCAGATTGGCAAGATGCCGGGTGCCTGTTTCCCGGTGTCGGAGTGGACAGGGCCGACTTTGGTCGGCCTCCTTATTTAGCCCACCATCCTCCCCGGATGGTGGGCTTTTTTTGTGTTATCGGCCAAATGAGCGCTCAAAGAAAGTCGCGCAGCTCCTGCATGAAGCGGTCGAACTGGTCATGGTGCAGCCAGTGGCCTGCATTCTCAAATTCAACGACGCGTGCCGTCGGGAAGTTTGCGATGCGGCCGTCCTTTTCCGGATTGGAGGCCCAGCTGTCGGCGCCGTACAGCATCAGCACGGGGCAGGTGATGCCCTTCCAGATTGCAAGAAGATCGTCGCGCGGCATGTCAAAAGCCGCCCAGACATTCAGATAATTGTCGAACTTCCACGTCCATGTGCCGTCTTCGTTGCGGCTTATGCCGTGGATGGTCAGGTGCCGGGCCTGCTCGTCGGTCAGATAGGTGTTCTCGGTCTTCATCCGCTCAAGTGCGGCCTCAAGCGTCGGGTAGCGACGTGGAAGGCGTCCGGCGGCGCTGCGCTTGTCTTCGATCCATTGGCGGAAGCGCTGCTGTATGCCGATGGCGTCACGCTCGGCCTGCACCTTGGGGGAGGGGCCGAGGCCTTCGATGGACACGAGCTTGCGCACATTTTCAGGATAGAGCCCGGTGTAGCGGGTCGAGATGTTTCCGCCGAGCGAGTGCGCGACAATCGTGACCGGCGCCAGGTTCAACTGATGCACCAGCTGGGCCAGATCATAAACAAAGGCGGACATCTCGTAATTGCCATCGGGCGACCATTGGCTGTCACCATGGCCCCGCAGATCGGGCGCGATGACGTGCCAATCATGGCGGAGTTGCTCGGCGACCCAGTCCCAGCTCCGGCAATGGTCGCGCCCGCCATGCACGAGCAGCAGGGGCGGTGCGTCGGGGTTTCCCCAATCCGCATAGTGGAGTTTCAGGCGCTGCGAAATGAAGCTGTTCGAAGTGGGGCCGGCAAGTGTCATGGGATGACTTGACCGCAAATGCGCTGGCCCGTCAACAATCCGCCATGAGTGCCGCTTCCCGTATCGCACAGGAATGAGGTAGGTGAGGAGGAATGAACGATCCGCGATTCCTTGTCGGCCAGCTGCTTCTCGCCATGCCGGGAATTGGCGATCCGCGTTTTGAACACGCCGTCATTGCGATGTGCGTCCATGACGAGAATGGCGCGCTCGGCATTGGCATCGGTGATGTTCTGGAAGGCATCCGCCTGCACGGATTGCTGGAGCAGCTTGGCATTGAGACCGGCGTCGCGCCCGATGTGCCGGTGCATTATGGCGGGCCGGTGGAGCCTGCACGCGGCTTTGTGCTTCACAGCCTTGATTGGGCGGGCGAGGGCACAGTTCAGGCTGCCGACAAATGGGCGCTGACGAGTACGCTGGATGTGCTTAAATCCATCGCGGCAGGCCGTGGCCCGTCAAAATGGCTCGTGGCGCTGGGCTATGCCGGCTGGGGCGAGGGGCAGCTGGACGAAGAGATGCTCCGCCATGGCTGGCATGTCGCGCAGGCAAATGACGAACTGATGTTTTCGGCACAGAGCGACACGCGGTGGACGCGCGCCTTCCGAGCTTCGGGCATTGATCCCCGCTTGCTGTCAAGCGCGAGTGGTCACGCCTGACAGCCGCAGGAAAAGGCTGTTCGCCTCAGATGGCCTGTGCAGCAATGGTCCGGCGACGCAGGGCGCCACCTGCAAGGCCAAAGCCGATCAGCATCATCGCCCAGCTTGCAGGCTCGGGCACGCCGCCCGGCACGCCGTAGGTGTGGGTGTGCGCTGGAAGGTTTGCCTCGGTGAGCGTTGTTGTCATGGAGCCAAGCTGCTCGCCAACTACAAAGCCTTGTCCTGAACCCAGCATCACGCGTCCGCGCAGATCGGGAAGCGCAAAGGTTGTGCGCCCGTCCCCCCCGAATTGGGTGCCAAACAGCGCGAACAAGGCCTGGTTCTGGGCAATCGGCAGCAATTGCCCGGCGGCAAAGGCAAAGCCTCTGGGTGCGTAGGTGCCGGCAAAGGCAATCACTTCGCCCAGATAAGTATCATCGGCAAGGCCGCTATCGCGGTTCGGGAAGATGCCCTGAAGCGAAATGAGGTAGTTCAGCCCAAGTCCCGGCTGATGCTGATCGAAAGGCTGGCCGCCACCCGCCGGGTCGGTTGTTCCACCACCCGCGAGGTCATGGTCGTGCGATGGCATTTGGGCGTTGGTGAGCGTCGTGGTTGGTGTGCCGAGCTGTTCGCCGAGCTGGACATTGCCAAGGCCCGGCCCCTGGCCTGCGCCAACGACCGCACGCCCGCGCAGGTCCGGCAGCGCAAAGGTCGTTTGACCGTCGCCGCCATAGGTCGTGCCAATGATCGCAAAGAGAGCCGAATATTCCGCAATCGACAGGACGCGCCCGTCTGCTGCCATCCAGCCGGGTTCAAAATTGCCCGCGAACAGCCCGATTTCGCCGATGAATGAGGTGCCCGCCACAACGTTGTCTCCGACAGCGTCCGCTTGCATATTTTGGGCCGGGAAAATTCCTTCGACCTGAATCATGTAGTTCAGGCCAAGCGAGGGCTGGCTAT
>ENA-UOYA01002846-UOYA01002846.1-activated-sludge-metagenome-genome-assembly--contig:-NODE-2846-length-16097-cov-9.763059_pt1 | contig 16097 bp, 14 predicted proteins | sample MGYA00238163_ERZ764804 | MGnify/ENA primary metagenome ERZ764804 (study PRJEB28919, sample SAMN05720223) | activated sludge metagenome | isolation source: Anaerobic digester | place: Hong Kong... | reverse complement strand
ATCGTCCCGATGTTGATGTGCGGTTTGCTGCGGTCGAATTTCTCTTTCGCCATATCGTGAAACCTCAGTTCTTAACCTGACCTGATTTTCTGATGGAGATGAACTCTGGAGCCGACGACCAGGATTGAACTGGTGACCTCGTCCTTACCAAGGACGCGCTCTACCAACTGAGCTACGTCGGCCCTCGTTAACCCAACCGGGATTCACTGGTGGACGGGGGAGGATTCGAACCTCCGTAGCCCGCTAGGGGCGGCAGATTTACAGTCTGCTGCCATTAACCACTCGGCCACCCGTCCGTTTCGCGCACTTACCTGTCCGTTGTGCGTGGCGGCACACTGAACTTAAGCTCGGCCAGTACCCGAAGTCATGAGTATACCACACGGATCATGCCCGCGCCTCCGTCGGGCAAAAAATCGGCAAACCGGCCTCCCCAACCCTCCCATCGGGCGCTAAAGTGCCCTCAGGTGGAAACCGCCGTCCAGGTTCAGCACTTGGCCTGTGGAGTAGTCCAGAAGGCCATCGGCCAGCGCGCGCACGGCCAGCGCGATGTCGTTGGGTTCGCCCATCCGCCGCTGGGGAAGCAGCCCGCCGGCAATCTTTTCCTCATAGACTTTTTCCACCTTGGCAATCATATCCGTGCGGATGATTCCGGGGCGGATCTCAAACACTTTGATCCCGAGCGCGGCCAGCCGCACCGCCCACAACGCCACCGCCATGCTCAGGCCGGCCTTCGAGATGCAGTATTCGCCGCGGTTAGTGGAAGCGGTGTAACTGGACATCGAGGTCACGAAGACAATCCTTCCGCTCCCCTGCTCCACCATCCACCGCGCGGCTTGCTGCGTGAGGAAGTACGGGCCTTTGAGGTTGGTCGCAATAACCTCGTCGAAGCTCTCTTCGGTGGCTTCAAGAATATCGAGGCGCTCTCGCGGCGCCATGCCGGCATTGTTTACGAGCAGGTCCAGCCGGCCGAATTCATCGCGCGCGAAACTCATGAGCGCCAGACGGTCTTCCGCGCTGGAGACATCGCACCGAAAGATTTCGCAGCCGGTTTCGGCGCGCAGGGATTCGGCGGCATCCAACCGGCCCCGGTAAGTCGCCAGCACGCGGTGCGTCTTGGCCAGCTCGGTGGCGATGCCGCGCCCGATGCCTCGGCTCGCCCCGGTCACGATAGCAGTGGGTTTTTCCATTTTAGAAGTCCATTATCTTGCCGCGAGGGCAGCCCGGATGGCCTTCGACAATTGTTCAAAAGTAAACGTCTCGACAAACGGCTCTCCGTCCACGAAAACCGTGGGCGTGTGAGTAACGCCGCGCGCGATGCCGTCCTGATAGTCCTTTTCGACCGCATCCCGGTAGCGCGCATCGTCGAGCGCCGTTGCGGCCCGTTCGGGCACTACGCTGTGTTCCGACGCAAACTCTTTCAAGCCGTCGATGAAATTCGCGTCCGTGGTAGCGCGAATCGAGGAGAGCATGTGCCGCCGGTAGGCGAAACCGAGTTCCGGTTTCACCTCGTGGAAGAAGCGCGCCGCCACGGCGGCCTGCCGCGCCCAGGAATGCTTGGGAAGCGGAAAATCCCGGTGCTCGAAGGCGACCTTTGCACCGAAGGCGGGCAGCAGTTTCTCGTCCAGCATCTTGCGGTAAGTGGCGCAATCCGGGCACTGCAGGTCTTCATACGCGATGACCCGCACCGGGCTCGTGGCTAAGCCCTCCACCACGGCCTGCGGCGCCTGCGCAAACCCGCCTAACGTCATCATTGCGAACATGGCGAATCTCTTCATTCGATCATTCGGCCCGCGAATCGCGCCGGCGCTTGCGCAGGCGCGCAAGCAGGCGTCCGGCGGCCACCGCGCCATCGCCCAGCGCGCGCTCGTACGCCATCTGGCGCTCTGCGCGGCTGAAGCCGTAACCCAGGCGATTGTAACGGTCCAGGCTGAGCCCTTCCACGTAAGTCCCGGCGAAGGCGACGGCCGCCTTGGGAATCACCCCCGCGCCGAAGGGGATCTTTTCCGCCATCTTGCGAGCCAGGGCGCGCCAGCCGAAAGCCGCTGCAATGATGGAGCCGATCTGGCCCCTCTGCTCGCGATAGCCTACCGGCTGGTCGCTCGCCGCAGCGATCAGGAAGGCCATGCGCACCTGGTTCAGGGTGAGGAAACTTGTATCGGAGGCGAACTCGCCGATGACCCAAGGCATGGTCATCAAGTTCGGCATCAGGTCCGGGATCGCGGCGGCCAACGCGAACACAGCATTCTCTTTGGCGATGGTGCGGATCACGTGATTCACCACGGGCTGGCGGAAGGGAAACAAACGGCGCGCCAGCGGCAGCCCCAGCGCTTCGCGCTGTCTGATGATCTGCACCACCGTCCGCTCCGGGTTGCCCGGCGAAAAGCTGAACGCATCCGGCGGTCCCGGGAGGCCCTCCTCGTAAATTTCAATGTCGACCGTTCGGGGCGCCCCCGCATCGCCCACGCGGTAGAGGACGGAGGCCGTCTCCCAACGTTTGCCGCGCGAAATGCCCGCCGGGGCGAAATAGTCCTCCATCGCGTTGTAACTACGGCTGGAGGAAGCCACCAGGCCGATGCTGACCGGGCGCTCGGCGGCCGCGCGAATGTCGTTGGGGTCCAACTTCGCCACCGCCGCGCGAATCTGCTGCAAGAACATCCCAGGCATAGGGCTGTTGTCAGCCGGGGCGATCCGCCTGCTTCAAGCGGAACATTACCTCGATCGACTTTCTCCATTCTACAGCCAGCCCGATGCGTTCCACTTCGATGGCGGGAGAGAAGTAGCGGAGAACGGTCTCGGTCTGCGGGTGAAAGTCCAGAGCCGGAGCTACCAGGAACAGGCGCGGCGGCTGCGCTTGCAGCTCGATGCCGGGGAAATAGCCGCGTCCGGCGAACTCGCCTCGTTCCAGATGCCAGACCACACGCATCCAGTAGTCCAATGCCTGAAGGGGAAGATGAATGTCCTCGCTAGCCTTCAGTTCGAGCACTGCCAACCGGCCGGAGCGGTCGACGGAGACCAGGTCCATAATGCCGCGCTGGCCTCCGGCGAGCGCCGGCACTTGCGAGTACACGGCTTCGGGAACGAGCGTGGCGTCAATGGCCTCCATGTTCTCGCGCACACGCGCTTCCAGGAGGCGCTCGGGCGTATCGGCGCTTGGCCCGCGCACTGGCAGGGCGCCGTTTCGACGGTTCTCCAGGCTGGTGTCGAGGTTGCCGTAGTCGGCGGGATCGAGGCGGCGCTCCAGCCCGCTCTCGTCGTACGCCCACGCCGCCCATGTGGCCGCACGCGGATTCAAGTAGCGCAGCCGCTGCAAGGTCAACCGCTCGGCGCCCGCCGGCGCATACAACGCCAGACCTTCTACGGTGAGCCGCCGCTCGCGCTTTCGCAGGTAGTCCAGCCAGATCAGCCCGAAGGTGAGCGCGCCCGCCGCGTCGCGCGCCTCCGGGCCCGTGCCCAGCGCGGCCCACGCGCGCCCGCCCTGCTTCAACAGGGCGCGCGGATAAGATGGCGACAGGCTGTGCGTCAAGTCCGCTTCCGTGGTCAACTCCGCGAGCGTCCACGCGGGAAACTGCCGGCGCAGAAAACGCCTGAACTGTTCACGAAGCACCATGCGCGCGCCTCGCCGCTCCGCGCTCTGGCCTTGCGGCCGCGCCAGGTCGACCAAGGTGAGTTGTCCCTGCTGCTTGGCGAACTTCTCGATGCGCAGTTCTACCTTGCCCGCAGCCTCGCTGGTCACCCCCACGATGCGCCGCGTCAGATTGCTCGTCTTATTCCAGGCCTGGATCCACAGCCTTTCTCCGCGGCGTTCAACGGCGTATTGGCCCGGTTCAAGAAGGATGGGTTCTTCGCCCGGCTCGAGCAGGGCGGGCTGGCGGGAACGGTCGAGGAAACGCTCGATCGCCGCTTGGGCCTCGGCGGGCCCGGCGGGTTTCGTCATTCCCCACTATTATAGAAACGAGATGCTCGCCGAAAGGATTCAACAAGTCGAGGAACGCATCCAGAATGCCGTGCGGCGCGCCGGACGCCGGCGCGAGGAAATCACGCTCATCGCCGTCACCAAGATTTTCCCCGTCTCGGCCATCCGCGAGGCTTATGAGCTGGGCCTGCGTCATTTCGGCGAAAACTACGTGCAGGAATTCGCGGGCAAACGGTCCGAACTCGGAGATCTCCGCGAAACAACCTATCATCTGATCGGCCACCTGCAATCGAACAAGAGCAAGATCGCGGCGGACCTGTTCCAGGTGATTCAGACTGTGGATTCGGCGAAACTGGCGCGACGGTTGTCCGAATGCGGCCACGCGATCGAGGTCATGATCGAGGTGAAGCTCTCCGAGGAAGGATCGAAGAGCGGCGCAGCCGTCGAGGAATTGCCGGCCCTGGTGGACGCCATCCGCGCGCTGCCGAACCTGAACCTCACCGGCCTGATGACCATGCCGCCGTGGTCGGAAGACGCCGAACTCTCGCGCCCTTACTTCCGGCGGCTGCGCGAACTGGCCCAGGCGCACGGACTGCCTCGTCTTTCCATGGGGATGTCGCACGATTTCGAGGCGGCCATCGAGGAAGGCGCCACCCACATTCGGGTAGGGACGGCGCTATTCGGACCTCGCAAATACAAGTGAAAATCGGATTCTACTCCCCGCTTCCGCCACAGCGCACGGGCGTCGCGGACTACTCAGCCGCGCTGCTCGGCGCGTTGCGCCGCCTGGACGAGGTGGAGACAGACGCGCGCGACGCGGACGTGTTCCTCTATCACCTGGGCAACAATAGCCTGCACCAGGAAATCTACGCGCGAGCGGTCGAGCAGCCGGGCATCGTGGTTCTACACGACGCCGTCTTGCAGCACTTTTACCTTGGAACGCTCGACGAAGCGTCCTACATCGAGGAATTCGTTTACAACTACGGCGAATGGAACCGGGATCTGGCGGCCGACCTGTGGCGCAGCCGGGCCCGTTCGGCACAGGACGCGCGCTACTTTGACTACCCCATGCTGCGCCGCCCCGCCGAGGTCTCCCGCGCCGTCGTCGTGCACAATCCGGCCGCGGCGGCGGCGGTATTGCGCCATGCGCCTCAGGCGCGCGTGGTCGAAATTCCTCATCTGTTCGTGCCGCCCCCGGCGCCGCCCGCCGTGGAGGTCGTACGCCTGCGCGAGAACTGGCATCTATCGGCTGGGACGTTCCTGTTCGGGGTTTTCGGGTATCTACGGGAGTCCAAACGCCTGTGGAGCATACTGGACGCATACGCACGAGTACGCGAGGCCGGCATCGACGCCGCCTTGCTCGTTGCGGGCGAATTCGTGTCCTCCGATCTGGAACGCGCCATCGCGCCGGCGCTCGCACGGCCCGGCATCGTGCGCGCCGGCTTCATGCGTGAGGAGGACTTCTGGCGCGCCGCGCACGCCGTGGACGCCTGCGTGAATCTGCGCCACCCGGCGGGGGGAGAGACCAGTGGCATCACGGTGCGCCTGATGGGAATCGGCAAGCCTGTGGTGACGACGGACAGCGGCGAGAATTCGTCCTATCCGGCCGAGGTTTGCCTGCGGGTACCCGCCGGAGTGGCCGAACCCGGCGCGCTGGCCGAGTGTATGATATGGCTTACACTGTTCCCCCGGTATGCCCGCCGAATCGGCAAGCATGCGGGCAAGTGGATCGCCGAGCACCACGCACTCGACACTGTCTGCGCGCGTTATTGGAAGTTACTATGCGATTTGCATCGTTCATACTGATAGCGGCGCTTTCGCTCTCCGCCGCGCCGACTGCAATCGAAAAGAACTTACATGTCCGCGTGCGCATGCGGGACGGAGTGCACTTGTGCGCTAACGTCTTCCGGCCGGCGGGCAACGGGCGCTATGCAACGATCCTGGTGCGCACGCCTTACAACAAGGGCAAAGACATCACGCCCGGCTGGCAGGCGCTGGTCGAACACGGCTTTGCGGTCGTGGTCCAGGATGTGCGAGGACGCTTTGACTCCGAGGGTGTTTTCGATCTGTACTACCAGGAGACGCCGGATGGCGACGACACACTGAATTGGGTCGCGGCGCAGCCCTGGTCAAGCGGCAAGATCGGTATGTATGGCGGATCGTACCTCGGCATTGCGCAGTGGCGAGCGGCACTTTCCGGCAACCCGCATTTGAAGGCAATCTTACCTCTGGTTTCCGGAGACGACGAATACCTGGACCGTTTCTACTCGAAAGGCGGGGAGATGAAACTCGGGCACCGTTTACTCTGGATGTCGGAACATTTTTCGGCGCCGGGTTCTCCCAAGCCGGACTTCAACCGTTACATTTGGCGTTTACCGCTGCGCATGGCCGACCGCGCCGCGACCGGCCAGCGCTCCGCCATGTGGCAGCGTGCGCTCGATCATCCGTCCTACGACCACTTCTGGAAATCCGTGAGCGTGCGCAGCAATATCGAAAAGATCAAAGTTCCGGTGTTTGCCGTCGGGGGCTGGTACGACAATTACGTCGAGAGCGATTTGGAGGCCTTCACCCTGCTGCGCAAACTGGGCCGTCCCAACCGGCTCATCGTGGGCCCCTGGGCGCACAACATGTCCTACAAGTTCCCGGACATGGACTTCGGCAGCCAGGCACAAATTCCCTTGCGTGAATTGCAGCTTGCATGGTTCGACTACTGGCTGCGAGGTTCCCAGGCGGCGCCCTCCACGCCTCCCCTGCGGTACTTCGTGATGGGTGCGAACCAGTGGCGCGAGGCAGACGAGTGGCCGCCCAAGGGGGTCCGATACGTGCCGTTCTACCTCTCGAGCGGTGGACACGCCAACTCAGTTTCGGGCAACGGCACGCTAAGAGAGAACGAGCCCGGCGTGAACCCAGCGGACAGGTTCGTGTACGACCCGATGAAGCCCGTGCCTACCGTGGGTGGCGCGGTTTGCTGCAACCCGAAGAAGTTCCTCTGGGGGCCGCTGGATCAGAGGCAGGTCGAGCGCCGTCGGGATGTACTGGTTTACACCAGCAGCCCTCTCAAGCACCCCCTGGAGATCGCCGGCCCGGTGCGCGTTGTGCTTTATGCCGCGACATCGGCCGCCGACACGGATTTCACCGCCAAACTGGTGGACGTTTGGCCCGACGGACGCGCCATCAACCTCACCGACGGTATCCTGAAGTTGCGCTACCGGGAATCGCTTGCCAAACCGGTACCGGCGAAGCCGGGTGAGATCTACCGCATTACGATCGACGCCGGTCCGACCGCCGTCCTCTTCAAAAAGGGGCACGCGATCCGGCTGGAAGTTTCGTCGAGCAACTTCCCGCGATTCGCCCGCAATCTCAACACAGGCAACCCGGCCGCCGAGGATACCGTGGTTCGCACGGCGCGACAGACGGTTTATCACGACCGCCGGCATCCGTCGCACCTGCTGCTGCCCGTGGTCAAGTGAGGAGGCCTAGCGGCTGCCAGTCTCCCGCCGCCCGTTGCGCACGCCCGCGACGAACCACACCAGCGCCAGCGCGCCCAGCGCGAACACCGTGTCTCCCGGCACCCGCAGCCAGCGCAGCGTCTGCATTAGAGGCGTGCCCAGGAATTCGGCGCTGCGCGCGTACCAGTAGCCCTGGTCCACGGATGCCCAGGTCTGCAATAGGCCGACAGGCAGAAGGCTGCCCACGCACATTGCAAAAAGGCCGATGTTCATCGCCCAGAAAGCGAACTTCAGCCGCCGCTCGTTCCACACCGCGCCGGGGACGAGTGCCCGCAAGCACACCAGCGTCAAGCCGATGCCTAGCATCCCGTAAACGCCGAACAGCGCGGCGTGGCCGTGCACCGGCGTGGTGTTCAGACCCTGCATGAAGTAGAGCGCAATGGGAGGGTTGATCATGAAGCCGAACAAGCCCGCGCCCACCATGTTCCAGAACGCCACAGCGACGAAGAAGTAGATGGGCCACTTGTAGCGGGCCGCCCAAACGGTGAGCCGGCTGCGCCGCAAATCGTCAAGCGCGGAGTACGCCACCAGCACCAGCGGTACCACTTCCAGCGCGCTGAAGACCGAGCCCCAGGCGAGCGCCACCGTCGGCGTCCCCGCGAAGTACAGGTGGTGGCACGTTCCGATGATGCCGCCCGCCAGGTAAACCGTCGCCGACAACAGCGTGGCCTTGGCCGCCAGCGCCGGCCGTATCAGATTCAGCCGCGTGAAGAAGAACGCGATGACCGTAGTGGCGAAGACTTCGAAGAACCCCTCCACCCACAAGTGCACCACCCACCAGCGCCAGTATTCGACCATCGACAGGTGTGTGTGCTGTCCCCAGGTGAGACCCGCCCCGTAAAACAGGCCGATGGCGGCCGACGACATCAGGAACAGCCAGAGCAGGTGGCGCTGTTCGCCGGCATTCTTGAGCGCCGGACGAATCGCACGCACCACCAGGAATAGCCAGACCAGCAAGCCCGCGAAAAGAAGCAGTTGCCAAATGCGACCCAGGTCGATGTATTCATAGCCCTGGTGGCCCCACAGAAAAGAGGCCGCGTCGGTGAACTTGTTCTGGACGCTCCTCCATTCGCCGGTGAGCGATCCGGCAACAATCACCAGCAACGCCAGAAACAGTACGTTCACGCCGAGCTTCTGCCACTTCGGCTCATGTCCGCTTACCAAGGGACCGATAAACAGGCCCGCCGCGAGCCAGCTTGTGGCTATCCAGAAGATCCCCAGTTGCACGTGCCAGGTGCGCGTCACGGTGTAGGGCAGCACCTCCGCCAGCTTGATGCCGTAAAACCCTTCGCCTTCCACGCCATAATGCGCCGTGACCACTCCCATCAGGATCTGCACAAGGATCAGCGCCGCCACCACCCAGAAGTACTTCAGCGTGGCCTGCTGGGAAGGGCTGGCTTTCCACCCGCCGAGCGGATCAGTAGAGGGCAGCACTCCAAGTTCCTCCTTCTGCTTCTCGCTGGCGTACCACCAGACCATGGCGCAGATGCCGGCCAGAAGCATGAGGATGCTCACGCCGGTCCACATGACGCTCTCGCCCGTGGGACGGTTCTCCACCAACGGCTCGTGAGGCCAGTTGTGGGTGTAACTGACGTTGTCGCCGGGGCGGTTTGTCGACGCGGCCCACGCGGTCCAGAAGAAGAATGCGCCCAGGTCCTGCATGCGCGTATCGTCCCGTATGGTGCCAGCGGGAATCGCGTAACTCGTATTGCCGCGCATGAATACGTCGCTGTAATGCTTGACGCACGCCGCATAAGCTCTCGCGCGCGCGGCGTCGATCCGGATGGTGTTCGTCGCCGGGTCGTAGGTGTTGGCACGGTAGAGTTGGACCAGCCGCCCCCGCAGGCGGGCCTGGTCCTCGTTGCCCAGTTCGCCGTACGGCTTGCCAAAGTCCGGCTGCGCCCAACCGTCCAAAACATAGACCGCTTCGCGATGCAGCCAGTCTGCCGTCCAGTCGGGCGCCACATAACTGCCATGCCCCCAGATGGAACCCACCTCCATGCCTCCCATCGACTGCCAGACATTCTGTCCGCGGCCGATGGCGCCCGCCGCAACCACTTCCTCGCCTTCGTTCGTCACCACGCGATCGGGAAGCGGAGGCATCTGTTGGTAGATGCGCGTTCCGATCCAGCCCAGAATGCTGAAGCTGATCGCCACTACCGCAGCAAAACCCAGCCAGAGTCTTCTCATTTGCACGGTTCTCCTGTCAGTCATCAGATTGAACCGGCGCAGGCGACAGCGCCATGACTTTAGTCACAAACTGCGGCCACACCGCATAAAATTGAGCGCCGTGCACAGGCGTGATATCCTTGCGGGAGGTTGGCGCTCCACGCCGATCATCCCTGGTCATGCGTCTTTTTAGGGTTTTCATCCCCACGAGCGTGCTCGCGTTGTTGATTTCCGAGGTCACGATCGTATTCTTCTGCTACATCCTGGCCAGCTACATCCTGATCGACGTGGACCCCGTAGTGTTTCTCTTTTACGACAGCGGCGTCACGCGCATCTGTGTCGTGGTGGCGACCTTGATTGCGGGCCTCTACTTCCAGGATCTCTACACAAACCTGCGCGTACGCAGCAAGACTCTTTTGTTTCAACAAATTTGCCTGGCGTTGGGCGTTGCCTTCCTGGCGCAGGGTTTCCTTAGCTACGGACCGTCTTCTTGGGTGCTGCCGCGCTGGATCATGATGTTGGGCAGCGCGTTTTGTCTCGTATTGCTCACGGCCTGGCGGTTGATGTTCAGCGCGGCCGGGTTGTCTGTGATCGGCAACCAGAAGGTTCTGTTCCTGGGGCGCTCCCAGGTAGTGACCGAAATCGCGGCGCGGCTCAAGGAACTTCCCCAGCTTGGCTTCACTGCCATCGGTTACCTGGACGATGCTCCGCAAGGGGAATTGATCGCGGGCGTTCCCTGGTTGGGCGAAGTGAAAGCTCTTCGACAAGTCGTGGAGCAGTACAAGCCGGATCGCATCGTGGTAGGTCTCACCGAACGTCGTAACCAGCTACCCGTGATCGACTTGCTGGATCTTCGCTTGTCGGGCCTCCAGGTGGACGAATCGGCCACGGCGTTCGAGAACGCTTTCGGCAGAATATGCGCGAGAGAGCTGCGTCCCGGCCACCTTATTTTCAGCGCCGAATTGGGGCCGAGCGCCGGGAAACTGACGCTACAGTCGGTTTACTCCTCTCTCATCGCGTTGGTGGGGGCGGTGGTTACCCTGCCCATCATGCTGCTGGTAGCGGTGGCGGTGAAGCTGAGTTCGCCGGGGCCCATTCTGTTCCGGCAGACGCGCGTGGGACGCAACAATGTGCCGTTCACGCTTTACAAATTCCGATCCATGCGCGACGACGCCGAGTCAACCACGGGCGCCATCTGGGCCGTGGAAAACGATCCGCGCGTGACGCCCGTGGGCCGCTGGCTGCGCCGTCTGCGGCTTGACGAGTTACCCCAGTTCTTCAACGTGCTCCGCGGCGAGATGTCCATCGTGGGCCCGCGCCCGGAGCGGCCCGAGTTCGTCAGCATGCTCACCGAAAAGATCCCGTACTACCGCCAGCGGCACTCGGTCAAACCCGGGATCACGGGGCTTGCGCAAATCAGCCACAAGTATTCGGATTCGCTGGAGGATACCATTACGAAGCTCGAATACGACCTCTACTACATCAAGAACCTGTCCCCGGCTCTGGACGCCTACATCGTCTTCCACACGATCAAAGTGATGCTGCTTGGCCGCGGCGCGCAATAAAGCGGCGCGCTACTGGGACGTTTCAGATTTCCAGGCGCAATAGGTCTGATACCCGCCGGAGAGATTCTTCACGCGGAAGCCGTGCTGGCTCAGAATGCGGCAGGCGTAATAGGCGCGCTGTCCCACACCGCAGTTGATCCAGATCTCGCGGTCGCGCGGCAGCTCCGCCAACCGGCCGCGCAATTCGCCCAGGGGGATGTTTACCGCGTTGTGGAGGCAGCCGCACTGGAATTCGCCGGGCTCCCGAACATCCAGCACGAAGGCGGGCGTGCCCGCCAGTTCGCACCAAGGCGCGAGTTCCACGTCGCCGCGTAAGACATTGGAAGCCACCATGCCGGCCAGGTTCACCGGATCTTTGGCGGCACCGTACTGCGGCGCGTAGCACAACTCGGCCTGTTCAAGATCGAACACCGTGCCGCGCATCTGCATGGCGGTGGCGATGACGTCGATACGGCGTTCCACGCCCTCTTCGCCCACGGCCTGCGCGCCCAGAATCAGGCCGTCCGGCCTTCGGAATAGCAGTTTGAGGTGAATGGGTTTGGCCCCGGGGTAGTAGCCGGCGTGGTGGGGTGTGTGTAGATAAACGGCCTCGAAATCATTCCTGCCCGCGCAACGCAGGCTCTTTTCGGTCGCGCCGGTCAGTGCCGCAGTCAGGCCGAAGCAGCCGCAGACGGCGGTCCCTTGCGCGCCGCGAAAACGGGCGTCGCGCCCGGCGATGACGTCCGCCGCAACGCGTCCCTGCCGGTTGGCGGGGCCGGCCAACGGGATCAACTCACATTCGCCGGACGCGGTGTTCGTAACTTCCACCGCATCCCCCACCGCCCAGATATGCGGGTCGCTTGTGCGCATTCGATCGTCGACACGAATGCCGCCGCGCGCGCCCAGTTCAAGGCCGGCCTTTCGCGCCAGGCCCGTCTCCGGCCGCACGCCAATCGAGAGAATCGCGAGATCGGCGGGGAACGAAGCCCCACTTTGGGTGCGCACGATGAGGCCCGCCCGGGATGTGTGCTCGAAACCGGCCAAGCCGTCGCCGAGTTGCAGGTGCTCGACGCGTTCTGCCACTCTGTCCCGAACGTAGGCCGCCATCTCCAAATCGAGCGGCGGCAACAGCTGGTCCGCCATCTCGATAATGGCGAGCTTCAATCCGCGGTGGGCCAGATTCTCGGCCATCTCCAGTCCGATGAAGCCGCCGCCGACAACCACGGCCCTGTGAGCGTTGCGGCTTGCGATCCACTCCCGGATCGAGCGGCTGTCGGGAACCGTGCGCAGGGTGAAAATCCCCGGCAAGTCGATGCCCGGAACCTCCGGGCGGACAGGGGCAGCACCGGGAGCAAGCACCAGCGCGTCGTAGCCTTCGCGATAGACCCGGCCCGTGCCAACGTCGCGAACTTCTACTTCCCGTGCCTGCCGGTCGATGGCGGTGACTTCGTTTCCCGTCCTGACTTCGATGTTGAAGCGGCGGCGGAACAGTTCCGGCGTTGCCAGCAGGAGTTTGGACTCGTCCCGGATCACGGAGCCCACGTAATAGGGCAGGCCGCAGTTTGCGAAGGAGACGAAAGGTCCACGTTCAAGCACCAGAATGCTCGCGTCCTCATCCACGCGGCGCAGGCGGGCCGCGCAACTGGCGCCGCCCGCCACACCGCCGACGATCACGACACGCGGATGTGCCATATTCATCTACGAACGTCAGCCCGCGGCTGGCGTCCCGCCTTCGGGCGTCCGGTTGAAGGACTGCAAAGCCAGGTAGCTGGGGCCGAACCTCTTGATGTTGTCGAGTTGCTTGTCGTACTCGTCGAAGTGCTGCTCTTCTTCCGCCACCAGCCGCTCGAACATCTGCTTGGAGACGGAGTCGGCGTTCGCCGCGCAGGCCAGTGAGGCGGCGTTGTAGCTCTTGGCGCTCTCGTCTTCCATCTGCGCGGCCTTGGCGAGCATCTTCTCCGGGTCGGTGATCCGCTCGATATCCCCGGCCGGCTTCATGTTCACGTCGCCCCTCAGGAAGAGGATACGTTCCGCAAGTTGTTCCACGTGTCCCATCTCCTGGATGGCGATCCGCTTGAACAGCAGCGAGAGCGGTCCCAGGCCCTGGTCGTCCAGGTGGAAATGAAAGTACATGTATTGGTGCACGGCCTGTAGCTCGTCGGCTACGGCGGTATTCAATAGTTCGATGCTTTTGGCTTTATCCATAGGGTCCTCTTAGTGCCTTCAGACTATCAACTCCAAAATCTTGGATGCAAACTACAGCTTGCCGGATGCAGAGTTCCGCGCTTCCCTTCCCTCCATCATTTCGCATGCCATGACAGCGGCCCGCCGGACGAAGCGGGTGCAACCGCGCTTCCGGTCCGTTTCGTTTTCAAAGTCGGCGATCAGTTCCCAGCAGTCCAGGGCATGGAACTCCTCGCGAAAGGCCTTGCAGAAATCGTGGGCCTTGGCGCCAGCGATTTTCTTCGCGGTTTCATCGGGGGTCTTGCGACCGAACACGAGCCCTAGAGCGGCTACGGCGCCGCTCACCGCGCCACAGGCCGCCTTACACCCCATCCCGCCTCCCATCGCCGTGAGTAAATACACAGGAGGTTTCTCTTCGCGAAACTGCTTGTAGACCGCCTGGAAAACCGACTCTGCGCAATTCCAGCCGGAGTGGAACAAGAGATCGGCTTCCTCCTCCGCGCGCGACGCCCGGCAGTTGCTGCAACTCATTCTGGCGTGTCCTCCTCAGCAACCATTTGAACACGACCTCAGCGTTGCATGGCGGCCTGCGTTCATTTAGACCGCTAAGCACCGGTGCGAGTTTCCAGGCACTTCTGAACATTTGTCCAAACGCCGCGGATATCGGAAGCGCAACCGTTCGTCCCGTATTCGACTACGGCTTGCTTGCGGATTTGCGCTTCGGTCACCGCGCGGTCGTAACGCACACGGCCGGCCAAGATCAACCCCCGTTCGCGAGCCACGTCTTCGATCCGTTCAGACACCTCCGGGTTCAAGTCCCACTTGTTAATGCAGACCATCGCGGGCGTGCCAAAATGCCGGGCAAGGCCGGCAACACGTTCCAGGTCGTGCAGGCCGCTCAACGTGGGCTCAGTCGCTACAAGTACCAGGTTCGCGCCGGTGATGGAGGCAATCACGGGACAGCCGATTCCAGGCGAGGCGTCAATGATCAGGAGGCTCGCACCTTGTTGCTGGGCGGCTTGCCTGGCGGCGGACCGGACCGTGCTCACCAGTTTACCCGAGTTCTCTTCGGCGATCCCGAGCCTGGCGTGGACCAAGGTCCCGAAGCGCGTCTCGGATACGAACCACTCGCCGTTCACCACAGGTCCGAATTCAATGGCCTTTTCGGCGCAGAACCAGGCGCAGACGCCGCAGCCTTCGCAAGCGACCGGATCCACCCGGAAGGTTTTCTCCCGCTCGCCGTTGCCCGGACCATCGAAGCGGATCGCATCAAATCGGCAGACTTCTTCGCATTTCCCACAGGCAATGCAATGGCCTGCCTTGATCCTGGCGCGCTGGCCTCCGGCGAACGGCTCACGCATGGTCGTGCGCGGCTGCAGCACCAAGTGCAGGTCCGCCGCGTCCACGTCGCAATCGGCCACCACGCAATTGCGGGTGATCGCGGCGAAAGACGCTACCAGCGAAGTCTTGCCCGTCCCGCCCTTGCCGCTGGCCACGGCGAGTTCGCGCACCGGTTGGACCTGGGGACGGCAGATGGAGACCAACTCACTCATCGAATGGCCTCCGGAACCGCCTGCTTGTGCGGGGATAACCGGACCAACAACCGTTCCAGGCAGGCGCGAAACTCCGGAACGGCTTCGCAAGCCAGTTCGCCGCGCGAGTAAGCTTCCGCTACCCGGCGGTCGTCGGCGATTTCCGCAAGGATGTCGATACCCTGGCGCCTGCAATACTCGTGAGTTTCCTGATCCCCGGAACCCGCCCGGTTGATTACCACCCCAAAAGGCAGTTTCATGGCGCGGACCATCCCGACGGCGAGCTGCAAATCGTTTAGCCCGAACGGAGTGGGCTCCGTCACCAGGACGACGAAATCCGTTCCTCGTACGCTTTCAATCACCGGGCAGGACGTCCCCGGCGGGGAGTCGATGATCACGAGGTCCACAAACGGCGCGGTGCCCTTTACCTGGCGGATCAATGGCGTGCTCATGGCTTCGCCGATGTTCAGCACGCCATGCACGAACCGCACCGGCCCGGCCGCCCCTAGTTCGAGCTTCCCGGTCTCACGCATGGCTTCGGAGATCGCGCCGGAGCGGCACACCAGAGCGCAGCCTCCGCAGGCGTGGCACATTTCCGGATAGACCAGCACTTTTTCGCCCAGGCAAACAATGGCGCTGAAGCGGCAAATCTCCCCGCACAGACCGCAGTGCGTACATTTCTCCTCGTCCACCAGAGGATGTAACCTTCCGATCGGACGGCTGGAGTCGATCCGCGGCCTGAGAAACAGGTGTCCGTTTGGCTCTTCGACGTCGCAATCCAAATAGGCGACAGTCCGCCCGTCGTGGGCGGCAAGCCACGCCAGGTTCGTCGCTACCGTGGTCTTGCCTGTCCCACCTTTGCCGCTCGCGATGGCAAGTTTCATGATGCCGACTTCGCTTCGAGTTCTTCGATCCGCTTACGTATGTCCTCCAAGGTGTTACCCAGTGACTCGGCCTGCCGCTTTAACACCTGGACCTCCGGTTCCTCAGCGGGCTTTTCCGGCGCGGCACCCTGGGCTGAACCAGGCCAACCCGCCGCCCGCTCCCACCCGGTGAGGCCCGTGGTCCGGAACAGATTCCTCCACCTCCAGCCGCGCCCTCCAACACCTTGTCTCCGTCCTGGATTTATATTGCCGGCGGCCTGAGTTCCGCCACACCAGCCAGCTCCACGACCGCTTCGCGGTCCCGCTTCCAACGGACCAGTTCCATCTCCAAATGGCATCTCTTAGTCTCCTTTCTTACACTC
>ENA-UOYA01002844-UOYA01002844.1-activated-sludge-metagenome-genome-assembly--contig:-NODE-2844-length-16107-cov-4.307065_pt1 | contig 16107 bp, 7 predicted proteins | sample MGYA00238163_ERZ764804 | MGnify/ENA primary metagenome ERZ764804 (study PRJEB28919, sample SAMN05720223) | activated sludge metagenome | isolation source: Anaerobic digester | place: Hong Kong... | reverse complement strand
CCGCCACCGTGCTGGCCCAAGCCATCGTGCGCGAAGGCTCCAAGTACGTGGCCGCCGGCCTGAACCCGATGGACCTCAAGCGCGGCATCGACAAGGCCGTCACGGCCCTGGTCGAACAGCTCAAGAAGGCTTCCAAGCCCACCACCACCTCCAAGGAAATCGCGCAAGTTGGCTCGATTTCGGCCAACAGCGACAGCTCGATCGGCCAGATCATCGCTGACGCGATGGACAAGGTCGGCAAGGAAGGCGTCATCACCGTCGAAGACGGCAAGTCGCTGAACAACGAACTCGACGTCGTCGAGGGCATGCAGTTCGACCGCGGCTACCTGTCGCCCTACTTCATCAACAACCCCGACAAGCAGATCGCCGTGCTGGAGGATCCGTTCGTGCTGCTGCACGACAAGAAGATCTCCAACATCCGTGACCTGCTGCCGGTGCTCGAGCAGGTGGCCAAGGCCGGCCGTCCGCTGCTGATCGTCGCCGAGGAAGTCGAAGGCGAGGCGCTGGCCACCCTGGTGGTCAACAACATCCGCGGCATCCTGAAGACCGTCGCCGTCAAGGCCCCGGGCTTCGGCGACCGTCGCAAGGCGATGCTCGAGGACATGGCCATCCTGACCGGCGGCACCGTGATCGCCGAGGAAGTGGGCCTGACGCTCGAGAAGGCGACCCTGCAGGACCTCGGCCGCTGCAAGCGCGTCGAGATCGGCAAGGAGAACACCACGATCATCGACGGCGCCGGCGAAGGCAAGAACATCGAGGCCCGCGTCAAGGCGATCCGCCAGCAGATCGAGGAAGCCACCAGCGACTACGACCGCGAGAAGCTGCAGGAGCGCGTCGCGAAGCTGGCCGGCGGCGTCGCGGTGATCCGCGTCGGTGCCGCGACCGAGGTCGAGATGAAGGAGAAGAAGGCCCGCGTGGAAGACGCGCTGCACGCGACCCGTGCCGCCGTCGAGGAAGGCATCGTCGCCGGTGGCGGCGTGGCCCTGCTGCGCGCCCGTTCGGCGATCAAGGTCAAGGGCGACAACGCGGACCAGGACGCGGGCATCAAGATCGTGATGCGCGCCGTCGAGGAGCCGCTGCGCCAGATCGTCGCCAACTGCGGCGACGAGCCGAGCGTCGTGGTCGCCAAGATCCTCGAGGGCAAGGGCAACTTCGGCTGGAACGGCTCGGACGGCTCGTACGGCGACCTGGTGCAGATGGGCGTCGTCGATCCGACCAAGGTGACCCGGATGGCGCTGCAGAACGCGGCGTCGGTCGCCTCGCTGATGCTGACCACCGACGCGATGATCGCCGAGCAGCCGGAAGACAAGCCGGCCGGCGGCGGCATGCCCGGCGGCATGGGTGGCATGGGCGGCATGGGCGGCATGGACATGTAAGACGTCCGTGCGACGGACCGGCCCGCGCGGCCGGTCCGCCCCGAACGACGGAGGGCCCGACGCGAGTCGGGCCCTTTTCCTTTCCGGTCGCGGCGCCGCGCGCCGCCGCGTCAGAGCGCGATCTCGCCGGGCCGCACGCCGAGCGCCAGCAGCTGGCGCGCGACCGCGTCCATGAAGGCCGCCGGCCGCGTGCGGAAGGACAGCTCGGCGAACGTCGCGCCGCGCTCGTCGCGGGCGATCGGCTCGCCGAACGCCTCGCGCAGGGCCTCGCACAGCAGCGTGCCCGCCGGCTCGACCCGGACCGCGACGAGCGTGGCCGGCCCCTCGCCGTCGACGGACCGCACGATCGGCGTGAGCACGAGCAGCGTGTGCCGCACGCCCGACCCGATCCGCCCCGCGTAGTGGCCGTGCCGGGCGCTGGTCACGGCGAGGTGCGACAGCGCGCCGTGGACGTCGCGATGCTCGCGCAGCTGCAGGTCGGGCGTCTCGCCCTCGGGCACGCCGCGCTGCAGCGACCACACCAGCCGGTAGAGCTCCACGAAGCGCTCGCGGAACGCCCGCAGCACCGCGTCGTCGCGCGGCGGCGCGTCCGGCGCCTCGGGCGGCTCGCGCGGCTCGGCACGCCGCTCGAACAGCCGCAGCCAGGGGCTCGGCGCAGCGTCCGCGGACAGGGCGTCGATCGACATGCCCACGAGGGTAACCGGCCGCCCGTCGGCCGGTCCCGACCGTTCGCGCCCCGACGTGACGGATGTCACGCCGGCCCGCGGGCCCTGCCCGCGACGCCGACGATCAGCGGTCGGGCATCACCCGCAGGCCGATCCAGGCGGCGAGCGTCACCGCGTTGACCGGCACGGTCAGCACGCAGGTGCAGAAGAAGAGCAGCGCGATGGGGGCCGGCGCGAGCGGCTCGATCGTCCAGCCGATCGCGTACGACAGCACGCCCAGCCACGTCCAGCGACGCAGGTAGGTCGGCAGCCACACCGACCGCGACTGGTTGTGGCGCCGCGCGGCGTCGCGCTCGAACAGGCTGCCCCGGTTCACGTCGACGAAGAGCCAGCCGTAGAACCAGTAGCGGTAGAGCAGTTGGGCGAATGACAGTGCTTGCACGATCGCGCTCCGTGGTCGGTCCAGCGTACCACCCGTGCCCGCGCGCAAGCGAGATGCGTGCTCGGCGCGGCGCGACGAGCGGCGGCGGCCGGCCGAAGGCGTGCGGAGCGGTCGCGGCACGCGTCGCGCCCGCGCATCGGCGCGCGCGCCGGACGAAGCGCGGCCGCACGTCGCGCACGCCGCCCGTTCCCCCGTCAAGGCACTTCGTCGGCCGCTCCGGCCCGGCCTCTCGCCGCTCGTCGTGCGCGCATCGCCGGCGGTCGCGCGGCAAGTGCCGCCCGCGAGGGTGCCGCTTAGGTTTCGCCCGGCGTGACATTTCTGCAACGGAGGCACCGTGATGCATGGTAGGCCGGTGAAGGCCCTCGCGACGATCCTGCTGACCGCGCTGCTCGCGGCGTGCGGCGGCGGAGGCGAAAGCAGCAGTTCTGGTTCGGGCAGCACCGGCGCGCTGCCGGCGAACCTGTACGAGGGTCCCGCGATCGACCCGCCGGCCACGAAGGCCGCGGGCGCCCGCTTCCTCACCCAGGCCACCTTCGGGCCCAGCACCGCGGAGATGGACAAGCTGCAGGTCTCGGGCTACCAGCGCTGGGTGCTCGAGCAGCTGTCGAAGCCGGCCGGCACGCCCCACCAGGACTACTTCGCGGCGCGCACCGCCGAGCTCGACGAGGACGAGCGGCCCAGCGAGAACTGGATCTACGAGAGCTTCTGGCGCACGGCCGTGACCGCCGACGACCAGCTGCGCCACCGCGTCGCGTTCGCGCTGTCGCAGATCTTCGTGATCTCGCTGCAGGATCCGACGGTCGCCGAGTTCCCGCGCGGCGTCGCGAACTACATGGACATGCTCGGGCGCAACGCGTTCGGCAACTTCCGCACGCTGCTCGAGGACGTCTCGCTGCACCCGATGATGGGGCTGTACCTCACGCACCTGCGCAACCGCAAGGCCGACCCCGCGGTCGGACGGGTCCCGGACGAGAACTACGCCCGGGAGATCATGCAGCTGTTCACGATCGGGCTGTACCAGCTGAACCAGGACGGCACCGTCAAGCTCGACTCGCGCAACGAGCCGATCGACACCTACAAGATCGAGGACGTCGTCGGCCTCGCGCGGGTGTTCACCGGCTTCTCGTGGGCGGGTCCGGACGCGTCGCTGTCGCGCTTCGTCGGCACGATCTCGATCTCCGACCGCGACATCCTGCCGATGCGCGGCTATCCGGTCTACCACGAGACCGGGCCGAAGACCTTCCTCGGCACGACGGTCACCGCGAGCACGCCCGAGGAGAGTCTGAAGCAGGCGCTCAACCACCTGTTCATGCACCCGAACGTGGGCCCGTTCTTCGCGAAGCTGATGATCCAGCGGATGATCACCAGCAACCCGAGCCCGGCCTACGTGTCGCGCGTCGCGAACGTGTTCAACAACAACGGCCAGGGCGTGCGCGGCGACATGAAGGCCGTCGTCTACGCGATCCTGCTCGACCCCGAGGCGCGCGACGACGCCGGCTCGTTCGCCGACACCGCCGGCAAGCTGCGCGAGCCGGTGCTGCGCACCACCGCGTGGCTGCGCGCGTTCGGCGCGAAGTCGACCACCGGCCGCTTCCTGATCGGCGCGACCGACGACCCGTCGAACAGCATCGGTCAGTCGCCGATGCGGGCGCCGTCGGTGTTCAACTTCTACCGCTCGGGCTACGTGCCGCCGAACACCACGATCGCGACCAGCAAGCTGGTCGCGCCCGAGATGCAGACGACGCACGAGATCTCGGTCGCGGGCTGGCTGAACACCATCCGCAACTGGGTGCCCAACGGCATGGGCGCGAATCCGCCGATGGACACCAAGCGCGACGTGCAGCCCGACTACTCGGGCGAGATCGCGCTCGCCGACAACGGCACCGCGCTGGTCGACCGCGTCGCGCTGCTGCTGACCGCCGACCGCATGCCCGCGGCGATGCGCCAGCAGATCGTCACCGCGGTGAACTCGATCAACGTCGCGATCAGCAATCCGACCAATCTCGAGACGGCCCGTCGCAACCGCGTGTACCTCGCGGTGTTCCTGACGCTCGCCTCCCCCGAGTTCCTCGTCCAGAAATGAGCAGAAGGGACCCCGACGACATGAAACGCATCGACGCTTCGCGACGCCAGTTCCTGCGCACCGCGGCCCTCACCTCGATCGCCGGCACGGGCGCGCCGTTCGCGATGAACCTCGCGATGATGTCGGCCGCCCACGCCCAGGGCGCGCCGTACCGCGCGCTGGTCTGCGTGTTCCTCGGCGGCGGCAACGACTCCGCCAACATGGTGCTCGCGACCGACGCCGGTTCGTGGGCGCCCTACGTCGCCGCACGCTCGACCGCGCCGGCGCCGATCGCGCTGCCCGCGGTCGGCCAGGGCGGCGGCGTGCTGCCGATCACGCCGGCGACCGCGCAGGCGGGGCGGACCTTCGCGCTGCATCCCTCGATGACCCAGCTGCAGACGATGTTCGGCGCGGGCCGGGCGGCGATCGTCGCCAACGTCGGCACGCTGGTCGAGCCGATCACGAAGGCGCAGTGGAACGCCCGTTCCGTGCGCACGCCTCCGCAGCTGTTCTCGCACAACGACCAGACCTCGGTCTGGCAGGCGAACAAGCCCGAGGGCGCGCGGATCGGCTGGGGCGGCCAGATGGGCGACCTGCTCGCCTCGTCGAACGCCTACAACAACTTCACCTGCATCTCCGCGGCCGGCAACGCGGTGTTCCTGTCGGGCGAGCAGACGATCCAGTTCCAGACCAACGGGAACGGCAACGGCGTGTCGATCGGCGGGCTGACCGGCGGACTGTTCGGCTCGACCTCGGCGACGAACCCGATGCGTGCGGTGGTGACCAACGACCGCCCGAACCTGTTCGAGAAGGAGTACGCGAAGATCGTCAAGCGCTCGATCGACGCGCAGCAGGCGATGACGACCGCGATGCTGCCCTCGGGCACGCTGCCCGCGCCCCCGGGCGGCAACGGGCTCGCGCAGCAGCTGCAGACCGTCGCGCGGATCATCGGCGGGCGCACCACGCTCGGCATGCAGCGCCAGGTGTTCTACGTGAGCATGGGCGGCTTCGACACCCACGACAACCAGACCACCAACCACGCGACGCTGATGCAGCGGCTGTCCGAGGCGATCTCGTACTTCGACACGCTGATGCAGCACGGCTCGGTGAACGCGGCGAACGACGTCACGCTGTTCACCGCGTCGGAGTTCGGCCGCACGCTGACCAGCAACGGCGACGGCACCGACCACGGCTGGGGCGCCCACCACATCGTCGCGGGCGGCGCGGTGCAGGGCGGCGACATCGTCGGCACCTTCCCGCAGATCGGCGTGAACACCAACGACGACGTCGGCCAGGGCCGGCTGCTGCCCAAGCTGTCGGTCGACCAGTACGCGGGCACGCTCGCGAAGTGGTTCGGCCTGTCCGACGGGCAGATCGCGACGATCTTCCCGAACATCGTCAACTGGGGCTCGAGCCGGTACCTGCCGCTGTTCAGGCCGTGACGCGGCGATCCGCCGGCGGCGCACGCCGCGGGCGGATCGCGCGGGCCTAGTCCGTCGACTACCCCTTCCGTCGAATGGCCCGCGCGCCGCGCGGGGCCGAGCATCGAACGCGTCGCGGCAGTGCCGCTCGCGGGAGGTGCCGGTCATGGGTGCGTTCCAGGCTTCGTGCCGGCTCGGCCGCGCGGCGTTGGCGGCCTGCGGGGTGTCCGCCGCCCTCCTCGCGCTCCTCGCCCCGCCCGCACCCGCTCGCGCGCAGGGCACCTGCGGCGCGGCCGGCGGCGCGCCGGCGGGCCCGTCGTCGTCGGTCTGCGACTACGCGCGCGAGGCGGTCGGGCTGCCGGCCCCCGGGCCCGCGGCGGGCGCCGGCAATCCGGTCGACCTCGTCACCGGCAACAAGCACCGCCGCGAGGTCGACCTGCGGCTCGACGGACCGGTGCCGCTGGTGTTCGCACGCCACTACAACGGGCTGGCCCGCCATGCCGGGCCGCTCGGGGCGGGATGGAGCCACTCGTTCGAGACCCGGCTCGCCCGGGTGCGCGCCGGTCGCCGGGAGACCGTGCAGATCGTCCAGGGCGACGGACGGCGGATCGTCTTCGAGCGCGCCTCCGGCCGCGCGACGCGCTGGCGCACGCACGAGCCCGCCGACGGGATCGTCGAGCGCGTCGGCCGCGACGGCGGGGACGGCCGGGACGACGGGGACGACGGGGACGCCGGCGGCTGGCGCTGGCGCTGGCCGGGCGGGCGCACGCTGCGCTTCGACGCGCGCGGCCGGCTGCACGCCGTCGAGCGCGACGGCGACCGCGTGCTGCGGCTGCGGCACGACGACGACGGCCGGCTCGTCGAGGTCGTCGGGCACGGCGACCGGCCGGTCCGGCTCGACTACGAACGCCATCCCCAGGGGATCCGCCTCGCAAGCGTGCACGCGCTGGACCGCACGGTCGCGCGCTTCTCCTACGATGCGGCCGGCCAGCTCGCGTCGGTCGAGTGGCCGGACGGCCGACGGCGGACCTACGCCTACGAGGATCCGGCCGATCCGCTGCGGCTGACCTCGGTGCACGAGGCCGCGGGCGGCGACGCGCCGCGCGAGCTCGCCCGCTACGGCTACGACGCGCAGGGCCGCGCGACGCTGACCGTCGACGCGGACGGCCGTGCGCTGCGGATCGCCTATGCGCCGCCCGCGCGCGCCGGCGGCACGGGCACGACCACGGTCGTCGACGCCGACGGTCGTCGGGCGCGCTACCGGTGGACCTACGACCGGCACCGCCACGTCGCGCGGCTGCTCGACGCCGAGGGCGAGGCGTGCGCGAGCTGCCCGCCCGCGCCGCGCGTGCACCGCTGGGACACGCGCGGCCGGCTGGCGGCCGTGGACGTCGACGGCGGGACGCTGCGGGTCGTCCGCGACACGCTCGGGCGACCGGTCGAGGTGCTGCGGACCGGAGGCGATGGCCGCGGGGAAGGTCGGGCGACGCAGCAGTGGCGCGCGGGCTGGCATGCCGACGGCCTCGACCTCGCCTGGCTCGAGCAGCCCTCGGTCGCGCCGGGACGCACGCACCGCATCGCGATCGAGCGCGACGCGCGGGGACGCGTGGTCGCCGTGTCGGAGCGCGGGTTCGCGCCCGAGCCGGGCACCGCCGGCACCGTCGGCTGGCGCCCGATCGCCCGCCGTTTCGCGATGGGGCACCGCGGCCCCGACGCGACGCCCGCGCCCGCCGACGCGCTGACCGGCCTCGCCTGGGTCGACGGCCCCGAGCCCGGGCCCGGTGACCGGATCGCGATCGACCACGGCCCGGAGACGCTGACGCTCGCGTTCCCCGCGGGAGGCGTCGAGACGCTGCGCTACCGCACGGGCGTGCTGGTCGAGCACCGGGCGCTCGACGGCACGCACGCGAGCATGCGTCACGCGCTGCACGACGAGCACTGGCTCGGGGGTCCGACCGTCGTCGCCGCGTACGCGGGTGTGCGTCGGCTCGAGCTCGAGCGCGACGGTTCCGGCACGCTGCAGGCGGTGGTCCTCGCCGGCCCGGGAACGCGCCGGGTGCTCCGCCTCCGCGGTCGCGACGCGCCCGCGCCCCTGCGCGCGCTGCGGACCTGGCGGGGCCATCCGCTCGAGCTCGCGCTGCCCGACGGCACCGTGTACCGGCGGGGATTCGACGACTTCGGCCGCGTCGCGTGGATCGACGAGCCCGACGCGCCGCGGCAGTGGGCCCGCCACGACGCGAGCGACCGGCTGATCGAGCACCGGCACGGCGACGGCGCGGTCACCCGCTACCGGCGCGACCCGTCGGGCCGGCTCCTCGAGGCGGTGCGCGACGGCCCGCGGGGCCGCACGCTGCTCGGTCGCTTCCGATGGGAAGGAGCGCAGCTCGTCGAGGCGGCCAACGACGCGGTGACGATCCGCTACGGCCACGACGCGGCCGGCCGGCTCGTGTCGGCCGAGCACACGTTCGCCGAACGTCCGCAGGCGCCGCTGCGCTGGCACTGGCACCACGACCTCGCGGGTCGCGTCGTCGCCGAGGTGCTGCCCGGCGGCCTCGTCGCCCGCTACGCGTACGACGGCGCCGAGGTCGCGCGGGTCGTCGTCGAGGGGCTCGACGGCGGGCCGGTGTCGATCGATCCGGCCGCGCTGCGCGCGCCGCTGTCGCTGCGTCCGCCGGTCCGGACCGGATACCCGCCGGCGCAACCGCGGTTCGAGGGCGGACGGCTGGTCGAGGCCGCCGGCGCCCGGCAGCTCGCCGATCCGCACGGACGCCGCGCCGCGCGCCGCGCGCACGATCCGCTGCGCGGCGCGCGCGACGGCTGGTACGCGCACCACGACTGGCGGCTGCGCGCCGAGCATCGTGCGAGCGGCGTGCTGCGCCAGTGGCTGTGGGCCGGCGCGCGACCGGTCGCCGCGATCGACGACGGCGTGCTGCGCCGGATCGTCACCGACGCCCGGTTCGCCCCGGTCGCCGCGCTCGACCGCGACGGCCGCGTCGCCTGGAGCGCACGCTACGACCGCGACGGGGAGGCCCGCGTCGATCCCGGCTCGTTCCCGTCGCTGTCGCTGCGCCTGCCCGGCCAGTATGCCGAGGAGGCCGGGCCGATCCACCACAACCACTGGCGCACCTACGATCCGCGCGCCGGGCGCTACCTCGAGCGCGATCCGCTCGGCCTGCAGCCCGGCTGGACCGGGCGCGGATCCGCGACCGCGTACGCCGACGGCGACCCGGTCGCCGGCACCGACCCATGGGGGCTCGCGACCCTGACCTTCCACGCGATCACGACCGGGGCCGACGGTCGCCCGCTCGGCCGCGTCCAGGGCTTCGAGCGCGCACGCTGGTCGTTCATGATCGAGGACATCGAGCCGGTGCCGCTGTTCGGCAACGGCCTGGCGCGTCCGGAGCCGGCCGGCATCGGCAGCCTGCTGTTCGATCCCTGGGGCGACTTCGTCGCCGGGCGCGACGATCCGGGGCTCGCCGGCAACGGCGTCGACGCGATCGTCACGCCGGGGCTCAGCGGACGCGAGGTGTTCGCCGCGTTCGCCGCGCACTACGGCGGCGCGCTGGTCGCCTCGGACCGCTTCGTCGTCCACGGGTTCGACGACCGTCGCGCGGGCGCGCTCGCGCTGATCCTGTCGGCGAGTCCGTCGGAACGCGCGGCCTGCGTGCGGCGCGTGCTCGACGCGCTGCCCGGCTTCTCGCCGGCGGCCGCCGAGGCCACGCTGCGGCCCGGCGCCGACGATCCGGCCGGCCCGCCCCGCCTGCTGGCCTGCGCGCCCTCCGCCACGCTCCCGGTCCCGTATCGCGACGAGGCCGAGCGGCTGCGCGTCGAGCGCTTCCAGGCGGCGGCCGAGCTGCAGGAGAGCCCTTCGGCGTCGATCGGGGAGGCGTGCGAGGCGAGCCGGGGCTGCCGCACGCGGGCCCGCATCGAGGTCAACGGCCGTGCGTACTGGGCGTCGTACGGCCGCACGCAGTTCACCGTCACCACGTTCCTCGCCGAGCTGGTGCGGCTCACCGCACCCGGCGGCGGCGCCGACGCGCGCGCGCTGGCCGCGGCGATCGGACTCGATGCGCCGATCGTGCTCGACGGGCGGCCCGCGACGGTCGCGGACGCGCTCGCGCTCGCGCGCCGGCGCGTCGACGCCGCCTATCGCGCGTTCGCCGCGCTGCGCGCCGAGTTCGGCGCGGGCCTCGAGCGGCCGCGCGCGCAGGCCGCGTGGGACGCGCTGCCCGACGCGCGCCGCGACGCGTTCGCCACCGCGACCGGGCTGGGCCGCGACGGCTTCGTCGACATGCTCGGCTACGTCGCCACCGGCCTGGGCGGCCGGACCGAGGAGGAAGGCCGCCACGCGCTCGCGGCCTCCGCGGCCGCGACGGTCGCGTGGACGACCACCGCGTCGGCGGCGCCCGAGCGCTTCGACGCCTGGCTGGTCGCGCTGTTCTCGTCGCGCGAGCCCTACGACCACGTGTCGCGCGCGTTCCTGCGCGACAACCTGCGACGCGTGCTCGACGCGCCCTCGCTCGCCGGCGCCTTCGACAACGTCGAGGCGCCCGGCACCGACGCGTGGCGGGTGCGCCAGCGCGCGATCGAGCTGGACCTCGCGCGGCGCGTCGCGGTGCTGCACAACTCGGGGCGGCTCGACCTCGCGACGCGCCCCGATCTCGACGGGTGGCTGCGCGCGAACCCGCAGGCCTGGGTCGCGCGCTACGCCGCGCAGTTCGTCGCCGACGACGCCCGCGGCAACTGGGAGGCGCTGCGCTGCGTGCCGGGCCTCGCGGCCGGCACCGCGTTGCAGCTCGCGCGACTCGACGCGACCGCGCCGGGCGGCTCGCCGCGCCCCGGCCCGCTGCGCCGGGCGCTCGCGCGATGAACGCCCCGATGCCCGGCGCGCCGGCGACGTCGCCGCCTGCGGCGCGCCCGCCCTCAGCCGCGCTCGCGCGTCAGCATCGGCGCCGGGTCGAAGATCCTCGGGTCCATCGTGCGCAGCGGCTCGGCGACGCGCACGCCCGGTGCGCAGTGCGCGAGCACCTGCTCGCGCACGTCGATCCCCGGTGCCACCTCGACGAGCGTCAGCACCCCGCCGCGCAGCTCGAACACCGCCCGCTCGGTCACGTACAGGATCCGGCGCCCGAGCGACGCGACGTAGCCGGCGTCGAAGGTCAGGTGCGAGACCGCCGGCACGATCTTCGCGACGCGCCCCTCCCGGACGATCCGCAGCCGGCCGTCGCCCGCCTCGACCTCGAGCCCGCCGGCGGTCAGCGTGCCCATGAAGACGACCTCGCGCGCGCTCTGCGTGATGTTGATGAAGCCGCCGACGCCCGAGACGATCCGCTGTCCCCCCTCGCCGAACAGGCTCACGTTGACGTTGCCCTTCACGTCGAGCTCCGCGAGCCCGAGGAACGCGATGTCGATGCCGCCGCCGTCGTAGAAGTCGAACTGCGCCGGGTGGTCGACGACCGCCTCCGGGTAGGCGGAGGCGCCGAACGACAGCCCGTCCGCCGGCGTGCCGCCGATCGGCCCCGCCTCGACGGTCAGCGTGAAGCCGGACACGCCCTCCTCGTCGGCGACCGCGCCGATGCCCGCCGGCATGCCGACGCCCAGGTTCACCACGCGCGGGTGACGGGCGACCAGCTCGAGCAGCGCGCGGCGCTGCACGATCTTGCGCACGTCGAGCGGCGCCGGCGCCGCGCGGGGCGGCTCGTGGCCCGGTCCGCGCCACGACGTGTAGTACGCGGGGTTGTCGGCCTCCGCGAAGGTCATCATGTGCTCGTCGTCGTGCTCGGCGATTACCACGTGGTCGATCAGGATGCCGGGCACCTTCACCGCGTGCAGGTTGTCGTGCCGCTGCACGATCCGGCGCGCCTGCGCGATCACGATCCCGCCGCTGTTGCGCGCGGCCTGCGCGATCGCGAGCAGCTCGTGGTGGAACGCCTCCTTCTCGGTCGCGAGGTTGCCGCGCGCGTCGACCGAGGTGCCGCGGATCAGCGCGACGTCGATCGGGAACGACGGATACAGCAGCCAGCGCTCGCCGCGCAGGTGCACCGACTCCACGTAGCGCCGCGCGCCGCGCATCACCGCGTCGCGCCCGATCCCGTTGATCGCCGCGCCGTCGAGCTTCGGGTCGACGAAGGTGTGCAGCCCGATCTTCGTGATCACGCCCGGCTTGCCGCCGGCGATCGCGCGATAGAGCTGCGTGATCACGCCCTGCGGCAGGTTGAACGCCGCGCAGCGCTCGTCGAGCGCGAGACTCGACAGCTTCGGCGCCGAGCGCCAGTGGCCGCCGACGATGCACGCGGTCATGCCGGCGTGCCCGAAGTGGTTGACGCCGCGGTGCCCGCGGTCGCCCTGCCCGGCGGAGTAGACCAGCGTGAGGTCGGCGGGCTCGCCCTCGGCGAGGAAGCGTCGCTCGAGCGCGGCGGTCACCGCCTCGGCGTGGCCGCAGCCGACGAAGCCGGCGCTCGCGACGGTCGAGCCGCTGCGCACCAGCGCCGCGGCCTCGGTGGCGGACAGGAGGTTCAAGGGGGCGTCTCCGGGAGGGATCGTGTCGTTCGGGGTCGGGGGAGGCGGCGCCGCTCAGGCCGTGACGTGCACCCCGGGCCGGCGCCCGTCGTTCCAGCGCCCGTCGAGCGCGCGCTCGACCTGCGCGGCCAGCTGCAGCAGCAGCCCGTCGTTCGCCTGCGCGGCCTGCGCGTGGATGCCGAACGGCAGCCCGTGCTCGTTCCACGCCATCGGCAGCGACACGCCGGGCAGCCCGCACAGGTTCGCGAGCGGCGTGTACGCGAAGTTGCGCCACAGGTTCTCGAACCAGTCGTGCACCGATGGGTTGTCGCTGGTGGTCAGGTACTCGGTCGTGCCGATCCGGGGCGTCGGCAGCGCGGTCACCGGCGTCAGGATCACGTCCCACGACTCGAAGAACGCGCCGAACGCGCGCGAGGTCGCGTTGAAGGTCGCCTGCATCCGGTGGCGCTCGGCCCAGCTCGCGTGGCGCCCCGCCTCCCAGATCCGCACGTTGATCGGCTCGACCCGGTCGGGGGGCGGTGCGTCGAGCCCGCGCTGCGCGAGCAGCGCGGCGATCGTCTGCGCGAAGTTCGTGACGTAGCAGAAGGTCTGCGCGGCGAAGGCCGCCCGGAAGTCCACCTCGGGCAGCGCCCACTCGACGTGGTGCCCCAGGCCCTCGAGCAGGCGGCCGGCGCGCTCGAGCTCGCCGACCAGGTGCGGCGTGGCCCGGTAGTCGCCCCACTCGTGCGACAGCGCGATCCTCAGCCGCGGCGGGTCGCGCTCGATCAGGCGGAGGTACGGTTCGTCGGGCGTCCAGAACGGCATGAACTCGCCGGGCGCGCCGCCGCGGCACGCGTCGACGAAGGCGGCGGTGTCGCGCACGGTCCGGCTGTGGCAGCCCTGCGTCGACACGAGGCCCGACAGGTCGGAGAGCGCCGGCGCGATCGTGAACACGCCGCGCGAGGGCTTGAGCCCGATGTTGCCGTTGACCCCGGCCGGGATTCGGATCGAGCCGCCGCCGTCGGTCGCGTGCGAGATCGGCAGCACGCCCGCGGCCACCATCGCGGCCGTGCCCGCCGACGAGCCGCAGGTGGTGAACGCGGTGTCCCACGGATTGCGGGTCACGTAGACCGCCGGGTTCTCGGCCGAGCTGCACACGCCGAACTCGGGGGTCGTGGTGCGCCCGATCAGGTTCAGGCCCGCGCGGCGGATCCGGGTCGTCAGCACGCTGTCGGCCTGCGGCCGGTGCCCGCGCATCAGCAGCGAGCCCATCTCCTGCAGCCGGCCCTTCAGCGTCGGCCCGAGGTCCTTCATCAGGTAGGGCACGCCGGCGAACGGCCCGTCCGGGTCCATCCCGTCGGCGAGCGGGTCGGCCACCACGTCGTCGAACACCTCGACGACCGCGGACAGCGCCGGGTTGGTCCTCGCGATGCCCGCGGCCGCCTGGGCCGCGAGCTCGGCGGGGGTCAGCTCACCGGCGCGCACGCGCCCGGCGAGCGCGATCGCGTCGTGCCGGGCCCATTCGTCCCAGCTCATCGCCAGCGTCATCTGCAGTCGCTCGTGTTCGCCGGCCGCCGACGGCGGCCGGCCGGGATCCGGAAACGGCGCAGTCTACTGCGTCGCCCGCCCTCCCGGACCGGACCGGACCCGCGCGACCGTCTACACGGCGCGGATCGGAATCGGCGCGCGCGCCTTCGCCCCGCCCTGCCCCCGGAACGCGGCGAGCCGCTCGGCCCACTCGGCGCGGGCCTTCTCGAGATGGCGCGCCTTCACGTGCCCGTAGCCGCGGATCTGCTCGGGGATCCGCGCGAGCGCGACCGCCTGCGCGTGGTTCGACGCGTCGAGGCCGGCGAGCAGCTCGTCGAGCAGCGCCTCGTACTCGGTGATCAGCGCGCGCTCGGTGCGGCGTTCCTCGGTGCGCCCGAACGGATCGAGCGGCGTGCCGCGCAGGCGCCTGAAGCGCGCGAGCACGCGCATCGCCGGCAGCATCCAGGGCCCGAACGCCCGCTTGGACGGCAGGCCGGTGTCGGGGTCGATCTTCTCCAGGATCGGCGGCGCCATGTGGAAGCGCAGCGTCCAGTCGCCGTCGAAGCGCGCGCGCAGCGACTCGATGAACGCGGGATCCGCGTGCAGCCGCGCGACCTCGTACTCGTCCTTGTAGCTCATCAGCTTCGCCAGGTACCGCGCGACCGCTTCGGTGAGCCGCCACCGGCCCGCCGCCCCGACCCGGTCGCCCTCGACGCGCCGCACCCGCTCGACCCAGCCGCGGTAGCGCTCGGCCCACTTCGCGTCCTGGTACGCGGTCAGGTGCGCGATGCGTCGCGCGACCAGCTCGTCGAGGTCGGCCTCGCTGCGCACCTGTCCGACCGGGCGCCTGAGCTCGATCACCTTCGCGCCCGCGTCGGGCCGCGCGATGCGGCGCACGGCCTCGGGGTCGTGCGCGAACCGGCGGCCCCAGAGGAAGGCCTCGAGGTTGCGCGCCACCGACACGCCGTTCAGCTCGATCGCCCGCTCGAGCGCCTGCCGCGTCAGCGGCAGCCAGCCCTTCTGCCACGCATAGCCGAGCAGCAGCGGATTGGTGTAGATCGCGTCGCCGAGCAGCGCCGTCGCCACGTCGTTCGCGTCGACGATGTCGATGTCCTGCTCGCCGGCCGCATCGAGCACGTTGCGGCGCAGCGCGTCGGCGGGCAGCGCCCAGTCCGGGTCGCGCAGGAAGTCCGAGGTCGGCGCGACGTTGCCGTTGATCACCGCGCGCGTGACCCGCGGCCGCATCTTCGAGAGCGCCTCGTTGCCGGCCGCGACCACCAGGTCGCAGCCGATCACCAGGTCGGCCTCGCCGGTGGCGATCCGCGTCGAGTAGAGCTCGTCGGGCCGGGCCGCGATCTGCACGTGCGAGAACACCGCGCCGCCCTTCTGCGCGAGGCCGGCCATGTCGAGCACCGAGATGCCCTTGCCCTCGAGGTGCGCGGCCATGCCGATCAGCTGCCCGATCGTGACCACCCCGGTGCCGCCGATGCCGGTGACGAGCACGCCGTAGCTGCGGTTGCCGGACTCGCCGATGCCGACGACCGCGCTCGGCTCGGGCAGCTCGCGCAGCGCGGCCGGCAGCTCGGGCGCGGCCTGCGCGCCGGCGTCAGCCGCGGCCGGCGTGCGGCCCGCCCGCAGCGTGCCGCCCTCGACGGTCACGAAGCTCGGGCAGAAGCCCTTCACGCACGAGAAGTCCTTGTTGCACGACGACTGGTTGATCCGGCGCTTGCGGCCGAGATCGGTCTCGACCGGCTCGACCGACACGCAGGACGACTGCACGCTGCAGTCGCCGCAGCCCTCGCAGACCGCCTCGTTGATCACCGCGCGCCGCGGCGGATCGGGGAAGCCGGGCTTGCCGTCGACGATCTTCTTGCGCCGCCGACGCTTCTCGCTCGCGCAGGTCTGGTCGTAGACCAGCACCGTGCAGCCCGGGATCTCCCGCAGCGCCCGCTGCACGGCGTCGAGCCGGTCGCGGTGGTGGATCTCGACGCCGTCGAACGGCGGCGCGCCCCGGATCACGTCGTACTTCTCGGGTTCGTCGGTGACCACCACCACCTTCCTCGCACCCTCGGCACGCACCTGCGCGACGATCATCGGCACGTTCAGCGTGCCGTCG
>ENA-UOYA01002841-UOYA01002841.1-activated-sludge-metagenome-genome-assembly--contig:-NODE-2841-length-16115-cov-5.229577_pt1 | contig 16115 bp, 15 predicted proteins | sample MGYA00238163_ERZ764804 | MGnify/ENA primary metagenome ERZ764804 (study PRJEB28919, sample SAMN05720223) | activated sludge metagenome | isolation source: Anaerobic digester | place: Hong Kong... | reverse complement strand
CAAGACCTTTGTCACAGTCTGGATATCATTCTTGTCGAACAACCACACTTCCAATGCAGTCACCTTCTTGGGTTCGCCCACGCCGATGGTTTCAGCGATGCCTACTCCGCATTCTCCCAGGAACTCGCCGTTGACGGAATCGATGCTGAAAGAATCATCATACAGGTCGTCGCCCTGCCGGTAGGTGGTCATGAATTGGGCCAAAGCCGGTTCCTTTTTGGGAGCTGCTTGCATGGAGGGAGCCATTCTCACCTGACTCTTGTTGATCGGAGCCGTTGCTTGAGCAGGCCGGGACGTGCGGTTGCCGCCGGCAGGTTTACTGCCTCTGCGTTTCATCAAGAAGATGAAGACCCCGCCAACTGCCAGCGTCAGGACCACAAGGATCAATAAAGGCAAGATTGAGAAAGTGGATTCAGGTTCCGGAGCCGGGCTGATAACAACAGGTTCCTCTTGAGTGAATAATTCGCTTGTCTCACTGCCGTTTAGAGCTTGGGGTTGGTAATTGACAATACCTTTGAAAGCCTCGATTTCCTTGGAAGACCCAAAGCCGCATGCCGCGGGAGTCAATGAATCGAGAACCGCGGACGCGTTTTCGCCCAGACTATTCCAGCGCAGCTGCACCAACCCTAAATCCTGGTTCTTGATATAGGAATCGATCGTCATGCAAAGATAATCGCGTTGGAAATCCACCTGGAGGTCGGCAGGAGATGCATCCACCCATTCCAAAGGCCAGATACCCCAGCCAAGCACGACCAATCCGAGGATAATCCCGATGATCAAAGCCGCCACGGGCAAAACAATCGGTTTGCGTAATAACTCTTTTATCTTTTCCATAGTAACCTCTCCTGCAATTAACTAATTATCAGTTGAAATTATTAATGCAAGTTCTATGCCGTTTCTTCCTGGGTTAGATTGCTGATCAGGAAGGTTTCTTCGCAATTCAGGCACTGGAATTCATTCTTGTTCTTGACGGTTAGCAAACCGGAACAAGCCGGACAGGGAATGTTCACCGGTTGTTTCCAGGAGGTAAAGTCACAATTGGGGTAGTTCTCGCATCCGTAAAATATCCTGCCTTTGCGGGATTTTCTTACTACAATCTCTCCGCCGCATTTGGGGCATTTAACGCCGATCTTCTCGAGATATGGTTCGGTATATTTACAATTGGGGTAATCGCTGCAACTGATGAATTTTCCATACCGGCCCCATTTGATCACCAGGTCGTGTCCGCACTGCGGACACAGCTTGCCGATTTTTTCGGGTTCCATCTTGGTTTCTGGCATCTCAGCTTGTGCGTGTTTTAATTGCGGCTCAAAATTCTGGTAGAACTCCCCGATCACATTCCGCCAATTCTTCTCACCGCCGGCAATTTCATCCAGGTCTTCTTCCATGTGAGCTGTGAAATGAACTCCCAGCACCTCGGGGAAATACTCCACTAAAAGATCGTTTACCGTGAATCCGGTTTCCGTCGGGATCAGCCGTTTTCCGTCGCGTTCAACGTAGCCGCGCGCCTGGATGGTGGAGATGATTGGCGCATAAGTGGAAGGACGGCCGATACCCAATTCTTCCAGGGTTTGCACCAGCGACGCTTCCGTAAAGCGAGGCGGTGGTTGCGTGAAATGCTGCTCGGGGTTGAGCTTGATTAGTTTCACATGCTGCCCTTCAACCAAGTCTTCGGGAATTTTTAATTCCTTGTTCTCTTCCCCCTCTGCATCCTCGTCACGCGCTTCTTCATAAACGACCAGAAAACCCGGAAATTGCAATTGAGAGCCGGATGCCCTGAAAAGCGAGCTATGCACGCTTCCTTTTCCGGCCACCTCGATTGAGAGGGTTTCATATACTGCCGCTTCCATCTGAGATGCGACGAAACGCCGCCAGATTAATTGATACAGTTTGAATTGTTCCGGTGTTAGATAAGCTTTCAGGTTTTCAGGCACGCGCATTACGGCTGTAGGCCTGACTGCCTCATGCGCTTCTTGCGCTTTCATGGCTTTGGTTTGATGCTTATTCTCGGTTTCCGGTAAAAACTGGCTTCCGTGAACCTCTTTGATATAACGGCGCACCTCTTCGATCGCAATCGGGGAAATATTGGTGGAATCTGTGCGCATGTACGTGATCAAACCGGTTGCGCCGCCTTCCCCGATGTCGATGCCCTCATAAAGCTGTTGGGCAATGCGCATGGTGCGCTTGGCGGTGAAACCCAATTGGCGGGATGCCTGCTGCTGCATCGTGCTTGTTGTGAAGGGTGCAAAGGGCTTGCGTTTGCGGGTTCCCCGCTTGATCTTAGAGACGTTGTACGATGAGGTATGTAAATCCTTTAGCAACTCCTCGATCGCTTCTTTGCTGGGAAGTATAGGTTCCTGGTCATCGATACGGACCAGCCGGGCGGTGAAAGTGGTCTTGTGGTTCTCCGGTTTGAATTCGCCGTCAATAGTCCAATATTCCTCGGGAACAAAAGCCTCAATTTCCCGTTCGCGTTCAACAATCAATCGCAAGGTCACCGATTGTACGCGTCCGGCGGAAAGGCGCCCGCGCACTTTTTCCCACAACAAGGGTGTCAGGTTGTACCCGACCAGGCGGTCCAGAATGCGCCGCGCCTGCTGCGCGTCCACCAGATTTCCATCAATTTGGCGGGGATTGGCAAACGCTTCAGCAATTGCCGGCTTGGTGATTTCATGGAAGACTACGCGCTTGACGCGCTGACCATCCAGTTCCGCTGCTTCCAATAAATGCCAGGCAATCGCCTCACCTTCGCGGTCAGGATCAGTCGCCAGGTAGATCTCTTCCACTTTTTGAGCGTCGGCTTTTAATTCTTTCACAATCGGCCGTTTTTCATTGGGTACTCGGTACTTGGGTTCAAAATTGTTTTCTACATCCACGGATAATTGAGACCGCAGCAAGTCGCGCACGTGCCCAACCGAAGCTTTGACGATATAGCCTTTTCCAAGGAAGTTCCCAACAGTGCGCGCTTTGGCAGGAGATTCGACAATCACCATCTTCCCTTTGCGTTCAGCAGGTGGTGTGGATCGTTTGCCGCTTTTGACATTCTCGGGGGGTGTCAGGCCTTCATGTGCGGGGGTTGCGCCCATACGGAATAACTTCGTACCGCAAACCCCGCAGGTGCCGGTTGTGACCGGAGTTCCTCGTGAATTGAAGCCTGGGGTTGGATTTTGAATTTCCCTTTTTTCCTTGCACTTCATGCAGTAAGCTTCCAAGTTATACTCCTACAGAAAAGAATCTAAGTTCCTTTTTTTGATTTCTTCAACGACTTGTTTTACTTTTTGCGTCTGGCCTTTTTTGCACACCAGCAAAGCCTGATTGCTGTCGATGATCACCAGATCCTCTGTGTCGATCAAGGCGAGCAATTTATCCGGATTTTCCGTATGGAAAAGTGTATTCTTTGAGTTGATGCGGATATTCTTTTCATTAGTAATGACGTTGCCGTCTTCATCGGCCGCCAAAATGTCAAACAAAGAATCCCAGCTCCCCACGTCATTCCAGCCCAGTCCTCTGGCTGGCAGGACAACAACATCTTCGGCGTTTTCCATTATTCCATAATCGATGGTTTGCGGATGAATGCCGGACCAAATTTCTTTTATAACATCCCCATAATCGCCTGCCTGCAGGTGATTGCGTATTTCATCCAAACTGGCGTACAGATCCGGCATCTGCTTTTTAAATTCCGTCAGTATCACCGTGGCTTTCCATATAAACATTCCGGAGTTCCAGAAATAACGACCGGATTCCAGGTAATTGCGGGCAGTAGCTTCATCCGGTTTTTCGACAAATTTCTCAACCCGCCCGCACTTTCCATCAATCAGCGCGTCACCGGCGCGAATATACCCATATCCGGTAGAAGGATAAGTAGGTTCGATTCCCAGGGTAACCAGATGATCCTGTCTGGCTTGTTCGAAACCCTGCTCCAATAATTCATTAAACAATGGGATGTTCTCAATAATATGATCAGCAGTCAAAATCGCCATCACTGCCGCCGGATCCTTCTCAAGCAAATGCACAGCCGCCAGGCCGACTACGGATGCCGTTCCCTTTGGCATTGGTTCGATGATGAAATTCTCAACGGGGATACTGGGAAACTCCTGGTGCAATCCTTCCACCTGCGGAGCGATGGTGACAACATAAATATGGTCAGCGCGGAATAAACGTAAAATACGCTCGATTGCGATTTGGTACATGGATTGATCGCCAACCAGCCGCAGGAATTGTTTTGGGCGCTCTTTACGGGATAAAGGCCACAATCGCGTGCCGCCCCCGCCGGCCATGATCACTGCATAGTAGTGTTCCATCAGAGACCATACCCCGATTCGGTTTCATTGATCGATAAATAGGTCAGGTTTTCAGTTTCCTTGACCAAACCCTTCAATTTCATCATAACCAACGCAGCTGATATTTTTTCCATTGGCAAACCCAGAGTTGCTTTTATTTCATCAATATGCATGGGTTCGTTCTGTAAAGTCTTCATTAATAGCAATTCTATATCATTTTCCGGTAGAACTTGCTTGGCATACCGGAATTCTTCCACTTGTGAAAGATTGAGAACTTCCAGCAGATCGGAAAAATTCAACAAAGGCAACGCTCCATCCCGAATCAGGCGATTGGCTCCTTTGCTCCTGGGAGCATAAATGGATCCGGGCACCGCAAACACTTCCCTGCCCTGGCTGGCGGCAAATTCAGCCGTGATCAAAGCGCCGCTTCGCTCACCCGCTTCGACTATCACTGTCGCCAGGGATAATCCTGAAATGATGCGGTTTCGTGGAGGGAAATTAACTCCTTCCGGAGGTGTTCCAGGATAATAATCGCTGATCAGGGCGCCATTCTCGATGATGCGGGCTGCCAATTCACGGTGTTCCGGCGGATAAACCACATCCACACCGGAACCCAATACAGCTATCGTCCGGCCGCCCCCCTCCAAAACTGCGCGATGGGCAACCGCGTCAACGCCGCGGGCCAGGCCGCTGATCACGCAGATGTGATTCTGCGCCAGGAAACGCCCCAATTCCCCAGCCACCTGGCTGCCATACGAAGAAACATGGCGGGTCCCAACCACCGCCACAGCATACTCATCGGTCTCTACGATTTTTCCCTTAACAAAAATCACGGGCGGGGGAAATTCAATACTTAATAATCTCTTGGGGTATTCATTGTCTTCAATTGTGAGAATGCGAATCTCTGAGCGCAGGATATGATCCAGTTCGCGGTCCAGATCGATGTTTTTCCGTACTTCCAGGAACGCCTGGGTGATTTTTGGACTCAACCCCGCTTCGCGCATTTGCTCCCCAGTGGCATTCCAGGCGCTGGAAAGATCGCCGAAACGATCCAGCAGCAGCTTGGTTCTGGCTGCTCCGATGCCTTTTACTTTGCTGAATCCCACCCAATATTTATTATCTGTTGCATCCAAGCTTAAACCCACTCCTGCAATCTGACCATCATGGTTTTGGTTAGTATATCAATGTTGATAATACTTGATTTTATCGCAGGGATAAGGGTTTCTTTGGTTGTATCTTTTTCATCGACCACAACGTAAACGTCGTTCGACCCGGTTTGCAGGATTTCAACCAGTCTGCCGATCTCTTTCTGGTTTTCATCAATGACCATCATCCCGATCAAGTCGTGATGATAGTATTGACCATCCGGCAATTTGGGGAGATGATCAGCCTTTACGTAAATTAATTTGTTCTTAAGCGCATCCATGCTTTCGGGGGAGTCTATGCCATTTAAGCCAATCAATCCGCGCGAACCATTTATTGAAAAGGAACGGATTGTTTTTGGTTGATGGTCTTTTCCGAGATAGATGATTTTTCCGGGAACCAGTCTTTCAGGAAAATCGGTATATAAATCCATCCAGGCGGCGCCACGCAAGCCATGGGTTTTTCCAATCTTCCCTATTTCTAAAAATTCAGGCTCACTTTTTTCCAGCGAGCCTGAGGGATTTACAACTTGGTTATTGCTCTTACTTCTTATTCGGGGCATTTTCAGGGTTCAACGATATCCAGTGTTGCGCGTTTATTTTCCCGGGCAGCAGCCACTCTCAACAAGACACGAATGGAGTTGGCTACTCTGCCGCCTTTACCAATCACGCGCCCCATATCGTCTTTAGCGACTTTCAGCTCAATTCGAATACGACCATTCTCTTCCATTTCGGTCACCGATACCTGGCTTTTATCTTCAACCAACTGATCGGCGATGTATTCAATTAGTTCTTTCACAGCTTCTCCCTTCCCAAAAGGCGATTCCGCTTATTCCTTCGGAGCACTTTATTTTCGGGTTTTTGGTGCAACCAGTCGAGTTTGATAGTAGCTCTTGGCTTCTTCCAGAACCTTCTCAACAGGTTCGCCCGCTTTGACTTTATTGAAGCGATCCATCAAACCCACCGCATGGAACAATTTCGCGACGGATTCGCTGGGTTGAGCGCCGTTTCCCAGCCAGTAGTAAATACGATCTTCAGCAACCTCAAAGGTGAAAGGTTCTGTGCGTGGATTATAGGAACCCAAAATTTCCAGGAACCGTCCATCACGAGCCCTTTCCTTGTCAATTGCCACGATACGGTAACTGGGCTGGTTTCGTAAACCAATTCTCCTTAAACGCAGTTTAACCATGTATGCTTCTCCTGTATATTTTTCCTATTTACTGGATCATCAGAAGCAATTATCTCTGAGGGACGAGAAAGGAGTCGTTTTTCAGATTCTTGCTTTTCTGTATGAAACACAACTGATTATTATAACGCCTTGATGCTCAAAATGGATATTTAATATCAAGCCGAGAAATTTTATAGGATTCCGTAAACCCCGTCAAGGTGGCTGGCGAACTGAAAAATCGTGAATGTTATAATGTTTTAACCTCACCGGGAACCGGAAGAAGGAATTCTAAACAAGAATGAAAACATACCCAAGTATCGGCATTCAAGCTCCGGAAGTTTATCTTCCGGCAAAAAACATCGATTACTCAAAATGGGCCGTGGTCGCCTGCGATCAATACACATCTCAACCGGATTACTGGCAAAAGGTGGAAAAATTGGTTGGCGACGCTCCCTCAACATATAAAATGATCCTTCCTGAAGCATATTTAGGTACGCCACGGGAAGCCGCGCATCAAAAGAACATTGATGAAACCATGCGCAGCTACCTTGAACAAGGTGTCCTAACACCCGTAAACGGCTTTATTTATACCGAGCGGAAGGTGGAACATCACACCCGCAAAGGATTAATCGCCGCTCTCGATCTCGAGCAGTACAGCTTCAACAAAGGTTCCCGTTCGATGATACGCGCCACCGAGGGCACGATCATCGAACGCTTGCCTCCGCGCATCAGGATTCGTAAAACGGCTTTACTGGAAATTCCCCATATCCTGGTGTTAATCGATGACCCTGAAAAAACCGTCATCGAACCGCTGACAAAATACAAAACAACGATGGAACGGCTTTACGATTTCGACCTGATGCAAAATGGTGGGCATCTTGAGGGCTTTCTGGTAAATGACGCTGGAACTGAAAAAAATATTGTGAAAGCGCTGGAAAACCTGGCGGCGCCTTCGTCTTTCAAGCGTCGTTATCACCTTGAAAAGGACGAGACACCCTTCCTATACGCGGTTGGCGACGGGAATCATTCACTGGCAACAGCCAAATCGATCTGGGAAGAGATCAAGTCCGGTGTTTCCGCTGATCACCCCGCCCGCTTTGCCCTGGTGGAACTGGTCAATATTCATGATGAAGGCATTGTTTTTGAACCGATTCACCGCTTACTGAAGAATGTCCATGTGGATCTCTTTTCCGCCATGTGCGAATTTTGGCAGGAGAAGATCGATTTCGAAATGCAGGATGATTTTTTATCCATGAAAAATGAAGTGATTGCCCAATCGCCATCCTCCCAAAAATTCGGGGTTTTCCATTCCGGCGGTTGCGGATTGGCAATATTGAAAGATCCCTGGCATGCGTTGACAGTCGGCAGCGTCCAGGAATTCCTGGATCACCTGCGGAGTAAGGAAGGCATGGACGAAATTGATTACGTTCATGGAGATGATGCCATTAGCCAATTAGGAACAACCGGGAACAATGCCGGCATCTACCTGCCTGCGCTGGCTAAATCACGTCTCTTCGAAGCGGTGATCAAAGATGGTGAACTCCCGCGCAAGACTTTCTCGATGGGTGAAGCCAACGAAAAGCGGTTCTACCTGGAATGCCGCAAAATTCAAACGAGATCATGAGTATGCGCAAGATTATTTTCCTGTTTCTAACGATTTTACTATTCAGTGCTTGCGCAGCACCTGCCGCCAATGTCAGCGCCACCTCAACTACTATCCCTTCGTTAGAAGCGCCGACCGCCACCGTAACGCCGCTTCCGACCGAAACACCTATTCCGCCCACCCCAACTACAACATACATTGAAAAGGTGTGCTCGCCGCTTGATGGTATTGAATTAAACGAATTAACCGGTATTATCACCCAACCCTACAAAACACCTCATCCAAAAAACGACGACGGGCATCATGGGGTGGATTTCGCATTTTATCGCTTCAAGGATCTGGTTGGCATCGAGGGGATACCTATTACCGCTTCATTAGCGGGTGAGGTGGTGACTGTCCTGGTTGATAAAAATCCTTACGGCTACGCCGTGATTATCGAAACACCTCTGAATAATTTGAATCCCGATCTGCTGGCAAAATTGAAATTACCGGAAATTCAACCCACGGTTGTCCCCGATCCGCGCGTAAATTGCCCGTCCAATGGCGAGTTGGGTTTCACGCTGAGCGAGTCGGATCGCTCGCTTTATCTCCTATATGGCCATATGAAAGAGATGCCGTTGGTAAAAGTAGGTGATATTATCACCTGCGGGCAGCAATTGGGGTACGTCGGGAATTCCGGCCAGTCCTCCAATGCGCATCTTCACTTCGAAGCACGCGTGGGGCCGTCTGGTGCAAGATTCGAAAGTATGGCATACTATACCGTTCAGTCGACCGAGGCAGAAAGGTATAATTATTGTGTCTGGCGAGTCAGCAACCGCTTTGAGTTGCTTGACCCGATGATTCTGCTCTCGATGCAGAACTAAACATAAAAAAGGTAGTCAAGAGATGAAAAAGAGAGAGCTTGTTTATGGATTATTAGCCGGCGCGCTGATTCTTACCACCAGCGCCTGCGGGCCCAGCGTTGAACCCACACCCACTGTCGATCCCAATGCAATCATGACCCAGGTGGCCGAAACCGTGTCAGCCCAAATGACGCAGATTGCGCTATTGACGCCATCGCCCACTGCAACCCTGGCGCCCACTCCCACCCTGCCCGCCACGCCCACTGTGGCGATGACAGTACCGGCTTCAGGTTCAACGCCAGGAACCGCTGTAACGCTCCCGGCGGCAGGGACAGCAGCGCCAACGCAACCGGTAACCACCTCGGACGCCGCAGCATGGGTTGCCGATGTCACCGTCCCGGATGGGGCAAAATTCTACCTGAATGAGCGTTTTACCAAAACCTGGAAGGTGAAAAACACCGGTGTGACAACCTGGGATTCTTCATATAGCCTGGTCAACATCGACGATAACACCTGGGGCGCCAATGCCGTGATTCCATTGAAAACCACCGTCACGCCCGGACAGGAAGTCGATCTAAGCATCTCGTTCAAAGCCCCCAATGCTTTTGGAGAGCATTTTTCCCGCTGGTTCCTGATGAATCCAAATGGGCAGCTTTTTGGTCAAGAACTTTATGTTTACATCGATGTAGACCCTGAAGCGATCAAAACAGCCACTCCCGCAGGTTAATTTCGCGCATCCTCTTGGTGAGAGATGCAAGATCTGAAAGAAAAAATTAAAGCCGAGGCTGCCAGCCTTGGCTTTTCCTTTTGTTCCTTCACAACTCCGGGGCGTCCTTTGCATTATCCACAATATCTTGAATGGCTTTCCGGGGGATATGCAGCGGGTATGGACTATCTAAAAAATGATAGAACCCGGGCAGCCCGCGCCAATCCTGCCGCTTTGCTACAGGGTGCTCAAACCTTGATCGTCCTGGGATATCCATACAAATACCAGACATCTTCCGGGATACGGATCCAGAATAGCAGCGCTCCGACCGGCCGGATTGCATCTTACGCGCTTTATCAGGATTACCACCATTACTTGAGAAAAAAAACCAAATTATTCGCCGCTGCAATCGACCAGGTCAGCGGCCGGAAAAATCGATTTCTCTTTTTCATCGATTCATCCGCAATTCTGGAAAAAGACACTGCTTTTATGGCGGGCGCGGGGTGGATCGGGAAAAATTCGCTCCTGATAACCCCAGGCTATGGATCCTTTCAATATTTGGTAGTTTTATTGACCGACCTGCTGGTCGAAGCTGACGAACCTTTCGCCACTGATCTCTGCGGACAATGCCGCCGCTGCATCACCGCCTGCCCGTCCGGCTGTATTACCGAAAATCACAGCGTGGATGCCAATCGCTGCATTGCTTATCTGACAATTGAATATAAAGGGGTTATCCCCGGCGACCTGCGAGCGGTGATTGCAGATCGGATTTTTGGCTGCGAGGAATGTCAACTCGCCTGCCCACATAATGAGTACATTCTCCGAAATTTGACTGATCAGAATTCCAGTTTGGTGATTGAACCAACGGTTGATTTAATCCGCGAAATGGAATTATCCGTCGAGACATTTCAATCGAAATACGGCGGTACACCCATCACCCGGGCGACTTTCCAGGGATTCAGGCGCAATCTCATCATCGCCATGGGAAATTCCCGCAGCCAGGAATGCCTTCCGATCCTGGAAAACACGCTTTTTCACGATCCTTCCTGGCTCCTCAGGCTGCATGCCGCCTGGGCAATTGCGTCAATCATGGGGCAGGGTTCGTATCAGATATTGAGTGAGGTCTGCCGCCTGGAAACTGACTATCGTGTGGAAGCTGAAATTTTGTCCTTAATCAATGAACAGAAATAGCGTTACTAAAAGAAAATAATAAGGCTGCCAAATGAAAATGGCAGCCTTATTATTTTCTTTAAAAATCACTCAGGACGCTAATGTACTGGTTGGCGCGAAAGTCGGCGTGGGAGTGACGATATTCACCCTGACCGTTATTTCCATCCCGATGGAAATATTATTGGAATCTTCGGTTAATTTACCCGGATTCTGTTTGACGATATCGGCCACCGTGGTGTTAAATTTTTGGGCAATGGTTGCCAGCGAATCGCCGGATTGGATCTTGTAGGTGATCTTGGTGCCGGCTTCCACATCCGCAGGAACTGGAGTGGTGGTGGGCAGGGATTGCCCTGGCGCAGGAATTTTTATTTTCTGCCCCGGGATGATTGGGCATTGCCCATCCGGGAAATTGTTGATTGCCAGCAAAGTCGCCAAATCCACATCGAACCTTACAGCGATTCCATAACATGTATCCGCTTCCTGAACTTCATATTCCGTTGGCCCCGATGGAGTTGGCGAGATGGTCACTGTTGGGGTGGGAGACTCGGTTGGCGGAAAAGTGGGTGTAGCCGATAAAACCGGTGTGGGCGGCATAGTGCTGGTAGCGGTGGGTTCCTTGCTGAACAGGTTTAATTTCAATCCGCCGCCGCTTATGCCCATAATGATGATCACCAGACCTAATATCACCAGGATAATGGACATGATCGCCAGAAATACCGGCAGGGATGGTCTCTTTTTTCGGTATGAATCGATTACATTTTGAGGTGATTGCCTTCCTAGCATTCTTGTTCCTTTTCTCTTATTCGGTTTCCAAATTCATCAGCTATTTCGGCTTACAGGCCTATTCTAACTTAAAAAAAACCGCCCGCTTTCGTTCACTCGCCAAAGAAAAGCTCCCACCAGATCTGCCATTTTTCTTCTTGGCTGGGGGTTGGGGTTTGCACATAATTCATCTCAGGGGTAAATTCCTGAGGAGACAGCGGGATGATCACCTGGTCTCCGGGTTGCACATGCCGCTGGTATGTCCTGGCCCATTCTTCCACCGCCTTATCCGATTTAGCGTAAGCAATTTCAGTAGCCAGTGCATATTGGGTCGCCTTGAGATTTTCGATCCGGTTTTTCATCTGCCCACGTTGGCCGGTTAGCTGGAAATATTCCGTGAGGCTCGAGTTCAATCCCATCACCATGAAGAACAGGATGACTATCAGCCCAAAAAAAATCCAACGCTTCCAAAATCCTTTGATCTTTGGCATATTACAATCTTACCCCATATAAATTGGGTTTTCAATTAAATAAAAATACCCTGCAACACAGGGTATGAATGCCGAAGGTGGGATTTGAACCCACATGAGCGTATTGCTCACTACGCCCTGAACGTAGCGCGTCTGCCAATTCCGCCACTCCGGCATAACAATGTTGCAATTCTATCAAAAAGGCAGGTTTTGTCAACAGCAGGTCGGCATTTTTTAAGACGATATTGGCAAAGTGCTATAATGCAAACGTGATTTTGTCTTTGGCATCGATATTGCAAGTTAATTATCAAGGTTGGATGCTGCGTGAATAAAAATGAATAATAACCGCCACACTCTGCTTCTTTCAGCATTGATCATGGTATTTATCCTCGCCTGTTCCCTGCCATCGCTTGGAAACGAAGGCGGGAAAATTCAGCTTTTAGCGGATGCACTAAAAAACCACTCCGCTGAGCCAACTGCTTTCCAGCCGTTTTACTCGACTGCTACGCCAACCAATGACGCGCAGCCGATCAACGATGCTTTGGTTCCCAATCCCGGCCTGGTTCCACCCAACGGGCAAATCAATATTCTGATTTTGGGATCGGATTGGCGCGCCAATAGCGGTTATCGCACGGACGTGATCCTGCTGGTTTCGATTTACACCCGCGAGAATAAGGTGAGCCTGCTTTCTTTTCCGCGCGACCTGTATGTTCAAATTCCGGGGCTGCAGGAGGAACGGATCAATACTGCCATGGGTTACGGCGGCTTTCCCTTACTGGCTTCAACTTTTGAGCATAACTTCGCCATTCATGTCGACCACTATATCATGACCAATTTTCAGGGATTTAAAAACATCGTGAACACTCTGGGCGGTATTGAAATCGAAGCTTCGCAAAACACAGCCGACCGCTGCGACCTATCCTACGCGCCCCATTCCTGGTGTTCCGTTGGCCCGGGTACGGAAACGCTGGATGGGGAAAAGGCATTATGGTACGTTCGCTCACGCTATACCTCCAATGATTTTGATCGTACCCGCCGGGCGCAGGAAACGTTAATTGGTTTTTTCAAAGAACTCATGTCCCTGGATGCGGTATCCAACGCCCCCGAGATTTACAATGAATTCATCAGCAGCGTTGAAACGGATATGACCTTGAGCGATTTCGTCGCGTTCATTAATGTAGCCCCAGCCCTGATCGCAGATCCCAACCGCATCCAACGCTACGCCATTGGTACTTTCGAAGTAACCCCTTATACTTTTCCGGATTCAGGTGCATATGTGTTGTTGCCGGATTACGAAGCGATCTGGGAAATTGTAAAGCAGGCAGTGTATACACCCTGAAATCTGGCTTGACTTAATCATCCAAATCCTTTAAACTCCAATTAACCTATACGAATAATGGGAGTTCCCTATGAATCAAGCAAATATTCCCAACGCGCACGTTGACAGCCAATCTTCAATCATGGCTGCCATGGATATCTGGGAAATCTACTTACTGGATCAAGGTCGTTCACAATACACAGTTAAATCCTTCCGGGGTGATTTGCGATTGCTTTCTAAATATCTTCCGGCGGATAAAACTGTCGGCAATATCACCACCACTGACCTGACGCACTTTATCGAGTGGTTGGAAAGCGGGCGCGGTAGAAACATTCCCTGCAGCCCCAAGAGCCTGGCCCGGCGCATCACGACGCTTAAGTCGTTCTTTCGCTGGCTGGCTGAACATGGCCGCATTGGTACCGACCCGGCAGATGCCATCCTGCAGCATTCCGTCATCAGTCCGCTGCCTGAAATCCTGACGATTTCCGAAGTTGACCGGGTAACCGAAACGGCCCGAAAATTCGCTGAAGGCGAGAACCCGGATCAACGCCCGCTGGCTTTGCTGCAATTGATCCTGGAAACAGGTATCAAAAAGAGTGAGTGCTTGAACTTAAAATTGGCTCACGTTTTTAATGAAGAAACGGGAAGTTATATCTTCGTCCGCTACCCGGACCAAAAGGACCGCAATAAAGAGAGAAAAATACCGGTCTCAGCGGAATGGATGGAAATTTATCAACGCTACCTGCAGCAATACAAGTTGGAGAATGCGGTATTTCCCTGGTCACCCCGCCGTTTGGAGTACGTACTGGAAGATATTGGAAAGGCAGCCGGGATTGCAAAACACGTATCATTTTCCATGTGCCGCTGGAACTGCGCCCTGGCAGATCGCCAGGCTGGCATGGAGTCGGATGCGATCCGCCAAAAACTGGGTATTTCCAAGATCCAGTGGCGTGAAATCAGCCTGAAATTGAAGGAATTATCCCGGACGTACGTCAGCGGGGATCATCAGGTTTAAATAAATTTAATAACAGGATTTCCCGGGTTTGTTCGGTGACCCTGACCGATTCGGAGGGTTGGAATCCGGGAATCCAAATCAGCTTGTTTTCTGAAAACACCAAAGGCCAATGGTCTTTGGCGCGCAACGGCACTTTATGGTTTACCCAGAAATCGGATACTTTCACCCATTTTCCTTTCATTCCCAATGGGTCATAACGATCCCCCCTGCGCCAGGTACGCAGGTTTAACTTTTTGCTTAACCGCCCGGCGTCCAGGAAGGCTTGAAAACCATCCCTGTTTTTTCGATAATTCTCGCCGCAGGTCACCTTGGATAAAATTTCCAGTTTAATTCTCCATCCGCTTGAAAGAACACTGATTCCAGGTTGAACCGCAATTTCCAAATCCTTTTCCAGGTTCGGCCAATTCGGATCACTCATGCCGGAACGTCCCACGGAGAGGAATTTTCCCTTTTTTTCCTCAATACAGATCAGAATGACATCATTAAGCTGCATATTCAATGTTCGTATTTCGCGGTTGAGTAATCGGCGGCAGTCTTCAATTTGCTGGCTTCCCAGGTCTTTCTCTTGCGGAAAACATACCTGCAAATAATGCATTACAACCCGCCGCTGCAGCGCCGGATGCAATTCCCCAAAAGACTTAAGGTCAATCTCCCCATATCCTTCTTCACTGCGCAAACCACACGAGCCCAGCGCATCCCGCAATGCGCTTTCCAGGAGGTCCATATCACCGGCCGTCAGCCAGGCTGTGCGCAGGAGTTGCTGCTTGATTCTGGGGTTATATTTCTCCAAAATCGGGATGAGTTCGAGGCGGATGCGATTACGTCGGTAGGTTGTATCCTGGTTGCTTTCATCCTCGACAAAACTGATTTTCTCCACCTGGCTGTATTGCGAAATCTCCTCTCGCGAGCAACTCAATAGCGGACGGACCAACGGGATGACGGGGTGGTAAGCGCTGATTGCGCGTAACCGCATGCCCGCCAAACCGTTCAATCCGCTTCCCCTTAATAAATTCATCAAGACAGTTTCAACCTGGTCGTCCGCCTGATGAGCTGTCAGGACAGCCGCTGCCTTACGATTTTGCGCAACCTCAAATAAGAAGCGGTAACGGTTGTTGCGCGCTGCCTCCTCGATCGTCTCTCCATTCAGTTTTGCCAACTCGGGAATATCGGCCGTACCCAGGACAAATTCCAGCCCATATCGGGCAGCGCTATTTCGTACGAACTCCGCGTCTGCCTGCGCGGTTGGTCGAATGCGGTGATTAAAATGAGCCACGACCGGTTTGAATCCGCAACGAATCAGGAGGTGCAGCAGCACCATGGAATCGATGCCGCCCGATACCCCCACTACTACCGGTTCGTTTGGTTTCAACTGGCATTCAATGTGCAATTTTGCTTTTACATTATCCAAAAGCATGCGAAAATTATAGCATCGCGGTTGGCTTTTAACTCGCGACTGATGGGAGTGATAGGAATCATGCTAAAACGGGATGAAGAAATGATCCATTCGGCAGTTGAAAAAATCCAAGCTTCGAAGCGGGCAGTGGTTTTCACCGGCGCAGGTATCTCCACGCCTTCCGGTATTCCCGACTTTCGCTCTCCCCATTCCGGTTTATGGGAGCATGATGACCCTTTCGAAGTA
>ENA-UOYA01002840-UOYA01002840.1-activated-sludge-metagenome-genome-assembly--contig:-NODE-2840-length-16115-cov-5.363512_pt1 | contig 16115 bp, 15 predicted proteins | sample MGYA00238163_ERZ764804 | MGnify/ENA primary metagenome ERZ764804 (study PRJEB28919, sample SAMN05720223) | activated sludge metagenome | isolation source: Anaerobic digester | place: Hong Kong... | reverse complement strand
TCATGAAGAACAGCATGCTCATCCACAGGATGGCCGACTGGCTGGACAGGAAGTATTTGAGCCAGAACACGGTGTCGCCGCGCCGCAGGTCACCCTGGTACGACACGATGGCCAGCAGCGACAGGGCCGTCACCACCAGCATCAGGTTGCGCAGCGGCCGCCAGGCCCAGGCGAGCCAGACCAGTGCAGGCAAGGCGGCGATGAAGATGCCCTTGTCGTACACGTCCATGGCGTCGTGGTAGCGCGAAAACGCCACCGCGGCGCCCACCACGGCCAGCAGGGCAAACAGCCAGTCGCCCCAGGTGCGGCGCGCGAAATAGCCTTCGCTGAAGCGCAGTGCGCCCGCGGGGGCCAGGGTGGTGGTGTTCATGGCGTCAGGCTCCGTGTACCGGCGGCGCAGCAGGCAGGCTGTGCCGCAGTTGTTCAAATTCGCGATCGGTGTCCAGCGACTTGCGGTTGGACGACAGGGCCATCATGGCATGGCTGCCGCCGTTCGTCACCGGCGCCAGCCAGACCCACAGGCGCCGGTCGCGGATGTAAAGCATGGCGAACACGCCCAGGATCAGCAAGGCGCAGCCCAGATAAACCACATTTTTGCCAGGGGCACGCGCCACCTGGAACACGCTGGCCTGCACCGGGGTGAACTCGTCCAGCTCGAACACCAGCGGGGCCGGGTACAGCGGCGCGTCGGACAGGGCCAGCACGGCCTGGGTCATGAACTGGCGGGTGCTGTCGTCGGTCTCGGACAGCGGCTTTTCGCCATGGGCCTGGCGCGCCAGGGCGTTCAGCTCGAACAGGCTGCCGTTCAGGATGCGCAGCAACACGTCCGCGGCGCGCTCGCGCTCGCCCGCGGGCACGGCCGACTCGATGAAGTCGGACACGGCTTGCAGGCCCGCCGTGCGCGGGCCCGTGGCGGTGCCGGCGTCGCCCGCGAACAGGTCCAGCGCGCGCGTGGCTGACACCGTCAGTTGCTCGGCCAGCTCGGGCCGACTCGGGTCCACCACCTTGGCCACGTAGCGGTGCACGGCCTGCGCGCGCTCGGCCGGGTCGTGCAACGCAGCCTGCAACTGCATGAAGCCGTCCATCGAGTCCTTGTCGTCGGCCGGCACGCGCAGATAGCGGAAGGCCGCGGCGCCGCTGTCGCGCACGCCCAGCAGGAACACCGGCACGCCATCGCCCATGTCGATGGGGCGCATGTAGTTGTTGTACTCACGCGCCTGGCCGGCCGCGTCGCGCAGCTTGTAGCTGATGCTGGGGCCGACGTTTTTCAGGTCGCGCTTGGTGGCCGATTTGTCGGCGGCGCCCAGGCGCTGCGTCAGCGCGTGGCCCAGATCGACGCGGCGCACGTCCGTGGCGCTGCCGCCGGCCGCGACGGCATCCGACAGGTTCTCGACGTTGATCACGCGCAGGCCCGTGTATTCGAGCGTCATCTGGTTGCTGCCGTTGGTGATTTGCGAGGAGCCGCCGATGGTGCCCTCGACCATGAAGCTCTTGCCTGTGCCATGGATGGGCAGCGCGCGCAGCTTGACGTGCGAGCCGCCGTCGTCAAAGCTGCTCTGGTAGATCTGGATGCCCTTGTAGCTGACCGGATGGTTGACCTCGACGCGCGCAGGCGTCTTGTCGCCGGTGGCGAAGTCGTGGATCACGATGTCGCTGGCAAACAGCTTGGGCATGCCGGTGGAGTAGTAATCCACGGTGAATTTTTTCAGCTCGACGGCAAACGGCAGGTCTTGCAGCAGGATGCCGTCGGACTGGCTGAGGATGGCGGTGCTGGACTGCGTGCCCTCGGACACCACCAGGTTGCCGCGAAAGGTGGGGTTGGCCGATGACAGCCGGTGCTCGGGCTTGACGTCGGCAATCAGCCCGCCGCCCGAATAGACCGACTTGCCGCCCATCCAGGTCATGGCGCGCACGAACAGGTCGCCATCCAGCAGCCCGCCCAGGCACACCAGCACGATGGCGCTGTGCGCGGCGATGTAGCCGATCTTGTTGGCCGATCCCTTCTTGGCCGCCACCATCACGCCCGTGCCGGCGGCCACCTCGCGCGGCTGCAGGCGCACCTTCCAGCCCGTCCTGGCCAACTGTCGGCCGATGCGCTCGGCGCCGGCCTGCGGCGACTCGCCGGCCAGCTCGAACTCGGCCTTGTGGTGAAACGCCTTCAGGCTTTGCTCGCGGATGTTTTCCTTGTAGTTGCGCATGTCCGCCAGGTACTTGGGCGTGTTGCGCGCGATGCACAGCGAGGTGCTGGTGACCAGAAACGCCAGGATCAGCAAAAACCACGGGGCGCTGTAGACGGCGTTGAGCTTGAGCTTGAGGAACAGATCCGCCCAGAACGGCCCGAACTGGTTGACGTAATTGGTGACGGGCTCGTGCTGCTTGAGCACGGTGCCGATCACCGAGGCGATGCAGATGACCGTGAGCAGCGAGATCGAAAAGCGCATCGAGGACAGCAGCTCGATGGCGTGGCGCCAGGCGGGCCTGCCGTGCCGGGGAACGTAGCCGTGGGTGTCTGCCGATGCCGTCATGTGAGCGTGATGTCTGCCGCGATCGAGGCGCCGCAGCCGAAGCCTTGGAGCCTGGCACGGCAGCCAAGGTTCCGGCCACCGCGCCCATTCATGTCATCGATTGCCTGGCAGCGCAATCACCAAAAAAGCAAACCGCGCCAGGCTGGACCGGGCGCGGTGGCGAGCCGAAGCCCGTGGGGCCGCGTCAGCGCAGGCCGGCGATGTAGTCGGACACGGCCTTGATCTCGTGGTCGGTCATGTACTGCGAGAGGTCGTGCATGGGCACGCTGTTGCCGCGACTGCCATCGCGGAAGGCGGCCAACTGCTTGGCGGTGTATTCGGCGTGCTGTCCCGACAGGCGGGGGTATTGCTGCGGAATGCCTGCGCCGTTGGGGCTGTGGCAACCGGCGCAGGCCGGAATGTGGCGGTCCATGATGCCGCCGCGGTAAATCTTCTCGCCCAGCATCACCAGGTCTTTTTCCTTGGCAAAGCCGGGTTTTTCCTTCTGCGAGGCCAGCCACCAGGCGATGTTGCGCGCGTCCTGCTCGGTCAGCGTGGCGGCAAAGCCCTGCATGATGGCGTCCTTGCGCGCGCCGCTCTTGAAGTCCAGCAGCTGCTTGACCAGGTATTCGGGGTGCTGCTGCGCCAGCGAGGGCTGCAGCGCCACGCTGGAGTTGCCGTCCGCGCCATGGCAGGCGGCGCACACCGTGCCGTAGCTGGCGCTGCCCTTGGCCAGGTCGGGCTTGGCGGGGGCGGCGGGCGCATCCGCAGCCGATGCGGCAACGGCGAACGCGGCGGTGGCGAAAAAGGCTGCGAGCGACTTCATGAGCGATCGTCTTTTTTGAAGAGGGGTGATCGGGGAGCGGAAAGCCCCGCAATTCTACAATGGCCGGCCCGCGCATCCCTGATCTTCAGCAAGGGAATTGATCCGCGCCCTGCCCATGCCGACACGACCCGCCCCATCCCGCCCAGCGCCTTACGCCGACTCGCCCGCCGCCGCTGCCGCGCGGCTGGCGCTGGGCTGGCTGCACACCGCCCGCTTTCTGACCACCGCCGCGCAGCTCGACCAGCTGCCCGCGCTGGACACGCCCGAGATCGCCTTCGTCGGCCGCTCCAACGCCGGCAAGTCCACCGCCATCAACACCCTGACGCAGCAGACCCAGCTGGCCTTTGCCTCGCGCAATCCCGGCCGCACGCAGCACATCAACCTGTTTGCGCTGGGCCGCCAGGGCGCCACCGACGCCGTGCTGGCCGACCTGCCCGGCTACGGCTACGCCGCCGTGCCGCTGGCCGACAAGCTGCGCTGGCAGCGGGTGATGGCCAACTACCTGGTGTCGCGCGCCAACCTGCGCGCCGTCGTCATGCTGGCCGACCCGCGCCATGGGCTGAAGGAACTGGACGAAGCCCTGCTGGACGTGATCCGCCCGCGGGTCGAGCAGGGCCTGCGGTTTCTGGTGCTGCTGACCAAGGCCGACAAGCTCACGCGTGCCGAGCAGGCCAAGGCCCTGTCGATCGCGCGCCTGCAGGCCGGCGGCGGCCAGGTCATGCTGTTCTCGGCTCTCAAGCGGCAGGGGGTCGAGCCGGTGGCGCTGTGGCTGCGCCAGCGCGTCGATGAAGCCGGACCGCCCACCCCCGTCCAACCCCAGGAGAGCGCACCATGATCGAAACCTTCAGCACCGATCTGCCGCACGGCATCACCCTGAGCTGCCGCGCGGCCGGCCAGCGCGGGCGGCCTCTGATGCTGTTTTTGCATGGTTTTCCCGAGGGCGCCTTCATCTGGGACACGCTGATGCAGCATTTTGCGCTGCCCCAGCATGGCGGCTTTCGCTGCGTGGCGCCCAACCTGCGTGGCTTTGAAAAATCCAGCGCACCTGCCGAGGTTGCCGCCTACAAGCCCGCGCTGATGCTGCAAGACATCATGGCGCTGGCCGGGCAAGAGGGCGTGGCCGGCCGCATCGACACCCTGGTCGCGCACGACTGGGGCGGCGCCTTTGCATGGGGCGCGGCCCATGCGCATGCCGACCGCATCGGGCGCCTGGTCATCATCAACTCGCCGCACCCCGCCACCTTTGCGCGCGAGCTCAAGAACAACCCGGCGCAGCAAAAAGCCAGCGCCTACATGCACTTCTTGGCGCGACCCGACGCCGAGGCCCTGCTGGCCGCAGACGACTACCGCCGCATGTGGCCCTTCTTCACCACCATGCGCGCCGGGCCCGAGGGCTTTGGCTGGCTGACCGAAGCCGTGCGCCAGCAATACCGCGACGTGTGGGGCCACGGCCTCACGGGCGCCTGCAACCTCTATCGCGTCACGCCCCTCAAGCCGCCGCTGCCCGGGCAAGCGGGAGATGCGATTCCGCTGCTGACCGCCGATCAGGTGGGCGTGCAGGTGCCGACGCTGGTGCTGTGGGCGATGGACGACACGGCCCTGCTGCCCGGCCTGCTGGAAGGGCTGGACGCCTACGTGCCAAAACTCACCGTGCAGCCCATGCCCGGCGCCACGCACTGGGTGGTGCACGAGCAACCCGAGGCGGTGGCGGGGCACATCGGGGCTTTTGTTGCTTCGAAATAGATAGCTGTTTGCGCTGTGATGGCGCGGGCTGAGAATAAGCGTTGATCGGATCCCGTCGTTTCTCCTACTGGTGAAAGCGCTGCAATGTCGCGGCTGCCGTGCATCACTCGAACGACGCCGATACCGTCTTCCAGCGGAACAAAGAACACGACGTAGCGCCCGAATGGGAGGCTGTGCAAACCGGAAGCCAGCTCCTTGCGCTCGCGCCCCATCATGGGTTGTGTCGCCCACAGGTGAAGGCTTTGATCCAGCTTGTCGATCCAGCGATCAGGCTGCTCGACACTGTCCGCCGCGATGTAATCCCAAATCTCCAGAATGTCCGTCTCGACCAGCGGGCGGCGCGTGACCCGGGGCATCTATGCCGCGGTCTTCAGTGAACGACGGGCGCGCGCCTTCTGCCTTCTGTTTGATTGCGGCGGCGTCCCATGGCTCGCCAAGGTCGCTCTCGAAGCCCTTGCGAATTTGGTGACGCAATTCGTCCAATTTCAGTTGACGTAGGCGATCCTGCTCTTCCATGAGACGCAGGGCCTCGCGAACGACCTCGCTGACCGACGCGTACATACCCGAACCGACCTTGGCCCTGACCATCTCTTCGAGTGAAGGGGGGAGATTGACGTTCATGCCCATGTGCGGTTCCTCAAAGACGACGATTGAAATCGATCAAGGAATGCCAATGATTGACATCGCCATGCCGGGAGCGCATGCCCGGGGCAAGTGAACTTGCCCGACTCTTGGTTGATGCGGAACGTCAATCAACCTCCGTCGATCGCGTTCAGCGATCCACTCGACCGCGCGATATCGGCTTTTTCGATCTGACCCGCCCGGGAGCCTCCTTCGGGTCGTCGAACAACTCTTGCACACGTACTTCCAAGGCGTCAGCCACCGCATACAGCATCGTCACGGTTGGGTTTGCGACACCCGATTCGATGCGGCTCATGTACGTGCGAAACATGCCCGAACGATCGGCCAGCTCTTCCTGCGTAACGCCCAACGCAGCACGCAACTGCTTGATCCGCAGTCCCAAGGCTTTGTTCGGTGGTGTCCGACGTTGTGGCACCCAGAGAATTTGTCTTTGGTACACTCATTGATACACACACCAATTCATACATTTCACACTTTCCAACCATTCGGAATGGCAACCCCACCGCCCCCGAAAACTTTCGAGGAAACTCAAATGAATACGCGCACGTCCATGCTGTTGACCTGCCTCGTCGCTGCGACACTGGCCGCTTGCGGAGGCGGCGGCGATAGCTCCCCTGCACCTGGTCCCGCGCCAGCGCCAAGTCCCGCACCAGCGCCAGCGCCAAGTCCCGCACCAGCGCCAGCCAACCAGTCACCAACTGCCCACATTGCCCCGATCTCCGGCATCAAACTGGTTGGTCAAAGCGTCTCGTTGGATGGGACGGCAAGCACCGACCCTGAAAGTGCCCCGCTCACCTTCCAGTGGTCCATCGTGGGACGACCGGAATCCAGCCGTGCGGCCCTTGGCAACCCGACAGCTTCCGTGGCTTCGATTGAGCCAGACCTCGCTGGCACTTACGCCCTGCAGTTGGTCGTCAGCGACGGGGTCAGCAACAGCGCTCCCGAAACCATTGAAGTCCGCGTCGGCACGCCGGTAGCGGGAGCGATTGCCGGAACAACGTCCTGGAGCCTGAAAAATTCTCCGTATGTCATCACTGGAAAACTGATGATTCCGGCGGCGACAGCGCTCAATATCGAACCGGGCGTCGAAGTCATGGGCAACCATCAGGACATCCAGGTTCAAGGAACCTTGGCAGTCAATGGGACGCCGTCGAACAAGGTCACCATTTCGGATACCGTCATTTCACCGGCGGGCACGATGGCCAACAACCATGCCATCCGCATTCGCGGCGCACAGATTACGGGCGGGAGCGTCTACGCTGCTACCGGGAACGCCATTTACGGAACCTTGGAGTTGACGGATTCGCGGCTTTCCGACTTGGATACTTATAACGCGTATATCTATCTTTGGTATCCAACGGGTCCAAGCAAGATCGAGCGCAACGTCTTTGTACGCTCCGGCGGCATTTCGTATGGTCTCAGTGACGTTGCGCTCACCATCCGCAACAATGCCTTTATCGAATGGAAGAGTCCGCCGGTCACCAACTGGGCCATGTACGGTTCGGCAAGCGCCGATGTGTCGCTCAACTCGTTCGTCTCAACTGATCGCATTGCCGTGGAATTGCCGAACGGCTACACGAGCGCTCACATCAATGCTTCCAGGAACTACTGGGGCACGACGGACATTGCGGTGATCAATAAGATGATCCAGGACAAGAACGACGATCTCACGTCCAGCGACTACGTGACGTACCTGCCGATCCTGACCGCGCCCGACGCTGCAACGCCATCGCCATAGCCTTTGCGCCAGATGAACGCGTCCACGAACATCTGAAGGCTGTTCTGGCGCAGCGCAAAGTACTACAGCATCAATAGCTGTCCGCGCAGACGTGACAGGCGCGAGAGCCATGAAAAGCCTCAATACACCGACGGCTCCCCCGGCGGCCGCGTCTTGAAGCGCTTGTGCACCCAGTAGTACTGCTCGGGCATGGTGTCGATCCAGGCCTGCAACTCGGCGTTCATGCGCGCGGTGTCGGCGGCCACGTCGTTGCTGGGGTAGTTTGGCCAGGCCGGATGCACGCGCACCTCATAGCCCGCGCGCGTCAGGCGCGTCACCACCGGCACCACGCGCGCGCCGCCCAGCTTGGCAAAGCGCGGCAGCGAGGGCACGGTGGCGGTGGGGATGCCGAAGAAGGGCACGAAGATGGATTCTTGCGGGCCCAGGTCCATGTCGGGCAGCAGGTACAGCATCTGGCCCTCGCGCAGCGCGCGCACGACGGGCTTGAGGCCGTCCTGGCGCGACAGCAGCGTGGCTTGGCCGAAGCGCAGGCGGCCGGCGCGCATCCAGGCGTCCACGGCGGGGCTGCTTTGCGTCGAGTAGATGGTGCAGGCTGGCCGCTCGATCTGGTCCATGACGGCGCTGCCGCCGGCGTCCATGCCGTAGAAGTGCGGGGCGAACATGACCACCGCGCCTTCGCGCGTCAGGTCTTGCGTGGCGCCGGTGATGCGCAGGCGCGCGCGCACCACGGCGGGGTCAGCGTGCCACAGCCAGGCACGGTCGAAGAAGGCCTGGCTGAACAGCACGAAGCTGCGCCGCGCCACGGCGTGCAAGCGCTCGGTGCTCCAATCGGGATAGCACAGGCGCAGGTTGACCAGCGCGATGTGGCGGCGCTTGCGGGCCGTCGCGTACAGCACCCGCCCGGTGACCGCGCCGAGGGCGCGCAGCACGGGCAGGGGCAAGCGCGCCAGCAGGCGCATGAAGAACATCAGCGCGGCGCTCGTCATGCGGCGGCCTTTCGCGGCGTCTTGTAGCGCCCGTAGCCCCACAGGTATTGGCCGGGGCACTGGCGGATGAGTTGCTCCATGGCGCGGTTGATCTGGCCGACGGCGGTATCAAGGTCGCTGCTCAGGGCTTCCGGAAAAGGTCGCAGGTGGATGCAGTATCCGCGCGCACGCGGCAGGCGCTCGCCCCAGGCCAGCAGCGGCGTGGCGCCGGTCTGCTGCACCAGGCGCGCGGCCAGGGTCATGGTGTAGGCCGGCTGGCCAAAGAACGGCGACCACAGGCCCTGGCCTTCGGGCGGCACCTGGTCGGGCAGCAGGCCCACGGCCTGGCCGGCGCGCAGCGCGCGGATCATCTGGCGCACGCCGGTGAGGGTGGTGGGCGCCGTCTCCAGGCCCTCGCGCTGGCGCGCCGTCGCCAGCACCTGGGCCAGCGCGGCCTGGCGCGCCGGGCGGTACAGCACGGTGATGGGCCCGCGCGTGGCGCCAAAGCGCGTGGCCGCGCCCTGGGCGGTGATCTCGAAGCAGCCCATGTGCGGGGTGAGATAGACGATGCCGCGCCCGGCGGCGTAGGCCGCCTCGATCAGCTCGGCGCCGTCCCACTGCACCGGCACCGGCGCGCCAAACCACAGGCGCGGCGTCTCCGCCGCCATGCGCCCTGCGTGCGCGACGGCGGCGCGCACCTGGCCAAAGCGGTAGCCGGCGCGCGCGGCGTTGTCGGCAAAGCGGCGCCGGTAGGTGGGCGAGGCCAGCCAGGTCAGCCAGCCCAGCACGCCGCCGATGGCATGCAGCAGGCCCAATGGCCACTTCGACGCAAGGCGATACAACGAGAGCATGCGGCAAGGATTAAAATCAGCGGGTCGCCGAGTTATGGAACTACTTGCGGGGCGACGTTAAAAAATTCTGCTAAAGCGTTCGCCAGAGCTCCAACCGGTTTGGCAACGCAGGTGTTCAAACGACTGGAGTTTATTCAATGGATCTGGCCAACAGCTTTCTCTTCACCTCCGAGTCCGTCTCCGAGGGCCACCCCGACAAGGTGGCGGACCAAATCTCCGATGCCATCCTCGACGCCATCTACGAGCAAGACCCGCGCTCACGCGTGGCGGCCGAGACGCTGACCAACACCGGCCTGGTCGTGCTGGCCGGCGAGATCACCACCAACGCGCATGTGGACTACATCCAGGTGGCGCGCGACACCATTGCCCGCATCGGCTACGACAACACCGAGTACGGCATCGACTATCGTGGTTGCGCGGTGCTGGTGGCCTACGACAAGCAGAGCAACGACATCGCCCAAGGCGTGGACCACGCGTCAGACGATCACCTGAACACCGGCGCAGGCGATCAGGGCCTGATGTTCGGCTATGCCTGCGACGAGACCGACACGCTGATGCCGGCGCCCATCTATTACGCGCACCGCCTGGTCGAGCGCCAGGCCCAGTTGCGCAAGAGCGGCGCGCTGCCCTTCTTGCGCCCCGACGCCAAGAGCCAGGTGACGATGCGCTACCTGGACGGCAAGCCGCACAGCATCGACACCGTCGTGCTGTCCACCCAGCACAGCCCCGACCAGAGCGAGACGGCGACCAAGATGAAGGCCAGCTTCATCGAGGCCGTGATCGAGGAAATCATCAAGCCCGTGCTGCCCACCGAGTGGCTCAAGAACACGCGCTACCTGGTCAACCCCACCGGCCGCTTCGTGGTGGGCGGCCCGCAGGGCGACTGCGGCCTGACCGGGCGCAAGATCATCGTGGACACCTACGGCGGCGCCTGCCCGCACGGCGGCGGCGCCTTCAGCGGCAAGGATCCCACCAAGGTGGACCGCAGCGCTGCCTATGCCGCGCGCTACGTGGCCAAGAACATCGTGGCCGCCGGCCTGGCGCGCCAGTGCCAGATCCAGGTGGCCTACGCCATCGGCGTGGCGCAGCCGATGAACATCACCGTCTACACCGAGGGCACGGGCGTGATCCCCGACGCCGAGATCGCCAAGCTGGTGCGCGATCACTTCGACCTGCGCCCCAAGGGCATCATTCAGATGCTCGACCTGCTGCGCCCCATCTATCAAAAGACGGCGGCTTACGGGCACTTCGGCCGCGACGAGCCGGAGTTCACCTGGGAGGCGACGGACAAGGTGGCGGTGCTGCGCGAGGCCGCGGGTTTGAAGGAGCCGGCGCTGGCCTGAAGCGTTTGGCGCGAACAAAAAACCGCAGGAGGCCCCTGCGGTTTTTTTACGCCGCGAACACCCGCCGCGCGCCCATGTAGCGCATGGCGAAATAGCGGTTGTCCAGGCTGACCTTGCGCACGGTGCCGCCGGTCGAGGGCGCGTGCACGAACTGATCGTTGCCCACGTACAGCCCCATGTGCGAGAACGCCGCGCCGCTGGTGTTGAAGAACACCAGGTCGCCGCGCTCCATCTGCGCGTCATTCACCGGCACGCTCACGGCCGCCCACTGCGCCGTGCTGCGTGGCAGGCGGCGCTCGGTGCCGGTGATCTGGGCAAACACGTACTGGATCAGGCCGCTGCAGTCAAAGCCGCCGCGCGGCGTGTTGCCGCCGTAGGTGTAGGGCGTGTTGACCAGCAGCATGGCTTGTGCGACGGCGGCCTCGCGCTCGCCCGGGTCGATGTCCAGCGGCGTGCGTGAGGGCGGCATGGGCGAGGCGGGCTCGCGCCGCCCCACCGTGCCGGCGGGTGCGCGCGGCGCCGGCGGGCTGGCGCAACCGGCCAGCAACGCGGCGGCGGCGAGCGCCAGGGCGGCGCGCCGATCGACGATGAGGGCTTGGGTTTGAGGCAATTTCGGGCTCCGGCGCGCATCCGACAAGCGCAGCAAGCTATATTCTAGATAGCAGACCGGATTTGTCCAGACTTTGCGTCAAGCCGACGCACGCCGCCCGCGCAGCCGCCACACCATCAGCGCCAGCACCGCAAGGTTGAACCCCAGCACCAGCGCCGCCGCCCAGCCGGGGCGGTGCAGCAGGTGCGCGGCCTCGAAGGGCAGGTAAAGGCCCGTGGCCAGCGCCGCCAGCCACTCGGCCCAGGCACGGTCACGCCACAGGCCCCAGCCCTCGGCCAGGCGCATGGCGGCATACGCCAGAGCAAACGCAACCACCTGCCCGGGATGCACGTGCTGCAGGCGATCGGACCAGCCGACGAACAAGGCGGGCCAGTGCGAGTGCGCGTTCAGGTGCAGATGCCCCACCAGCGCCACGGCCACCTCGTGCAGGCCCAGGCGGTGCAGCGTGTCGAAGCCGAAGGCCAGCGCCAGCGCCGCCAGGCCCTTGAGCCATTCGAGCGCGGCGACGGCGTGGACGGAGCGCTCGATCAGGCGGGGCGACGCGGCATGCATGCGCGCAGTATCGCGCGGGCGGCAGCCGGCTCAGGCGCCGGATCGCAACTGCACGCCCGACAGCGTGGGCGCCACCAGCGGCGCGGCCGGACTGCCGGCGCGCACGGCGGCAAAGCGGCCGGCGTTCCAGTCGTCCAGCGCGGCCTGCATCTCGTCCTGCGTGCGCGCGACGAAGTTCCACCAGATCAGGACCGGCTCGTCCATCGGCTCGCCGCCCACCAGCAGCAGGTGGGCCGGCGCATCGCAGCGCAGCTCCAGCGCGCCGCGCCCCGGCGCAAAGTACAGCCATTCGCCGGGCGCCAGCGCCTCACCGCCCACCGTGGCGGCGCCGCGCAGCACCAGGGCGGCGTGCTCGAAGCCGGGTTCCAGCGGCACCTCGGTGCGGGCCGCGCCGGCCGCGTCCAGGTCGATGCCCACCAGCGGCGTGTAGACACGCGCCGGCGACGTGCGGCCCAGCGCGCTGCCGGCCAGCACGGTGGCGCGAAAGCCGCCCGTCTCAACGATCGGCAGATCGGGGTGGTTCTGAAAGGCCGGTTCGCGTCGCCGCTCGCCCTCGGGTAGCGCGATCCACAGTTGCGCGGCGTGCAGGCGCGTGCCGTCCGTCACCGAATCCTCGGTGTGCGCAATGCCGCGCCCGGCGGTCATCAGGTTGACCTGGCCGGGGCGGATCACCTGCTCGTTGCCCAGCGAATCGCGGTGCACCACCTCGCCCTCGATCAGCCAGGTGAAAGTTTGCAGGCCGATGTGCGGGTGCGCGCCCACGTGCATGCCCCTGCCCGGCGCAAACTGCACCGGCCCGGCGTGGTCCAGAAAGCACCAGGCGCCCACGGTGCGCCGCGCGCGGTGGGGCAGGGCGCGCGCCACGCGGGTGTCTTCGCCGATGACGGACAGGCGCGAGCTGTAGCGTTGGGGGGCGAGGGGTTGCGTCATGAGGCCTCCGTGCGGTCAGTTCTGAGGTTAGCGCGGATCGCCCCGTGGTGCCGGCCTGGGTCAGGCCGCCGCCGCGGCAATGGCGTCGTCGGCGGCCTGCTTGCGCGCGGCGCGGGTGGCCTGGCCCCACCACGCCAGCTCGTCGAGCATGGCGCCGGTGGCGGGCAGCAGGTGGGCTTCGATCTCGGCCATGGTCTTTTCGCCGCGGTACACGGCGTAGAAGTCGCCGCCGGCGATGTGCACGCCCGTGCGCACCGGCACCATCTGCAGCTCGACGGCCACCAGGCGCGCATGTTCCACCGCACGCGCACCGCCCACGCCGCCGTAGCCCACGAAGCCGATGGGCTTGCGGCCCCATTCGACGTAGGCCTGGTCAAACGCGTTCTTCAGCGCGCCGGTCATGGAGTGGTTGTATTCCGCCGTGGTGACCAGGTAGCCGTCGAACTCGCCGATCTTCTCTTGCCAGGCGAGGGCGCGCGGGTCTTCGCTGGGCATCCACAGGTTGGAGGCTTTTTCGTCGAACAGCGGCAGGTCGTAGTCCTTGAGGTCCACCAGTTCGACGTTCATGTCGGGGCGCTGGCTGGCCACCTTGTGCAGCCACCGGGCCACCTTGGGCGCCAGGCGGGCCTGGCGCGTGCTGCCGATGATGAGGGCGATGTTGAGTTTGTTGTTCACGGGGAACTCCTGTTGGTGAAGGTTGTTGAATCGAAAGAAAAACAGCCGGACGCAGAGGACGCGAAGAGCACGCAAAGGACGCAAAAGAATCCAAATATGCAAATCAAATTCGGCTCCAGCCCTTGTCTGATAAGCGCGAATAGCTATTGTTAAAGGAGCAATTCAATCGGTATCTTCTGCGTCCTCTGCGATCCTTCTGCGTCCTCTGCGTCCGGCTGTCTTGGACAGCGCATCCGCAGCGCGCCGGCGATCAGTGCATGCCGGTGAAGCGCCCGCTGTTGAAGTCGTCGATGGCCTGGCGGATCTGCTGCGGGCTGTTCATCACGAACGGCCCGTAGCCGACCACCGGCTCGTCGATGGGCTCGCCGGCCAGCACCAGCAGCTTGGCGTCGCCGCCCGCCTCGATCGTCAGGCCCGTGCCCGCGGTGGACAGCGTGGCCACGTCGGCGACGCGCAGCACGGCGCTGCCATTGACCTGCACCGTGCCGGCCAGCACCACCACCAGCGTGCTCCAGCCCTCGGGCTGCGGCAGCTCCACCGTGCGGCCAGCGGCCAGGCGCACATCCAGCACGTTCATCGGCGTGAAGGTGCGCGCCGGACCCTTGCCGTTACCGTAGGTACCCGCGATAACGCGCACCTGGCCCGCGCCATCGGGCAGGGCGACGGCCGGAATCTGCGCGTCCGTGATGCCCTGGTAGTGCGCCGGCGCCATCTTGTCCTTGGCGGGCAGGTTGACCCACAGCTGCACCATCTCGAACGGGCCGCCGCGCGCGGCGTAGCCGGCCGAATGGAACTCCTCGTGGATGATGCCGCCGCCGGCCGTCATCCACTGCACGTCGCCGGTGCCGATCACGCCGCCGGCGCCGGTCGAGTCGCGGTGCTCGACCTCGCCGTCGTAGACGATGGTCACGGTTTCGAAGCCGCGGTGCGGGTGGCTGCCCACGCCGCGCCGGTGCGTGGTGGGCTTGAACTCGGTCGGCGCCGCGTAGTCGAGCATCAGGAAGGGGCTGCGCTCGGCCACGCCCTCGCCGCTGTAGCCGAACAGGCCGTGCACCGGAAAACCGTCGCCCACCCAGTGGCGGCCGGGGGCGCTGCGGGTGGACAGCACGTTCTTGCGGGTGAGGGTCAGGGTGTCGGACATGGTGAATCTCCAGGTACATGGCGCCGGCCGGTCTGTCAGCGCGATGATTGAATGATATGGATTGAACAATCAAAGATAAACAAGCTAAATTGGCGCTCAGTGTTCCAATATTGAAACAATGACCACACCAACCACGCCCAATCTCGATGACCTGGCCCTGTTTGCCCTGGTGGCCGAGCACGGTGGCTTTGCCGCCGCCGAGCGCGCCACCGGCACGCCCAAGTCGCGCCTGAGCCGCCGCCTGGCCGCGCTGGAGGCGCAGCTGGGCGCGCGCCTGATCCAGCGCAGCACGCGCCGCTTTGCCGTCACCGACACCGGCCAGCAGGTGCTGCGCCACGCCCGCGCCATGCTCGACGAGGCCGCCGCCGCGCAGGCGCTGGCCGAGGGCTTGAGCGGTGCGCCGCGCGGCCCCGTGCGCCTGTCGTGTCCGCCGGCGCTGCTGCACAGCACCGTCGCGCCCATGCTGGCCGACTACCTCAACCGCTGGCCGCAGGTGCAGCTGCAGGTGCAGGCCAGCAACCGCAACGTCGACGTGTGGCACGACGGCGTCGATCTGGCGTTGCGCGTGCGCGCGACTGACGCCCAGCTGGCGCAGGACGAAGTCATGCGCCCGCTGGCCCTGAGCGAGGCCTTGCTGGTGGCCGCGCCGCAGCTGCTGGCCAATGCGCCGCCGCCTGCCGTGCCAAGCGATCTGGCCGCGCTGCCCACGCTGGGCCTGGGCAATTCACCCGACGAGCAGCGCTGGCGCCTGCGCAGCCCGCGGGGCGAGTGGGTCGAACACCATCACCGGCCACGCCTGGTGGTGGACGACGTGGGCACCCTGCTGGACGCAGCGCTGGCCGGCACCGGTTGCACGCTGCTGCCGCGACTGATGGTCTACGAATACCTGCAGCGCGGCGCCTTGCAGGTGCTGTTGCCCGAGTGGAGCGCGCCGCCCGGCGTGGTGCAAGTGGCCTACGCCAGCCGTCAGGGCATGCGCGCGGCGGTGCGCCAGTTGATCGACGCGCTGGCGGCGGGCTTTGCGCGGCTGATCGAGGAGCGGCGCTGCCTGTCGGCGCCGCATTCTGCATGACCGGGCCCGCAATGTCGTGGCGGTCTTGCGCGCCGTACCGTCGCGCTGGCCAAGCGGCAGGTCAGCGCTGCCTCGTCAAAACCCCTGAATGCGCAAGACGTTGTACTCCATGCCGCGCTCGGTGGCCGAAGCGGCCATCCAGATTGTCAGTTCAAACGGTTTGGCCGCATTTTGTGTCAGTGCTCCCAGAGCGGCTTCGCCCTGAACACTCCAAACGCAGATCTGGGGGGCTACCGGTTTGCCCTGCATCAACGCATAGGCCAGCGCCGGGCTCAGGCGGGCGGGGTGGTCAACGCCAAACAGCTCGTCGACGGAATCAATGTGTGAATCGTGCTCGTGCTCTTCGGTTTCCTTGGATCGGGCCGCAGTAGCGCGCAGATGGGACTGAATCGGCGCGATGAACGCGTCCGTGTCCAGTCTCCGAATCGTCCAGGTGCTGCTGTTCGAGGGTGTTCCCGGCGCTTGGACCTGGGCCATCACTTCTTGCAGATGGCGGCGCACATCGGCTTCGTTGCAGTGCTCG
>ENA-UOYA01002838-UOYA01002838.1-activated-sludge-metagenome-genome-assembly--contig:-NODE-2838-length-16120-cov-29.842204_pt1 | contig 16120 bp, 13 predicted proteins | sample MGYA00238163_ERZ764804 | MGnify/ENA primary metagenome ERZ764804 (study PRJEB28919, sample SAMN05720223) | activated sludge metagenome | isolation source: Anaerobic digester | place: Hong Kong... | reverse complement strand
GGATGATGGACAGGGCTTTGACCTGCGGACGGCACGACGCGGGCAGGGGATTGCTGGCATTCAACAGCGGGCAGCAGATTTGGGTGGACAGGCCTTGTTGCGTTCAGCTATTGGCCAAGGCACAACGTTGACAGTCACCCTGCCTGTTCAATCTTTGCCGCAAGAGGGGCTTGCTCCGGTCAGTTCGCTGCCCAACCGCGTGGCACTGATTGGGTTGTTGGGGGGCGTGTTGATGGCCGCTGTTGGGGCGCCGGTTGTGTTGGTGCAGGCGGCGGGGTACCTTTCACAGGCGCAACCGCTGCCCTGGGGCTGGCTGGTGTTGGTCGCTTTGCTGCCCGGCCTGGCCGGGTGGGCTGCGGCGCGTTGGTCGCAATTGGGCGGGCGGGCAGCGGCGTTGATTGTTGGGGCGGCGGCGGGGGGCCTGACGGCGCTGACAGGCTTTGGCTTGCTGCTTGTAACCGGTGCGGCGATGCAGGGCATGGATGGAATCTTGCGCTATGGTCTGAATCCGGCAGAGGAGGGGCTGGCCTTACGCTTGTTTGTTGAAGCATTCTTGGGCATGTTTTTGTGGGTGCATGGCACGTTTTGGGTCGGATTGGTGATGGGGGTTGGGGTGGGGGCGCTGGGCGGCTTGTTGGCGGCGCGCACACAGGATGCAGGCGCTGGGCAAGATTGGCGACCTTTGGCAGAGGTGCTTTCGCTGTTGGTGATGGCCGGAGCGGGCGGGGCATATTTATTTGGAGTGTTCGTTTTGCCGGTAACGGAGTCCGCCATCCGTGAATCCGCATTGCGGGCTGGTGCGCTGCAATCTTTTTCCGCTGCGCTAACCTGGCTGCCGATTGTGACGCTGGGCACATCGCTGTTTTGGTTGTTGGCTGGGTTGGGGGTGCAATATGCGTTACTGGGTGCACAGCTGAAACGCGGCGACGCGCAGCGCCTCGAACGCGCATATTGGACGAGCCTTCAGTTTGCAGCGTTGATGTTGGGCATGGCCTTGTTCGGTTGGGTGCTCATGTTGATGCCGTTGCCGGAGCAGCCGACCACTTCGATTGTCTTTGCACTGGGGGCGGGGCTGCTCTTGTTGGCGTTGGGCGGGTTGTTCCTGCGTCAGTCGCTGCGTGCCCGTCGGCAATTGGACGCGCTCTTGCAACCGCGCCGTTCCTGGATGGTGACAGCTGTGCTGGTGTTGTTGCCTTTGTTGCCGGGGTTGGCCTTGGGTGGTTTGGCGGAATTGATCCCTGGTTGGGTGTTCTTTGTCACCTTGGGGGTCACGGTTGCGCTGGCGCTGGCATTGAGTGTTTTATCAGCGGAAGCGCGTCCGCCGCTTTTTGTGCTGGCGTTGCGGCAGCAAGTGGCGCAGCTTTCAACAAGCTGGCTGGCAGGTGCCTTGGCGTTGCTTTTGCCATTGGTTGCAATGGGCAGCAGCGGCCTGGCAATGATTGTGGTGTTGATTCACTTTCCGAATGCTTTGGATGCGGACCGGTTGGGCTATGGCGTGCAGGTGACGCTGGCCGAATTGCTGAATGAAGGGTTGCTGGTCAAGCAGCCTGTGGCTTTCGCGTTGGCATTGGTGGTTGCGCTGGCATTGGTGGGTACCTGGTTGGCGCTGAATGCACTGCGGTTGCTCGGTCAGCGTAAATGAATGTGCAATTTGCGCGATAATTGCAGCATGAACGTGGTGCGGTTGGCCTTGGTGGATGATCATGCGGTGGTGCGGCGCGGAATGCGCGCCTATTTTGAGGCGTTCGCCGATATTGAGGTGGTGGGCGAGGCGGGCAGCGCCGAAGAGGCGCTGCGCTGCCTGGCGGCCTGGCGGGCCGATGTGGTGTTGATGGACTTGCTATTGCCGGGTGGCATGGATGGGTTGCAGGCCACACGTTGCCTGCGCGCCTTGTCTAACCCGCCGCAGGTGGTGGTGCTGACGGCCTATGCGGATGCAGCCCGCGCTCAGGCTGCCCGGCGAGAGGGGGCAATTGGCTACGTGCGCAAGGATGCTCAGCCGGAGGTGTTGCTTGCGGCGGTGCGCGCTGCTGGACGCGGCGAGCCCTACCTTGACCCGCTTACAGCACACGCTTTGCAGGATGTGGATGCTGAGCAGGCGCTTTCGGGGCGCGAGCAAGAGGTGTTGGAGTGGATGGCGCGCGGTCACACCAACCGCGAGATCGCAGAAGCGTTGATGGTCAGCGAACAGACGGTTAAAACCCATGTCGGCAGCATTTTGTCCAAGCTGGGGATGGAAAATCGTATGCAGGCAGTGGCCGCAGCGCGGCGGCGCGGCTGGCTGCGCGAGGATGCTGAATGATGAGGTATCTTGTTGCAACCGTTGATTGTTTCGAGCAACAGCAGAAATTTGGGGCTGATGGATGAAATGATGCTTCCTTTGCGCTCTGTGTGTTGTTGCTTGGGACTTGAGCTTTTGCTGGCAGAGGAGAGGACGAGATGAGAAAAGTACAGATATTTGTGATCTTGTGTCTGTTTTGTTGTCTACAAACCGCTTGCAAAGGGAATACTGAACAAATTCGGCAAATTGATCTTGCAACCTCAAGCATCACAAGCAGCAAAGAAGCGAAAATTGCTTTGTTTAATCGGTTAAGTCAGGAGCAGCCGGATGTATGTGAGGATCCGCTTGCTGCCTGGATTGATCTTGATCTTGGGGCGGATGGATTGGGGCAGGTTGAATCTGCCGACCTTGTGTTTACCTGTTCAAAAGGTTCAACAATCAGTTATGTGTTATCCCCTGTGAATGGGGCTTCATACAAAATATTCTATACAGACACTGTTGGTTATGACGATTGTGTAGAGAATTTGGCGGGGTTTTCTAAGAAAAGCATTCCCGATTTTTCTGCCGGGCCAATCTGCGTCTTAACCAATGAGGGCAGAATGGCATTCGTCCAATATGTGCCTGATTCCTGGCATTCGGGCTATGGCGGAGAGGCAAGTCTTTTATTGAGAATTACGGTTGGGGATGCAGTTGTGGAGGTTAAACAATAGGATGAGGGTGTTTGAGGGGGCGTTTTTTATGTGGATGACAATGGCGGGTGTAAGCAGCAAGGCAAGCAGTTTTTCTAACGAAGCGCTGCTCGTAGTGCGCTAAGGGTTGGTTCGATGACGGGGGCCTGTGACACGGCCTGCATGGCGGCGCGTACGTCTTTTAGCCCGCTGCCGGTATTGAGCACCAACACGGGGTCATCGCTGGCAATCAGTCCCTGACGCAGGGCAGTTTTGAGCCCGGCATAAGCGGTAGCTCCGGCGGGCTCAGCAAAGATGCCAACTTTGCCAAGCTCAGCAATGGCGGCAAGAATTTCGTCATCGCTGACGGTTAGATAGCGGCCATTGGTTTGCCGGGCCGCCCGGAGGGCGCGCAGGCCGTCGCGCGGCAGGTCTACGGAGATGCTGTCGGCGATGGTGTGTGCCTGGACGGGGGTAATGGTTTCGGCGTTGGCGGCGAATGCTGCTGCAACCGCAGCTGAGCCTTCGGCCTGAATGCCGAACAGACGCGGCATGGTTTTCAGCCAACCCAGGTCGTGCAGGTCTTTGAAGCCTTTGTGCAGCCCAGAGATGATGTTGCCATCGCCAACGGAGACAAAGATGGTCAGGGTACGGTCAAACGCTTCTTCAAGCAGCAATTGTTCCCAGATTTCAAAGGCGGCGGTTTTCTTGCCTTCGGCGGTGAATGGGTTGTAGCCAGTGTTGCGACAATACCAGCCAAACTCGCGCGCCGATTGAACAGCTAAGTCAAAGGCCTGGTCATAGTTGCCATCAACCAGGATGACTTGGGCGCCATAGATGAGCAGTTGGGCAATTTTGGCTGGGGGAGCGGTGCGCGGCGCCAGGATGACGGCGCGTTGACCAATGGCGGCAGCCATGCCGGCCAGGGCTGCACCGGCATTGCCGGTCGAGGCGGTGACGACGACTTTGGCGCCGATTTGGCGGGCGCGGGCAACGACAATGGCGCTGGCACGGTCTTTGAACGAAGCTGTTGGATTGCGCCCCTCATCCTTTAGCCAAAGCTGCCGCAGGCCCAAGGAAACGGCAAGGCGTTCCGGGCGGTAGAGCGGAGTCCAACCGGCGCTGTGCAGCGGCGTGCCGCTCTCTTCTGGTTCGCTGACCGGCAAGAGCGGCTGATAACGCCATAAGGATGCCTGCGGACGTGAAGTGATGTCTTCGGGCTGATAGGCGCGCCGCAGTGCCGGAATGTCCAGCAGCACATCCAGGTTACCGCCATCGCGTGGGCAGGTGTATTGCACCTGTGTGGGGGCATATTCAGCCTGACAAACGGAACAGCGGTAACCAAGGAGGGTGTTCATAGGCAAAAGTTAGTTGCTCTTGAAGCGCTGTTCCATTGAAAAGCGCATGGCAACGCGGTAGGCTTCTTTTAATTGGGCAACAACTTCTGGAGCCTGGCCTTCAGCTTCCATTTGCTGGGTCAGCTGATTGAAGGCCTGCAAAAATTGTGGCGTGACCATGCTGCTGTTTTCTTGCAGCAATTGGTGCTGTTCGGCTTCGCTGTTGGCGCTGATGAGGTTTTGGATCAGGGCAACTTCGGGTGGTGGGGCAGAGAGCTTTTCCAACACGCTGGCAACCGTTTGTAATTTGGCGCTGCGTTCCAGGTCGCCTTTCTGACGGGCGGCTTGCAATTCTTGCTTGAGCGCCTCGACAAAGAAATCGTCAATTTCTTCGGCGTGTTGGCGCATGCTGGCTTCCACGTCGCTCGAGTCGGCAATTTGTTGGACGAGCCTGGCGGCGGCCTCGATGCGCTGACGCATCTGTTCGTCAATTTGGCGCGTCATTTCAACCAGTTTGCTGCGCAGTTCAATCAGGCGGGGTTTGTCGGCTTCACTGGCCGATTCAATACGATTGGTGAGAATTTGGAAGAATTCGTAATCCAGGCCGTTGCGAGCATACCCGACCAGGGTGGAGAGGCGTATTTCGGTTGGGGCGGCAATGAGCAGGTCAAGCAGTTTTTCGCGCGTCAGACCGCTTTGGCTGGCTTCTTGCAGAGAGCGCACGGCGGCTTGCACTTCGCTGGCCTGTGCCTGGAGCTGTTGCCCGACCTTGGTCTGGCTGACCAATTCTTGTTGGAGGGCGGCCAGGGCGCGGGCGGTGTTTTCTTCGCCGCCGGCAATTTGTGCCTGAATGAGGCTGGTGAGCAGGGCAAAGAACTCCTGGTCAATCAGCGCTTCTTCTTGTTGAATGATTTGGGCGCGCGTTTCGGCCTGCGGGGTGGAAAGCAACCGGCGCAGCAGGTTGAGACGTTGTTGTTGCCCTTCAATCATTTCACGGGTGATGCCATCCGCTTCCAGGACGCGATCAATCAGGGTTTGGAAGGTGAGCATGGCTTGCGGGCGCAAGAGGTAGGCCTTGCGTTTTTCGGGCGGCAGGCCATTGACCACGCGGGTGATGAGCGGACCAATCAGTTTTTCCTGTTCGTTGACGGGTAAGCCCAGCTCAGAGGGGAAGTAGGTTAGCAGTAATTCTTTGTCGGGGTCGTGATAGACAATCGGCATGCTCAACATGCCGGTATAGCCACAAGATGGGCAATTGGCGACGTTTAGCTGTCCGCTGAGCAGGCGCTGTTTGGCCTGTGGGTCGGCAGAAACATCAATGAGCTGCTCAACTTCGGCCAGGATGGGCGTGCGGCAGCGTGGACAAGCGGTGCGGGTTTGGGGCATAGGATTTCCCTCAGTCTTTCTGTAAGATGAGTTTGATTATACCACTACCTGTGCAAGCGGTGCGCGCAGGGTGGGCGGAAAAGCATGGACAAATTACAGTGAAGGTATTAGGGGGGCGCTAGCGTGGCAGGGAGAAGCAAATGCGTGCCCCGGCACCGGTTTGGTGGTCAATCCAAATTTGTCCGCCGTGTGCTTCAATGATGGCGCGCGTCAAAAACAGGCCTAGACCGGCGCCTTTGGTATGGCGGGCCATGTCGGGGGCGCGGTAAAATCGGTCAAAGACAAAGGGGGCATCTTGAGGGGCAATGCCGGGGCCCTGGTCGCTGACGCAGACGAGCACCCGGTCGGGTCGTTCCTGACCGGTGATGCGGATTTCACCATCTGGGGCGTATTTAATGGCGTTGGAAATGAGGTTGGCAAAGACCTGCTCCAGGCGGCCTTCGTCGGCAAGGATGATGGGGAAGTTAGCGGGAAAATCGGCGACGAGCGTGTGTTGTTTGGTTTGGGTTTGAAAGCGGGCGATCATTCGGGCAGCGGTGGCCGGCAGAAAGACCTCGGTGCGTTTGAGCGACAATCCGCCAGCTTGCAGGCGCGAGGCATCGAGCAGGTTTTCAATCAGGCCGCTGAGGCGATCGGCTTCTTCTTCAATCACTTGCAGGCCTTCGTTGACAATCTCGCGCTCCCAGGTGGCGTCTTCGCGGCGCAGGGTGCTAACATAGCCTTTGATGAGGGCGACGGGGGTTTTGAGTTCGTGGCTGACGATGGAGATGAAGGTGCTTTTCATCTCCTCGGCCTGACGAAAGCGGGTGATGTCGCGCACGGTGGCGATGATGTTGAGCAGTGCTCCCTCATTGGAGAGTAAGGGGGCGTAGCTGATGGCGATTGGCAGGGGCGGTAGGTCGGCGCTGCGCATCAGGTCGCCTTCGACATACAGGGTGGCGCGGGCATTGAGCGGCCAGCCGTTGGCGATGGCTTGTTCCAACGTCAGGCTGTGCGGCGGGGTAGTGAAGCGAATCAGCTCTTCGTGCAGGCAGCCAACAATGCGCTCTGCTGGCAGCCCCAGCAGGGTTTGCAGGGCCGGGTTGCTGCGTTCGGCGCGTTGATCGGGGCCGAGGATGAGAATGCCATCCGCCGCGGTATCAAGCAGGGCATCCATGCGCTGCTTTTGCTGATTGACCTGGGCGTAGAGCTGTGCGTTTTGCACGGCGATGGCGGCCTGGTTGGCAAAGCTGCTGAGCAGTGCCTGATCGTCTGGGGAGAAGAGGCTGGGGGTGTTGCGATAAATGAGAATGACGCCGACGACTTGCTGACGGGCGGCCAGGGGCAGACCAACGCCGGAGAGGGCGCCCAGGTTGACCATGTTGGAAAGTTCCTGAACGATGCGCTGCACGGCGGACAGGTTGCCATCGGTTTCATGGTTGCGAATGGGAATATTGGTCAGCAGAGTTTCGATGTAGCGCAGGAAGGCGGTTGGCAGGCCTTGCGAAACGCGCACCTGCCAACCGCTGATTTCAGGAATGTAGAGGGCAATCAGCCCGGCCTGTCCGGCGAGCATGTCAATGGAAACGTGCAGCACCCTTCCCAAAAGCGTGTCGAGGTCAAGCTCTTGGGTGAGGGCGCGGGCAATTTCAAGCAGATAGTCACGCTGACGGACGCGGTAATCGGGCAGGAGGAACATGGTGTTGAGGCCTTTATTCAGCTTCTGCGAGGGTGATGGCTTCTTCAAAGATGGCCAGGCCCTCTTCCATTTCGTCTTTGGTCATGCACAGGGGCGGGGAGATGCGGATGACGCTTTTGCCACAGCCGAGGGTGAGCAGACCGCGCTCAAAGGCCAGGTCTACAACACGGTCGCGCAGTTTGGGGTCGGGGGTGTGCAGTTGCTGGTCGCTGACGAATTCGACGCCGATCATCAGGCCAATGCCGCGCGCCTGTCCAATGCTGGGGTGGCGTTGGGCCATTTCTTGCAGGCGCTGTAGGGCAAAGGCGCCTACTTCTGCGGCATTTTGCATGTAGCCGTTTTCGATCAGGTCAATGGTCGCCAGTGCGGCAACGCAGGCCAGGGGGTTGCCGCCATAGGTGTTGCCATGTGCGCCGCGTGGCCAGGTGACCAAACTCTTGCGGGCAACCATGGCGCCCAACGGCACGCCCGAGGCAATGCCTTTGGCGGAGCAGAAGATATCGGGTTCGACGCCGAAGTTTTCAATGGACCACCATTTGCCGGTGCGGCCCATGCCGGCCTGCACTTCGTCGGCGATCAACAGGATGCCATATTTGTCGCATAGCTTGCGCAGCGCCGGGAAGAAGCCCGGTGTTGGGACGATGTAACCGCCTTCGCCTTGAATGGGTTCAATGAGAATGCCGGCAACTTCATCGGCGGGCAGGATGCGGCCCAGAATCTCTTCTTCGATGTAGCGCACGACTGTTTCGCCATAGTCTTCGCCGGGGCGAGAGGCCAAGATGGGGTGATAGGCATCGGGGTAAGGGGCATGGACAACCCCATTCATCAGCGGGAAGAAGCCGCGATGATAGTTGGCCTTGCTGGCCGTGAAGGTGACGGCGCCCATCGTGCGCCCGTGAAAGCCGCCCAAGAAGCCGATAAATTGGCTGCGACGCGTGGTAAAACGGGCCAGTTTGATGGCCGTTTCAATGCTCTCGGTGCCAGAATTGGTGACGAAGCTGACCGCGTCTTCCTTGAAGGGGGCAATGCGATCCAGCGCTTCGGCCAGTTCAATCCATTTGGTGTGATAGAAGTCCGAAGAGATGTGGATGAATTTTTCGGCCTGTTCCTGGATGGCTTTCACGACCTTGGGGTGTGAATGACCGGTTGAATTGACGGCGATGCCGGCGGCAAAATCGAGAAAGGCGTTGCCGTCCACATCCCATACCCGGCAGCCCTGGCCGTGATCCATGACGAATGGGTAGCCGCGTGGGTAGGAGATGGAAACAACTCTGGCATCGCGTTCGATGAGTTCGCGGGCCTTTGGCCCTGGTAACTTGAGGGGTTGCATGTGAAGACTCCTTTTTTAAAGTGAGAAATACAGCCTGCTTTTCGATTGTCCGAAAGGCACGCTGTCTCGAAAATCCTGCTGCAATTTTGGCGGCAGCAGGGACGACAACGGTTTGATTATATCAGGCAGATGCGCGCTGTGCTATTGCCGGATGTCTGGATTCTGGCTTTACTTTTGGCTTAATCGGCTTTGGCTGCGTTGTCGGCTGATTTGTTGCTGTGCCAAGACGTAGGCGCCTACCAGGCCAGCATCATCACCCAGTTGCACCTGGGCAAATTCCAGGTCGGCTAAATATTGGGGCGACATGAGGTGCTTTTCCAGCGAGGCGCGCATGGGGGCGAAAATGAGCTCACCAGTTTGCGAGACGCCGCCGCCAAAAATGACGATGGAGGGGTTGAAGATGTGCAGGTAATTGGCCAGACCCATGCCCAGGTAGAAGCCGGCGCGCTCAAAGGCACTGCGAGCCAGGGCATCGCCTTGGTGAGCGGCTTCGGCAATTTGGCGGGTGTTGGGGCAGGCCTGCCCGGCGAGTTGGGAGGGCACGCCCGCGGCAAGTTGTTCGGCAACATAGTGGGCAATGCCTGTGCCAGAGGCGAGCGCTTCTAGATGGCCGCGCTGTCCACAGCCGCACAAGGGCCCATCTGGCAAGATGGTGAGATGGCCCATTTCGGTGCCAAGGCCGTGTTCGCCCAGCAGCAGTTGATCTTCAATGATGGCTGCTCCGCCGATGCCGGTGCTGATGGTGAAATAGAGCAGGTTGTGATGGCCGCGCCCGGCGCCATAACGCCACTCTCCGAGCAGGGCGACATTGGCATCATTGCCCAAAACAACCGGCACGCCAAAGCGGTCTTGCAGTTGTTGCTGCAGGGGCAGGTTTTCCCAGCCGGCAATGTTGGGGGCTTTGTAGACGATCCCTGTTTCAGGGTCGGCCATGCCTGGCACGCCAATGCCAATGCCCAGCACCTGACCCTCGCTTGGCCAAATATCGGCAATTAACATCATCAGTCGTTCAGTTGCGCTTTCCTTGCCAACGGTGGGAATGCGTTTTTGTTGCACGGCCTGAGCGAGATTGGGGGCGTAAAGAGCTGCGCGGAGTTGTGTCCCGCCGACATCACAAGCAAGGTAATAAGCGTTCATGGGATTTCTCTAGTAGATGAAGATAGATTTTGGCTGATTATAGCATGGAACGGACGTATCGGGCGTGATTGACTTTGGTTTAAAAGGCGGGTATGATTGTGCCTGAGAAAGTTTATGAAGCAGCCCTGGTATCATCGTTTTCGGCAAACATTGGCACGCGAGGCCCGCTGGTTGACGCCTGGCCTGGGGGTCAAGCGTTGGCTGCTCGTGATTTTGCTCGGCACAACCCTGGTTGGGCTGGGGTTTGGCGTGTTGTTGGTGGATATTTACCGATCCGCATTGGATACGTGGTGGTTGCCGATTGTGGCGGTGCTTTCGCTGAGCTTTTTGGAACGTCCGTTGCGGGCATTGATTTTTGGCGGGGTTGGGCTGGGGCTGATTTTGCTGGGCACATGGGGGCTGAACCGCACGTTGTTGCGACCGTTTGTGCGCCCCGGACGGCCAATTTTGGATGCGGTTTCGGCTTATCGGCGGCGGGACCGCGGGCCGCGCGTGGTGGTGATCGGTGGCGGGACGGGGCTTTCGGCTTTGTTGCGCGGGCTCAAGGCGTATAGCAACAACATCACGGCGATCGTTACGGTGGCGGATGATGGCGGTTCGTCGGGCGAGTTGCGGCGTAGCATGGGCGTGTTGCCGCCGGGCGATATTCGCAACTGTTTGGCGGCGCTTTCGGATGATGAGGAGTTGTTGACGCAGCTGTTTCAATATCGCTTTGGCAGCGCGGCCGGGGTGGGTGGGCACAGCTTGGGCAATTTGTTGATTACTGCCCTGGCGGAGATTACAGGGAGCTTTGAGCAGGGGGTGGCTGAGTCGGGGCGGGTGTTGGCGATTCGTGGGCAGGTGTTGCCTTCTACGTTGCACGATGTGCGGCTTGTGGCGGATGTAGTTGACGAATCAGAGCAATCGGTGTTGGTGAAGGGCGAAAGCGAGATTCCTAAGGTGCGCGGGCGCATTCGGCGGGTCTGGTTGGAGCCGAATAATCCGTTGGCCTATCCGCCGGCGCTGCAGGCTATTTTGGCAGCCGAGCTGATTGTGATTGGGCCGGGCAGCTTGTTCACCAGCATTTTGCCAAATTTGTTGGTGCATGACTTGACAGCGGCGATTTTGAGCAGCAGGGCGGTGAAGTTGTATGTGTGCAATGTGGCCAACGAGCCGGGGGAGACAGATGGCTTTCGCTGTGAGGATTATGTGCGCGTGTTGCAGCAGCATGTCGGTGAAAATTTGTTTGACCTGGTGTTGTGTAACAATCAGTTTTCGGCGCGTTTGCCGGATGGGGTGGAATGGGTGAAGTTCGATCCACAGATGAGCGGCATCTATGTGGCAGATCTGGCGGATGAGCAGCAAGGCTGGCGACACGATTCGGCCAAGCTGGCGCGTACCATCATGGATTTGTTCTATGAACGCACGGGGCCGCTCAATCGTCAGAGCAGCGAAGAATGAGAATGTCGGTTTTTGTTGTGCATGTTGTTCTCAGTGATGATAAATTTGCGGTAAAATAGAAAAATCTGAAGTTGTTCAGATGGGAGATGGCAATCTGCCGTGCTATCAAGCATGGTAAAAAACTTTTCAAAACCTTAAGGAGGTTGAGTTATGGCAATTCGTGTTGGTATCAATGGGTTTGGCCGCATTGGACGGCAGGTTCTCAAGGCAATTTTGGAACGGCAGAGCGATGTGTTGGAAGTCGTGGCAGTCAACGACTTGTTCGATGCTGAAGCCAATGCACATTTGTTCAAGTACGATTCGAACTATGGCATCTTCCCCGGCACGGTGGAAGTGGTGGATGGCAACCTGGTAATCGGTGGGCGCACGGTGCGCGTCTTTGCCGAGAAAGACCCGGCCAACTTGCACTGGGCTGATTTGGGTGTGGATATCGTCATCGAAGGCACCGGCATTTTCACCGATGCCAAAGGCGACCCGGCCAAGGGCAAGGCGGGTGCAGGGGTGCACATTGAACGCGGCGGTGCCAAGAAAGTCATCATCACTGCCCCGGCCAAGAATGAAGATATCACGATTGTGATGGGCGTCAATCACGACCGCTACGATCCGGCACAGCATCATGTCATTTCGAATGCTTCTTGCACGACCAACTGTCTTGCCCCGGCGGCTAAGATTGTGCATGATCGCTTTGGCATCGTCCATGGTGTGATGACCACGATTCACTCCTACACCAACGATCAGGTCATCCTTGATCAGGGTCACAAGAAGGAAATGCGCCGCTCGCGCGCCGCTGGCTTGAACATCATCCCGACGACGACCGGCGCGGCCAAGGCGGTGGCGTTGGTCATCCCCGAGTTGAAGGGCAAGTTTGATGGCTATGCCTTGCGCGTGCCGACCCCCACGGTTTCGATTGTGGACTTTGTCTGCACGGTGGAACGCGCAACGAGCAAGGACGAATTGAACGCAGCCTTTATTGAAGCTGCTGAAGGCCCATTGGCTGGCATTTTGGGCGTGACGCGCGGCAAGTATGGCGACCCGTTGGTCTCGATGGACTTCAAGGGCGATTCGCGCTCCTCGATTGTGGATCTGCCTTCCAACATGGTCATGGGCGGTAACCTGGTCAAGGTTGTCACCTGGTATGACAATGAATGGGGCTATTCCTGCCGCACGGCTGACCTGGCGGCGATGCTGGCCAAGTCTCTGTAATTCTGTCAGGAGCTGCTCATGTTCAGCAAAAAGACGATTGAAGATATCGAAGTGCAGGGCAAAAAGGTGTTGGTGCGCGTGGATTTCAATGTGCCGTTGAAAGACGGTGCTGTGTCGGATGATACGCGCATCCGCGCGGCCCTGCCGACGATTCAGTATCTGTTGGCGCATGGTGCGGCGGTCATTCTCTGCTCGCACCTTGGGCGGCCCAAAGGTGGCCCAGACCCCAAATATACGCTCAAGCCGGTTGCGGCACATTTGGGCACGCTGTTGGGCAAGCCGGTGGCGTTTGCGGAAGATTGCATTGGCCCGGCAGCTGAAGCGGCCGCAGTAGCTTTGCAGCCCGGTGCCGTCCTGGTGTTGGAAAACACGCGCTTCCATCCTGAAGAGGAAAAGAACGATATGGAGATGGCGCGGCAATTGGCGGCCCTGGCGGATCTGTTTGTCAACGATGCATTTGGCACGGCGCACCGCGCCCATGCTTCAACGGAGGGTGTGACGCACTTCTTGCCCGGCGTGGCTGGCTATCTGCTGGAGAAAGAAATTCGCTATCTGGGGCAGGCAATTGCTGACCCCAAGCGCCCGTTCGTGGCCATCTTGGGCGGGGCCAAAATCAGCGATAAGATTGGTGTGATTCGCAATCTGTTGACCAAAGCCGATGCAGTGCTGATTGGTGGTGGCATGGCGAATACGTTCTTCAAGGCGCAAGGCCTGGAAATGGCCGATTCGTTGGTGGAAGATAGTGCGCTGGAGACGGCCAAAGAATTGCTGGCGGCAAGCGCTGGCAAGCTGCACCTGCCGGTGGATATGGTGCTGGCAGATGCGTTCGATGCCGCAGCGACCAAGAAGACGCAGCCAACGGGCGATGTGCCGGCGGGTTGGCGGGTGTTGGATATTGGCCCAGAAACGGTCAAGCGCTATGCCGAAATCATCGCCACGGCGGGCACAGTTGTTTGGAATGGGCCGATGGGCGTGTTTGAATTCCCGACTTTTGCCGAGGGAACCTTTGGCATTGCGCAGGCGGTGGCGGCCAGTCAGGCGGTCAGTGTCATCGGTGGTGGCGAATCGGTGGCGGCTATTCAGCAGTCGGGCCTGGCCGATAAGATTACGCACATCTCGACCGGTGGCGGTGCCTCGCTGGAGATGTTGGAAGGCCTGGTGTTGCCGGGCGTGGCGGCTTTGCAGGATAAGTAACCTGCAAGACAAGCAAGTAACCTGCAGCCCTCAGCATTTTGCTGGGGGCTGTTGTTTTGCAAAACCGAATAAAATAAAGACATCATTCGTAGATGATGGTGAAAGGACTGAGCATGACGGAGCAAACACAAAGTGACCTGATGCTGGTGCAGGCTGCCCAAAGCGGCGACCGGCACGCATTCAATGAGCTGGTATGTCGTCATCGCTCTGGCGTGGTGAATGTGGTGTATCGGATGTGTGGTGATGCTGAACTGGCCGAAGAAGCCGCCCAAGAGGCGTTCTTGCGCGCATGGCAGCACTTGCCCAGCTATAACCCGCGCTATGCCTTTCGCAGTTGGCTGTATCGCATTGCCGTGAATGCAGCGTTGGATGTGTTGCGGCGCGTGCGTCCGGGCCTGGAAGAGCCGGATGAGCTGCCGCACCCGAATGTGATACAACCGGAAGTAGCCCTGGAAAGTGCACAGCGAGCCGAGGCGGTGCGAAAGGCTGTGCTGGCCTTGCCGCCGGCGTGCCGGGCGGTGGTGGTGCTGCGTGAGTATGAGGGTCTCTCCTATCAGGAAATTAGCGCGGCGTTGGGCATTCCGGTTGGGACGGTGATGTCACGGCTTAGCTATGGGCGCTGTCAGCTGCGCCTGGCGTTGGCAGCCTGTTTGGAGGCGCTATGAACGAATGTAAGATGCATGAACGATTGATGGCTTATTATGATGGTGAACTGACTGGCGCTGCATTGAGCAAGATGGAGCAACATTTGCTCAGCTGCGAGGCCTGTCAGGCCGAGCTGAAGCAGATGCGCAACTTGTCTTCCCTGTTGCAGACGGCGCCCGCCGCAGTTCCTTCCGTTTCGCGGCAGAGATTTGCTGCACAGGTCGTTTTGCAGTTGGGGCCGCAGTCGCAGCCGCCGGTGGCAAGGAGCGTTTTGCGCCTGGCCTGGAAGTGGATGCCGGTTGGGTTGGTGGCCGCCTGGGCGTTTGTACAAGCCATCTTTGTGGTCGCCGGCGTTGTTACTGTGTTGGGTGACCTGGGGTTGCCGTTGGATTGGCTCTGGCAGACTGCGCTGGATTTGCCCTTGCCGGGCCGACCAGCTTCATCCTGGTTGGCACTGGGGCAGGGGGTGGTGGCCTGGCTGTGGTTGGACGGGGTGATTACCCTGGCTTTGGGCGGGTTGTTCTTGGGCTGGACCGCTAGTTGGTTGGTGGGACGGCGTAATCATTGGGTTGAGAAAGGAGTGAACAATGGATCACTTTAAGATTTTGCAACGAGCGTTCAAAATTACGCTCAATTATCGTATGTTGTGGGTGTTTGGTCTGTTGCTGGCGCTGACAATGGGCGGCGGTGGTGGCGGCGGTGGTGGCGGCGGCTCACCAAGTTCTGTCCCTAGCGGGATGGGAAACGACCTGCCCTTCTCAGGCGATTGGCCGAGCAACTGGCCTCCGGTTGAAAATGTTGTTGGCACGTTGATTGCCATTGGTGTGGCGCTGTTGTGTGCCTTTGTCATCCTGGGCATCCTTTCAACCTTTGTGCGCTATGTGGCGGAGACTTCGATGATCCGCATGGTAGATCGCTATGAAGAGGATGGCACAAAACTGGGCTTTCGTGCTGGTTGGAAGTTGGGTTGGAGCCGGGCGGCCTGGCGCTTGTTCTTGATGGATTTGTTGACTGGCCTGGTGTTCGTGGCAATTACACTGGTTTTGTTGGGCCTTTCAGCTCTGCCGCTGTTTTTGTGGGTGACCAAGAATGAGACGGTTGGCATTCTCGGCACGGTTGCTGCAATTGGCTTGTTCCTGATTGTGCTGTTCCTGATTATCCTGCTATCGGTGGCTGTTTCGCTGTGGATGGAATTTGCCCGACGTGCCAACGTGCTGGAAGGCCTGGGCGTGTTCGCTTCACTGCGCCGAGGATGGGAGGTGTTGCGGAAGCGCCTGGTCGATTCGTTCCTGATGGGCTTGCTGTTGTTTGGGCTACGTTTGGGCTGGCAGATTGCTCTCATCCCGGTTGTGTTGGTGACGCTGGTTCTGGGGTCTGTGCTGGCAATTGGTCCAGCAGTTGCGACGGGTTTGTTGGCAACTTTGCTGGTTAGCCCGGCTGGCTGGATTGCAGGGTTGGTGATCGGTCTGGTGGTGGTGTTGATGGTTGCCATTGTGGTTGGGATTTGCACAACGGCCCTGGAGTTGACTTTTGGCTCAACAACCTGGACCTTGACCTACCGCGAGGTGTTGGCGCTTTCGGCGTTGCAAAACGGACAGGGGAGCGATCTGACAGCAGATCCAGCGCTCTGAACTTTGCTACTGCTACGGAAAACAGGCCCCCATTCCGAGAGGAAAGGGGGCCTTGCGTTTTAGATCAGGTTCATCCCGATGCGCTCTTCCAGATATTGGATGTTTTCTTCTCGTTCGAGGATGAGCTGTTTGGCATTGCCAATTGAAATGATGCCGCAGAGTTGCCTTTGTGCATTTACTGACAGTTGGG
>ENA-UOYA01002837-UOYA01002837.1-activated-sludge-metagenome-genome-assembly--contig:-NODE-2837-length-16122-cov-9.309330_pt1 | contig 16122 bp, 12 predicted proteins | sample MGYA00238163_ERZ764804 | MGnify/ENA primary metagenome ERZ764804 (study PRJEB28919, sample SAMN05720223) | activated sludge metagenome | isolation source: Anaerobic digester | place: Hong Kong... | reverse complement strand
TTGCTGTCTTGTTCAGTAATTTAATAATCAGGGATTTTCTCAAAATCCCGGAAAATTTTTTAATTGAATCAAAAGGTCTGTTTTACTTTTTAATATTATCAAATGCTTTTTTGCTACTTGGCCAGACATATACGGCAATTCTTGATGCACTTCAAAAGATTTATATTACAAATATTTGCCAATTTATCTATAGTGTTGTGTATTGGACAGGCATTATCGTTATTGTCAAGCTGGGTGGAAAATTACCCGGTATTGGGGCAATGGCATTTTCAGCTTCAATAATATGGTTTATCATTTTATTTATAATATTTAGAGGTGTTTGGGGCAGATTAGATCTTAGTAATTTTAGGCGTGATTTCCGGAGAGTGGCTAATAAACAAATATCCTATGGAATTAAAATATATTTAGCCGGGCTTGTTGGATTTTTATTTGAACCTTTTTCTAAAATTTTATTATCCAATTTCATTGGACTAAGTGCTGTAGGTCTTTATGAAATCGGATTAAAGGTTAAAGGTCAATTAAATGGCATCTTCTTTAAAGCAATATATCCGTTATTGCCTTTTATAGCTAAAAATGAAGAAAACGCAAGCATAAAAACCAGAATATTTGATTTATATAAAAAACTTCAGCTCTTTGTTATTCCCGTTTCGTTGATAATGGCTTTTATCCTGCAAATACTTGTTAAACTTTGGATAGGAGATCAGAACTATGAACAGGCATCTGTTTTTGTTATCACTTTAACAGTAATTATATTGCTATTTTCATTTCCAATTTTGCCTGTTTATCAATATTTAGTTGCCTGCAACAGAGCAGGAAAAACAATAGTGATTCAAGCATTTTCAGTAATAGTAAATACAATACTTTTTATGGCGCTTTACAAAAGTATTGGACTATATACGATTATTATTGCAAATTTGGGAGGATACTTAGTGTCTTTTGCACTTGGTATCTATTATCAAAAAAAATATCTGGAAGTAAGATACTATGATGAGCGATTTTATTTTCTGAAATTGTTGGCCTTGGGATTGACTGGTCTATTAATTAGTTTGATTTTACATTATTTCATTCAGACAAGTTTATTTGATATAATTATTTATCCATTTGCAAACTTTTGCGTATTATTATTGCTAGTCCGGAATCTGAAACTTGTCAGTCAATCTGATCTGGACAGATATTTTGACACATTGCCTGGTTTGAATCGCATACTTAGTGCTTTATTTATAGATTGATTTTATAAACAATTATACTGTAAAATACAGAATTGATGGAACTTCGATATATAATAACGTAAAAAAGTTGTAAATCCATTGTGGCATAAATCAAACAAAAAGTTTTTTTATAATGAGATTTTAAAAGAAAGGATTTGTAGAAAACAATATTTAGAAGCTTTAGATACGATAATATATTTGTTATACTTAGACCTTACAATAGCTGTTGGCAATAAACCAAGATTCAGGAATCAAATCTGTAAAGTAGTCAAAATATTAAGCCCAATTTATTCCATAAATATAATTAAGCGCCTATTCTAAAGAATATGAAAATTAAGGCTTTTCAAAAATATTTTCATTTTATCAATGTGTTTCAAATATGGCAAGTTTATTAATATCCAAACATAAATTAGTTGATGGATATATAATATTTAGCCTGTTCCTTGTCCCTTCAAGTTTTTTGGGTCTCATATCCTTTAGGTTTTTTTATATCCCAGGTCTTTTCGATCTACGATTACTGAGCTGGCTTCTTGCATTGCCTTTGTTGTTTATTTATTGGAGAAGTCTGCCTGAAATCAGCAATAATTTTTCCGGTAAACTTCTGATATTTGTAGCTCTGTTTGTGTTAGTACGTTTTATTATTTCTTTTTTTCAAGGGATCTCATTCAGAGAGGCTTTTACGGTTTTTAGAATGGGCTTTAATACGCCTATTTCATGCCTTGCATTTCTTTGTTTCTTTTATTCAGCGGATATTGACAGAATTGAGCGCATATTTAAATGGGGTTTTATTTTCTTCACACTGAACCTCGTTCTGTATTTTCTTAATTATTCTGGACTTGGTATTTATGATAATATTAAGGATATTAATGAAGAAACAATAGGGGGAATAACAATCACCAGAAATTTAACCGGCATTCCTATTTATTTTTCGGTTTTTTTCATTCTTAGTGTCTATTATTCACTAAATAAATTGCGTTTTAGATTTATTTTTATCACTCTTTTTAGTCTGTTTGTTGTTTTTATTTCTGCTACAAGGAGCTTTATTGTTTCAAATTTAATAATACTTTCATTTATCATTTTATTCTATACTATTAAAACAAAAGCGGGGTATTTGAAAAAAGTATTAGCATTCTTATTTATAATTTTATTTTTTAGCTTAATAATATTAAATTATAAATCTGACGTTTATCAGTTTTTAAAACTAAAATTTGAATCAACAATTAATACGGAATTAAAGGAAAATAAAGGAACATATGCATTTAGAAAAAGGTTAATCGAAGAATCTATCGTTGCAAACAAATCTACGAATTCAGTATTTTTTGGTAAAGGTTATGTTAGATCTGGCAAAAAAGGAAGCTACGATTTTGTTTTAGGGGGGGATACTCTTTTAGCCCCAGTGATTTATTGTGAAGGATATTCTGGGTTGGTTATTAGAATTTTCCCTATTTTTTATTTTATTATGTTTGCTTTAAAATATAGAAGTACTTTAGGTTTCTCACAATTTCTATCCATTTCAATTTTTTCATTGATTATCAGCTCAATAATTGGATATGTCCAAACTACAATATTTTATAATTACATAGATTTTATTTTGTTTATTTACATAGCTGAACGATATTTATCGAATCAGGGTGAAAATGTGTTAGAATATGATTATGCAACAATACCATAAAATCTATTGTAATTCACCTTTGGAATATAAGAAAAACAGAAAAGACTCGGGAAACCATTATCATTTTAACATTCTAAAATATTAAAGCATTAAGCAGTGTACCACATTGATAATAGAAATTTGAAAATCTCAATCATAACAGTTTCTCTAAATCAGGGTCGCTTTATTGAGGATAATATTCAGTCTGTTTTAAACCAAAATTATCCGAATGTGGAGCATATAATTATAGATGCCGGTTCAACAGATCAAACTTTGGATATCCTTAAGAAATACAATAAGTACTTAATATGGACATCTGAACCTGATAAAGGCCAAAGCGCTGGATTAAATAAAGGATTTAAAAAAGCGACAGGTGAAATAATAGGCTGGATTAATTCAGATGATCGTCTTGCCCCTGGCGCTCTATATAAGGTGGCAGAATTTTTTGACCAAAATCCTGAAGAAATTGCAGTTGTTGGAGATCAGGCAATATTAGATGAAGAAGGCAAAATTCTAAGAATCATTAAATCAAGAGCATATGATTTTGATTATTTATTAAACCTTGCAAAAGGAATTACCCAAAATTCAACATTTTTCAAACGAGAAGTATTTGAAAAGACGGGATACCTTAACGAGGATCTTCATTATGCGATGGATCATGATTTATTCATAAGAATTACAGCAATCAAAACCATCCCCTATTTACCGGAAACGCTTGCAGAATTTAGATTTCATGCAGACGCTAAAACAGCAAAAGGCTGTTATTATTTTGTAAAAGAGTTGTTAAAAATCAGACGCAAATATGGCGGTAGAATTTTAAGCCCTGGCAGTAGGAGTAATTATTATATAATTTTCACTGAACCATTGAGAAGGATCAAGTTGTTCAGATCACTCGTCCAAAAAATTAGAGAACTATAAGAAATGAAGGTGTTATACATACTGCCTTCCTATGACCTTTATGGAGGCACACCCAGGAAAACTCTGGATCTGATGAAGTATTTGGGAAATCAGTCTTCATTATATGTATACCAAGACTCATATCCTGAGTTTAAGCATGAATTTGAAAAGACCGGAGGTAGTGTACATGAAGGATTCTACAGTAGGAATCTTGTTAAACATATCCGGTATTTAATTAAGATCATAGATGATAATAATATAGAGATTGTACAGACACAATTCAGTATGGGTGAAACTTTGGGCTATATACTTAAAATTATCAGGCCTAAGATTAAGTTGTTGATAACTTTTGAAGGAGCCCTTTCTCCCTCCTTTTTTAAAATGATGCTCGTAAACCAGTTTTACAAGAAAGCGGACGCCTTTGTGTATATTTCAAATTATGTAAAATCAGAGAAACTCAGGCAATTTCCGGTCCTTAAGGAAAAGTATGGTGAAATAATTTATAACGGAACAGAATTGAGAATTGATAATGATCGCGACGTGACCCATTTAAAGAAATATTCAATTCTTGCGGTTTCCGGATTAATAAGTTGTAAAAATATCGGAATAGTAATAGAAGCTTTAAACCTGCTCATAAATTATAGGGGACGAAGGGATATTTATTTCTATGTTGCTGGAGATGGACCCGAAAGAGGTAATCTGGAAAATTTGATAAATAACTATAGATTACAGGGTCATGTTTTTCTTCTTAGTTATCAGTCAAATGTGGGTAGATTGTTGAGTAGTTGTGATGTATTTGTACATCCTTCCTACGCAGAAGGGTTCGGAATTGTCGTGGCAGAAGCAATGTTGGCAGAAAAACCGATTATTGCAGCAAATGCAGGAGCGCTACCTGAATTAATAGAAAATGAAGTATCGGGATTAATTGTTGATCCATTTGATTCAAAAGCATGGGCAAAAGCAATCATTGATTTAATAGGGAATCCAGCCAAAGCTCATAGATTAAGTTCAGAAGCAAGAAAGAGAGGAAATGATTTATTTTCTTTGAATCCTTTTTACAAGAATTATGAAAATATGTATAATAATTTATTGAATAAGTTTGCATGAAAGTAATCCTAATTACAAATATTCCTACTCCTTACAGAAACCCAGTTTATCTTAAGGTTAGTGAATATTCCGAAATTGATCTGACTATCTTTTTTTGCAGCAAATCAGAACCAAATAGAAACTGGAAATTTGCGATTTTAGGTTTTGATCATCAATTTCTAAGTTCAAAACGCACATTTTTTCATACCAATTTTAATATAGTAAAGTTACTGGCTGAGAAAAATCCTCAAATTGTAATTACATCGGGATTTAATCCCACCATGATTTTTGCTTGGTTCTGGGCAATAATTAGAGGGAAAAAACATATTTCTTTTTCTGATGCCAATATTCATTCTGAATCACATCTTGGCTTATTACATAGATTGGTCAGGAAATTGGTTTATAATACCTCACATGCTTTGATTGGTGCCAGTGAAAAAACATTTGATTTATTTAGATATTCTAAAATACATGAAAAAAAAATGTTTAAAAGTTGTCTTGCTATAAATAATCAAGCCTTTGAAAGCATATACAAAATAAAAATATTTGATTTAATGTTTTGTGGACAGTTTATTGATGGAAAAAATCCTCTATTCTTCTCTGAAATAGCTAATTATGTTTCAAAAAAACATCCAATAAGGGTTTTATTGGTCGGAAATGGGCCATTAAAAAACGAATGCATCAATAGTTTAGAAAAAAATAAAGTATTATATTCTGATGCAGGATATGTCCAAGAAAGTGAACTACCTATTTTATATAATAAATCGAGGATTTTTATATTTCCAACAAAAAGAGATGCATGGGGATTAGTTGCAAATGAAGCATTAGCAGCAGGATTGCCAACCATAATATCATCTGTTGCTGGTGCAGCAAACGAATTGGTAGTAGACGGTTATAATGGGTATGTCATTAACGATTATGATATTACTTCCTGGGGCAATAAAACACTGCAAATACTTAATAACCCAAAGCTTGAATCTTATCTTTCTGATAATGCAATAAAATCAGTTAAGAATTTTACTTTTGAAAACGCTGCTGAAGGAATAATTAAAGCAATCAGATTTTGCATGGAATAGTTATTATTAAGAAGTTTTATTTGTCCTTAATTAGTCGATACTTAAAAAGTGCTTAATCTGTTGATTATTAACAAGTAATGTTAATAACATATTTTTATTATCTGCAAGGTAATCAGTAAATTCGATAAAAACCTTTCAAAATGAAAGGAAAAATTCCGAGGAATCCGCAACTGAATGTTTTCCATATTCCACTGGTTAACGTGATAAATATGAAGCATGAACTTGTACTTCTCGCTCAGAAAATAGACTGGGAAATGGTCGACAAAGAGTTCTCCGTTTATTACCCTGAGCTTGGGAGACCGGCGGTACCTATAAGGAAGATGGTTGGAAGCATGTTGCTTAAACAAATGTATAATCTTGGCGATGAGACATTCGTAGCACGATGGATTGAGAATCCTTACTGGCAATACTTCTGTGGGGAAGTTTACTATCAATATGAAGTGCCATATGATCCGAGTGATTTTGTGCATTTTCGTAAATGTATTGGAGAAGAAGGAGCACAGAAAATATTGAAGCTCAGTATTAACCTGTTTGATTCCAAAGAGGTGAATGAAAAAGAAGTACTGTTCGACACTATCGTACAGGAGAAAAACATAACCTTCCCGACCGATTCCAAGCTTCATAAAAAGATAATAGAAGGATGCATCAAAATATCTGAGAAAGAGAACATAAAGCTAAGACAGCGTTATACAAGAATAGTAAAACAATTAATGATAGACCAGCGGTTCCGGGAACACCCCAAAAGACAGAAAAAAGCGAATGCTGCAGCCCGGAAGCTTAAAACAATAGCAGGCAGACTTGTGAGAGATGTGGAGCGGAAACTTGATGACATGGATCGCTTAAGCTATTACGATGAGCAGCTATGGTTATACCTCCTGATCCTTGGACAAAGAAGAAATGACAGCAATAAAATATACAGTTTTCATGCTCCGGAAGTAAAATGTATCTCAAAAGGCAAGGAGCATAAGAAGTACGAGTTCGGCAACAAAAGCTGCTTTGCCATAACGAAAACAAGCGGAATAGTTGTTGGTGCCATGGCCTTTGAAGAGAATATTTACGATGGACATGCTATTGAGCCACAGCTTGAACAGGTCGAAGATCTCATCGGCAGGTTACCTGAAACAGCCCTTGTTGACAGAGGTTGTAAGGGACCTAAAAGTATCTTGGGAGTCAACATTAAGATACCAGGTTCAGGAAAAGGCAAAACCGCTTACCAGAAAAGAAAAGAAAGAGAGCGGTTCCGAAGAAGAGCATCGATAGAACCAGTTATCGGACATATAAAACAAGATCACAGATTGTTGAGAAACTACCTCAAAGGTGTTGAAGGTGATATGATTAACACACTTATGGCCGGAGCAGCATTCAATATGATGAAGATGTTACGGAAAATCCGTGAATCGGTTATCTGTATCTTAAATGAGATTTTTGAAAAAGTGTTCTGGAAATATCAGATCCAGTTAAATTATTACCAAATCTGATTTTTTAAGGATCGACTATTTAATTATAAGTTAATTAGCTTTGCTTTTATAAAATTTGATTTCCAATCTGCTTTATAAATGGATAATTTAAATCATTAACTTTGAAGAAAATTCTCTATTTTATCCAGCTGCCTCCACCAATACATGGTGTTTCTTTAATTAATGAGTTTATTTACAACAGCGAACGCTTAAATAAACATTTTTCCAAAGAATTAATCAAAATTGACTTTTCAAATAGTATAAGTGAGCTAGCAAAGGTATCTCCTAGAAAGGCTTTTTTATACTTAAAATTAATCTATAGAGTCCTTCAGAGAATTATTGTGTTTAGACCTGACTTTGTTTATTTCACAATTGTTCCAACTGGTATCGGTTTTGTAAAAGATCTTTCCTTTATCTTAATTTTTAAATTATTCCGAATCAAAGCCATCTTGCACCTTCATGGGAAAGGAATTAAAGAATCTACAAAATATGGATACATGAGGTCCATTTACAACTGGGTCTTCAAAAATAATACTGTAATTCACCTATCCAGGAACCTAATGCTAAGTGAATTTAGAAAATTAAATCTAACAAGGACTTGTATTTTTATTGCAGAAAATGGAATTAAAAATGAATATTTAAATATTGTTAAAAGCGAAAATAAAGACGAAATCATTATATTATTCCTTTCAAATCTTCATCCTTCTAAAGGACTATTTGTCCTATTGGAGTCTTTCTTATTATTAAAAGCTCCCAAAAACAAAAGGTTGAAATTGCAATTAGTTGGATGCATCCCAAATTCCAAAATTGAGAAAAAAATTAAGGAATATAAGCCAAAATGTAATAATGTTATTGAATTGATAGGTCCAAAATATAGCTCAGATAAATTCTTTTATTTAAGCAACGCAGACATTTTTATTCTTCCGACAATGAATGATGCTTTCCCACTAGTAATATTGGAAGCGATGCAGGCTAAATTGCCTATAATTTCCACTTATCAGGGAGCTATTCCTGAAATATTGGTTGATAATGAATCTGGTTTACTTGTTATCGAGAATGATGTTGAAGAACTCACAAAAAAAACACAATTACTGATTGATAATGAACAATTAAGATTCAAACTTTCCCAAAATGCATATTCTAGGTATCTTGAAAAATATACTCTTGAAAAATTCGAAAATACAATGGCAGAAATATTTGATCAATTGGTATAAAAATGTGTGGCATAGCAGGATTCATTGGCTTTAATAACAAGATTCTATTAGCTGAACAAGCAAACATAATTCAGAAACACAGAGGCCCGGATAATCAAGCGGTCTGGTATGATGAATATATTTCCCTTGCCCATCAGCGTTTATCAATAATCGACCTTTCTAAAGCTGCAAACCAACCCATGCTAAAAGATGATTTTGTAATAATATTCAATGGAGAAATTAAAGAACTCAGATCCACTCATTTGCAAGGATTGCCGCATATTACTCAATCAGATACGGAGGTTGTACTCGATATGTTCATAAAATATGGGGAGAAGTGTCTGGATTTTTTCATTGGAATGTTTGCGTTTGCCATTTATAACAAATCATCTCATGAAGTTTTCCTTGCAAGAGATCATTTTGGAATAAAACCATTGTTTTACACCAGGACTGAGCAAGGATTTGCTTTTGCTTCTGAATTAAAAACTTTGTTAATTGTTCCGGATTTTAATAGAACAATAAACATAAAGTCACTGACTGCCTGCCTGAACTACCTCTGGATACCTGGAAATGAAACAATGTTTGAAAATTGTTACAAACTTCCTCCCTCACATTATTTAAAAATAAATGTTAATAATCATTTCGAAATCCACAAATACTGGGAATTAAAAGAGAATATTATTTCTGAAAAAGAGGATGTTCTAATAAAACAATTAAGGAAGGTTATTGATGAATCCATAAAACGTCACCTTATTTCCGATGTGCCTGTAAGTGCATTTCTGAGCGGAGGATTGGACTCATCACTAATATCTGTTGTGGCACAAAAATATAATCCAAAACTATCTACTTACACAATTGCAACTGCAAATAAGGACAAAAGGATTGAACATATGCCCCCCGATGAAAAATTTGCAAAATTTTTAGCCAAAAAATTAAGTTTTGATTATAATGAAATCCTAATTGATTCTGATATAATTAAAAATCTTCCATTAATAGTCAGATCTTTGGATGAACCTATCGGCGATCCTGCTGCTATCAATACTTTTCTGATGTGTTCTGCTCTGAAAGCTAAGGGTGTAAAAGTTGTTTTATCCGGTATGGGGGCTGATGAAGTTTTTTTTGGCTATAGGAAAATGAAGGCTTTACTTACAGCAAAAAAATATAAGAGATATCCGGGATTTATTAAAAAGATTGTCAATTTTATTGTAAAAAATTTACCCGTAAAAATAATTGGCAAAGGACTGCGATTGTCGCGCTGGTCAAAAAAATTCCTGACCTTTGCTGACCTGCCATTAGATGAAGCCTACAGGATGAGTTATTCGTACTATTCACCTGAACAACTTAAAAAACTTCTAAAAAACATTCACAACAATGAAGTCGATAATCTGATCGCTGATCATGAAAGAATTTTTAATGAAAGATATCATGAAGATATCATCAACCAAATGTGTTTTACCGACATTAACATGTTCATGGTTGGTCTTAACCTGACTTATACCGATAGAGCGTCAATGGCCGCGTCTGTAGAGGTAAGAGTTCCGTATGTAGATAAGGATGTAATAAGTACTGGAATGGGAATCCCCGGAGAATTTAAATTTCGGAATAAAGAAACCAAATACATTCTAAAAAAAGCGGCCAGGAAATATTTACCGGACGAGATCATTTACAGGCCTAAAGCCTCATTCGGAGCTCCCATAAGATCATGGATATCCAACGACCTGAAAGATTATGTAGATGATTTGCTTTCAATGGAGAATATTAAGAAAAGAGGTTATTTAAATGCCGACTATGTAAAGGATATCATTGAAAAAGACCGGGCTGGAAAGGAAGATAATGCATATAGAATTTATCAACTTTTAACCCTTGAATTATGGTTTAGAGAATTTGTAGATAAAACCTATCCATGTTACAATTAACACAAAAACTTAATTCTGGTGAAATGACATCTCATCAGGTCCCGGCTCCTGTTATGCGGAAAAACTTGGTGCTTGTAAAAAACCACTATTCTCTTATAAGTGCTGGCACTGAGGGAAGTACGGTTAGTGCAGCACGTAAATCCCTGATCGGCAAGGCAAAGGAGAAACCGCAGCAGGTAAAACAGGTCCTTGAGGTTTTAAAACAACAAGGTCCTTTACAAACATATCGTGCAGTAACAAAAAAACTGGAGGCCTATTCTCCTCTCGGTTATTCATCAGCCGGCGAAGTTATTAGTGTCGGTGAAGGTGTTACCGAATTAAAAACAGGTGATCTCGTTGCATGTGCCGGAGCCGGATATGCAAACCATGCTGAAATTGTTTCAGTACCTGTAAATCTCTGTGTTAAGCTCAATAAACAAGCAGACATTAAAATGGCTGCTTATAACACTCTTGGCGCAATAGCAATGCAGGCTGTTCGTCAGGCTGATCTCCGTCTGGGCGAGAGCTGCGCAGTAATTGGTCTTGGACTGCTTGGCCAATTAGCATGCTTAATCCTTAAAGCGTCAGGCGTAAGAGTCTTGGGAATTGATGTCAGCTCCTCTCCAGTTGATATTGCCCGGAGACACTGTGCTGATATTGCCTTGACCAGGGACACTCCAGGAATTGAAGATCAGATACTTGGATTTACTGGCGGAGCCGGTGCCGATGCTGTAATAATTGCAGCAGCCACAGACAGTAATGACCCAATAAACTTTGCCGGGGCTATTGCAAGAAAAAAAGGCAAAGTAATAATCCTCGGAGCAGTTCCTTCTGCCTTTGACCGTGACCCCTACTGGTACAAAAAGGAACTCGAGTTGCTTATGTCCTGCTCCTATGGGCCGGGCCGTTATGACCTCAATTACGAGGAAAAAGGCATTGACTATCCTTTACCCTATGTCCGCTGGACAGAAAAAAGAAATATGGAAGCTTTCCAGCAACTATTGGCTGATGGCAAAATTGATATAGGCTACCTTACAACACATGAATTCGATCTTATAGATGCCCCAAAGGCATATGATATGATTGTTAACAAAACAGAGCCATATCTGGGAATTATAATCCGATATGATACGAATAAACCTGTTTCTGAGGAAAAAAGAATTGTAATAAATGAGCCTAAACCACTAGCAGATATAAATATTGCATTCATCGGGGCCGGAAGCTATGCCCAGGGAAACCTGCTTCCAAATATTCCGAAATGGAAAAACATAACCAGGAAAGGTGTACTGACAAATACAGGCACCACTTCAAAACGTGTTGCTGAAAGATTTGGTTTTGAATTCTGCACTTCAGATGAAAAAGAGATACTCGAAAATCCTGAAATCAACACTGTCTTCATTGCCACACGTCACGACTCCCACGCAGATTATGTTATAAAAGCATTAAGGTCCGGGAAAAACATACTTGTTGAAAAACCACTTTGCATAAACAAAGTTGAACTGGAGAAAATAATAGAAGCAGCTCAGAGCTCAGAGCTCAGGGCACAGGACTCAGAGCCAGATGCTAAAGCCTATGAAGTTGACCCGGATTCCCGCACGCCGCAGGCCGCACGCCGCACATCCCAATTAATGGTTGGTTTCAACCGCCGCTTCAGTCCCCTTTCTGAAATACTGAAAAAACATTTAGGTTCCGGTCCCATGACAATGGTTTACCGGGTCAATGCAGGTAAGATTCCGGCAGATACCTGGATACAGGATATGGAACTCGGAGGAGGAAGAATAATCGGAGAAGCCTGCCATTTTATTGATTACCTTACATGGATGAACGGGAGCCTGCCGGTAAGCGTATTTGCCACTGCCCTTCCTGACCCTGAACATAAAAACGACACAGTAAACATTAATATCTCCTTTGAGAATGGTTCAACTGGTGTGGTTGCCTATTATGCAAACGGACCAAAATCTATACCCAAGGAGTATGTTGAGGTATTCAGGTCGGGGGCGGCAGGAGTTATTGAGAATTTTAAAAAAGTAACGATTTACAGTAGAAGAAAAACATCAAAAAAACTCTTCAATCAGGATAAAGGCCAGAGGCAGATGATGGAACGTTTTCTTCAGGGCATACATGACGGTAAACAGCTTATTCCATTTAATGAAATTGTTGCAGTAACGAAAGCATCGTTGGCAGTTCTGGAATCAATTAAAACCGGGCAGCCCGTAAAACTATAATATTCCTTTGCGTTCCTCTTTGCAAAATCCTTTGCGCCCTTTGCGGTTATTTTTTTTACCGCAAAGGACGCCAAGGGTGGCGCAAAGTAAAGAAGGATATATCAATAAAAAATTGAATTTTTATTTGAATAAAGAGTTAATACATAAAAGCCTTTTATCCTTAAAGGCTTACATTGAAAAGGAAGAGTACAAGGGCTGGGACCCATACGACGGGCTTAACTCAAAAGTATTCCAGTCCCTCCCATTCCTTAAAAACTGGGATCTTGCCAGGCTCACATGGATCCAGCTCTTCAAACGCAATCCGCTTAACCTGAGAAGATTATTTCTTGTACCAAAAGAATATAACCCAAAAGGGATTGCCCTTCTCCTTTCAGGCTATTGTAACCTACTAAAATATTATCGTTTGACTAAAAATACCTACTATGGTGATGACCCAGAGCTTCTGCAAAAAATTAATATTCTGTCTGAAAAGCTAATTTCTCTGCGATCTCCATTTACTACCAAGAATGCGGCCTGTTGGGGATATATTTTTGATTGGCAATCAAAGGCATTTTTCCTTCCCTCAAATACTCCCACTATTGTGGCCACTTCATTTGCTATAGAATCTTTGCTTCAAACTTATTCATTAACTAAAAATGAAATTTGTCTGCAAAACGCTTTATCTGCTGCTGACTTTATAAAATTTGACCTGAATCGTATACGAAAAGGAGATAATTTTATGTTTTCATATTCTCCTCTTGATCATCGGGCTGTGTATAACGCCACTCTATTGGCAACAAAATCATTGTCTCATTTACATAAATTCAATAAGGATCCAGAATTTAAAGAATTGGCATTTACTTCTGCCAGAGCAGTTTGCAACCTACAGAATTTAGATGGATCGTTCCCTCATAGTGACCAGGTTGGAAATAAGTGGCGAGATAATTTCCATACTGCATTCAAGTTGGAAAGTCTTGCCTACTATCAGAAATATTGTTCGGAAAATACTTTTAATGTAAATATCGAAAAGGGATTTGACTATTGGTTCAATAATTTTTTTGATTATGATTCTGGTTTATCATATTATTATGAACACAATTCAAAACTCATAGATCTTCATTGTGCTGCACAGGCAATACCAACATTTTGCGCATTGAACAAGTTCAAAGAGCACCAACTATTCTTGTCGAAAGTTCTGGTTTGGGTAATAAATAATATGCAGCACCCATCAGGCTATTTTTATTATCAGAAAAGAGGAAAAAGGATTAACAAAATCCCATATATGAGATGGCCAAATGCCTGGATGTTTTATGGTATAAGTTACTATTTATTGGCAGATGCTGAAAATGAAAAAGATTAGGGAATTTGTTCGATTAGTTTTCATAACTATTAGATTTTTTATTCTGACCAAGGTTTATAAAATGGACATTTCAAGTAAAGCTCGTATTTCTTTTGGTGCAATACTTGACAAAACGAACCCTTCTGGTATCCATATTAAAGAAGATAGTTATGTCGCTTCTGGTGCAATAATATTCAGTCATGATTTTTCGCGTAATATCCATGCAGATACTATAATCGGGAAGCGTTGCTTTATTGGAGCTAATTCTATTATTATGCCTGGAATAATAATTGGGGATGAAGTCCTAATAGGAGCTGGAGCGGTTGTTACTAAAAATGTTCCTTCAAATTCTATTGCAGCAGGAAATCCGGCTAAGGTTATCAGGGAAGGCATTCATACAGGAAAATTTGGTCAACTTCTTTAATTTGAAACAATTGAATGCAGGCTACTGATAAATATGTAGAAATAAATGGAATTAAAACGTATTGTTTTACTTCAAGAAAGCAGTTAATAGAGCTGGCTATAATGGAGAAAAAGTGTTTGCTTGCAGTAAATGCGGAGAAAATACTTCACGCCACACCAAAGAGTTGTAGTCTTTTTCAAAAAAGTATCGGATTCAGTGACGGCATTGGCGCTGTATGGGCTCTGAGAAAGAAAGGATTCAAAAATGCAATAAAAATACCAGGCTGTGAACTATGGCTCGATATCATTAAGGCGGTGAACGGTAGTAAAAGTTTTTATCTGGTTGGATCGAGGCAGGAAGTAATAGAAAAAACCGTTGAAAAGTTAAAAAAGGAATTTCCTAAGATCAGGATTGTCAATTTCCGCAACGGTTATTTAAGCAATGAATTTGAAAGAAAAGATCTGTTGAATGATATTGTGAACCGGAAGCCTGATGTGGTATTTGTTGCAATGGGTTCGCCTAAACAGGAGGAAATTATCGAAGAAATGCAGAAAGTACATCCTGCTGTTTATCAGGGCTTGGGCGGTAGCTTTGATGTATATGTAGGAGCTGTGAAACGTGCCCCCGAATGGTGGGTAAGTCATAACCTTGAATGGGCATACCGGTTGGTAAGACAGCCGGAGAGGATCAGGAGACAGATATATTTGGTGAAGTTTGCATGGATGCTGGTTTGGGGGAAACTTTGAAAAAAGAGTTTAGAGTAGTGAGTGGTGAGTAGTGAGTAAGATTCAAAAATTCAAAGATTCAAAGATTCAAAGATTCAAAGATTCAAAGATTCAAAGATTCAAAGATTAAAAGATTCAAAGATTAAAGGATTGAATGAAAATAGAGAGATTTGAGGACCTGGAGGTATGGAAACTGGCCAGGGATCTTTATAAATATGCATTCCAGATATCGTCTCTTGAACCATTCAATAGTGACTTCAGATTCAGGGATCAGATCCGGGCCTCTTCCGGGTCGGTATCAGATAACATTGCTGAAGGCTTTGAAAGAGGAGGCAATAAAGAATTATTGCAGTTTTTGTATATTGCCAAAGGTTCATGCGGAGAAACAAGAAATCAATCCTACAGGGCTTTTGACAGCAATTATATAGATCAAAAAACATTGGATACACTTCTTGAAAAGACAATTACCTTAAGTCAACAGATAAGTAATTTTATCAAATATCTGAAATTATTAGTCTCAAGGGAGAAAAATTTCAGTAATACATAGAATGCAGTAAAACTGATCAGATAAATTTTTGAATCATTGAATTTTTGAATCTTTGAATTATTTATATACAAACAAACCTTTGGGGAAAGGTTTTACAACACGGGGAATATTCATTTGAATTGTAGAATTTAAATTTTAAGAAAAATGGGTATTCTTGAATTGAAAGACTGGCAGGCTCTGCTTCTTGAATTTGCAGGGTCGATGGTAATCTCATGGTATTCGCTGCCGAAGATCATTAAGGTCGCAAAATACCGGAGGCTCACAGATAAGCCCGGGAAACACAAGATTCACAGCAGTGAGATACCTACACTTGGAGGGGTGGCGATATTCGGGGGGTTTTCCTTTGGATTGCTTCTCTCTGGCAATGGATATATGGGAAGTCTGGCTTTTCTGATGGTGGCAGTAATAATGTTATTCTTTATTGGACTTAAAGATGATCTT
>ENA-UOYA01002834-UOYA01002834.1-activated-sludge-metagenome-genome-assembly--contig:-NODE-2834-length-16146-cov-6.592132_pt1 | contig 16146 bp, 16 predicted proteins | sample MGYA00238163_ERZ764804 | MGnify/ENA primary metagenome ERZ764804 (study PRJEB28919, sample SAMN05720223) | activated sludge metagenome | isolation source: Anaerobic digester | place: Hong Kong... | reverse complement strand
TCGCGTTGTTTGCCAACGCCCGCGCCACCGGCAAGGAAGCCGCCTGCCTGCTGACTGTCTCCGACAGCAAATATGATCAGGAGAAAAACCTGACGGCCGAGGCGCGCCAGAATGCTTTCAACACCATGATGGAACTGGCTTTGGAAAGCGCCATCGCCAGCCTGGCTTAATTAATAACAGAAGAGAAAACCCTTCAAAAGCAGCCTGCATGCAGGCTGCTTTTTCTATCTATTTCCGGAAATCAAGATTTCAAGGGAAGGATCTCATATCGGCTTTGCACAAAACCATTGTCGAATGCGCGGTTTTCAACAAGCTTAAGGCGGGCGTCCTTTTCCAACCGGCCAAATAATGGAATCCCCCGCCCGATCAGGATCGGGATCCACGTTACTGTCAATTCGTCCAGCAGGCCGTCTGCCAGGAAACTCTGGATGGTTTTGCCGCCGTCGACATAGACACCCCGCAGCATCATCTGATCGAATTCACGCTTCAACTCAATGGGAGAGGACGATCTCCATCCTACAGTCGACCGAAGCGTTGCGGGGATGTCGACCGGCCGGCTGCTAAGAACAAATACCGGTTTTTCCCCGTAAATCCAGGGACCTAATGTAAGGACTTTTTCAAAGGACTTGCGTCCCATCACGAGCAAGTCGACGGAGTCGAAGAATTGCCGGAAACCATAATCTTCTCCACCAGGTTCATCTAAGGGCGCCGAAAGCCAATCGAGAGCGCCATCTTCGCGGGCAATGTAACCATCGAGGCTGGCGGCTATATAAGCGGAAATTTTCATTTTGAGGCTCCTCTCCACCATTTTTGGATGAAAAATGAAATTTGATTCTTAACGTTCTGTAAGTTTTAACATTCCAAGATTATCGGTTTTGTACATCCTGGTCTTGTCGAAGAATTTTTATCCGATCTTGCCAATCAACTGATTATGATATAATGACGAAAACTTAATGAATGAGCGCTTGTTCACGGAGGTGGCTATCGAGGAAACCCAGAACTGATTACCGAATTTCAAGATTTTTTTAATCAAGGAGGTGGTTCTTCTGAAAATTTTAGTAGCTTCTCACGGTACTTTTGCGAGCGGGATAAAGAGTTCCCTTGATGTTTTACTCGGCAAATCGGATACTCTCTCGGTAATCGATGCCTACATCGACCAGAACGATTTCGAAACACAACTCGAAGTCTTTTTTCAAACGATTACTGAAGGGGAACAAGTCATCTTGTTATCTGATTTATATGGGGGTAGTGTCAATCAAAAATTAGCACTTTATCTCACCCGGCCCGAAACTTATCTTATTGCAGGCGTCAATTTGCCATTGCTGTTGGCATTGATGTTGAATAATGAACCAGTTGATGAAGAGAAGATCAAAGCCCTCGTGAAAGAAAGCAGAGAAGCGATCCGAATCGTTGAAATCCAATCCAATGGCGTGGAAAATGAAGATTTTTTTGGAGGAAGTTGAATGATCAAGTTATTAAGGCTCGATGAACGATTAATTCATGGACAGATCGCAATCAAGTGGTCCAGGCATTTAAGTGTGAATCGAATTTTAGTATTGAATGACGAGGCAGCAAACAACGACCTCATAAAAAAATCCTTGATGATGGCCGCGCCCTCAGACGTAAAAGTAGCTATCACCACCATGGAAGAAGGTATAAATTTACTGAATGACCCGCGTGCGGAAAGCTTGAGCATCCTGGTCCTGGTAAAAACTCCCCAGGATGTTTTAAAGTTGATGAAGTCCGTTAATGGGATCAAGGTCGTGAACATCGGGAATTATGGCCGTGTCGCACCGCGCCAAGGTTCAGATGCTCGCAAGCTATACCGCAATAACTTGTACCTTTACGATAGCGAAGTCGAAATCATCCGGCAAATCTTAAATACAGGCGTTGAATGCAATTATCAGACCACGCCTGAAGATAAACCGGATCCTGTAAATAAGATCATCCAATAAATTTTTCATTATGGAGGAATAAATGGTAAACGAAGCATTGAGTATTTGTCTCGCCTACCTGATCGTTTATGTGATCGATGCGTTTTTATTAAGCTGGCAGTGCTTGACCCGTCCAATTATCGTCGGCCCGATCGCCGGCTTGATCCTCGGAGACCTGAAGACGGGCATAATCCTGGGCGCATCCCTGGAATCCATCTTTATGGGAATTTCCTACATCGGAGGTTCTGTAGCTTCTGATCCAACATCGGCCACATTCATCTCAGTTGCATTCGCAATTCTTTCCGGCCAGAACACCGAAGCCAGCATGGCGTTGGCTATCCCAATTGGGACCCTGATGCAATCCTTCAGCGGCGCTATGATGCCATTCTGGTCTTCCCTGGCGCCTTATTGGGAGAAACTGGCCGCCAATGGAAAAATCAGACAGCTATTTAGCCAATCACTGGTTGTTTCCATCTTGATGCAATCTGTTAATGCGGTGGTAATGTTCCTGGCCATCGCCTTTGGCACTCAGGGTCTGGATGCCGTGTTGGCGAAATTACCCGCCTGGGCAATGACCGGCCTGGGCGCTGCATCCGGCATGATGATCGGCATCGGTATTGCCATCCTGACATCCATGATCTGGTCGAATACCGTGGGCGTCTTCTTTTTCCTGGGCTATGTGATGGTTAAATTCATGAACCTCTCCACCCTGCCGATTGCTGTTATCGGTGTTGTCATTGCAGTAACGATTTTCCTGCAGGATAAAGATGTGATCGATGTAAAAAACGCGATCATGGAAAAATTAGGAAAAGGTTCCAAGTCATCCGATGAGAAAGGATTTTTCGCATGAGCAGCAATCAAGTAGACTCAAAAGAGAAGAAAATTCTCAATTCGATGTTCTGGCGTTCACACCTCACCTTTCTGGCCTTCAACATGGTGAAGATGGAAGCCAATGGTTTTACATTGACCATGGCCCCTGCCATCGAGGAAATCTACAAAGATGATCCGGAAGGCAAGAAAGCAGCCTACCAACGCCATCAATCGTTTTTCAACACGCATGCCGTACCCTTTAGCTTCATAGCCGGCCTTTCTTACGCTCTGGAAAAACAGAATAAAGAAACCCCAAATTTTGATCCGGAAGTCATCAACAGTCTCAAGGTCAGTCTCATGGGGCCGACTGCTGGTATGTTCGATTCTCTGTTCTTCAACGGTTTGCGCATCATTGCCGCCGGTATCGGTATTGGGCTGGGTTCGCAGGGCAACTTGTTGGGCGCGCTGTTGTTCATCCTTCTGTACGGCGTTACTCAATCCATTGCTAAATATTACATGTTGAATTGGGGTTATAACTATGGCACGACCTTCATCGACCAGGTATTCAGCTCCGGCTTGATGAAAGCTCTGACCAAAGCCACCGCCATCCTCGGTTTGATGATGACTGGCGCTCTGACTGCTTCCATGGTCAACGTTCCCCTCAATTGGACCATTTCCATCAATGGCGCCAACCTCGTCATTCAAGACGTCCTGAACAGCATCTTTCCTGGGTTGTTGAGCATCATCCTGGTGTTCATCATGGTAAGGCTGATTAAAAAAGGCGTTCGTCCCTCCTATCTGATCTTCGGCATCCTCGCCTTTGGGCTATTGGGCGCGCTGATTAAGATCTTCTAAGCAAAATGTCAAAAAAGAGGTTATGGAGAAAGATCTCCATAACCTCTTTTCATTTGAGAAAAACATGAAAGACCATATGATGTTATTCGGTGTAACGCTGGCAAAACGTTACACCAACCGGCAAAAAAGGATCTTCACTTCCCAGGCTGAGCCATTCTTTCGGAAGCTGGGGTATGGATTTAGTTTTCAGGATTCTTCAAAGAAACTATCGCGTGTCGTCAATATAATCATCGGGGATATTGCCAAAGCAAACACCATCGTCCTTTGCCCTTACGACACGCCTTCCAAATCCATCTTGCCTTATTGCTATTTTCCCTTTAATTCGTCCGATAACCTGAAGCAGGAAAATCGGGAAATTTTCTTGAGGTCTCTTTCCTATATCGGGTCGTGTTATTTGACCTATTGGATCATCAGCCGCTTTTCCGATCTACCGCTGTTACAAAGAATTCTCGGCGGATTTATCCTCGCCTTTCTGATTATCTTTTGCTACCGGTTGATTGTTGGCATTCCCAATCCGGTAAATTTTAATCGCAACTCTGCCAGCCTGGCCCTGGTGGCCGCCCTGGCTGAACGCACCCGGAATAAATCCGAAATCGCTTACGTTCTGTTGGATAGGAATACGGAATCCAATGCCGGGTTGCGCACACTTGCCAGTGAAGCAGGTATGCGCAATAAATTTTTCATTTACCTGGATTGTCTGGCAGAAGGTGAAGAACTTGTTTGCGCACATAGTCCCGCGCTGAAGTCAAATGCTGAAAGACTGATCGCCGCTCTTCCCGGTCTCAATGTAATCGATCACGTATTCAGCGAAGAAGAGCGGTTGAAAGAGACCAACCTGCAAATCTTCCCAAATATGCTGCATCTCTGCAGCGGCACAATCCGAAATCGAAAATTTGTGGTTCGCAATACCCGCTCGAAAAAAGATTTTAAAGTCGATATCCCGCGCCTGGAGAAAATCCGCGACGGGTTAATTAATTATCTGAAAGGCTAAAGAATGAAATTACTATTTCAATCGGACGATTACGGCATCTCCGAAGGTGTGGCTTGCGGCATATTGAAGGGAATCCGCGATGGACTTATCCGCAACACCGGCCTGTTCGTGAATATGCCCAGTACCGCTTTCGCGGTCGAACAAATCCAGCAATACCCGCAATGCTGCCTGGGGATCGACATCAACCTGGTGTCCGGCTTCCCGGTCACACCAGCTGAGCAGATTCCCAATCTGGTGAAACCGACCGGTGAGTTTTACACTTCCGGCGAACTTCGGGAAAAATCCAATCTATCCGCTTCGGAGACTTTTTTCCGTCAGGTGGATAATGACCCCTTCCCTTTTGAAGAAACCTTGCTCGAAGCTGAAAACCAGGTAAAGCGTTTTATCGAATTAACCGGCAAAAAACCGGGGTATATTCACGGCCACTCGATGATGACACCCAACGTTGAAAAAGTTTTAGAAACAGTGGCAGAGAAATACCAGGCGCCGTATTCAATGGGAATCCACAAGAAATTTGGTTTTCACTGGTTGACTAATAACTGGAACCCAAAACCTTTCCCGATTGAACAGCAGCTCCAGACTGATGTCGAGGGAAATGTTTTAAAGGTCATTCCCGAGATCCTTAATTACGAATATGCCGCCATAATCTGCCACGCTGGATTTGTGGACGAAGATCTCTTCCACTATTCCACTTACACACTGATCCGGGCCAAGGACCTTTATATGGCCTGCTCTCCCAGGTTGAAGGGCTTTATTGAATCGCACGATATTCAATTGATTACGTATAATGATCTGGCGGAGGCATAAAAAGATGATCTTCAAATCCGGAGAAATATATTTCGAGAATGGAGCCCGCAACGGTTACCTTGTGGTTGAAGACGGCCGTATCGCCGATTACTTGCCAGCTGATGCCGTTGTGGATTCATTTGTCGATTACAGCGGATACCGCATCATTCCCGGCATCATCGATACGCATAACCACGGGACGCGCGGCTATGGGGTATTCGGCATAGGAGATGCTGACCCTGAAGAAGAAGTCAGGGGTTTCTTAAAAGGTTGTGCAGCCGATGGCATAACGGGGGTATTCCCAACCGCCGCACCTGCCATGTGCCAGCACGTCGCAAAAGTAGCGCTTGAGCAGCCTGATGGCGCCCGTATCCTGGGTATCCATTCTGAAGGTCCTTACCTGAACCGCGTAGGGGAAAATGGCATTCCAACCAACCCACCGATTGTGGATATGGAGGTCATCAAACAAATTTATGAGGATAGCGCCGGGTTTCTCAAGCTGATGGCAATTGCTCCGGAAATTGAAGGAAGCCAGCAAGCGATCGATTTTTTACTGGAAAGAGGCGTTGTTCTTTCCTTTGCCCACAGCAATTGTAACTATGAAGAAGCTATGCAGGCTTTCGCCAATGGATTGAGTGTCTCAACCCACACCGGCAACGTGATGAGCGGCATCCATCACCGCAACATGGGCGGCTTGGGAGCCTGCCTGCTGAATGAAAAGGTTTTCTGTGAGGTCATTTGCGACGGGCTGCACATCAACCCGGTCATGCTCGAGCTGATGTTCCGCATCAAAGAGCGCAGCCGTTGGTTTATGATCTCCGATTCCAGCGAAGCCGCCGGCGCGCCGGAGGGAACGTACAAATTCGGAGAATTCAAGGTAATCGTCGACAGCCAGGGATTCTGTAAAACGGATACCGGCCGTTTGATGGGTTCCACCAAATCCGTTCTATTCGGCATATCCGTCCTGGTAGACCGGTTGCACATTCCTCTTGAGGAAATCCTGCGCATGTCCTCCTTGAATGCCGCCCGCTTTTACGGCTTTGGGACGCAAAAAGGTTCCATCGCTATTGGCAAGGACGCCGACCTGGTTGTGATCGATGACCAATACGAAGTGGTCGACACCTATGTGGAAGGCCGCAAAGTTTATGATTCCAGGAAAGAAAAAGGCTTTTTTAAGCAAGATTACATATCCAAATTCAAAGCTGATTAATCAATTTATGTAAAAGCTCAATCCCAATAAAAAAATCATCAACTATAAGGTAGTTGGTGATTTTTATTCTGTACAAAGGCAGCGGACATCTCTCTGAATGAATATAGTCACTTTTGTCTTCCAAAATCGGTATCAGGTTTTCTTTTTTTTATCCTCTTCGATTAAAACGCCGCACTAGGCGGTCCATAGAGTATAGGATCGATAATAAGAAAAAACACCAAAAAGCAAAATCAGTCAAGGATACTTGACCGCCGTTCCACTTCAGCCATTGGTTGAAAAACCGCTGGAGGACAACAGGCATAAAGAGAGAATCTGAATTGATGTTTAAAAAACCGAATGACCACACAATCATCATTCGGCCAAGGAACCAGATCAATCCCTGCCCCAGCACCGGGATCGAGATGACCAGGCAGATTAATACCAACACCATTCCGACAGATACACCGGAACTGAATAACTGGAAAGCCGGTCCGGGAAGCTGCAAACAATAATAGCCGCAACCAATAATCAAAATAAATATTAGAAGTCCGCTGAAATATTTTAAAAATGCATCCCAGACCCTCAGATTTGAATGCCGGGTTGTTGCATCAGCCAGCATTTCATCTTTTTTTGGGGTTTCAATACTTGTTCCCTCGCCAACCTGAAACCTTGCCGAATCTTTTTTGAATCCGCTGAACTCATCCAGATATGCCGGTTGATCCTTGAATTGGGGCAGGAAATATTTTTTTGATTTATTCCCTTGACGGAGAAATAATAGGATTGCGAAACGTGTGCCGTAGCGGGCGAAAAGATTGACGCTCTCTACTTCAGATACTCTAATCTTTTTTGTATTCCACACCAAGGGAAATATCGATAACGGTTTACGGTGATCGATCGTCCCATCAGAAAATGATACACGAGTAATAAGAACTTCCATGAAGGAATAAACGAAAATCCATCCGATTAATAAAGCCGGAACGCCTAAGAGCAGGAAGACAATCACCTCCGCCGTACTTTTTTCCATGCCGGTACCGGTCAAGCCCCACAGTAATACAAACGGAATCACCCAGCAAACCAATCCAAACGGTAATGTAACCAGCCATATCCAACCATGATCTTTGATCAAATCAAAATGATAACTGCGAAAATGGTTATTCATCTGAATTTTTCCCAACTCTACCAACATTATATAATGGAGATGATAACATTACTTGGGAGGCAACTAATGAAAAATGCTTTCAAGTTCATGATTAAAGCATACTTTGGCGGGTGTATCGGCTGCTTTGGGGCACTTTCATTCCTCTTGATTTTGCTCTTGATCATTGGTGTAGTTTTAGGCCCCTCCATTATTTATAGCGCAAATTCAATCGTTCAATCCCTCAATCATTCACTCAACCAGATAATCTCTCAACCAGGTTTGGGAAGTCCTAATGCCAATATCGATATGGGAAATTTGCCTGTATTTGAGGTATTCCTCACAAAAGAAAATAACCCAGATGCAGTTCACCTTGATTCTTTCGCGGGTGCAGATTATAAAAATACCTGGTTTTGGGTGCGCGCTCCCAAAGGACAGTCCATGGATTTCAATCTCCTCTTGACCATGCCCGATAGAGGGCAAGTCCAATTCGGACCGACCTTCAAGACCGATCCCACAGGAAATCCCGTTTCCTGCGGACAATTTGGTGATACTGCGCCTCAACCCGGAAAGTACAAGCTGGAAGTCCAATTGACTGGTACATCCGTGACTGTCGGCGAAGTAGAATTCGAGGTCATTGCCGAAGGCAAATAAAAAGATTTGCAGTTTTTAAGTAAAATGGTTAATAGCCGGGATAATTCCTATTTAATGAAATCCGGAAATAATTCCAATCTATCTTAAACAGACTGCTTCCAGGTCTACAAGTATAAAGGCAGGAACTCCAGAATAATTAAGTTCTGTCTTGTTGCACTTATTCTCCAGTGCTTAAATAAATTAAGTAAGCATCAATCTTCTTTCGTTGGCTGGCAATCTCAAGGGAATAATCGGATGTTTTTTTTATTTAGAGATCCCGAATCTTATTTATTTATTTATAACCACCTGCAAAAACAATTAATTCTCCATTTTATATAAACACAGTTGATTTATAATTATCGGCATGGAACGCTGAAAGTGCTTTCATTGAAAGGGCGAAAAGGGCACACGAATGAAGAATGGCAAGAAAGTTCCGACCATATTTGATGTATCCGAATTATCTGGATACAGTATTTCAACGATATCGCGAGTGATCAATAATCCCGAAAAGGTGAACGATGAAACCCGCCGGAAGATCAATGATGCCATTGACCAATTGGGGTTTGTGCCAAAAGCTGAAGCACGTGCCCGCGCGCTTCGTTTTAACGGAAGGATTGGAGTAATCACACCCTTCTTTACCGCGCCGTCTTTCGTTCAACGGCTGCGCGGTATCGCCGGTTGTTTATCCAAAGAGAACTTCGACCTGGTGATTTATACAGTCGACTCCAATAACCGTCTGCAAAGCTACCTTTCCTCACTGCCCCTGACGGGAAATTTGGATGGGCTGGTAATCATGTCTCTGCCAGTCAACGATATTGACGTGAAACGCCTGATCGATCTTAAGCTGCCGACGGTTCTAATTGAATACCCCCATCCTCTCTTGAATAGCGTGGAAATCGACGATGTCGAAGGCGGGCGCCTGGCAACCGAATATCTCATCAACAAAGGCCACCGCCGCATTGCTTTCCTCGGCGACAGCGACCTGCCGGAATATTCCATCCATCCGGTCAGCTTTCGCTTGAAGGGTTTCCGCCAGGCTTTGAGAGCAGCGAATATCGAAGTTCCCGAGAGCTTTATCCGCCTGGCGCCTTATAGCCAGGAACAAGCCCGGCAAGTTGCCAAGGAACTGATCGATCTGCCGGACCCGCCCACCGCCATTTTTGCCGCCACAGATTTTCAGGCCTTGGGCGTAATCAAAGCTGCCCGGCAGTTGGGTATCAAAGTTCCGGATGAATTGGCCATTATCGGTTTTGACGATTTGGATATGTCTGAATTTGAAGATCTAACCACCATCCGCCAACACCTGGATGAATCCGGGCGCCTGGCGATTGAAATTCTGCTTTCTCACATCGCTGATTCCACCCGGCCTGTTCAGCATGTATACCTGCCTCTGACAGTGGTTGAACGATTGACAGTCTAGAAAAACTCCTTATTGAAATCTGAAAATTTTTATGCTATAGTGTATGAAAGTGTTTTCATGCAAGCTTTTTACTATATGGATACTCCATAATTTTTCTAAATCAAACGAGGAGGTGCAGATGATTTAAAAGGTTAGATCAATTTTTCGGAAAACTAGTAGACTATTAATAGGAGAGATGAATATGAAGAAAAATTTTCTACACTTATTTGGCTTACTTCTCGTCAGCGGGCTTGTTCTAATCGCATGCGCACCGCAAGCAGCCGTAGAAGAAGCCCCTGCAGCCGCAGAAGAAGCCGCACCCGCTGAAGAAGCTCCGGCTGAAGAAGCTCCGGCAGATACTACCCCCAGTTGCGGTACGGAACCTGTAGTACTCAATGCTTACTTTGAGACCGGGTTTGATTTGCCCTTTAAACTTGCCGAGGAATTCACCAAGCAGTATCCGAATGTAACCTGGGATATCAAACAGGACCAATTTGCAAACCTAATCAATGAAACCCCGCGCTTGCTATCCGGCGACAATCCACCGGATCTGATCAGGCTGCCAACCATGGTTTCTTTTGCCAAACAGGGGTTGCTGATGAACCTGGATGAATATGCCGCTGCTTTTGGCTGGGATGAATGGCCGGTGCCTCAACTCAGCCAAAACCGTGTCGGCGCAGATGGCGTGCGCGGCTCAGGGTCCCTCTATGCCATGGGTCTCAACTACAGCCTGACCGGTATTTTCTATAACAAAGAACAGGCCGCCCAAATTGGCATGACTGAACCGCCGGCGACTCTCGCCGAGTTTGAGGATTTGCTTGCCAAAGCCAAAGCCGCTGGTTTGCTCCCAATTATGCAATGGGGCAGTGCAAAAAGCGGCATGGGGCTCGCTTTCCCGCTGCAGGCTCTCATGGCTTCCATCGGCGATTCCGAACCCATCAACGAGTGGATCTTCCAGAAACCGGGTGCCACGATCGACACTCCCTCGAACCTGGAAGCCGCCCAGCACCTCGAAGAATGGATCAAGAACGGTTACTTCCCGCCCGACATTAATGCCATCGAATACACCGATGCCAATGCCCGTTTCGGCAAGGGCGAGGGAGTCTTTATCTTCAATGGCGACTGGCAAAATGCCGGATACGATACGGATATGCCCGGCAACGTCGGCTTCTTCCTGATGCCGCCCGCAGTGGAAGGCGGCGCACCGGCCGCCATGTCCGCCCCATTGACTTTCGGCATTGCCGCGAAAGCCAAGAATGCGGATTGCGCTGCGTTCTTCCTCAACTGGGTTGCATCTGATCCGGAAGCCCGCAAGATTGATGTTGCGGTCGGCGGTTCGAATCCTGGCGGCCCGGCGGATGCCACCATGCCCGCTGTCGCCGAAGGTTCGGTAACCAATGAAACCCTTGCCGCCGGTGTGGTACTCGGGAAAACCGGTTCGGCCATGGACTTTATCGCTAATGCCACCAGCGCAATTTTTGCGCAAGGGTGGACTCCTGAACTGCAAAAAATGGTCGCGGGCGAACAGGATGCTGCCGGCCTGCTTAAAGCAGTACAGGAAGAGTATCTCAGAGAATTAGCTGAGTAATGAATGAAAGCCGCGTGACGATGCCTGTAATTACTAAACCAACCAATACCGCAGACAACGGCACGGAGGCTACTACGCTCACCCGGCGGCTCCTTCCAAACAAAAAGGACCGCCGGGGAGCCATCATCGGCTGGTTATTTACAATGCCGGCATTGGTGATGTATGCAGCTTTTGTAATACTGCCACTTCTGCTTAGTATCTATTACTCATTTTTCCGATGGAATGGAATTGGACCAATGACTTGGGTAGGGTTGAAAAATTACCTTACCATCCTGGAAGTACCTAATTTATTAATGACAATTGTTAATGCTTTCAAACTGGTCTTGTTCTTCAGTTTCATTCCGGTAATTCTGGGTCTCATTGTAGCCAGTATCATTCATCGCATCGCTCCCGGAAGATTTGGGTCAATAACCCGTACAATTTTATTTCTGCCTCAAGTCATTCCGTTGGTTGCAGCCGGGATCATTTGGGGTTGGCTCTTGGCTCTTCCAGGTTTGGTCAACCAGATTCTGGAGTCTGTCGGGCTCGAGACAATTGTCCGCGCCTGGCTCGGCGATTTTGATTGGGCGCTACCAGCAGTAGGGCTTATCGGGATCTGGGTCTTATTGGGATTCTGCACGGTTTTATTACTAACTGGTATTACAAAAATCGATCCGGCTCTTTATGAATCCGCCAGAATTGACGGCGCCAACTGGTTCGAGGAATTTATCTCAATCACGGTTCCGCTGCTCAGATATGAGATTGGCGTTTGTCTCACCGTTACCGTGATTAATGCCTTGGCTGCATTTGACATTGTCTACGTTTCAACTGCCGGCGGACCCGGCAATTCTACCGCTGTGCCTGGTATCCAGATTTATATCCTCGCATTCACCGAGCAACGTATCGGGCTTGCTTCTGCTCTGGCTGTCCTATTGATGATCTTGGTGTTAGTGGTCATCCTGCCCATTCAACGCTTGAGCCGGGAGGTCAAATAATGAAAATTGGACGCGGTGAACTTTTTTCAGGAAGGCTTTTCCTTATTCTATTGATGGCATTCACAATCCTGCCTTTCGTTAGCATCTTCCTGACTGCTTTGCATCCATCCGGGACAGTACCCAGTGGCTTCTCCTGGCCCGAGGATCCACAATGGGGAAATTTTGTCGAAGCGTTTAAAGTGGCCAATATGGCCAAAATGTTATCTTCCAGCGCATTCATTGTGATTGCCGTGGTACCTGTTTCACTGGTGATCGCAACAATGGCAGCGTTTGCTATTGGATTATTGCGAATTCCCGGGTCACGAATCTTATTGATGTTATTTGTGTTTGGGTTAACACTCCCCTTCGGGGGAATCATCGTCCCACTCTATTATCTTGAACGTGCTATTGGCATCTATAATACGCGGCTTGCGATCGTGCTGCCATTGATCGGTCTATACATGCCCTTTTCAGTTTTTTGGATGCGCGCTCATTTCATTAATATGCCTTCTGAAATCACGGAGGCAGCCTTGATCGATGGTGCTTCTACCTGGGATTTGTTTTGGCAAATCCATCGCCCCCTGGCACGCGCGCCGATGACATCGCTCGGAATTCTGATGTCCGTTTGGACCTGGAACCAATTCTTATTAGCTCTGGTCTTGGTTGAAGATCCTTCACAACGTACCATGGCAGGCGCACTGGGCGCATTCCAGGGGCATTATGCCACCGATGTTCCCCTCCTTTGCGCAGGGACAATCTTAATCCTGGTGCCTACTCTGATTATCTTTGTATTATTCCAACGGCAAATCATTACCGCCCTGCTGCAAGGTTCGGTAAAAGGATAACCGGTGACACAAAATTTAAATAGTGTTTACCTGAAACACAATTGATTTCCGATCAAAACCATAGCATAACAGGCAAGAGGTGTTTATGAAAGGTGATATCGTTATCGTACAGGTGCAGCATGAAAAAGCTGCTGCAGAAATTATCGCTCAAATCATAAAAAAAATTAAAGGGGTTGACAGAATTTACACAATTTCCGTCGGCGGTGAATCCGGCAGCGGAAAATCCGAGATCAGCGTGGCGATCGCCAACGAACTGAATAAATACGGGGTCAACGCAATTATTTTCGGGCAGGACGATTATTTTTACCTGCCCCCAAAATTAAACAGTAAAAGACGTCATGAAGATCCTGATTGGTTAGGTCCGCACGTCGAAGTCAACCTCGATCTGCTCGAGAAAAACCTTGCTCAAGCGATCCAGGGGCAATCTGTCATCACGAAACCTTTGATCGACTACAATGAAAACACGACTGAATTACAGACAGTCGACCTAAAGGACGTGAAAGTGATCATCGCCGAAGGCACGTATACCTCCCTGCTCAGAAATATCGATACCAAAATCTTCATCACCCGCAACTGGCTGGCAACCTGGGAAGACCGCAAAAAAAGAAACCGCGGAAACGAGATCAACGATCCATTCACGGAGAAAATTTTATCCACGGAGCACAAAATCATTGCCGGTCATCGATACCTGGCCGATTTTCTCGTCAATGACGATTACCAGGTCGTGCCTGCCGCAACGGAGAAATTGGTATGACCATCCGGAATCAGGTGCAGCTGATCACTTATCCTGATTCTCTCGGCGGCGATCTACCCAGCCTTGGATGCCTGCTCGAAACCAGTTTTAAAGGGCTCTTTCCGGGAGGAATCCACATTCTGCCTCCTTACCCCTCTTCGGGAGATCGCGGCTTTGCGCCACTGACCTACGCAGAAATCGAACCTGCCTTCGGCACGTGGCAGGATATCAAAAAGATCGGCGAGCAATCACCCATTCTGCTCGACCTGATGGTCAACCACATTTCGGCAAAATCAGCTTACTTTCAGGATTTTCTGAAATCGGGCAGGGCATCCCGGTTTGCGGACATGTTCATCACCTTGGATAAATTTTGGCCGGATGGCATTCCCGATCAGAAAGATATCGATCAGATGTTCCTGCGCAGGGCCGTACCGTACTCCGAATTCCCAGTTGGACCTACCGGTCAGGTGGAACGGGTCTGGACAACCTTCGGTAAAACCACCCCGTCCGAACAGATTGATATGGACATCCATTCGCCCGTTACCCGGAAAATTCTGGCTGGCTTTATGGAAAACTTCGCACGGAACAACGTCGCCATGCTGCGCCTGGATGCCGTCGGTTACGTGACTAAAAAGCTTGGGACTTCCTGCTTCTTTGTCGAGCCTGACATTTATGATTTTCTGGAATGGATTTCCGCTTTAGCGCAGGCGCACAACATCGAGATCCTGCCGGAAATCCACGCAGATTATCAAACCCAATTCAAGCTCGCGCGAAAAGGATATTGGATCTACGACTTCATCCTGCCCTATGCGATTCTGGATGCATTCATCAACAAAACCAGCCAAAGGCTGGTCGATTATCTGAAGATCCGACCTCACCGCCAATTCACCATGCTCGATTGCCACGACGGGGTGCCGTTGAAACCCGACCTGAATGGCTTATACAAGCTGGAAGATGCTCAGAAGGTAGTGGATACCTGTCTGGATAGGGGCGGGAACCTGAGCCGGGTCATCTCTGCTGCGCATCAGGACGCGGACGGGTTGGACGTGCATCAAATCCGCGGCACATATTACTCGCTGCTGGACTGCAGCGATACCGCTTACCTGGCGGCGCGCGCCATCCAGTTCTTCGCGCCGGGTATTCCGCAAGTGTATTACGTCGGTTTGCTCGCCGGTAAAAACGATATGAAAGCCGTGGAAAAAAGCGGCGAAGGACGCGAGATCAACCGCCACAATTACTCGGCAGAAGAGATCGAGCATGAAATGAGCAGGGACGTGGTCAAGAAGCTCACGCAGTTGATCCATCTTCGCAACATGCATCCAGCCTTCAACGGCATTTTCACCATCGAGCCAAGCGGCGACTGCGAGCTGAACCTGGCATGGAAAAACGCGGAGGCTTGGATAAAATTGTCGGTGAGTTTGGACCCGCTTTCAGCAGTGATCAGCTATACTCAAGCGGGTGAAATGGAAATTCATTCCATGGTTTTATAAGGAATTCTTGGTCAACAGTGAGTTATTTAATTTTGGAGCTGACTTATGCCGCTAACATTTGATTACCCTTTCGAACAATTGCTCAACTACAACGGGATCAACCCCAAACCCGCCGATTTCGACGCTTTTTGGGACGCCGGGCTGGATAAAATAAATCGACTGGATCCCGACGTTCAACTGGTCCCGGCCGATTTCAAGACTTCTTTTTGTGAATGCTACGACCTATATTTCACCGGGATCGGCAATGCCCGCATTCATGCCAAATTTTTAAAACCGCGCAGCAGCCAACAGCCCCACCCTGCAATCCTGATGTTCCATGGATACACCGGCAACGCGGGGGATTGGCTGGATAAGCTGGGTTACGCCGCGCAGGGTTTCGCCGTGGCAGCCATGGACTGCCGCGGACAGGGAGGATATTCACAGGACACCGGCGGCGTAACCGGCAACACCTTGCACGGTCACATCATCCGCGGGCTGGATGATGCTTTGAACGGCTCGCCTGAGAAACTGCTTTTCAGGCAGGTGTTCCTGGATACTGCCCAATTAGCCCGCATCGTGATGGACATGCCGGATGTGGATGCCGAACGGGTGGGCGTGACGGGTGGCAGCCAGGGCGGCGCATTGACCATCGCCTGCGCGGCGCTGGAGCCCCGCATCAAAAGGGCAGCGCCAATTTATCCTTTCTTAAGCGACTTTAAACGCGTATGGCAGATGGACCAGGCCAGGGACGCTTACAAAGAATTGCAGGAATACTTCCGGCATTTCGATCCCACACACGCTAAGGAAGATGCGATCTTCGAGAAAT
>ENA-UOYA01002832-UOYA01002832.1-activated-sludge-metagenome-genome-assembly--contig:-NODE-2832-length-16152-cov-7.725290_pt1 | contig 16152 bp, 32 predicted proteins | sample MGYA00238163_ERZ764804 | MGnify/ENA primary metagenome ERZ764804 (study PRJEB28919, sample SAMN05720223) | activated sludge metagenome | isolation source: Anaerobic digester | place: Hong Kong... | reverse complement strand
GGAAAAATAGTTTCTGTTAATTTTGAGGATGGTAATATCTATACTCCAACATATACCTATGCACAACACTATAATATAAATTTAAAAAAGAAGTTAGAGGAATTATCAGGGGAAGACTATACATCCATGAAAGCTTTGATATTCGATAATAAGACTCAAATATTTACAAATAAGAAAGATGGTTTGATGTTAGATCATAAATTTAATCAAATTAATATTAAAGAAGATTATATTAATTTGAATCTAAAAGATAACTTCTCTAAAGTAAACATTGGTAGTGAAGTATCACAACAACAAGCTATTTTAGGAAATCACTATTTAGATTGGTTTGATGAGTTTGTAGATCAATTACTGGGAGGTCCTTTCTTAGGGAATTTAGGTGCTCCGGTTGTTGCTCAACCATCCTTTATTCAAAATTTACTTAAATATAAAGCATTAAAGGATCCAAAGTTTTTATCACATCATGTAAATATTGTAGATAATGAGGCTGTTCAAAAAGTAGAACGTATTAATGATTCTCAACTTGGAGATAAATTAAAATCAACTAACAAAACCTTAAATAAAGAGGAGAGAGATTTAAATAAAGATCCAAACGCATCTAAATACGAGCCAAAGGATGGACAATCAACCGATACACCAGATGGACCTTTATCAACATCCGAAAATGCTAATGGAGGTGTATCACAACCAAATATATCAAATGATGATTTAGTTATAACACCATCTACTAATGATGATGTACAAAAAATTGTTAATTATATAACAGAACTTTCTAAGAAAGATAGTACATGGCAATTACTTTCAAGACCATATGAGATTAATACTGTCATTATTCGCCGTCAATATGAAGGTATGAAGTACTCAAATCAATTTAAAGATTCATTATATGTAATATTTAAAGATGATAAGGGACAATGGCAAAAAGGAGGACCTTATAGAATATCAAGTATACCAGGATTATCTATTAAAGATATTACTGGATCACAGGGAACCAAAGGTGCACTTCTCCCATTAAAGAAGTGGAAATATAAATCAAAAGACGACAGAACTTTGATACCACGTAGGCCATATCTTGGTACATTAATGGAAGGATTCTATAAAGATATTTATCAACTTGGTTCACATGCTGGTGATAGAGCTATGAAATCTATAGGTACACAAAGATGTTATAGAGATCAAAATGTTGAGTCAGATGTTATATCATATTCTACAACAGATAAAGGAAACTTTGGTATGTTAATTCATAGAGGATATGCTGGTGGTACTAATGTTAATAATTGGAGTGAAGGATGTATCGTATTCGCAGATAAAGCATCATTAGATCAATATTTTAAATTCGCGGATAAACATATTGAAAGAGGTTATAAAAAGACTTTTAATCTAGCCTTAATCTTAGGAAAGAATATTGGACTATAATATATACAATATGAAATATTTAAAATACTTTAAAGAGAATTTATCACATGATAATTTAGAAGATTGTATACCAATCATAGAAGATTGTATTTTAGATTTGATAGATTCATACCCATACGAATACTTTTATACACCAGATGAATCCAAACCATTAGTTAGTTATATGTTTAAACTACAAGATAAAGATGATTTGGAAGGATTATCTAACACACTAGAATTATGTATTAATAGAATATCACATGAGTTAAATTTAAATATTAGATTTGGATTGACTTTAAATGATCGAGATGATTGTCCTGTTATATCAACGGAAGCTGTTGATTTAGATACAATTAAGAAATGCTTAGTTAGTCCAAAGTTTTATATACACTATAAATGCTCTCTAATACTAACTTTGATAATATCTAAATAATATATAATATTATGAAGTTCATTAAGACATATGAGAAATATGGGATTGAAAATCCTAAAAGAATAAAAAAGCATGTGAATCAAGGTGGTGGTGCATTGGATATATTTAGACGTATGGCAGACACATATTATAATATAGGTAAGAAGGAATTTAATACCGGGTTATCAGTATATAAAGATATTCTAATTGAGCTTAAGAGAATATTTAAGAAAAAAGTTGATGTTGATACTATTAAGTACTTAAATAATGGATCTTATGGTATGGCATTTGATGCCGGAGACAAAGTTATTAAAATAACCACCGATGCAACTGAAGCAGAAATAGCTGAAAAGTTAATTAAGAAGAAATATAAGAACTGTGTTAGATATTATGAAGTTGTGCATATACCTACATATGATATATATGCTATATTGATGGATAAAGCAGAAACACTAAATAAAAAGGAAATCGCTATTATAGATTTACTTAGAGAATATGATGGTCATTTTGAATATGATAAATCAACTAAATCATATCATCCAATGGGTGAGTATCTATCCATGAAAAATTTATTATCAAAACTCAAAGGATACAAAGTAACTAAAATAGAATTACAAAAATATATTAATGCTTACTTTGAAATGATTGATAGTTTAGCAGAACAAAAAATACCATCCGATGATGCACATTCATTAAATGTGGGTTGGCTAAAAGGTAAATTAGTACACTTTGATATTATTGGAAATATACCAGGTAAAGTCAAACCAATTAAAAAATTAAAATTTAAATGAAACATATAAAGAAGTTCAATCAAATAACTGAAAATGTTGAAGATCAATTAAAAATGGGTATTAAAATTGAATCCGAACATGGTGATGTTTATGAATATTTAGATAATTACTTAGAACCATTTAATATTAAAATGCCATTCACTAAAGAAGAGTTTTATAAGAAGATAGCAGAAGCACATCTAAGGGAAATGCCAGATTACTATACGAGATTAGTTAAGATGGAAAAAGATAACTAGTATTTTAGTGGGTTTGTTTCTATATTATTAAATTCATCAACACTTTTTTCTTTCTGTTGATTATTAGATCCCATAAAGATATTACCAAGTGCGATAAGTATTAAAAATACAATAAAATAAATCGTAACTATCATGTTATCATTGGCATACTTTTCTGGTATAAAGAAAGGTATTACAAATAACATTAAAAATGCAACTGTTCCAAAAATTATTCCAAGATAATATCTCATTTTTTTGATAACCCAAATGTTCGTTTAATTTTAGTATTCTTATCCATTACAGATGATACAGAATTTAATAATGATACTAATTCATTATTATTAGTATAAAAGGTAGTTAGATAATGTATAGTTAGACGACTAGCATCATCCTCACTAAATCCCATAGCAATATATTCATTATAGATATTTGCATTTGGTTTTCGTTCAACGTTTCTATTTTTTTCCCACCAAGCCATATTAAAAAAAGAAATAATAAACGATACCACCAATAATAATAGTTAATCCAATAATTGTTGGAATAGCCAAGTAGCCAAACCCGAATTTGTTATCTTTAAATGTTTTCATGTAATTTATCTAATTCTTGGTTAATAATAAAGTCATTAAACATTGATTGATGATCAAACCAAGTATTTTCCGTATGTGTTAATTGTAATTCATCCATATATCAAATATACGGAGTTTATTTTAGATTTCCAAATACTTAGATTTATCTAAGTGCTTTCTTTTAAGAGGCTCTATAATAACCTCTGATAATTTAATGACACCAGCAAATATAAGCCACCCTTCAATCATGTATATAATATGTTCCATTTTATATTTTATTTAAATCTAAACTTCTATTTAGAACTAATGATGCTGGTTCTGTAAAATAAACCCAAACATCTTTAGTGTCATCATCATTTGTTTTCTCATAAATATTAAAAGGACCATCTATAGCTATATTAGCAATATCATTCTTATTTGCAAATGATTTGATTTCTGCAATTATAGATGTCATCATCTGATTTCGATTTAAAAATATAATTGTTGTCTCTTTTGCCTCTCCGGAAAGACGTACAAAATAAAACTTATCTTTTTGTTTATTATAAATTACTCTCATATTATTTATATTTCTGTAAATTTAACAGTTACTATTGGTTTGGTTACATCCACTTTAATTAAGTGTGGTTGATATTTAAAAATATCTTCCGATTCTTTATATGCAAAGTCAAATTCCTGTATATAACCTTTTGGGAAATCACCATTTTTATCCAATAATTCGGAAAAGTTCTGACGATATAATTTTCTCTCACTTTCTTTCATACCAGATGACCAGTTTTTTAAACTATCCATTCTAGATAATTTTCTGCCAGCCCCATGAGAACAAGAAGTTAGTCAATTCCAATAGATCATTATCATATCCTGGACGAACAATTAAACTACCTCTAGTCATAGAAAGCGGTATAACAACTTCTTGATTCGGGATTAATTCGGTAGAACCTTTTCTATGTACTCTCTAAAACGTTTTAGGATTATGATTTTGATAAAATTTTACTAAAAAATGATGGATTTGTTTAATATACATTTGCTAAATCAATTTAGCAATTACAATTACTTTATCTTTAAATCTAATATGATTATGTATTGAGTCTTGTATAGTATATTTAGTTCCATCTAACTCACCAATATTGTCCCAATTTTTAAAATTATTTACAGTATATTTACTCTTTTGATTTGTTTTGACATATCCATTTTGCTGAAGAAATGACAATGTATTTAATACAAAGTTTTTTCGTCTTTCATATGCAAAATTAAGAACTGAATTATAGTAGTTTAAAGTTTTTTCGTCTAAAAGATCCAATGGTAAAAAAGAATCATTTAATCCCTCTTTATGATTAAAGTCATCAATTCGTTTTAGAAATTGTTGATATAGAGAAATTCCCAAATTTCTACTACCAGTGTGACAAATTATGTAGATATGTTTTTCTCCTTCCTCAATAGATAAGAAGTGATTACCACCACCTAATCCATCATCAGTCATATCATAGGAGTATTTATCAAAGGCTTTGTAATGTTTAGATTTATCAAACTCTTTAATATAATCTGATTTATCAATTCTCAAATACATAACACCACACCCAATATCTTTACCTGTAATAAGAGGGTAAAATCTATCAGTTGTTTTAAATGATACACCAACTGGAAGATTTTTTTCTGAACAATAATGTATATCTGGAAATACCGCAATATCCATACCCTTATCCTTAAAAAAGGATAATTGTTCCATTGCATTGGTTTCTATATTATCATTATTACAAAAATAGGTTATCATCTTATTACGCAGTTTAAATTACTGATTAGAATATATACATTAAGTGTTGTAATAAGAATCAAAACTATATAAATAATCATCTAAGTAGCGAATACTAAATGAATTAATAGATTTATTATACTCTTTTAACTTATCTGACATTAGTTTTAATGTTATTTGTGTTTTATTTATAAATTCTTTATGATCTATATTACTTGGACATTGTATATTAAATATTTTTTCAATTGGTTCTTTACCTAATTTTGCAATTACTAAATCGGTGTTAGAAATTGGTATAATAAATTTATTATATGCCATTGTCTGTGTGCCATAAAACATACCACCAATAAATAATCTATAGTTTGGAATACTATCGGATAACATTTTTTTATATCCTAATTCACCTTCTCTAACAGAAGATACTACATTATCATTATGATACATACAATACTTGTAATATCTATTTGCAAAATCATAATCTAATGTGACTCGACAAATCATATTAGATTTAATTAATGAACGTTCAAATATTATTTTATTTTTCATTAAATAATTCCTTTTGCCTTTAAATGTTCTTCTAAAGCAGAATTATATTTACCAAAGGGACCACTTTTTAATTCATCAAATGTTATCCATTTAACTACTCCTGTTTCTTTTTCACTTGTTTTGTGTATATATCCTTTATATTCTGCCATAAAAGTCGTTCCAACTTTGTCTTTTTCCTCATTTTTATAGGAAAATACTTTCTTTAAATTGAAAATATCCAATCCTGTTTCTTCTTTACATTCTCTTATAGCAGCAAGTTCTAAACTAATATCATCTTCATCAACCTTACCTCCAATTAGACCAAATTTAGAATGATCATCTTTACGAGATACACCCAATACTTTTCCTTCTGAGTTGAAAAGTAAAACTGCTACTGTATGTTTGTTAAAATCTTTCATATTACAAAAATAAGGAATTTATATTAATTTACAAACTTTTCTCTAATAACTGAACACTGATACTAGTATTATCGTCAAAATCGTGTCTATAGAAATAAGTCCAGTTATTTATATTCCAACTATGATTCCAATCATAGGGATTTTTTTTAATAAAGAGTTCAACATACATTTTTTTAAACTCATTTCTTGTTGTTACTGTTATATTACGTTGATTCATAGTTATGTGATAATATTGGTAATAGCTCTTTTAATATATTTAAATAATTTTCTAATGATTCTTTGGTTTGATAATTTATCTTATACTGAAAGTGATAGTAGTTATTTACTAAAATCGCATCCCCTAAATTCAATATAAATCTGTTTTGTGCGATATTTGGATCAAATATACCATTCTTATTAACATCGATAATCATAAATAAAAAACAACCGTACATCAATCTATCAATTAGTTCCTTAGAATGTTCAGTATATTTCTTTACCATATCATAGGCTTTATAGTGATTATCACCTAATCTCAAAATATGCCTATCTTTATAGTAATTTACTATCTCTCTATTAAATAGTAGTGATACTTTAACAAAATCCTTTTCTATATTATAACTAAATTTATTTTTCATTTAATTCATATGATAGTCCTTGTAACAAATTTTTAATATTTGATATGTAATTTTCGATCTCTGTCAAGCTACACTCATTAATATCAATATCAATATTGTAGTAGCAATATCCTTTATATGTACCAACGCAGTGAGTATTTATAATAAATCTATTCTTTTTAATATCAGATGATGGGGTTAGTAGTTTATAATTATGTATTATAGAACTAAATAAGTTTTTATCAGAATATTTTCTATACTCCCAATATTTATCACTTATTGAATTAAGAGAATCCACATTAAAACATTTATAATGTCGTTCTCCCTTTTTTATAATAAAATTACCATCAAACTTTTCAAGTATTGATTTTGCGAAAACTAATTTAATCTTTAGTTTATCATCTTCAAATTTATAGGTAAATGTATTTTTCATTTAATTGACTTTATTAAATTAATTATATCAACTTCTTCTTGTTTGCCACTATTCATGTCCTTTAACATAACAGTATTATTCTTAATCTCATTTGGCCCAATAACACCAACAAAGGGGATGTTTCTTTTATCAGCATATTCAAATTGTTTCCTTATTTTAACAATATCCGGATATACTTCAACAGGTAATTCCAAATTTCTTAATCTATTAGCTAGCTTAATACACTCTGTTTGCCCATCTAAATCAAAATATGTTAGTAATAAATTTGTATTGGACTCTCTAATAGATGGGAATAAATCTAATGACTCCATAACATCATATATCCTATCTAACCCAAATGATACACCAACCCCAGAAACGCCATTTAAACCAAATATATTAGTTAGATTATCATATCTTCCTCCTCCTAATATACTTGATGATAATCCACCACCATTTGATTTAACTTCAAATATTGTACCGGTATAATAATCTAAACCTCTAGCTAATGTAATATCAAAATCTATTATCTTTGATTGTGTGTTATTTAATAGATATTCGATTTCATTAACACCATCAATTCCGATTTCACTAGATTTTAGATATTCTCTAAGGAATAATATTTTTTCTATAGAACTTCCTTTAAATAATAATATTTCTGATAATTTATCAGTTGGTATTTCCTTACTAATCAACTCTTTTAAAACACCATCAAATCCAATTTTATCTAGTTTATCAATAGATGTCGTAATATCTAATAGCCTGTCTTTTTGTCCAATAACTTCTGCAATACCATTCAATATCTTTCGATTATTTATTTTTATTGTAACCGGAAGCATTAATTTGGAGAATGACTTATCTATTATTGATAATAACTCCAATTCATTAAGTAAAGAATTAGAACCTATAATATCAACATCACATTGATAAAATTCTCTATATCTTCCTTTTTGTGGCTTATCAGCTCTAAAAACTGGTTGTATTTGGTATCGTTTAAATGGGTAAGTAATTGTATTTGAGTTCATAGATACATATCTAGCAAACGGAACAGTTAAATCATATCTCAATGCTTTCTCTGTAATATATTTAGATGTGTATTTATTTTGTAGTGTTTTTTTAAATTCTGATTCAATTGTTTCTTTTTCTTCTGATTCATTTAATCTGGAATTTAGTATTTTAAAAATCAATTGATCTCCTTCATCACCATATTTACCAGTTAATGTTTGCACATTTTCAAGACATGGTGTTTCTAATGGCATAAACCCAAATAACTCAAATTTACTTTTAAGTATATCTATTATATATTGTCTTTTTTTCGATTCGAGTGGACCGAAGTCTCTCGTCCCTCTAACTATAGTTGGTTTCATTTTACACATTCATATTTTGTAATCCATTAAGAATTAAATTGTATAATTCATCTCTTAATTCATTATCATCTAGATTAATAATAACAACCTTTAAATCATTAACTGTTCTCTCTCCTCTCAGATAAAGGTATGCGTGTTTGTCATTCCGTTTAAATGATCCACTAAAAGCGGGCTCAGACTGAGAATATATGTGAAATATATTATCCTTGTTAGAAAATAAAATCTTAGAACGTTGATCTCTCCCAGTTATTTCTGGTGATTGTTCTAATATCTGAAATGCTAATGCTTTTTCTAATTTTACTAAACTAAACTTTATTTTCATACCTTACAAATATATAATTCTTTTGGGAAATTACCATTAAATACAAATCTAGTTACATCACATAACCAAACTTCTAAATTTAATTCAATCCCATTATATGCTTTTAAAAAATAAAATGCTCCATTTTCCCACTCAATTGTTTCTCTTACAAATGATAGTAAATCATATCCGTCTATTTCTGTTTCCGAAATAGATAATGTAACAGAAAACTCTCCTTCTGCCATATAATCAAGCATTGTGTCGGCACCACCAACCATTTCTAAATCTGCTTTGGAACCAGTCCATTCTGGTAGATCTATATACCAACGATTATCTTCTTCTTTATAAAATTTATAATTCATTTTTATTTGATATTTCTTTAAATTTCTTAATTAATAAATTGTAGAACTCATCACGTTCTTCATCAGTAGTAAATACTCTCTCAATTATATCTAAGTCTCTGACTTTGTCACAACCTCTCAGATATAGAACAATTTTAGTATCCACGCCCATATCTTCCGGTGTGTAGAATTGTGGGTTGCTAAGTGAGTAAATATAAGCTTCCTTATCCTCACATAATGTAACTGCGTGAATATTTCCTTCTTTATAGGTTATGCTATCACACTGTTCTATTATTTGAAATAGAATTTTTTTATGTAATTTAACTAAATAAAATTTTATCTTCATTCGTATTTTAATTGTATATGTTTTAAATTTATCTTTAATTTCTGATAAAAACCCAAGTTTTGATTTAGCAAAATCATCGGAGTATAACAACTCATAATTAATTGTCGAATCTCCTTTAGTTAAATTTCTTACAAAGGTAATAACATCAACAAAGTTATAGTCAATATTATAGTCAACATCTTTATATTGAAATTGATGATGATTCGTGAACGCGCTAAATATTTGATTTTTAAATGGTTGATAGATAATCAAATAATCGGTATCTGAGTTATCATTATCAATACCATATAATTTAGATCCAATAATGAACTTACCAATTAATTTGGAGTTCATTAATACATCAAATTGCTCTTTATTTATATGTAAGTTCATTTAACTCACAAATATAAGAATTAAAGTTCAGAATTAAAAATTATATTCTTTTTCTTAGATTTTTAAATAAATAATAAGCCCCAAATAAACTAGACACAATAATTAGTGGAGAATATCCCAACTTCATCTCTAGGTCATAATCATAAGAACCATGTAATATAGTAGATGATATTATACCAAATATAATAAATAGTCTTTCTTTATATTTAGGATTATTTGTTAACCAAACAGAAAAGTTACTATTAGATTCTGATTTATAAGTCAATTGAGAACGAGCAATAAAATAACCCATAACAACACCACAAACCATATGTAATACTAGAGATGTAAATGTTCTAACAAAAATAACATCAAGAAATGGTTGTCTATAATAGTAGACCATATTTTCTAGTAAAGCAAATCCAGTTGAGACTAAAATAACATTAAAAAATGTTTGTAATGGGTGTGTATTTTGCTTATCAGATATTTTGTATATTAAATAGAAAACAACAAATTTACAAAGTTCCTCAACAAATCCAACTTGACAAAAGTTCATAACAAAAGATCCTAGTAGAGTTGGCATAAATCCAACATTACCATAATCATCATAGAAAGGTTCTGGATACACAAAATAATAAGATCCTAATCTCGGTAATAAAGTATGTAATAATATAACTAATACCGGTGAAAATAGTCCAAGTACTAAATATTTAGTTGATTTGCTAGTATTTATACTATCATGTGGCATAGACATATAGATAATAAATAAGTATATAAGTGCAGGAATTAAAATGGCTAATGTTATCATAATATGTCTATTTTTAATATATATAAATATCACTTAGTTTGCTTTGTGTATTTAAAACAAAAGCAAAGTGAATTGTTTGTTTAGATATTCTATCAATATAATAAACACAAACCTGAGAGAATTCATACCTTATATAAGATGAATATTGAGTGAATGGATACTTTTGTCTAATTAGCTCAAAGAATAATGGTAATTCATATAAAGTACCTGAATATATTTGATCTGCATAGTGTATATAATATGAGTGTTCAATCCACTTCATCATATACATAGAATTATTACTACCAAAAAAAGCATTAACATCCGCTTGAAACATATACATCTTCATTGGGGAAGAATCATATACTTTGGTTGTATCATCCACAAAAGAATAGGACTTAAACCCAAATAGAAATATAGATAATATAAGAAAAATATAAAGCCTCATATTATTTTAAAAAATTCCGTATCTTTGTTTTATGATATACGAAATTAAATCTCACATCACACCATCATTATTCACTTCATCAATTGATGGTCAAAAATACATAGTACCTCAATGGATTCCTGTACCAAAAGATACTAAATTTGAGGATATTAGACATATAAAAATAGAATATGATAAATTCCAAGATATTGCTAAAGTAAAAGCAAGCAAAGGTAATACCTTTTATACATTATCGAAAAAGGGGAATGAATATAAATGTACTTGTTCTGGGTTTAAATTTAAAAGAACTTGTAAGCATTTAGCTGAATATATTATTAAAGAAAAAGTCTTAAAATAATGAACTTTAAAATACACTTCGCAGATAAGAAAAACGAATGGTACACCGAATCATTTTTCACCGGAACAAACAATGAAGTAATTGATTTTGTTTTAAATAAACTTAGTTTAAAGGGCAAAAAAAAGTCCAGAGAACATTATAGAGCTTGGGTTTACAACAATAAGGGACAAAGAGTATATGCCGCATTTGTTGATAATGAAACAAAAGAAATTGAAAGATACGACAACTTTAACAAACCAATATAATGACAAAGATAAAAGTAAATAGAAGTATTGTAGATTCTAAAGGAAATATAACAAAATCAAATGATACATTCGATATGGAACTTCCAATAAAATCTTGTTTATCATCCAAGGTTGGAGGATTTTGGATGGCACCAAATGGTAAAGGAAGTTATAACGGACCAAATCAAATGTTTGGTGGACCAAAGGGTGGAGAACTTGTATTATTCGATAATGTTAACGGAAGACAATATTATGGATTAATTACTTCTATGACACAAGGTTGGCATTCAAGAGAATGTAAAGTGGAATTCTTATGTTTCAGAAATGAAATTGGTTCTATTTGTTTAGATGGATTAAAGAGAGAATTTCTAGAAAATACAATTACTGAAAAACAATTAATCGACAATCTTATTTACTTATTTGGTTTTACAAAAGCATTTGATATTAGAATCGATATGGCTAAAGAAGATATTAAAAAATTTATAAACAATTATAAATATGAGAGTAACCTGTAGAACAGATTCATATGATGGTTCACATGATATTGACAGAAAACCAGAATTAATTAATAATAAGTCATATGATGTTTTAGAGCATTATGGTGTTTTAGATCATTCTCAATGGGGTGGTCATCTTTTAAGAAATGAGAAGGGTCATAAGCATTGGTATAGATATTTGTCTGGTTTATATTGTGGTGATAAAAATTTTGAAATAATTAACGAATAAAATGACAAAAGAAGAATTAAATAAACTAATCGATCATGAGATTAATTGGTTATCATATTATGCAACAAGAGAATCTCGTAGCAAATTAAACGAGAATTCTGATATATATAAAGACTTGGTATCTATTGGATATACAAAACGTATTATTCCATTAGATAGACGATGTTCTTGTGGAGTATTAACTGCAAATACTCAAATAACTAAGAATACTTCTATCGATGAGGTAAGAATGACAGATAATGTAAGAAATGTATCTGAGAACAGATACTCACCACTAGAAACATATTTAATTTTGTTTCCTGAGGAAAAAATTACTATCTTTGAAAGATTGAATATTTATTAGTGGATAAAATAATAACACATAACGATATATTAGAACCACTTATACATAGATTATTCGGTAAGAATTATCTATCAAAGGAAGATGCCACCGAATGTTTTAGAGATCTAATTGATGAATATCCAAATACATCGGTTGATATTTCATATTTCGTCTATGATACTCGTAATAAGAAATCATATAATTTAGACAAACTATCAAGTCTATCTAATCTATCTGGGTTATGTATAAAGAAAAATCCATTTATCTTTGTTTATTATGAAGTTACAGTATCACACAACTTCTCTGTCTATTTAAAAGAAAATAAATCATATCCTAGTAAAGATGTAAATACAAAATATCAAAAGTATTTACGCCAAGTTAGAAAGGATATAGTGTTTCCATATAATGACAAATTATCATTTTGCGCTATTAGACTTAATAATACAACCTCTCAAATTATAACTGATGGTATGATGCAGAGAGTAATACTAAAATCAGATACTATTACAACCACTAACAATGTCAAATAAGATTGAAATAAAAGAAGAAATAAATGTTGCTGGTGTTAGTCGTGGACTCATTCGAGTAAAACTAACTATTACTAAAGAGTTTTATGATAAATATAAAGGTGGTGCAATTTACTTAATAGATGGTAATGTCTTTAAATATGTACCGTATAATGAAAAGAGTAGATTCGATAAAAAGATAGGATTATCAAGAGGAAATTATTTCAGAATATTGATAGGTAATAATTATGATTCATCTAATATAGAATTAAATAGATTTACTCTTAAGCAAATTGATGGTATAACTGATGATGGACGTAACGTATTTAATATGGATATATATGGAACATTAACCAATAAAAATACACAAGAATACTTTAATAGGGTTAAAATAGCATTAAAATTAATGTCCGATAATTTATAGGTTCATGTTTTCGGAATCCGTATATTTATATATACTTTATGAAAAAAGTATGTACTGTATGTCTAATTGAAAAAGACATCGAAGAATTTGGGAAAAGATCTAAAAAATCTGATGATTATAGAAATGATTGTAAGGTTTGTAGAAGTATCTATATGGGTAAATATAGAGAGGAAAACAAAAATAAACTATCAGAAAAGTCTAAGTTAAGATATGAAGAGAACAAAGAAGATATAAAAATAAGTGGATTATTATATCGACAAAATAACAGAGAGAAATTAAATGAACGAAGCAAAGAATACAATAGAAAAAATAAGGAAAAAATATCACTAAGAAATAAAGAGTTTAGGAAAAATAATAAAGAACTTGTTGCATTTAGGAAAAAATCTTACTATGAAAAGAATAAAGAAAAAGAAAATAAAAGAAAAACTCAATGGTCTAACAATAAAAGAAAAAGTGATCCATTATATAAGTTAAAATGTAATATAAGGTCATTAATAAAAATATCTGTTTTAAATGTTGGCTTTGTAAAATCACAACTTAAAGTTACCAAAACAGATATAATACTTGGGTGTACCGTTCAAGAGTTTAAAAAATATTTGGAATCAAAGTTTTTGGAAGGTATGTCTTGGGATAATTATGGATCATGGCATATGGATCACATAATACCGGTATCATACGCTAAAAATGAAGAAGAATTAATTAGATTAAACCATTATACAAATTTTCAACCACTATGGGCATTTGATAACTTATCAAAAGGAAATAGATTTATAGGATAATATGAAAGATAAAGACAAAACAATTGAAATTCACTCCGATGGCTCATGCTTTAAAAACCCTGGTACCGGTGCCTTCTGCACAGTAATGATTTACAAAGATAAGCGTAAGGAGATTACTGAGAAATTTAAACTAACAACAAATAATCGAATGGAATTGATGAGTGTTGTTGTCGCCTTAGAATCACTTAAAGTATCTGATTGGAATGTCAATATTTATTCCGATTCTAAGTATGTTGTTGATTCTATTGATAAGGGTTGGGTATTTAATTGGAATAAAAAATCAAACTTTGATAATAAAAAAAATAGAGATTTGTGGGAGAGGTTTTTACAATGCTACCCACAAAATAAAGTAAAAATGATTTGGGTAAAAGGTCACGACAGTAATGAGATGAATAATTATTGTGATATGATGGCTGTTCAAAAAAATAAAGATAATACACCGTACCAAATAGACTATGGATATACAGATAACTAACCAAACAAGACTACAACTATGTTCTAAATATATAGGTTGTACTTTTATTAACAATACAACAAAAGAAATTAATATTCTTAGTGGAATAAACTATGATAAAGAATGTGTCATCAATGAATATAATAAGCCTATTGATGTTTCTAACATAACACTTTTCCTATCTGATGTTAATAATATTTCTGACTTTGATTGCATTTCATTATCAAGTATCAACTTAGGAGAACTAATGAATAACGCACCAGAAGAACATCTAATAAACTTCTCAAAAACAAACCTAAACATTTATTTAAATGGTGGGATTGGTTTTACAAAACAATGGGAGTCTTTATCTTATTTGGTATTGAAACATTATGCAGTACCCTTTATATTTATGCAAAATGACCTTGTTACTTGTATATCTCCAAAGCAAATGGTCAGACTTGGACTAATAACATTAAAATAATATGAATACATTACAATCCTATTTTACAGTAAAAATCATAAAAGATAATATGCAATCAAAGAGCAGTTTTAAAAAAACTAAACGAAGTTGCAGTGCTTGCTTCAATGAGAAACATGATATTAAAACAACTAGAAATGTGCCACATACTTGTAAATAATCTTTAAAATAATAAAAATGAAATACTACATTGACTTTGAATTTTCTGAATACTTCACAAGAGATATTTTCTTTAAGAAGAAACACGTAATTGATATGATCTCAGTTGGTATTGTTGCTGAAGATGGGCGTACTTACTATGCAATTAGCAATGAGTTTTCCAAATTAAGATGCAACGATTGGGTAAAACGAAATGTGTTAACTAAACTTGACAAATCAATAGAAAGAAAATCAAACAAACAGATAGCAGCAGAGATATTCAATTTCATTAATCCTGATCTTGGCTTTCATGTAAGTGGATATAGTAACTCTGATTTCAGAGATCCAAATTCTCTAATGAATCAACATTTTGATAAACATAATGTTACGTGTATTAATGATCATTATTATGCCAATCCTAAGTTTGTTGGTTATTATTGTGATTATGATTGGGTATTATTTTGTTCATTATTTGGCACTATGATGGATTTACCACCAGGATTCCCTATGTATTGTATTGATTTAAAACAAAAGTTTGACGAAGAACAATCATTTGAAACATCTGACTTAAAGAAGCTTGATAATTATCCGAAACAAATAGAAGATGAACATAATGCACTTGCAGATGCTAAGTGGATTTGTGAGTTAGATAAATTTTTTCAGTGTTTAGTCTAATGACACTTGAATATAATTATTTTGAAATACAATATATAAGCTGTGAGAGTAATAATAGGTGGGTCATTGTTAGAACTCCTATCGATTG
>ENA-UOYA01002830-UOYA01002830.1-activated-sludge-metagenome-genome-assembly--contig:-NODE-2830-length-16192-cov-5.714135_pt1 | contig 16192 bp, 10 predicted proteins | sample MGYA00238163_ERZ764804 | MGnify/ENA primary metagenome ERZ764804 (study PRJEB28919, sample SAMN05720223) | activated sludge metagenome | isolation source: Anaerobic digester | place: Hong Kong... | reverse complement strand
AAATTCATCAGTTGCGACTTGATTACAGATATTTCCTGTTTAAAGTTAAATATCCTGAAGAATGCAGTTCTCAATGAATCGCTAATAGTCATAAGCGATACAACAATCATTGTAAGACATAATATACCCCATGTAATCTTGTAGCCGGTGGGAAAACGAAAATCTCTGACCGTAAAGATGTTTAGATTCGGAAATATATGGTATATGAGACTTTCAATGCCATGCATGACATTGCCAAACAAACCTGAATAACTGCCAAAAATATATGACATGAAAAAAAGCAAAGGAAATATCGCAAAGAAACCATAAGATGCAAGCGCAATAGACATCTCAAAATTATTATTACGCAAGAAAGATTTTACTGATTCTTTCAGGATGACAAGGGTAATGCCGTTCGAAACATTATTCCTTCCGAAAGCCATAAAAAATTTATATCATTTTTTCAGAAGCATTGCACCACTTGAATACCCTCCACCAAAAACCGTTACGACAATCAACTCGTCTTTAAGAAATCTATCCCAGTTTTGCGAGAGCGCAACGGCAGTGCTTGCGCACCCTGTATTGCCGGTATTTTCAATATTCATAATACGCTGCCCGTTTTTCAATCCAAGTGTTTTTGCAACATTGTCGATTATCCTGACATTTGCCTGATGTGGTATAAGATAGTCTATATCATCAACTGTAAAATCGTTTCTTTTCAGGATACTTTCAACTTCAGACACCATATATTTGCATGCATGGACAAAGATATCTTTACCGTAGGGCATTTTTAAACCGCCGTTTTTCGGCCTTAGGTATACCCCTTCTATGCCCTTGCCAATATTGCCAAGTCCTGTTGTGTTTAAGTCAAGAATCGCCAAATCATCATCCGAATGCCTTTCTTTTGATATAAAAGCCACCCCAGCGCCGTCACCCCACAGGTATCCCGACTGTTCGTCCTCGTCGTTGTTATATGCGCTATTGTGTTCTGTAGCAATAACAATCGCCTTCTTTGCCTTATTCATGGCAAAATAACCCTCAACTATTTCAATCGCATTGAGAAAGGATGAACATGCAGAGGTAATAGTGATCGCCTTCGCATCCTGGATGTTGAAATAACCCTGAACCGCATGTGCAAGGGTTCCAACGGTATCATACGGTGTATACGTTGCACCCACTATCAAATCTATATCGTTTAACGCATAAGGCAGATTTTCTAAAATCGTTTTTATAGCCTCGATGGACATGGAGTTTGTATTTTCTCCTTCTTTGGCCTTTGTCCTTTGCTTAATGCCAGACCTTTTGTATATCCATTCATCGGTCAATCCGTTCAAGTTCGTGTAATGTTCGTTTAAAACGATTGTTTCCGGCAAATAATGACAAACTGCATTGATATACATAGAATACCCCAAATAATATCGAATTTTTTATTAAATTATCCCTGAATTAGCAATTAAGGAGATCAGAGAAAGCTATTGTGAATGAATCAATCTAAAAAATATCATACATGAAATACATATCCAAACAGGCAATCAGAATACCAATAATATATGCGTATGTCAACGTGAAAGTATATGAATATTGTTGAAATATGTTTCGTTTTAAGGGAAAATTGATGCCTGTGTGTCAAAAAACTGAGACAAAGCATATGAATTCTAATTTAGGGTTGATTATTAATCTTTTTTTTGTCATATTATATCCAAAAGGAGAAACAAGTGACACTACGTGAAGTTAAAGAGATACTCAATGCGGAGGTTTATGTTGGTGATGACCAGTTAGGCATGGAGGTAAAAACCGCATTTGGCGCTGATTTAATGAGTGACGTACTGGCTTTCGCCAAAGCCGGTAGCCTTTTGCTTACAGGACTTACCAACCCTCAGATTGTTAGAACATCAGACGTTCTCGATATTGCAGCCATCATTATCGTTCGTGGAAAGCGTCCTTTGCCTGAAACAATTAGACTGGCCGAAGAGCTAAAAATCCCTATCCTTGGAACAAATTATATCCTTTTTGAAACCGCCGGCAGGTTATATGAAAAAGGGATCGTTGGTTGCGTTGAAACAGTCGGCAAAACAAGCGAACCAAACTGAAAATATTATCTATGAGAAATCATTTACAGTAGAAGGCAAGACCTTCAAACATGCCGGCAAAGTTTCTACACAAGTTAAAGCTATTCTGCAAAACATGAATTACCCCATAGACAAAGTCAGACGTGCTGCAATAGTTACATATGAAGCTGAAATAAATATATGCTCTTATGCAGAAAAAGGTACCATTACACTGCGATTGACACCAGGGAAAATCATAATAGATGTAACGGATAAAGGTCAGGGCATAGCCGATATTAATTTGGCCATGAAAGAGGGTTATTCGACAGCTACAAGAAGAATTTGGCAAATGGGTTTTGGCGCCGGTATGGGATTATCAAACATGAAAAACTATTCCGATGCGTTTGATATATCATCCGAGGCAGGAATAGGTACAAACGTGAAAATGGTTATCAATGTATGATGTTAGCCTATCCATTTGAATTTTTGAACATTCGAATTTGTTTAGAATTTTGTGCTCAGGATCCTGTTCATTCCTGTTTATCGAGATAAGCCATCTCGAACTAATTGTCAGTCTTCTTTTTTGTTTTTGATATAAGACTTATCCTCGATATCCCAAGTATCTGAGCCGCCCTTGTCTTGTTGCCTCCGGTATACTCGAGAACCCTTCTGATATGTTCATCCTCGATCTCCTGAAGCGTTTTTAAAGGCACATCCGTCAATCCTCCCTCACCGAATCCATCATTTTCGAGGAAATAACTCGGCAGGGATTTCTTTTTCAATTCATTCGAGGATTCCACAATAACAGCGCTGTTAATGATATTCATCAGCTCCCTTATATTGCCCGGATAATCATACTGGGTCAGACATTTCATTGCACTTTCTGAGATCTTTTCAATCTTTTTATTGTTCGTCTGAGAAAACCTACGCAGAAAGTGATAAGAGAGTATCGGAATATCCCCTGCCCTTTCCCTTAATGGAGGTAGATAAACCGAATTTATGTTAAGGCGATAAAAAAGGTCTTTTCTGAAATTGCCCTGCTTCATCTCCTCATGGAGATTCTTGTTGGTTGCAGCGATAATGCGAACATCGACCTTCAGGTTCCTTGTTGAACCAAGACGAAAGAATTCACCCTCCTGAAGCACGCGCAGTAGTTTTACTTGAATGGGCAAAGCCAATTCACCTATCTCATCAAGGAACAGCGTTCCCTTATCAGCCTCTTCCAAAAAACCCCTCTTATTGGATGTCGCACCGGTAAATGCACCCTGGTTGTATCCAAAAAATTCAGACGCAAATAGCTCGTTCGCAAACGAGCCTGCGTTCACAGCGACAAAACGTTGCCCACTACGCTTACTTATCCTGTGTATTGCCCGTGCGATAAGCTCCTTTCCTGTCCCACTCTCTCCCCAGATAAGCACACTGTTATCGCTTAGCGCCATCTTTTCTACCATAGTAAATATATCGCGCATCTTGCTGTCTTGTGTAACGATCTCTTTAAAGGCATCCTTAAATCTGAGGTTTGCTTCAGTTCTCAACTCCGCTTCGATATTTTTAGATGCCCTGCGCTGCTCGAGCGTCGTATGCATAAGCGTCAGAAGGCGGTCGTTATCCACCGGTTTCGTCAGATATTCGAGTGCACCAAGCTTCATTGCAGCCACAGCGAGGCTTACATCCTCAACACCCGTAAGGACAATGGTTTCAATGTCAATGCCTTCCTCGTTGATTCTCTTTAGAATGTCAAGCCCTGTAACTTCTGGCATGTCCATATCAAGAAGCAAAAGGTCATATGCGCCGGTCTTTATAAGGTCGAAAGCCTTTGTGCTGTTTGACAACGTTGTCACATCAAAGGTGCCCGCCTGCAAAAGGAATATCCTAAGATAATTAAGCACCGCCTGGTCATCATCTACCACAAGAACCTTATCCATCAAGCCTCCTTAGGACTAACAGGAAGGTGTATAAAGAATGTAGTTCCGATACCCGGCTTACTTTCCACATCTATCCTGCCTTTATGTTCTTTGATAATACCATAAGCTATAGAGAGGCCAAGCCCCGTCCCGCCATGGTGACGTTTTGTCGTAAAAAACGGATCGAAAATCTGTTTTAGGGTCTTTTCATCCATGCCCTTGCCGTTGTCACTTATCTTGAGAACAATCTCTTCAGCATCTTGCCTGTATGTCGATACCGTTATGCTCCCCCTCGGCTTATCAATAGCCTGGGATGCATTTATAAGGACATTTACAACAACCTGCTGTAACTTTTGGGAATTACCGACAATCTCCGGTAGATTAGGATCAAACTCGACCTTGACATCGGATGTCCTTTTTATCTGATTATCAACCAAGCGCAAACAAGATTCTATTATACCGTTAACATTTACCTGTTCGTTGAGAAGCCCCTCATCCTTTTTTGCAAACTTCCTTAAACCATCCACAATTCCCTTTATCCTGTTTGCACCCTGCACCATATCATCAACAAGCACCGGAATAGATTGCCTGAACATCTCATAATTCAGTCGGGCAATCTTTAAGTCGGGATTAGACTCATAAGCACGATCTATAATCGGCAACATGTCGTTTAACGCCTCCTGGATGATTGTAAGATTACCTTTAATGAATGTATTCGGATTGTTAATCTCATGTGCGATGCCTGAAACAAGCTGACCAAGGGATGCAAGCTTATCAGCCTGCAGCAATTGCTGCTCCATGTTCTTTTCCTTTGTAATCACCCTCGAAAATTCCAATACCCCAATAACATTACCGTTGGAGTCAAAAATAGGATAGGCATTTATCAGATAATATTCGTTATCCACCATCCTTTCAAGCTTCACAGATAGTTTTTCAGCAAAAACTTTACTGATATGGCAGTCTTTACAGGCCTCTTTCTGGTTGAATATCTTTTTGTAACATTTTCCCTTGTTGCCTATATTGTTTCGGTTGGCCATAATGATATTGTGATGCGCATCAATAACTACTACAGTATCGGGGATAGCCTTAAATAGGGTTTGCAGCCTCATTTTACTTAGCCTCAGCTTCTCCGTAAGGGCTAAAAGTTCGTTGTTTTTCTTTAAAAGAAGATCTTTCTGATTTTCCAAATCCAATGTTCTCTGCCTTACGTTCCTTTCAAGGTTTTCGTTTTGCTCAATCAATTTTCGTTCCAGTTCTTTTCTTACCCTTATGTCTTTGTAAACCGATTCAACGCAGGGCACACCGTCTACATCGATTATTATGTATGATGCTATAACAGGTATTGGTGTACCGTTTCTGTCGAGCAAGGTAACCTCAAGGCTCTCAACAAAACCGTCCTTTTTCAGTTTATCAAAGAGTACAGGCCTTATGGCCGGATTTTCATATAGTCCATCACGTACAAAATTTAAATGAACGGAACCATCCTCAGGGTATTGAAGCAGCCTATAAAAAGCCCTGTTTGCCTTCATGATATCGCCGTTGAAATATGAAATCAGCATTGGCGTTGGGGCATCATTAAAAAAATCTTCATATCGTTTTTTTGACCTCTCAAGTTCCTGTGTCTTTTCGTCAACCATTTCCTTAAGCCTTCCAACATACTGTTTTAACTCCGCCGCCAGCTCACGCCTTTCTATAACGTTTGAAACCTTAAGGCTGATTTCCTTGATAAGTCTCGTTTCTTCTTCAGACAAACCGGTCTTTTTCTGAAAATATATCTCAACGGTACCCCTTTTATTTCCCGCAACTGTAATATCGAATGAAATGGTCTCAAGTACACGCTCTTTTTGAATGGGTCTCGCGGTGTATTCGATTCCATCCAGCCAAATGGACGCAGAAGCAGTGTCGGGTAATTGAAGACCATCTATAATATGAGCTGTTACAGCCTTCAATCTTTCTTCAGGATTATCATCGAGCCTGTTTTCCGCTGCAACATTATAAAGGCATGCGAGCTCTCGATTGCGTTTTTCAAGGTCTTCTTTAATCTTTTCCAAATCGGATTGTGATTTCATGGTCTAACCTCTGAAATATAACTCAAATGCAAAGTATAAAAAAATTATTTTAAGTGTTTTCTTGCATTGCCTTTTTTGCTTACTGCTTAGCCCCCGTTATCTACTGCATACTGCTTGTTACTCAAAAAAGGGGCAGTGTTAACCTGCCCCTTCAGAACATTATTTTTCTAAATTATCGGCATTATCTTTGCCTTCAACTTTGTGTTGAAGTAATGCTCGCTATACAAATAAGGGATTTTTTCAATGTTTGAGGGGTTAATGTTCACGGGAATTTCAATAAATCTTCCCTTCCCATTTTTTGTCGCAAATTTCTTAACAAGGAAATCTTTTCCCCAAAATCCCTCTTTTGTAAGTTTACCATAAGGCTCCACAACCTGCTCTATCTCTTTATAGACATCGTCTACTGAAGAAAACTCTATGTTTGGACACAAACCCTTTGCAATCATGTTGATGATTTGCAGATTCTCCATGCCGTTTGCCGGTTCAAAAACCTTTTTAAATCTCTGAACCCTTCTGTCACACGTGGTATAAGACCCACTCGTTTCTATGGGCATTGACGCTGGCAGCACCATATCCGCTTCAAGCGCCGTCTCGGTCATATAATGGTCTACCACAAGCATAAATTCCGTGCCACCGGTTAATTTAAGATTCGATATATCTTTAAGAGGGTTCTCTCCAAATATCAGCAGCGCCTTAATGCGGTCATTCTCAAGTTCATCCTTAAGGTCAACAGGTTTAATTACGTCCTTTAGATCAACACCCCATTTTTCACCCAACTTGACAAGTTTGTTCTTTTCTTTTGTGCTGATAAATCCGGGATAGTATTTCGGGTCAAACCCCATATCGAAAAGCCCTTGGGAGTTCGAATAATCCCTGAGGATTATGATGCCATTTCCTGTTTTGCCAATTTTCCCAACAGACATCATTAAATTTCCAATGGCCTGAAGGTCATTTTTCGATTTATCCCATAAAGAATCTATACTGTACATTACAATCAGGTTTGCATCAGGTTTACCAACAACTTCATAGAATTCGGACAGCTTAGTCTTATCAACACCTGTTACTGCAGAGACATAATCAATATCAAACTGGGAAAGCGATTTTTTCAAGGCATCATAATTTTCTGTTCTCTTATCTATAAAAGCTTTGTCCTCAAATCCCATATCCGAAATATATTTGCTTATACCCTGTAAAAGCACGGTATTTGTGCCACGCTTTGGATCTACCCAGAGGTCAGAAAATTTATTTAGAGGTATTTCAGATGAATTGACAGTAACGATTTTTGCACCATTTTTCTGTGCTGCCTTTATCTTCAATTCAGCGATAAGGTTTTCCTCTGAAAGGTCAGCGTTTATAACGAGAATGACATCCGCATTGTTAAGCTCATCCATAGTTGTAGTTGAAACGGTAAACCCAAACATATCATCGAGGCAATCATATTCGACATTATTGAGGATATTGCTAAAACTGCCTATATTGTTGGTCTTTATACCTGCACGGGCAAATTTCTGTAATGCATAAAGTTCTTCGTTAGTCATTCTTGGAGATGCAAATATTGCTACTGACTCAGGTCCGTTTTTTTCAATTATGTTGCGTATTTTATCGACAGCGGTTCTAATGGCATCATCCCAGGTTATTTCAACATGCTGACCTCTTTTATTTAACATCGGTTTCAATAGTCTTTTTTCGTCGAGCATGTATCTGTATCCAAAACGACCTTTTGAACAAAGATAGCCTTTGTTATGGGAATTGCCGTTTACATTATCCACCGTGAAACAGTGGTCAAAAAATACCTTGTAGCTCAGGTTGCACCCCATAGAGCAGTAACTGCAAACAGAATCAACCTTTGTCGATACCCACGGCCCAGGTTTTTTGAATGGCAGTTTCTCTGTTATGGCACCTGTAGGGCATGCGCCGATACAGTTGCCGCAAGATATACAGTTTGTCTGTAGCAGTTTCTTTTCCATAGATGGTCTAACGACTGATTTGAATCCACGGTATACAAAACCAAGTGCTGATATCTTCAAAATCTCCGAGCATGTCCTAACGCAGCGTCCACACGCTATACACTTGTTCGGATCAAGGGTTATGAAAGGGTGGTTTTGATCAACCTTATATTTTCGCACATCCCCAATAAAGCGCTCAATATCCACACCGAAGTCTGTTGCGTATTTCCTGAGTGCACAGTCAAAAAATTCGATGCAACCACATTCAAGACACCTTGTGGTTTCATTTTGTGCCTGCTCATCGGTAAATCCAAGTTCAACCTCTGCAAATGTCTTTATCCTTTGGTCCGGAGGAAGCTCCTTCATCCTTTCCTTTGCAATCTTGACCATGGGCAGAAATTCACTTTCGGGTATTTCGCCAAAATCATCCTTGCGGCTTATAAAACCTATCGATGCAGTTTCCGCTTTTCCTCTACTGAGATAATTGTCGATTGCCTCAGCGGCATATCTACCGTGTGCTATTGCATCGATTGCAACAGCAGGTCCAGTTACCACATCGCCACCGGCAAAGACGCCAGGGATAGATGTAGTAAAGGTTTTGCTTTTATCATCGGCAACTATTGTGTTCCAGCGGGTAGCCTTTAATTGTCCATCAGAACAAACTGTACCGAGGTCGATATCCTGACCGATTGCCGAAACGACGATATCACATTTCAGGTCATATTCAGAGCCGGGGATTGGTACAGGACTACGTCTTCCGCTCGCATCCGGCTTGCCGAGCTCCATCATAATGCATCTTAATCCATCGAGGCGACCATTTGTGCTTAAAATAGCAGTCGGAGCCGATAGATAGATGATATGCACTCCCTCCTCTATTGCTGCATCTATCTCCATTTCATGGGCAGGCATCTCCTTTTTGGTTCTTCTGTAAAGTATAGTAACCTTTTTAGCTCCTAACCTCAAAGCTGACCTGGCCGCATCGATAGCGGTGTTTCCACCGCCGACCACCACTACCTCTTTTTCGTTTAGGTTAGGAATATCAACCATTTGCAGTTGTCTCAAAAATTCAACTCCTCCCACAATACCTTCTGTTTTGTCTTCGCCTTCCAGCCCCATACCTTTTGCCTTCTGGGCACCCATAGCAAGAAAAACTGCGTCATATTGTTCTCTGAGCCCCTCCAGAGTAAAATCCTCACCAAGTTTGACATTTGTCTTTACATCCACTCCGAGGTTTATAATCCAGTTGATCTCCCTGTCGAGCATGCCCTTTGGCAGACGGTACTCCGGGATACCATATCTCAACATGCCCCCAAGATGGGGTGACCTTTCAAGGATGGTTACGGCATATCCTTTTATGGTGAGAAAATACGCACAGGTAAGACCTGCTGGCCCACCTCCCACAACGGCAACCTTTTTGCCATTCTTTGGGGGTAGTTCAGGTGTCCATGGGTCTTCTATATCAATATCGGATGCATATCTTTTCAGATAGTCGATACCAACCGGATCGTCAACATTGTTGCGCCGGCAAGCCGCTTCGCACTCTCTCACACAGACCCTTCCACACACTAGTGGCAGAGGGTTTTTTTCCTTGATGAGTTTTACCGCCTCTCTATTTTTGCCCATTGCTATAAGCGCAATATAGCCCTGCACATCTACACCCGCCGGACATGTTTGTGTACATGGACCCAAACAATCCGCATAGTGGTTGGAAAGAAGCAGTTCAAGCGCCGTTTTTCTTGCCTGTTTTATCCTATCGTTATTAGTATAGATAACCATCCCATCAGCCGCCGGGCTTGAACAGGAAGGAATCAGCTTTTCAAGACCCTCCACCTGAACAACACAAAGATAACAGGATCCATATGGTGGAAGCTTTGGATCCCAGCAAAGCGTAGGGATATCGTCAATATCATATGCCCGGATAATTTCAAGAATAGTCTGTCCCGGGCTTGCCGTGTACTGTTTTCCGTTTATCGTTACTTTTATCTCTTGAGTCATATGCGCTCTCCATCGTTAATTTTTTATCACTGCACCAAATTTACAGACCTCGAAACATTTACCGCATTTTACACAGATAGCGGGGTCAATTTCATGAGCCTTCTTCTTGTCTCCCGTTATGGCTCCTGTCGGGCATGCCTTTGCACACAAGGTACATCCCTTGCAGCTATCAGCTTTTATGCTGTAAGTTATAAGGGCCGAGCAACTGTGTGCGGGACATTTCTTATCCCGAATGTGCGCCTCATATTCCTCTGGAAAATATTTGAGGGTTGTGAGAACCGGATTGGGTGCAGTCTGTCCAAGACCACAGATCGTGTTGTTTTTTATCTTGTCAGCAAGGTCTCTTAAAAGTTCTATATCGCCTTCCTTGCCATGACCATCCGTAATCCTTTCAAGAATTTCAAGCATCCTCTTGGTGCCAATCCTGCAGAATGTACATTTGCCGCACGATTCCTCCTGGGTAAAGGTAAGGAAAAACTTTGCCATCTCTACCATACAGGTAGTCTCATCCATAACCACAAGACCGCCTGAACCCATGATTGCGCCTGTCTTGTTTATCTGCTGGTAATCTATCTGAAGGTCGCCCATTGAGGCAGGAATACATCCACCGGAGGGACCACCCATCTGAACGGCCTTGAATTTCTTATTATCCTTAATACCGCCACCTATATCATATACAATCTCATTTATAGTGATACCCATCGGCACCTCTGCCAATCCACCACGTGCTACCTTGCCGGCAAGAGCAAACACCTTGGTTCCCTTGCTGTTTTCAGTACCCATAGATGCAAATGCCTCCGGACCGTTCATGATAATCCACGCCACATTGGCAAAGGTCTCTACGTTATTTATATTTGTCGGTTTACCCCACAATCCCTTGTTTGCAGGAAATGGAGGTCTGAACCGCGGCATTCCTCTTTTACCTTCTATAGAGGCTATAAGGGCGGTCTCTTCACCACATACAAATGCCCCTGCCCCTTCCTTTATTTTTATTGAAAAGTTGAAATCAGAACCGAATATGTTCTTTCCAAGAAAACCTCTGCTGAGGGCGACTCGGATAGAATCTTTCAGTCTTTGAACCGCCTTCGGATACTCTGCCCTGCAATATATATAACCGTCCTGTGCACCTATTGCGTAAGCACAGATCATCATGCCTTCGAGCACCGAATGTGGGTCGCTTTCAAGGGTGCTTCTATCCATGAATGCACCAGGGTCGCCTTCATCGGCATTACAGATGATATATTTTTGATTACCTTCGGCTTGACGGCAAAACTTCCACTTTAATCCTGTTAAAAATCCGCCACCGCCCCTGCCCCTAAGACCAGATTTGGTGATAATATCAATTACATCTTCTGGCGTATACTCCTTCAGAACCTTCTGAATAGCCTGATATCCGCCTGCTGCTATGTATTCGTCTATTGAATTGGGGTCTATTATGCCACAATTTCTGAGAACTATTCGATGCTGTTTCTCAAAAAAAGAGTTATCCTGCGTAGGTTCACTGCCCTGCACAATCCATTCTTGAATTGGCTTATTGTTGAGCACGTGTTCAGTCATTATACGTTTTGCCCTTTCAGGTGTCACCTCTCCGTAAACGACTGAATTGTTCTGCTCATCGATTACTTCCATTAGCGGCTCACGGTAGCACATACCGTTACAGCCTGTCTCTTTTAAAATAACCTGTATATTCTGTTTCTCTATTTCATTTTTTATCGCCTCATATGTCTTTTCTCCACCGGCAGACACGCCACAGGTTCCGAGGCCTACCTTGATTGTTTTCATTCCTATCTCCTATTTGTCTGTTATTCTTTTGCGGCATTTTCTCTGTATTCATTCAAAAGTTGTTGCACCTTTTTCGGTGTAAGTCGTCCATATGTCTCGTCATTGATCATAATCACCGGTGAAAGCGAGCAGCAGCCGAGACAGGCAACCTTCTGTAAAGTAAAAAGACCATCTTCCGTGGTCTCGTTGTTGCTTATCTGCAATTCACTTTCAATGGTTTTGATTATTGCGGTTGAGGCGTTTACATGACAGGCAGTCCCATCACATACTTTTATAATGTTCTTGCCCATTGGTTTTAAACGAAACTGTGAATAAAACGTGATTACACCGTATATATCCGCTGAAGGAATACCAACGATTTCACTTATGTATTCTATTGCCGATTCTGGAATATATCCGTATGTCTCCTGTGCAGACTGAAGAAGGGGGATGAGTGCCCCCATCTCCCCTTGATATTTCCATAATTCAATTTTAAATCCCGAAAAGCCTTGTTTGCTCTGATCAATCTTTATCTGTTCCGTTTGCAGCATTGATCCTCCTTTGTCATGTTAAATTTACAGCATATCGCCTCCGTATCAAGATTTGCACAACCCATTGATTACGCCTCAAATAATGTCAGGATCGGCCATTCCTTGATGCGCAGAACGCCGTCGAGTGTTTTAAATTTTGTGCGAATTGTATTCTCAATTTCGCTGAAACTGCTTCCTTTCATGAGCAGGATTATATCATATTTTCCTACAATATAGTCACAAGAAACTACCTGGTCATTAAAATAAAGTGCAGGATAAATCGCTTCGAGTTTTTCCTTTTCGATTTCAAGCAAAACATATGAAGAAACACGTTTCCTTGCAACCTGACCGGTGGTAACATCGTCCTCGGACGCCTTGTCACGACCTAATGCCTTGTCAACGGAATTGATGATGCTATGTACGTTCTCACCAAACATAGGCACTTCAACATTAAGCAGCGTAACTTCTGCAACGCCTGGGATGGTTTTAATCTCCGTATCAACAACAGACTTGATTGCCTCGTTTGTATTTGACTGGAGCAGCAGAACCATATCATGTTCACCTCTTATAGCATCGCAATACAAAACATTCTCGTTGAAATAGAGGTTACGATAGATTTTCAGGAAATCGGCATTTTCTTCAAGACTTAAAAGTGCATAAGCAGTCACAGAAGTTTTCAATTCTGGTTTTGCCTGTGTTGCAACCCCTGAATCTGCCGCAGGCTGTGTAGCCGGAATTTCTGCAAGCACCTTGGTCAAGTCTTCCATTGTGAAAGGTTTCTCAAGGTATGCCGCAGCCATCTGGTTCTTAGCCTCCTGTGCAATCGCCTCATTACCATAACCGGTTATCATAACAACCGGCAGATCCGGATAGTAGGACTTTATAACCTTCAAAAGCTTGAAACCGTCGATATCGGGAAGTCTCACATCCACTATCGCACATTCAAGGGGCATCTGTCTTTTCTTCAGAGTTTCGAGCGTTTCAAGACCCTTCATGCCGCTTTCGCAAGGTTCGGTATGATAACCCTTCTGCATAAGTCCAACTGATACACTTCTTCTCAATCCTGCTTCGTCGTCGATTAATAATACGTTCTTTTCCATGGCTTTTCTCCTTTTTTATTTTTTTATTTTAGCTTTTGTGAATATCTGCACATAATACAAATATATATGCAATAGCCATGCCACAATATAATTATCAATTATATCGATATGTTATCTTATTTTAGTGTCTTGGTGTCTTGTTTTGATAGTGTTAATTTATTTTACACTCCAAGTTGGTATAAATTGATAACACATTGTAAAAGCTGGATGTTTGCCTTATTGTTAATATTTTTTACATTGATAAAACTTAAACAGTATATCGCTACATTAAATATACTTGACTGACATTTTGTCCTTTGACTCTTCATAATCATATTTTTGTTAATAAAAGTATAATACTTACTTGAAATCAAACTTACAGGTAAAATACAATATAGCACACAATCCATCCTGGAGGGTGTTACATGTTGAACATTGCTATCACATATAATGCAAGAGAAGAGGCTAAGTGAAAAACAGAATATCAAACATCGAACCTTTCGAGATCTGTTCCATTAGGCCGCCGACTGAAAACTACAGCCTTACCTTCAGACTCACAAGGAACTGTGGATGGAACAGATGCCTATTCTGCCCCGTCTATAAGCTCGGCGCCAAGTTCAGCCGCCGTCCAATCGAAGATGTCAAAAGTGATGTCGACAGGGCAAGAGCAATAGACGAACTGCTCACAGACATCGAACTCGACGGTTTCTATGCTCGGGGAAGCACCGTTTATGAGAGGGCAGCACAATTAATCAATGAAATAAAGGCTGCGCATCAAGAAGATAAAGCCTCTTCCAAAAAGGTGCAGCCAACCGATGAAAATACATATGGCGAGCCTTCCGACGGTGATTACGAAGAGGACGAACGTTTGAAATGGTTTTCCACCTGGTTCAAAGAAACGCCCACAATCGAGGATAGCGTAAACCACGTCCTTTCGTGGCGCATAGGTGGCGGACAGACATGTTTCCTCGGTGACGCAAACTCACTATTGTTACCTCCTGAATATCTCACAGAGGCAATCCAATACATAAAAAGCGCATTTCCGACTCTTTTGAGGTTCACCATATACGGAAGGACAAAATCAGCGGCAGAAAAGAAACTGGAAGACATGATTGCCTTCAAAAAAGCAGGTCTACACAGGATACATTTCGGTGTCGAAAGCGGAAGCAATAGAGTGCTCTCCTTTATGAAAAAAGGGGTAACAGCAGATGAACATATCGAAGGATGCCGTAAAACAAAGGAGGCAGGCATATCCTGCTCCGTCTATGTCATGCCTGGATTGGGCGGCATGAAATGGTCGGAAGAACATGCACTTGAAACAGCACGTGTTATAAACGAGTCTGAACCCGATTACGTTAGATTGAGAAGCCTTGAAATCTTCCCGAAAACCGGCCTCTCCCGCGCCGTAGCAGAAGGAAATTTTATTGAAGCAACAGAGGAGCAAATTGTGCGGGAGTTAAGACTTTTTATAGAAAACATCCATTGCCATACTGTAATCGTAAGCGACAGCGCATCTAATCTCTTGGATTTGAACGGAACGCTGCCAAACGATAGAGAGAAGATGTTGAAGGTGATCGACGAATACCTTGCCTTGTCGGCACGGGAAAAGCTCATATTCAGCTTTTCTTCGAGATTTCATTCCTTTATGGGTCAGTATGGCGGTATATCCAGGGATATACTAAACGTCCTCTATCCTTATATCTATGGCGGAACAATCGACGTATCGTCTGCCCCGGATAACGAAATAACGAAGATAATCCGCATTATACGCTCGAAATTGATGCCTTAAGAAAAGGCATTTTTAAACCTTTTTTGGCATGAGAGAGGTTGTTTTATCTGCTTGACTTGAAATACGATTATAGTATAATTCGAAAGATATTAACAAATAGCGCTTTTTAGAAAGTAAAATATTCTATGCGGTTGCCATGAAAAGATCTACCGAGATTATCAATGATGGTTACAAGTTATAAATATTCACGTTTATGGCAGGTTATCAATAAATATGAACAGGGGAGGATGGAATGAAAAGGTTACTTAGAATCAATCTCAATGATAATCAGTACCGGTTTGAAGACATAATGCCCGTTTACGCGAATCTCGGAGGGAGGGGTCTGACATCGAAAATTGTGAGCGAAGAAGTTCCAGCCAAGGCAGACCCATTAGGAAAAGAAAATAAGCTCGTATTTGCACCGGGCATTCTTGCTGGCACCGTTGCCCCAAATAACGGCCGTCTATCTGTAGGCGCAAAAAGTCCTCTCACCGGCGGCATAAAAGAGGCAAACACCGGTGGTGCTGCTGCACAGAAGCTTGCAAGGCTTGGCATTGTAGGTATAGTTGTGGAAGGAATAGCAAAAGACCTTACGATTTTGAAGGTCACAAAGGATGGGGTAAGCTTTTTTTCTGCTGAAGACTTCAAGGGGTTGGGCAATTATAAGGTGGTCGAAAGGCTCAAGGCCGAACATGGCGAAGGGGTTGCAGTGGTCAGCATCGGTTCAGGCGGCGAAAATCTCTTCAAAACCGCCACTGTTTCTGTCACAACACCTGATTTCAAGGTAAGGATGGCTGCGCGTGGCGGCCTTGGTGCGGTTATGGGTTCCAAAAAATTGAAAGCGCTTATCATCGATGACGCCGGCACTACAGGCGTCGAGGTCAGCGATGCAGATGCGCTCCGAGAAGCCGCAGGTGCATTATCCAAAGGCATCCTCTCCCATCCACTTATTGAAGGACTAAAGCAATTCGGAACACCCATCCTTGTAAACATGATAAATACCGCAGCAGCTCTGCCCACCAAAAATTATTCTATGGGTCAGTTCGATGGTGCCGAGAAGATCTCCGGCGAATTTATGGTCGAGACCATGTCGAAAAGACCGAATAGTCAGCA